>ERZ780142.52-NODE-52-length-24744-cov-4.79614_pt1 | contig 24744 bp, 20 predicted proteins | sample MGYA00511347_ERZ780142 | MGnify/ENA primary metagenome ERZ780142 (study PRJEB29588, sample SAMEA2145758) | human gut metagenome | biome: human gut; feature: human-associated habitat; material: faeces | place: Denmark | collected 2008/2010 ...
TTACATCCTTCCTTCTGAGGAGGAAGGCTTGGTTAGAGGTGGAGCTCTCCTTGCAGGAGAGACGGAGAGGTAGAAAAAACTCCTTCTTTAACGGTAAGGAAGGACGGGTAGGTTTTCGAAAAAATAACACTATAATGATGAAAAATTTCAAAGATATAACAGTAGCAGTAGCCGGTACCGGCTACGTCGGTCTGAGCATAGCAACGCTATTGTCTCAGCACCATCATGTAACAGCAGTAGATGTAATCCCAGAGAAGGTGGAGAAACTCAACAACAAGATTTCTCCAATTCAGGATGATTACATTGAAAAGTATTTGGCTGAAAAGCCATTGAACCTCGTGGCAACTCTTGACGGCAAGTCAGCTTATAAGGATGCAGATTTCGTAGTGATTGCTGCACCAACCAACTACGACCCAGTGAAGAACTACTTCGATACAACCCATGTAGAAGAAGTTATCGACCTGGTTCTGGAGGTAAACCCAGATGCAGTGATGGTCATCAAGAGCACCATCCCTGTAGGTTACACCCGTAGCCTCTACTTGAAGTATGCCAAGAAGGGTGTGAAGAAGTTCAACCTTCTCTTCTCTCCAGAGTTCCTTCGTGAGAGCAAGGCACTCTATGATAACCTTTACCCAAGCCGTATTATCGTAGGCTATCCAAAGATTATCGAGCGCCCAGAGTTTGCAGAGGAGAACGAGGCTATCAAATCAGTAACCAATGTAGAGATGTTGAAGGAAGCAGCCAAGACCTTCGCCGCTTTGCTCCAGGAAGGTGCCATCAAGGAGAACATCGATACCCTCTTCATGGGTATGAAGGAAGCAGAGGCTGTCAAGCTCTTCGCCAATACCTATCTGGCACTCCGAGTAAGCTACTTCAATGAGTTGGATACATACGCAGAAGTAAAGGGACTCGATACCAAGGCAATTATCGAAGGTGTAGGTCTTGACCCACGAATCGGCACCCATTACAACAATCCAAGCTTCGGCTATGGTGGTTATTGCTTGCCAAAGGATACCAAGCAGCTCCTGGCAAACTATGCCGATGTTCCAGAGAACCTGATAGAGGCAATCGTAGAGAGCAACCGTACCCGTAAGGACTATATTGCTGATGCCGTACTCCAGAAGGCTGGCTATTATAACGAGAATAGTACTTTCGATGCTAGCAAAGAGCACAGCTGCGTGATTGGTGTCTATCGTCTGACTATGAAGTCAAATAGCGACAATTTCCGCCAGTCAGCCATCCAAGGCATCATGAAGCGTATCAAGGCAAAGGGTGCTGAGGTAGTCATCTATGAGCCAACATTGGAAGATGGAAGTACATTCTTTGGTAGCAAGGTTGTAAATGATATGAATGCTTTCAAGGAGCAGAGTCAGGCAATTATCGCCAACCGCTATGATGCCTGCCTGGATGATGTAAAAGAGAAGGTATATACTAGAGATATTTTTAGAAGAGATTAAGATTATGGTAAGTTATAATATAGATTTAAAGGGCAAAACAATCCTTGTTACTGGTGCTGCTGGATTTATTGGCAGCAATCTTGTAAAGCGTTTGTTTCATGATGTGGAGAACATCAAGGTGATAGGTATTGATAGTATTACAAATTACTATGATGTGAATATCAAATATGAGCGCCTGAAGGAAATCGAGGCTTTGAATAAAGACTGGACGTTTGTTCATGACTCTATTGCCAATAAGGAGGCTATCGAGAAAATTTTCTCTGATAACCAAATTTCTGTGGTTGTCAACCTTGCTGCCCAGGCAGGTGTACGTTATAGTATTACTAATCCTGATGCTTATATCCAAAGCAACCTTATTGGCTTCTATAACATCCTGGAGGCTTGCCGTCATCATGAGGTAGAGCATCTGGTTTATGCCTCTTCTTCTTCTGTTTACGGTTCAAACAAGAAGGTGCCTTATTCTACGGAAGACAAGGTGGATAATCCTGTAAGTCTATATGCTGCTACCAAGAAGAGTAATGAACTGATGGCTCATGCATACTCTAAGCTTTATAATATCCCAAGTACTGGTTTACGTTTCTTTACAGTATATGGTCCTGCTGGTCGTCCTGATATGGCATATTTCGGTTTTACCAATAAACTGGTAAAGGGCGAAATCATCAAGATTTTCAATTATGGTAATTGCAAGCGTGATTTCACTTATGTAGATGATATAGTTGAGGGTATCGTAAGAGTAATGCAGCATGCCCCAGAGAAGCATAATGGCGAGGATGGCTTACCTATCCCTCCATATAAGGTATACAACATCGGCAACTCGCATCCGGAAAATCTTTTGGAGTTTGTAAGCATCCTGCAGGAGGAGTTGATTCGTGCTGGTGTTCTGCCTGAAGATTATGATTTCGAGGCGCACAAGGAACTGGTGGCAATGCAACCAGGTGATGTACCAGTAACTTATGCTGATACCACACCATTGGAGCACGACTTCGGATATAAGCCATCCACGCCTTTAAGAGATGGATTGAGAGCCTTCGCTGAGTGGTATAAGAAATATTATTTTTGATAACGAATACAAAATATTATGGGATTATTTGACAAAAGTAAGAAGTCTGAGACTAGAACTTGTAACTTTACAAATCTTAGTGAGTGCCCTTATGCATCTGTAGATGAATGTAAGTTCAATAAAAAGAACTGTTTTCGTAAGAAGAAAGCTCCGATCTTTACTATTACAACCTTGAAAATTTTAGTAGTAATTTTAATAGGTCTCCTAATAGCTTTAGTTTCTATTTATTTGGATGCAAAAGTTAAATTTACAGGGAGTCATCTTGTTTTCGGAGCATTGTCTAGTATAGCAGTCTCATTAATAGCGGGTGCGGTGTTAGCATGGATGATAGATATTCCATCCAAGTTAAAGGAGTATGAAAATTCCATTGTAAATGCTCTTGTATCTAATAACTATTTGAAATCTCTTGATGAAGAGAGGTTGACTCAATTGCGTAAAGATGTAACTGAGCAACTTCATAAAGTCAATGTGCCATGTATGGCAAGAGGTCTGATAGATATTGATCAAAAAATATGTAATCTCTTGAAACAACCTTATTATACAAGATATAGACAAACTGTTGTTTGTAAAAAAGATGAGGAAAATGGTGTGATCGTTAAGCATCATACAATAGATTATAAATTAATAAACCCTTATAGCGTCAATAGTAAGGCAACGGAATATATCTCTATTGCTAATTTGGTTTTGTCAAATGGTAAGGATAATATGAAGGATAAGGCAATTACGGATGTTCGTATTCGATGTATTATTGATGATGGTCAGGCACAAAACTTATCAAGTGAGATTGAATTCGATTCTTCTTCTGTTGATAGTAGAGAAACATTTTATGATACAAAAGTGGAATTGATTGCCAAAAAGGACTCGTATAAGGGAGATAAGAAGGGATTAAAAATTGAATTTGATAAATCATTAGAAGTAAAAATGTCTTATGACATTGTGGTTGATAAAGATGATATAAGCTTTACCAAACGTCTAAGACATCCTGCAAAGAATTTTAGACTAGATTATACTTTTGAAACGACTTCTCCAATTAAAATATTTGGTCAGTTGTTTGGTACGGAATTAAAGCAATCGGATTTCTTAATTCGTTATCCTTTGCCAAATTCTGTAAGTTTGGAGTCCTTTGAATGGTTATTGCCAGATAATGGGGCTATAGTAGTTACTTATATTTAAATATTGCAAAATATTTTGGAAGTATGAATATTAATGATTATTTTTGCAACGTAATTAATAACAGCTTTAAACATTTAAAACTATGGTAGTAAGAGAAGTAGATGAGTAATTCATCATTAAGAAGAAAAATAAACGAATAGTGTTTTATGACACTATTCGTTTTTAAAGTGTTTTTGAAAGTAATATTTTATTGTTATAAATTGTTAGAATCCTTTTTTGATATATAATTTCTTGTTATATGTCGTATTTTGTTTGTTTTAATAAATGTGTATTATGATGCTTATTAGAAAAATAATACATTTATATAATAGATATTTCCTTTCTTTTGAGCAACAGGCTCTTAAGGCTGGTGTGAGAATGGGTAAAGATAATCAATTCTTGTCTAATTTCTGGAGTTCAGAGCCTTATTTGATAGAAATTGGTGATAACTGTCAGATTACTGCAGGAGTGAAATTCTTCACTCATGGGGGGGGCAAAGGTTGCCCGAATAATTGATCCTACTTTTGATTGCTTTGGAAAGGTAAAAATTGGCAATAATGTATATATAGGAACTAATTCCTTGATAATGCCAGGCGTTACTGTGGGCGACAATGTATTGATAGCTGCAGGAAGTGTGGTTACACACTCCGTACCAAGCAATGTTGTTGTAGGAGGTAATCCAGCTCATATCATTTGTTCTTTTGAGGAGTATTACCAACATAATCAGAAATATAATGTTGGAACAAAGGGGCTTAACACTTGTGAAAAAAGAAAAGTTTTATTAAGTCTTAATGAAGAGAAGTTTATAAAAAAGTAATTCAGAAAACTAGATTTAAATATTATAGGCTGCTTATAATATAAGACAACTTGTTATCTGCTATTCTTTCTCTTTATAAAATTTAAAGTATGAGTCCACTTGAAAAGTGTTCTCTGAGCAATACGAGAAGTCAGACGATGAATGGAAGATTGTCCTTGAGAACGCCGATGACAAGAAGTCATATAGGTATTTCAAGAAAGAACATGTAGACAAGGCTGAGGTCAGACGCAACGTTGAGTCCATACCGTTTAAAGAACGAAAGAAACGCAACAACGTAGAAGCATTCATGCTCCAGTATGGCTTCCATACAAGAAACAACAAGACCGAATACCGTAAACTCTTTAAGTACGGCTTGCAAGCGATTGTGAGATGCGCTTGGGGCGTCTTTTCTGGTTTGACAACAAATTAAGCCTCCAAATTGCAAAATAAGTAGTTCAAAGAGCGAATAGCTCTATTGTGAGGCATTTTTAAGGCTGTAGTTGCGTGCTATATTTGTTTGACCAACTAATGAGCACTAACTATTCGCCAGAGTTTGTTAATGCCTAGGACAGAACATAACTGCCCAAGGCTATTGTTTAATTTAAATAGAACCCACTTTTTCAAGTGGACTCATGTATTAATTAGAATAATATGTCTCTTAATTCTGATAGGTCTAAACGCATAGCTAAAAATACGTTGATGTTATACTTCCGTATGATATTGATGATGCTCATCGGTTTATATACATCAAGGGTCGTACTTCAAACGCTAGGCGTAGTAGATTATGGTATAAACAATGTTGTCGGTGGCGTAATTACTATGCTAAGTTTTTTAACTGGGGCTTTAGGTGGAGCAACGTCACGCTATATAACCTATGGCTTAGGCAAGGGTGATTTAGCACAGTTGAAACAGACATTTGGTAATATTCTCACGATTCATTATGCGCTGGCGGTAATAGTTCTCATCTTGGGAGAAACGATAGGACTATGGTTCTTGAATACGGCGCTACAGATACCACCAGATAGAGCAAATGCAGCATTTTGGGTTTATCAATTTTCGATCTTGTCTTCAATGATGGCTGTAGTGAGTGTTCCTTACAATGCAGCAGTGATTGCTCATGAGAAAATGTCGGCTTTTGCCTATATGTCTTTGTTGGATGGAATATTAAAACTGGTGATTGTATTTTTGTTAGTGACTGTTCCATTTGATAAGTTGATAGTTTATTCTTTCTTGTTTTTCATGGTGCAATGTGTTGATAGATTGATTTACTATTACTATTGTAAAAAGAAGTTTATAGAGACCCATGCTCCTTGTTCGTATGATAAAAAAATGTTTAAGGAAATCTTTGCTTATGCAGGCTGGATGATGAATGGTTCTCTGGCTGACATGGGATATACTCAAGGACTCAATATGCTTTTGAATATATTCTTTGGCCCAGCAGTGAATGCTGCTCGTGGCATTGCAGTACAAGTACAGGGCATAAGCCAACAGTTTTGTACTAATTTTCAGATGGCGTTAAATCCTCAAATTACCAAGAGCTATGCTCAGGAAGACTTTGGCTATATGCATTCTTTACTTATAAGAAGCTCTAAGTTTTCCTTTTACATCATGTTTTTCATCGCATTACCTTTAATGCTTGAGGCTGAATTTGTGCTTCGTTTGTGGTTGGGGATTGTACCAGATTATACTGTAACTTTTGTGCGATTGACCCTAGTTGTCAGTTTGCTGTTTACTTTAAAAAATCCTATAAATGTATCTGTACATGCCACTGGAAAAATTAAGCGTTTTCAAATGATAGAGGCTAATATGTTATTGAGTATAGTTCCTATTGCATATTTGTTGTTGAAATTCGGAAATGTTCAACCTTGGACGGTCTTTTTAGTACATATAGTTGTAGAAATTTTCACCCAAGTTGCAAGGTTGAAAATTGTATTACCTATGATAAATATGAGTATTTTAACATATTTGCAGCAAGTTTTAAAACCAGTATTGGCTACTGCGATAATTGCTCCTATTTTTCCTGTGGTATGTTACTATTTTTCGTCTTCTAGCTTTGTCTCATTTTTTATTATATGTATTGTTTCTGTATGTTGTTTGATACCAACTATTTTTTATATAGGGTGTTCTAGTGGAGAACGATTGTTTTTGACTAGTAAAGTGCAGACAATTTTCTGTAAAATTAAGAAGAAATAGAACGAATATTTATAAATAATTAAAAAGATAAAATAATGAAAGTATTATTTGATGTTACAGATATAACAGAGCAACGAAAGTTTATGAGTATTCCTCAGTATAAATTGCGTTTGCTTAAAGTTTTCTCCTCGCAAGAGAAAGAGAACATCACATTGTTGGTTACCAATAATAATGTTGGGTATATAAAAAAAATATGTCCTCTATACCCACTAAAAATTGTTGACTATCGGAAGAATATATTAACGAGAATACCGTATATTAGACGTTTTGTATATCCTTATCTTTTCAAGAAAGTAGTTGAATCTAGTGGCTGTGATGTATTCTTTAGTGCTTCGGATACAACGAGTATAACTAAATTGAAAATGAATGTTCCTAAGGTTATCGTTATTCACGACTTGAAGGCAATTAAGTATCTTGATGTTAGAAAAAGAAAAGAGGCATATGATGTTATTAAGCAAAATATAGATACAGCAAACCGAGTTATTGCGATATCCAATTATACTAAAGAGGACATTCTACGTAATTTTGGATGTCCAGAGCATAAGATAGATGTTGTTTATAATTCGGTAAATGTAATAGTTGAGTCTGTTTGCCCAAAGATAAAACTGCCTCATAGATATATATTGTGGGTTAATACCTTTGATCCATATAAAAATGTTTTTACCTTAATTAAGGGATATTCTAAAATATTTAATGAGATAGAGCAAGATTTAGTTTTAGTAGGCTGCGAATCTCCATATTGGATAGATACTTGTTTGCCCTTTATCAAGGAACATGGCTTCGAAAATAGAGTTCATGTATTGTTTGGTATCTCTGATGAGGAATTGCGTTATTTATATGAGAATGCAGATTTGTTTGTTACAACATCTACTCATGAGGGATTTGGTTATACTCCAATAGAGGCCGCTATATATAAATGTCCTGTAATAAGTACAAAATGTGAGGCTTTATCTGACACAACACAAGGCAAATTTACTTATTTGGATTCTCCTTTTGATGATGATAAATTAAGCACACTAATGTTAGAAATAATCAAAAAAGGAAAAGACATGGTACTTTTAATGAAAATTTCAGAATTCTTTAAGAATATGTATGATGTTCATAAACAGAAAGACCAAATTCTTAAGGTGCTGAGTGAAGTAAAAAAACTCAGTTATAAAGAGTAGATAAAGTATGAGTAATGTTTTAAATTAATATAGTTATGAATAGTAATCATGAAATCTTCAAGCATAAGCATATTTTGCTTGTGCCTGATCATACAAATCCTTTAGGTATTGTACGTAGTTTAGGGGAGGAGGGCATAAAACCAATTGTATTACTTTACACAAGAAATCCAATTTTGGTTAATAAAAGTAAGTACGTTGGGGAACTTCATCAGTTTTCTAGCTTGGATGAAGCTTTCGAATATTTGGTTTCTCATTATGGTAATGAAGAATACAAACCTTTTATTTATAATGGAAGTGATGATGTTACATTGTTACTTGATACTCATTATGAAGAGTTAAAGGATAAATTCTATTTTACTAATGGACAAGGTTGCTTAGAGAAATACCTTCAGAAATTTGATATTACACAAGCGGCTGAGGAATGTGGAATGAAAATTCCTAAGGAGGAATTACTTTCTGTTGGTGAACTGCCTAAAACATTGAAATATCCAGTTTTTACCAAAGCAGCGACATCTACAATTAAAGGTGGTTGGAAAAAACAAGCACATATTTGTAATAATGAAGAAGAATTGCTTGCTGTCTATAAGACAATAAATACTGATAAAATATTGGTGCAAGAGTATGTGCAGAAGAAAAATGAACTTTGTATCAATGGAATGAGTATTTCGGGGGGGCAAAAAAATGTTATACCGTATGTGTGTAGCTATTATCGCTTAAGACCAGATAGTTATGGCGGTTATGAATTTTTATTTCCGTTTAATGATGAAATTTTGGCAGAGAAAATTTCAAAACTATTAAAAGTTACTCATTTCTCTGGAATATTCGATATCGAATTTCTTATTGGTGAGGATGATGAATTGTACTTTATGGAAATTAATTTTAGAAACTCAGGATGTAGTTATGCATGTACCGATGGTGGTTTTAATCTACCTTTTAGATGGGCCGTCTCAACTTTGCAGAATAAGTTGTACCTTGATGGATTCAAGCCTATTTTAAAGTTTGATGCAATGAACGAAATTGGAGATTATTACGATTCAGTTAAAACAAAGAAGGTTTCTATTTTTAATTGGATAAAGGAACTGAAGGGTTGTAAATCATATTATCTTTATAATGCTAAGGATCCTGCACCATTTAGAAATTTCATTCTTCAAAAGATTAAGAAGAAACTATGCTAAATATATTTTCAAAGAAAGATCGAATGATATTGCGATCTGATATGTGGAATTTGGGCTTCATTACTGATGATGTAGCAGATGTAATCAAATCAAACCATCTAAACATTCAATGGATGAAGCATGAATATAAGGACAGATGGTTTGCAGACCCTTATCTGTTGGAGGTTACGGATAAGCAAATTGTGGTGCTTGTTGAGGAGTTTTGCTATAAGATTCGTAAGGGGCGAATAGCTAAGCTTGTGGTTAGTCGTCCTGATTATGTATTGCAAGACATGAAGATTGTTTTGGAACTGCCTACGCATCTATCATTCCCTGTCATCTATGAGAAGGATGGGCAAGTGTATGTAATGCCTGAGAACTCTAAAAGTGGAGGTATTAACATCTATCGTTATAATGCAGAGAAAGAACGATTAGATTTAGTGCATGAAGTTGGGCATTTGCCTCTTACGGATGCAACTATTGTAAAGTTCCATTCTGATGAAGAGTTTGTGTTTAGTACAAAACTTCCTAACCCAAATGGTAATGAATTGGAAATCTATCCATTTGATGGTGATTCAATGAAAATGGATGAGAAATCTCTTGCGAGAATTCGTTTTTCGAGTAACATTGCAAGAAATGCTGGAAATGCTTTTTATGTAGGTAAACAAATGTATCGCCCTGCTCAGGATTGTAATCAATGCTATGGCAATGGTCTGAATATTCAGCAGGTAGATAGAGTTGGGGATACGATTGAACTAACAACCGTTGCAGAATTCCACTCTGACAATCCTAACTATGGATTAGGTTATCATACTTTCAATATGAAGAATGGTTTGATAGTTGTAGATGGACATCGTTATCGTTTTCCACGTATGGTTAAATTACTAAATATTTTATCCAAACTAAAATTTAAAAGATGACAAAAATGAAGATAATGTTTATTAATTATGGTCTGGCGATGGGTGGAGCTGAGGTAATTTCTGCAAATTATCTTTCCCAAATGAAGAAAAATGGACAAGATGTTTGTTTGCTGGAATTGATGCATCGGCCTACATTTCTTTATGACCATCTCGTCGAAGAGCATATTCCAATCTATACAGTACTGCATAATAGTGATAATATCTTGTTTAAGGTTTACAACAAATTATTTGGTAAAGAAATATCTCTCAGAAAGATTCCTAATATAATAAATGAAGTAACCCCTGATGTTATTCATTTGCAAATGTTCTCAGAATTGTTAGATTTAGACGATTTTGGATTAAACCGAGTTTTTCTGACGATTCATTCTGATTTAAATAGATATTTAAGACTTCTATCTAAATATGGAAAAGGAAAATTGCAGAGTATGATGCAAAACGGTATGCATGTAATTGTTCTTTGCGAAAGGGCAAAAAAAGATGTCTTGAAATTTTGTCCTACTGCTGATGTACATGTTATACCAAATGGCTTAGATATAAATTATATAAAGAGCCAAAAGTATGATAGAGATCAGTTATGTAGAGAACTCGGTATTTCAGCAGATGCTTTTATTCTTGGTCATGTAGGTAGATTTCACAAGGTGAAAAATCATGATAAGTTGATAGATGTATTTGCTTGTTTGCATGAGAAAAAGCCAAATTCAGTCTTGGTATTAGTTGGTGATGGTACAGCTAAAGAAAGGGCACATCTAAAGAAGGTTGTTGCTCAAAAGAGACTAAATGATTGTGTGAAATTCTTAGGAGTCCGTTCTGATGCTACTGCTATCATGAGCTGTTTTGATGCCTTTGCTCTTCCATCATTTCAGGAAAGTTTTTCTCTAGTCTTGGTAGAGGCACAGGCTCATCATATAAGATGTGTAGCTTCTGATACTGTTCCAGAAGAGGTGATTTGTAATGATAACTGCTTTGCACTTTCTATCAATGATTCATCAGAGAAGTGGGCTTCACTCTTGTTGGATACTTCTGTAAGGAAAAAAAGGGTGAAGTCTGTTGCTGATTTTGATATAAAAAAAATAATAGGAGACACATTTGCTTTGTATCAACGTTATGACTGGCAAGTTCCAAATCAAAATCTTAAAAATCAATTTATAGATTAGAAAATGACCATGACCTAGTTTGCCTATTGTGAGGACAATGGTGTTGGCCTCCTGATGAGTATAATATTATTTCTGCTATACTAATGAGGCTGGTCATGGGAAGATAGATCATTTGTCAAGTACCTATATAGAGAAACAACAGCATGTTGCTATAAAAGGCATGCTGAAAAAATATTTGGTTGGAAAAGTCATGAATTTAATAAAGATGTAATAGATTAAAGTTTCGCAAGTGAAAAATCACAAGCGTGATTTAACGTAATTTTGGAATAAAAAAGGCTCTGAAGTTTGTATAACTCACAGAAAATGAGCGATCTTTACAATCGCTAAAGAATAAAGATAAAACTTCAAAGCCGTGAGCAAAGATACAAAAATTATTTCAGATCTGCGAAGCTTTTCCGCAAAAAATGACGATAATCGTGCAATTAAGTGCATTATGGGTGTGATGGAACATATAGTAATTGTTCAATTGTGATCAAGACATGTTCTATCGTTTTATGAATGATGGCAACATCAAGCACCTGCAATAGGAGAAGGCATGCAAACACAACAAAATACTTCGCTGTACCTATTGTACAATGGACGTTAAGTTGGATGGTGTGCCAGTCCGTTTGTTCTTTTGCAAACGAGGACGCAAGGAAAACTGGAATGGCTTTTGACCACAGACCTTTCTCTTAGCTTCCTTGAAGCGTATCGTATTTATGCCAGACGATGGGCTACCGAAGTTGCATACAAGGATTGTAAGACCTTGCTGAACTTTGGCAAATGCCAGTCTGTACATTTTGCCGCTCAAATTGCTAGCTTCACTTTGACAATGATGCAGTATAACATCTTGTGTACAGTGAAGAGATTTGAAGCGTATGAAACCATCGGTGGTCTCTTTACAGAGGTTACCAATGACACTCTCGAGTTGTCCCTAACGGGGGCAAGATATGGGCTATCATTTTGGACTTCGTTCTGGAAGCAGCAGAGCGTTATTCTATAGATGCTACAGAGTTGCTGGCTGATTTCATCGAAAGTAATCCTGTTGCCCATACGCTACGTAATATGTATATTTATAAACAAGCAAGTTGATATTTATTCACTTGAGAAACTTTAGTATCTAAAACATGCTTTACTTTTAAGTAAAGCTAAGTTGATTATAGTATGTCTTGTGCTTTATACTTATTTCTTTTAATTATGATGATTTACTTTCTGGCTAAAAATTTTAAAAATAAGGCAGAAAGGGATAATATATTAATAATCATTGCGATATTTGCATTGATATTTGTAAATGCGTTTAAGGACTATCGTCTTTTACCAGATATATCTGGTTATGTTCCTGCGTTTAAATATATAGCTAAAGAGAATTCTAACTTTTTAGATGCAACGAACTATTACAAGATGCAATGGGGATATTATGCTTTAAATAAATTTATAGGCTTTTTTTCTTCCAATGTACATTTTTTTATGGGTGCTATGGAAGCGATTATATGTATTCCTTATTTTATTTTATTTAAAAGGTATTCAAAAAGTGTTGCTTTTTCTACAATATTATATATGATGAGTTGGCTTCAAAGTTCCTTTGTATTAAGACAGTATTCTGCAATTGCTTTTTGTATTTTATCTTTAATTTTATATTTCGATAAAAAATATAAAATTGCATTCTTGTGTTTCGTTTTCTCAGTTTTGATACATCCGACTGCTGCTATTTTTATATTAACTTTAATATTATGTTATCTAAGAAAAGAAAAGCATATTATAATGTTTATGGTGGCTGTATTCTTTGTATCATTCTTAGGTGGTTCCTTCTTTATAGACAATTTTTCCGAAAATGTACCAGGTTATGATGTATATAGCATGCAAGCTGCAGAAGAAGTGAGTAGTAAATTAACATCCTTCCTTTTACAGTCAAGTTTAGTCTTGCCTTTACTTCTATTACTGATTAAAAAGATAATAATCCTTTCTGATGTAGAAAAGGTTTTTGTTAAAATGGAGATCTTAGCATTTTCTATTCGTTTAGGACTATTCTTTATTGGTAATTATTCTGATACGATAGAGCGATTGTTTATGTATTTTACTTTTGTTGACTTTTTATTGATACCATTGATTGTAAAGAGCCTAAAAATAAAATGGATGAAATTCCTGTTTGCATCATGGTTTATATTTGTTTATTGGTGGTTGTTTGCGATATCGAATAACTCTTATATATCTGATTTTAAGTTAAATTTTTATTTGTAATTTTTAAATGAGAGTTTTGTTATTTATTGATAATCTTGGCGCTGGCGGTGCTCAACGCCAATTTTGCGGGTTAGCAAGTTTGCTTAAGCAACATGGATATACAGTAAAGGTAATTACGAATTATGCAGATTCGTTTTATCTCCCTCTACTGCATGAAAGTGATATAGACTATGAGTGTCTGAATAAAAATTCTTATTATTGTTTGCCAACTTTGATGAAATCAATGAAAGGCTTTAAGCCGAATATTGCAATTTCATTTCAGACAACTCCAAATTTCTTGGCATGCATAGTTTGTTCTTTTTTGTGCATTCCGCTTGTTGTTTCGGAGAGAAATACTCATATTAATATATCTATTAAAGATAGAGTTATAGTGAATTTTTATCGCTTAGCTGATTTTGTTGTACCAAATTCGTATTCAGAAAAATCATATCTTATCAAACATTTTTCTTTTCTGAAGAATAAGATACAGACAATATCTAATTTTGTTGATTTGAAAAAATTTGCCTATCATAATAGAACTTTTAGAAGAACGAATAAGGTTGTTTTAGTTGTTGCTTCGGTTCGTGCGTCAAAAAATACTAAAGGTTTTATAGAGGCTTGTAGAATTGCGATAGAAGCTGGGTGTACTTCGCAGTTTATTTGGTATGGTGTAAATCCTACAGCAAGTGAATATTCTTCTGATAATATGTATACCCAAGAATGTTTAGATTTAATAAAATCATATAAACTTTCAGGTCAGATATTGTTGTTGGACAAACGTATAGATATTGAAAATGCATATCAAGATGCTGATATATTTTGTCTACCTTCTTTTTTTGAAGGTACGCCAAATGTAATTTGTGAAGCTATGGCTTCTGGACTCCCTGTTGTTTGTAGTTCTGTTTGCGATAATCCTATATATGTGAAAAATAACGATAATGGATTATTATTTAATCCTCATGATGTTCAAAATATGGCAGAAGTATTATTAAAAATATCAATGATGGACAATGTTACTTTGAGTAAATGGGGAGCAAAAAGTCGGCAGATTGTAGAGAACAGATGTAATGAACAGTCATTTGTAGAAAAATATATAGATCTTATAAAAAGGTTTGCAAAATGAAAAAAAATATAGTAAGAGTACTATTATGTTCTCAATCTCCTTCTAATAATGGAGGAGTTCGTGTTTGGTGTGGGACAGTTTTGTCTTATTTTAAAAAACATGCTGAAATTGATGATATTAGTATAAAAATCGATTTGTTTTCGACTACGCGTAGTGTTTCGATGACAAATTTACTGCCCTGGTATATTAAGTTATATGTAGATATTAAGGATTTTTGGTTTAAACCATTTAAGTTGTTTTTTCAACTTGCCAGATATCATTATGATATATTTCATATGGTGAGTGTTGGAGGACAAGGATTAATAAGAGATATACTTTTTGTGTATATTTGTAGATTATTTAAAGTGAAAACTATAATTCATTTTCATTTTGGAAGAATTCCTGAAATTCTAAAAAAGAATGATATTGAATCTTATTTATTTAAGAAGGTTATACGTATAGCAGATAGAATTATAGTTTTAGATCAAAAATCGAAAAATGCCCTAATGCCTTTTTATGACAAAAAAGTAATAAAGTTGGGTAATCCATTTTCTGATGATCTCCTCAATATATGCGTTTCTCAAGAAAGACGTATCAAGAGAAAAATAATATTTGTCGGGCATATGGTTAAGACTAAAGGTATAATGGAATTGTTAGAGGCATGTTATGATATAGAAGGAATTTCCCTTTATATCTATGGTCCATCAAATGCGCAAGAAGAAGCTGACGTGAATCAATTTATCATCAAGCATCCATTTAAAGGTGAAATTAATATTTGTGGTTTAAAGCCATTAAATATTATTTATGAAGAAATGTGTAGTGCTGATTTGTTTGTACTTCCTACTTATACTGAAGGTTTTCCATATGTTATTATGGAAGCTATGGCTTGTGGATGCCCAATTATTTCTACGCCTGTCGGCGCAATAGAAGAAATGCTAACTTCTGATGAAGGTATATTAGGGTACTTGGTTCCTGTTAAAGATTCTCATTCGTTAAAAGAAAGAATATTATATTGTTTGGCTAACAGAAATGAAACTTTGTTGTTGGGTGAAAAAGCAAGAAAAAAGGCGCTAAATTGTTTTTCTTCTGATGTTATGATGAAGAAGCTATTCAGTCAATATTTGAAGGTTATAAACTGTTAATGCTTAGATTAGGTGGATTTGTATTGATTGAAGTAAAAATTCCAGAAAATGTAATGGCTAAAGAGAAAATAAGAGTACGTAAATAATACAAACATATTTTATGAGTAATAAAAATAAATTTTTGATTTGTGGGGGGGCAGTTTAGCCCTTTTAATAGTAGTTGAAATCACCCTTCGTTTTGTGTGGGGACTTGGCAAAATGCCGTTATATGCGGCTAGTGATAAATATGAGTACATGGCTTTGCCAAATCAAAGTGGAGTTCGATTAGGTAATCGATATTATTATAATGTCTTTGGTATGCGAAGTGATGAGGTAAATCCTCATAAGAAACATATCTTGGGCTTGGGCGACTCTGTGATTTATGGTGGTGTTCAAACAGACCAAGATAGTCTTGCTACTTCACTCTTCTCAGCTGAGACAGGTATGCAGATGTTGAACATCTCTGCAGGAAGTTGGGGCCCTGATAATTGTGCGGCTTATCTTAAAGAGAAGGGTATGTTTGATGCCAAAGGTATCTTCTTGTTAGTAAGTAGTCATGATGCTCATGACAATATGGATTTCATGCCTGTTGTTGGCGTCCAACCTTCTTATCCAGATGAGCAGTATCCTTGTGCCATAGCTGAAGTTCTTTGCAGGTATATCTATCCTCGATACATTCAACCTCTGTTTGATAAAAGTAATAAAGAACTTGATCCAGACCAAAAAGTATTGGCTGGTATAGGCATTCATAAGAATGGTAAGTGCTTTAATCCAGGTTTTGACCAGTTGAAATCAATGGCTGATAGTGCAAAGATTCCTTTTGTTGTTTATCTTCATGCTGAGCAAGGTGAACTGATGGCGAAGAAATATAACGAGCAAGGCGATGAAATCATTACTTGGTGTAAGAAGAATCAGGTAAGACTAATCGAAGATCTTCATCTTTTAACAGTAGATGATTACCGAGATGATATCCACATCAATGCTAAGGGGCAACGAATTTTGGCAAATGTAATGGAAAAAGAATTTGCCCACTAAGGCTTAACATTTTCTTTAAAGATAAATTTTATGAGAATACTTCATTTTTCAGATTTCCATTTAGACGGAAACCATATTGCAGAATCGAAAGCTGTGCTTGATTATATGATGGAGGCTTTGGTGGAAATCAGTAATAAGCACAAAATAGATTTAGTACTGTTTTCTGGCGATATGCTGGTTCAGGGAGGATTAGGCTTTAACCATGATTTGAAACAAGGTTTTGAAAAATTCCGTGAGGTGGTTATCACTCCTCTTATGAAAGGTCTAGGATTACCTGAGTCCCGATTTATATTCACTCCTGGTAATCATGATATAGATAGAAAAGCAGATAACAAACGTTTTGAAATGAGTGTGGAATCTGATGCACAAAGTTTAAATGGTATAATCGATCTTGTAAAAGACAAAGAAGTTGAGTCTTTTACGCATCGCATTGATGGCTTCAAATCTTTTGAAAATGAATATTATTCTCATTTTACAGATTTAAGTTATAAGTATGGCAGATTCACTTCTACTTTTGAAATGGATATTGATGGAATATCTGTCGGTATCGCGTCCTTGAATTCTGTTTGGAGATGTGGCGAGGATGATGCTCATAAAATAGCATTGGGCTTGAATCAGATTACAGAGCAAAGTAAGCCTTTGGAAGGAAAACAACTTCGTATAGCCTTGACTCATTATCCTATTTCTTTTTTGAAAGAAGTGGAACGTGAGGATGTGCGCCAAAAGTGTGCAGAAAACTTCGACTTGTTCTTTTGTGGTCATTCTCATAGAGGATTTACGAATTTTCAAGCGCCTTATAAAAATGAGGTATTCTTTGAGATAAATGCGTCTGGAACATTGGCTGGAAATATTTATGAAATGCATGCTGATTATAAAAATTCTTTCCAAATAATAGATTGTGATCCAGGTGTTAAGTATGTTGTTCAAACCTATTGGCAACCTAATTACCAAAAGTTTGAGTTAGATAGAAAAGTATACCCTGATGGTAATAACGAAAAGTTCATTCCTGACGCAGTAGGTATCCTTAAAATCTACGAAGCCCAGCAAGCTGAGTTAGACAATAAAAAGAAAGAATTACTAAAACTGAGCATAGAGCCTTTTGAAAGATTGCAAGACTTTATGAATCGTCCTGGTAATGCTCTCATGGAAAGCACTTTTATTTCTTGCGCCAGTGTTGATAAAATCATGGATGCGTTATGCAATGGCTTTGGTAATTGTAGGTTGATGGCTCTCTCTGGGATGGGTAAGACTCGAATGGTTATTGAGACTTTCAAACAGAAAGAAGGGGTATTCTATTCGAATGCTTCGGATTGCCTGAGAGGTTTGGTAAGTCTATTGAAAAATATACATCCAAATGTTGTCATTATTGATAATTGCAACTCTGACCTCATGTATAAAGCAGAAAAAATCATGAATGAGGTTGGTTCGCATGCAAGGTTGGTAACTATTTACAATGTGCTTACTCCTGAAGAAAAAGCTACAGGAGGGAAACTTTATGAACTAGATTATTCGAGTACTGAAGAAATTGTAGATAAGATGATTGAGGCATCTAATATATCTCAACATGAGCAACAGATAGCACAAGTTATCAAAGATAGAAGTGGCTGCATTCCTTATATGGCGATTCTTCTTGTTAAAGCTTATCGGACAACAGGTACCCTTGAACTCGAAAATCCAGACTTCGTTTTAAGTGCCATTTTAAAGGGAAATAATACGCTTAGTGAACAAACCATGGATGCTCTTCGGGCAATTTCTCTTTTTGATCCATTGGGTAAGGATAATGGGGTTGGCGATGAGTATGAATATGTCACCCATTCATACATGATTCACCACATAAAACAGCAACAGAATGTTGTGGACACGGAATTCAAGGATGTCGTCAGAGACTATGAAAATCGTCAATTGTTAGAACATGAAGGTTCCTGTATCAGAGTTCGCCCTCGCCCGTTGGCAGAGTGGCTAACGGAGTCTTGGCTAGAAAAACATGGAAGCTTAGCTGAAGTCATAGAAGATATAAATAAGCAGGATGATGAATTGAAAAGGCGTTTGTTTAGAGCTTTGAACAATCGAATCAAGCAAATGACAAATTCAAAGTTCGCTCCTCAAATCTTTAATGCCTTGAATAATCCACAAAACGGTTCTTTTCATGATGAGAGAATAGCCTTCTCAAAAGCTGGCTCACAGCTATTTCTCTCGATGGGTGTTGTGAGTCCAGTAATGGTTGCCAAGAATTTAAATAGTTTGTTGCAATCAAAGAGCATAAACTGGTTGCGTGAGGAATTGGACAGTGATGCTCGGCGAAATCTTGTTTGGGCATTGGAGAATATCTGCCGTAATGAGGCTGCTTTTGAAGATGCAGCTAAATGTTTAGCTAGATTAGCAATAGCTGAAAATGAAGATATTGCTAATAATGCAACAGGACTGTTTGTTCAATTATTCCATCTTTACTTGTCAGGTACAAAAGCAAATTTCAAGCAGAGAATATCTTTGATGCAAGAATTACGAACTGATGAAAGTTATTTACCTCTTATACTGCAAGCAATAGACAATGCATTCAATACAGGTCCTTTCCATAAGAGTAATACTTGTGGAATAGAAAGCAAGGATGATGACTATACTCCGAATGGGCAAGACATAGACTTCTATTGGAGAGACTGCTCTATTATATTAAAAGCCATTTTGGAAGAAAAGAAAGATTTGCTTCCTAAAATTAAAAAGCTTTTTGAACATCATATAGGGGAACTTGCAAGAATAGGTGCTAAGAATGTCTTGTTTGATGTTTTGGAGTTTATAGGCGAGAAATGTCATTATGATTGGATAGAGGCAAGAAATGCTTTGACTCAATATCTAGAACGATGGTTTGATGGGTCGGAAGAACAACGTATGGAATATCAAGCTATATTGGATAAATTTGCCCCAAAGAATTTCTATGATAAACTCACAGCTTTTGTTAAAGACAATCATTGTAAGATAGGTGATAATTACTTGGAGTTTGCTAAGAAAATGGAAGAACGAATGATGCCTTTGGCACAGGAGTTTATAGATGATAAGATTTATGAGCAGGAAGATTTTGTAAAGCTACTTACTGACAAACAGCTTTATAATAATTGGTTTATCAAGGATTTGGCAGCATTGTCAAAAGATAGTTCGACTATGGCTGAAATTTTCATGGCTATGTCAAAGGCTATTCTTTCATTCCCTAAGGAATATGCAGAGAATTTTATTCCTAATTATATCTCTTTTGTTGGAGAAAATGAAGTTGTTAGAGAATTCATACAAAACATTGAGTCTGCAGGATATTATAGGCTTTCAGCAAGTATTTTAGGTGGGCTCGATAATACGGAACGTTCATATTTGGTGCATGTGATACAAGGTTATCATGGCGGTCAATATGATGATGTTAGCATTTTTCAATATCTAAGACGGTATAATTATCAATCAATAGATGATGTTTTTGCTATATTTGATGAATTAAAAGAAGGCGGTGTCAATGAAAAGACAGTGGGCTATCCATTCTTGTTGGATCATACTTACCTTATCAATAAGGAAGATATAAAGAAATTCAATCATATTGAGGAATATAAGGAAATATTGCTAGCCTTTGATTTCAAAGATAGTTCGCGTTTTGTTAATCAGCAAGTTGTTAGTCATGTGAGTGATTTGATAGAATTTACAGAAGATAAAGACTTAGTATTTCGTTTTCATCAGCGCATCATGCAGGTACTATCTTCCTTAGATTATGTAGATAATCCATTTGATAACATATATTTCACATTACTTCCTAAATATCAAGATGTCATATTGGATGATTTGTTGATGCATTTAGGTTCGGCAAATATACTGTTAGCATATCACATGAGTCTCTTCCTCAATTTAGGTTCAGGTATGGGTTCGGGAAAAGGACCTTTGTTTCAATGCGATAATGATAAATTGAAAAAAGCGTGTTACAAATATCCCGAACATTTGCCTGCTCGTTTAGCTCAGCTATGCCCTGTTTATGAGTTTTCTGCCGAAGGTCGGAAGAATAGCTTTAGTGATTTCTTTTTATGGCTTTGTGATAACTTTGGCGACCAACAGAGGGTGCTAGATGAGTTTAGCTCAAACATGGGCTCTTTTAGTTGGTGTGGTGTTGATGGTTTCTCTGATTTTATAGCTCAGCAAATTCCATGTATTAAGCCTTTGCTTACTCATAAAAACCAAACAGTTCGAGAATGGGCTGAAAGACAATTGAATTATGTGAAGAATGAGGTGATTAGAGAAAAGGGAAACGAAGCTTACGAAAAGATGATTCGTGGGTAATTTAGATGAAGAATATGAATCAAAATAATGTGTTAATAGAACGACATGCTCCTGGGCATGTGTCTGGGAGTATCAAAATAAAGCGTGTGTTGTGGAACATCACTGCAACATTGTTATTCCGTCCTTTTATTACTCCAGTATTTCGCAAGTGGCGCATAGCCTTGTTGCGATTGTTCGGAGCTAAGATAGAATGGGATGCAAATGTTTATGCATCTGTAAAGATCTGGGCTCCTTGGATGCTGCAAATGGGGCATCGTGCTTGTTTGGGTCCAGAAGTGATTTGTTATAATCAGGACTGTGTGATATTGGAGGATGAGGCTATCGTATCGCAGTACTCATATCTCTGCACTGCAGGGCATGATGTGAACATGATGAATACTGCTGATAAGTCGCTTGTAACTGCTCCTATAATGTTGAAAAGCAAATCATGGGTTGGCACCTGTGCTTTTATTAGCATGGGAGTCATCATTGGCGAATATGCGATAGTCGGAGCTACAGCCTCTGTATATAAAGATGTAGAAGCATATACTATAGTAGGTGGTAATCCTGCCAAGATAATAAAGAAAAGAACATTGAAATAACTTTTTATAATGGATAAGTTAGAGGAAAAACTGCTTGATATATTGCGCGAGGAAGTCCTGAAGCAAGAAGGGGAGGATGCCCAGAAAATTACGTTAAAGGAATATAGAAAACTTATTCGTCTAGCCAAGGAGCATACTGTACTTGGAATTGTAGCTAATGCGGTATGCTACAATCGGATGCATCTTATGGTTTCCGATGAGCAAGAAAGTTTAAGGAAACAATCTGTGCTTGGATTGATGCAATATCACATGCTTCATCAAAAGCAATATCAGCATTTTGAACAAGCAATATCTGTTTTTGTAGATTTGATGAATAAGTATCAGATTCCGTATGTAGTTTTCAAGGGAATGGCAGTAGCGCATTTCTACCCTTCACCTTATTCTCGCACAATGGGAGATGTTGATTTCTACGTTCCTGCTTCAAATTTTGATAAAGCTGTAGGTATTATTGAAAGCGAATTGAAGGTTACTATCGAAAGAGATGAAATTGATAAGCATTTTTGTTTCGACTACCATGGTATCAGATTTGAGATGCATTATCAAATTGAGACTTTTGGAAACGCCAAACATCAGAAGTATTTCAATCTTTTGATAGATACATTGCTATCTTCTACATCTAGCTTTAAAGCAAATAGTAAAGAGGTAGCAATGTTACCACCTCTTGGTGACTTGATAGTTGTCTTTAAGCATTGGTTTAATCATTTGTTGATTGAAGGTGTTGGTTTGCGTCAGACTTTAGACTTGTTAGTGTTATTGAATGCTTATCAAGATAAAATAGATTTCTTCTTGTTGCAGAAACATCTGAAAGCTATAGGCTATTGGAAGGCTTTTAAAGCAATGGTAGCAATGATGGAAAAATGCTTTGGATTAGTGTGTGCCAATAGTTATTGTCATCTGGAAAGTTCTGACTATACATACGGCGACATGCTGTTGCGGGAAGTTCTATCGAGTGGCAACTTTGGAAGAAAGGCTTATAAAAATCTTTCTCAGGGAAGAAAGAAAAGTATGGAGACCGCCACAAAGTCTTTGCGCCATTGCATGAAGTTCTTCTGGTTAGCTCCAATTGATATATTGTTTTTGATTCCGAAGAGGATCAGGATTACAATGAAAAAGAGAAAGTAATAATCCGCTTAGACAGTATTATTTTGAGCAAGTTTTGTTCGAAAATGTACGAATAATTAAAATGTAATTAAATTAGAAATCATGATATTTTGTTCTTTAGGAACCATGGATATGTCGTTTGAACGAATGGCGTATGCTATTGATATGTTTGCAGCCTCAACAGATGAAGAAGTTGTGGTTCAAACTGGTTGGACGGATTATCCTTATAAGCATGTGAGCAAAAGTTTCAAGATGTGTACCAAGGAAGAAATGGAACACTATCAAAATGAGGCTTCATTACTAATCATGCAGGGGGGATGGGGGTCTATCTGCGAGAGTATGGAAAAAGGTAAGCGTATGGTGATTATTCCACGTTATGATGGAACGGAACACATACATGACCAATTTCAATTGATAAAGAAGCTGGATGATATTGGTGTGGTTGTCGGTGTTTTTCCATCTGTGTTTGAACCACATAAATACCAGGAGCAATACGATGAAACTGCTCAATTGCTGCTTTCTGCTGTGGCTAAAGCCAAGACATTTGACTTTAAACAAATAAAGAAAGGTAATGCCGAAGATCTGTTGCGCAACAAAATAAAAGAATTTGCATGTGGTAAGCGAATTTGCCTTGCATCTTCTGCCGGTGGTCATCTACGAGAGTTACAGCTTGCCGTTGGTACAATACCATCGGATTTTCATTGCTATTGGCTAACACTACCAACGACATCTACGAAGGCGTTTATGAAAGACAAAGAACATGTCTTTTTGACAAACTTCCAGCCAAAAAGAAAATGGACTTTGTTTGCCAATGCTATTCCTGCATTGATGTGGGTTTTAATAAAACGTCCAACATGTATTATAACAACAGGTGCAGGTGTATGTATTCCGACTATTGCTTTTGCCAAGAAGTTACTGGGTACTAAAATCCTGTTTGTGAATTCTGCAGCTGACGTGACGCATGCAAGCAAAACACCGCTGTGGATTGAAAATAAGGCTGACTTATTTTTAGTACAGTGGGAGGAGATGAAAAAAATATTCCCAAATGCAATCTGTTGTGGGGTTTTATGATTGATTAGTATATTACAGCAAAATGAAAGTATCGATTATAACTAGTTGTTACAACCGTGAGAAGACAATTCGCGGTGCTGTAGAGAGTGTGTTGGCGCAGGATTATCCTGACATCGAGTATATCATAGTGGATGGTGCTTCTAAGGACCAGTCTGCTCAGATTATCCGTGAGGCAATCGCCGGTCATGAGGATAAGGTGAAGTTTATCTCTGAGCCTGACCATGGTATGTATGAGGCTATCAACAAGGGTATTCGTATGGCAACGGGTGATGTGATTGCTCTTTGCCATTCGGATGACTTTATGTTTGCCAAGGATACGGTATCGCACGTTGTGAAGAAGATGGAAGAGACGGATTGCGATTTTCTTTATGCCGATGGTATCTTTGTGAATGAGCAGAATACCAATAAGGTGGTGAGAAAATGGATTGGAGGCAAGTATGCTCGCTGGAAGGTAAGATGTGGCTGGCTTCCATTGCATCCTACCTGCTATATCAAGCGTGAGGTGATGATGAAATGTGGTCTCTATGATGAGAGTTACAAGATTGCTGCTGATACCAACCTACTGGTGAACTATCTGTATAACTGCCATCTGAAGGTTGAGTATCTCCCTGAGTTCGTAACGAGAATGCGCATGGGTGGTATGAGTACTGATTCTGCCAAGCGTAAGAAAATGTGGGATGAAGACATCAGGGTATATTCCGGCTATGGCTTCAAGCCTGTGGCATTGACAAAGCTGATGAAAATGGCTTGGAAGGTGCCACAATTCATTAAGGCAAAGTTTATGTAAAACCTTGTCTTGAATGTGGGTTAGAGGCGATGGTCGCCTGGTCCTGGACCGAGCTTGCGGTCAATGGCATCAAGGATTCGCCAAAGAAGGAGACGGAGATATTGATAAAGATGTTTCATATAATCATGTCTTGTGGTTCAATACTTTTTTGATAAGAACGCAGATGGATGGGAAATATTGTATAGGCATTCTTTACCTGTTCTTTATTTGCGTTACGCCATCGACTCTAGAAAGCTGCAGAAGGAACTCGGCTGGGAGCCATCTCTCCAGTTTGAGGAGGGTATAGAGGAAACCGTAAAATGGTATCTTGAGAATCAGGAATGGATGGATCATGTTACTTCTGGGGAATATCAGAAGTATTATGAGGAGATGTATTGTTGATGCCCCACCTGTCCCTCC
>ERZ780142.58-NODE-58-length-22760-cov-5.01599_pt1 | contig 22760 bp, 18 predicted proteins | sample MGYA00511347_ERZ780142 | MGnify/ENA primary metagenome ERZ780142 (study PRJEB29588, sample SAMEA2145758) | human gut metagenome | biome: human gut; feature: human-associated habitat; material: faeces | place: Denmark | collected 2008/2010 ...
TATATAAAAACATTATAAAGCCTTTAGATAGAGCTCGTTATCCCGAACTGAGGTAAAATATTATAATTTTATTATCCTTTTTAATCTAAATAAACAAAGATTTCTAGATGTATTTGTGAATAAAGGAGTTATTTGTCTTTTTAGTGGTGCTTTGATAGAAGGTTTGATTGTTTCATGTGAAACATCTCGAAAAAGAAAAGCTCGCAAGATGAACGTTTGGTATCTTGCGAGCTTCTTTGTATTTAAGTTGCCTTGCGGTTTCTGCGGCCGCCTTCTGGTTTTTCTAATGTGCTTCTAGCCAGTTGTTTCCCCATCCGGCATCAGCAACCAGAGGTACACTGAGCTGGTAGGCATTCTGCATCTCTTCTACCACAATCTTCTCTACCTTTTCCTTCTCTTCCGGATATACTGAGAAATTGAGTTCGTCATGCACCTGGATAATCATCTTGCTCCTGATGCCTTCTGCTCTGAATCGGTTGAAGATGCGGATCATAGCCACTTTGATGATGTCTGCCTCAGAGCCCTGGATAGGGGCATTGATGGCATTGCGCTCGGCAAATCCTCTTACAGTACCATTCTTGCTGTTGATGTCTGGCAGGTAGCGACGGCGGTGGAAGAGGGTTTCGGCATAGCCTTTCTCTCTTGCTATTTCCTTTGCCTTCTCCATGTAAGCCTGAACACCAGGGAAGGTGCGGAAGTAGTCTTCTATGATCTGCTTTGCCTCTCGGTTTTCGATGTTCATGCGTTGGGCAAGACCGAAGGTCGTGATGCCGTAGATGATGCCGAAGTTGGCAGTTTTTGCCTTCTTGCGCTGTGCATCTGTTACTTCTTTGATGTCTTCGTGCCAAATCTTGGCAGCTGTAGCTGCATGAATATCAGAGCCTTCACGGAATGCTTCTACCATGTTTGGATCCTGGCTCAGGTGTGCCATGATGCGAAGTTCTATCTGTGAATAGTCGGCAGAGAAGAACAGGCAGCCTGGTTCTGGGATGAAGCATCTGCGTATCTCCTTGCCATCGTCATCGCGTACAGGAATATTCTGCAGGTTTGGATCACTTGAAGAAAGACGTCCTGTGGCTGTGATGGCTTGGTTGAAAGAGGCATGAATGTGACCGGTGCGAGAGTTGATAAGCTTTGGAAGGGCATCTATATAGGTTCCCAAAAGTTTCTTTAAACCTCTGTAGTTCAGTATCTCATCGATGATTGGACTCTTGCTGCGCAGCTGCTGAAGAACTTCTTCGCTTGTTACGTACTGGCCCGTCTTCGTCTTCTTAGGCTTCTCCACAATCTTCATCTTTCCGAAGAGTATTTCTCCAACCTGGCGTGGGGAAGCGATATTGAACGATTCGCCTGCCAACTCATAGATATGATGTTCTATCTCATTGAGGCGGTTGGTGAGATTCTCCGATGTTTCCTTCAGGGTGTCGGTGTCGATGCATACTCCCGTCATCTCCATGTGGGCTAAAACAGGTACAAGCGGCATTTCTACATTCCAGAACAGATCTTCACAATCTATCTCTTTGAGTTTTAGTTCGAGCACATTTTTCAATCTCAAGGTGATGTCGGCATCTTCGGCAGCATATTCGTAAATGTCTGATGGGGCGAGATCGCGCATCGACTTCTGATTCTTTCCCTTCGGACCAATCAGTTCTTCGATGTGGATGGTCTGATAGTTGAGGAATACTTCTGCCAAGTAATCCATGTTGTGGTAAAGTTCTGGCTGGATGAGATAGTGGGCGAGCATCGTATCGAACATCTTGCCCTGAATCTCTATGCCGTAGTTCATCAACACCTCGTAATCGTATTTGATGTTCTGCCCCACTTTCAAGATTTCCGGATTCTCGTAGAGAGGTTTGAAGATGTTTACGATTTTTAAGGCTTCTTCACGATTTGCCGGAATTGCTACGTAGAAAGCCTCTTTTTCCTTCACGGCAAAGCTCAAACCCACCAATTCTGCATCAATAGCAGTGGTAGATGTGGTCTCTGTGTCTAGACTGAGAATATTGAATGTCAATAAATAGTCATAAAGTTTCCTTGCATCTACTTCTGTATCAATGAGTTTATATGAATGAGAGGTCGTTTTAATGGTCTCAAAACTCGCGTTTTTTGGCTCTTCCTTACTATCTGCCAGCTGTACGCCAAATAAATCGAGTTCTCCTGTAGGCTTTGTTTGCACCTTTTTAGGTTTGTTAAGAACTCGATTAGCAAACGACTTAAATTCTAACTCGGTGAAGATTTCATCCAATTTTGTATTGTCTGGCTCTACCCGTTTCAAATCTTCCATCTTGATCTCTACCGGAACATCGGTTCGTATGGTTGCCAGGAACTTTGACATCCTGATATCTTCTACAGCACCCTCCACTTTTTCGCGGAGCTTGCCTTTCACTTGAGAAGAGTTCTCGATAAGACCTTCTACACTACCGAACTCGTTGATAAGTTTGATGGCTGTCTTTTCTCCCACGCCCGGACAGCCTGGGTAGTTATCAGCTGAGTCGCCCATCAGAGCAAGGAGGTCGATAACCTGGAGTGGGGAAGTGATGCTGTATTTCTCTTCAATTTCCTGTACGCCCAACTTTTCGTATCCACCGCCATGACGAGGACGGAACATGAAAACATTGTTACGAACCAGTTGTGCGTAATCCTTATCGGGTGTGAGCATGTAGGTTTCCATCCCCTTTTCACCTGCCTTCAAGGCAACTGTTCCAATGATATCATCCGCCTCGAAACCATCTACCTGAAGGATAGGGATATGATATGCCTCCAGGATATTTTTGATGATAGGCACAGAGAGTTTGATGTCTTCCGGTGTCTCTTCTCGTTGAGCTTTATATGCAGGGAAAGCCTCATGACGGAAGGTTTTGCCATGGTCGAAAGCCACCGCAATATGGGTAGGTTTCTCCTTGGTAAGTATCTCGTTGAGGGTATTGCAGAACCCCATTACACACGAAGTATTGAGTCCCTTCGAATTGATTCGAGGGGCTTTCATAAAGGCGTAATACGACCTATAAATGAGCGCATACGCGTCTAAAAGGAACAATTTATCCATAATATTCATTTTTGTGGTGTAAAATTACTAAAAAAATGCGATATTTCAAGAAGAATTGATTAATTTTGTAACAAATTTCAGAAATTAAGTAGATTTACTCACATATAATGGACTATTTATCACTTATCAAGCTGCCTATAGAGGCAGAATTAGCAGATTTTATAGATTTGTTCAACAAGTCTCTTATGCATAGCGATGGCCTCCTTTCCCAGGTGCTCGACCATATCCGTCAGCGCGCTGGAAAACGTATGCGCCCTATACTCATCTTGTTGATGGCACGTAATTTTGGAAAGGTTTCCAGTGTTACCCAGCATTCTGCTGTAGGTCTGGAACTTCTTCATACCGCTTCGCTGGTACATGATGATGTGGTTGACGAGAGTGTGGAGCGCCGCGGACAGGCTAGCGTGAATGCTACTTATAATAATAAGGTGGCTGTGCTTGTTGGCGATTTCATTCTTTCCACCGCCTTGCTTCATGTATCTTATTCGCATTCAGAGGAAATCGTGCGTTATCTTGCTGAGTTGGGACGTATCCTGTCTAATGGTGAGATTCTTCAGCTCAACAGTATCAGTAATGAAGAGATATCGGAAGATATTTATTATCAGGTGATTAAGCAGAAGACGGCTGCTCTCTTTGAGGCTTGCGCCGGTATCGGAGCGATGTCTGCCAATGCTTCAGAACTGCAGATTGAAGAGGCGAAGCGTTTCGGACAGAACTTGGGCATCATCTTCCAGATCCGTGATGATATCTTTGATTATTATGATTCCAAGGAGATAGGTAAACCTACTGGTAATGATATGGTTGAAGGAAAACTGACTTTGCCTGTAATATATGCTTTGAAGTCTACCGGTGATGAGGAGATGATAAAGCTTGCCAGAAAGGTAAAGGCTCATACTGTGACGGCTGATGAAATAGCTCAGTTAGTGGCATTTACAAAGGAAAATGGAGGTATTGAATATGCGGATAAGCGCATGTGGGATTTCCATGCCGAAGCCATGAATTTCCTCGATACTTATGTGGAGGATAAGGATATTTACAATGCCTTGAAGGCTTACTTGGATTTTGTGATTGAAAGAAAAGCTTAATATAATAATTGAAGAAAAACATAATATAAAAAGGGTTGGTTCTCAGAGAGAATCAACCCTTCGTTTTTGTATTCTATTGATAATCAGTTACTTTTCTTTAGATTTTTCTTTTAAACAATACTCTAGAATTCTCTTTAGAAGTATCTTAAATGGTACTTTAAAACTATCTTTCTAAGTATGTTTAATGGTATTTTGAAATTATCTTTAGAAGTACTTGATTTCCTTGCCAAGAATTTCGCTCAAGAGGAGGTTAGTCAGGCGTGATGTGCCGAGGCGCAACCACTGGTTGGTCAGCCATTTCTCGCCCAAAACTTCCTTCACGATGGTGTAGTAAACTACGGCATCATGAACGGTATTGATACCACCTGCAGGCTTGAAACCAATTTGAATACCGGTCTTTTCGTAATATGCCTTGATAGCCTGGCACATAACGTATGCTGCCTCAGGGGTAGCTGAGACCTTCTCCTTGCCTGTTGAGGTCTTGATATAGTCTGAACCTGAGTACATTGCGAGGATAGAAGCCTTCATGATGTTGCTGCAATTCTTCAGATCGCCTGTCTCCAGAATGCACTTCATCTTGTGCTCTCCGCATGTCTCCTTGAGTTCCTGAATATCATCGCAGAGACCCTCGTAATCTTCGCTGAAGAACTTGCCAACAGGCATTACGATATCCACCTCTGTAGCACCATCCTTGATAGCCATAGCGGTTTCTGCAATCTTTACCTCGATAAAGGTCTGAGAGGATGGGAAATTGCCACTTACTACAGCGATTTCTACGCCGTCAACCTCCAGACTCTGGCTGATAAGGCCGGCAAAGTTAGGGTAGGTACATACGGTTGCTACGTGAGGAAGCTGAGGATAATCCTTGGCAAACTGGTTCACCTTTTCAATCATCTTCAGGATGCTTTCTTCTGTATCTTCTGTATGGAGAGAAGTCAACTCGATGCTACCGAAGAGGAACTTCTTGACCTCCATGGTCTCATTCTCTGCTACCTTTTCATCGAGAATCTTCTTTACTGCAGCAGCTACTTCCTCATCGTTGAGGTTGCAGTTGTACTGCTTCAAAACTGATAAATACTTGTCGTCTGGCTCTTTATACTGTCCCTGCTGTGCAAGAACCTGTTCTTTAATACTGCTCATACTTAATGTTATTTATATAATTATTAAAGTTAAGTTTTTATATGAATAGCAATTTTAATTCTTGTTATCTTGTTCTTTATCTTCCTGATGCTCAGATAGTTTCGGGTTGTTTTTATGTCTTTCAGAATCCCTTTTGGTCTTCTTGTCAAAACTCTTTTGGAGTTCTTCTGTCAAGTCAACCCCTGTCTGATTTGCCAGGCAGATAAGTACCCAAAGAACATCGGCCATTTCTTCGCCTAAGTTAGTTTTCTCTCCTTTCTTAAAACTCTGGTCGCCGTATGTTCGGGCAATGACGCGTGCCAATTCGCCCACTTCTTCTGTGAGGCAAGCCATATTGGTCAGTTCGCTGAAATAGCGTACTCCATGTTCTTTAATCCACTGATCTACAGTTTCTTGTGCTTCTTTTATTGTCATATTCCTAATTCTTTTGTGAGGAAAGATGCCTTTCTTTCAGGGTAGGGCATTATTCCTTGTTGTGAGTATCCATCATGATGGTTACCGGTCCATCGTTCAGTAATTCTACTTTCATATCGGCACCAAATTCGCCTGTTCCTACTGGCTTTCCGAATGCATCGGATAGCTTTTTGCAGAACTCCTCATAGAGTGGAATGCTGATTTCGTGCTTGGCTGCTCTGAGCCAGCTTGGGCGGTTTCCTTTCTTGTAGCTGGCGAATAGGGTGAACTGGCTGATGACCAGAATCTCACCATTGATATCCATGATGGAGCGATTCATAACATGGTTTTCGTCGTCGAAAACACGGAGTCCGATTACCTTTCTGACCAGCCAGTCTACATCTTCTGAAGTGTCGCTTTCCTCTATTCCCAAAAGGATCAGATAGCCTTGCCTGATAGCAGATTTAACCTCTCCTTCGATGGTAACTGAGGCGTGAGAGACACGCTGTATTACGATTCTCATATTACTACTTTGAACTTTGAATGTTGAACATAGAACTTTATGAATAGCATTTGTGTAATGCTTGCTTCGGTTCTGTTCTTCTTATTATTAATATATATAGTATAGTTTGAACTGCAAATATACAACTTTTATTTCATATTCTCGCCTTTTTCTTCGAAATATTTTGAAAGAATTTCTGCCTTATGAGGGCCTAATACTTCTGAAAGTTGTTCCAAGGATGCTTCTTTCATCTTTTTCACGCTCTTAAACTTGCTCAGAAGGGCTTCTTTAGCCTTCGGGCCGATGCCTTTGATATCGTCTAATTCTGAGTGAAGAGCATGCTTGCTGCGCTTGTCGCGATGAAAGGTGATGGCGTATCTGTGCACCTCATCCTGTATCTGCGTCAGAACCTTGAACAGTTCACTTTCGGGTGTTAGGGCGATGGTTTGAGGAGGGAATCCGAAGAGAAGTTCGTTGGTGCGGTGACGGTCGTCCTTGGCAAGACCTGCGATAGGAATATCCAGGTGTAATTCGTCAACAATAACCTCTCTTACTACGTCCATCTGCCCCTTTCCGCCATCGGTAATAATGAGGTCTGGAAGTGCAGTTTCTTCCTCTATCATTCGACTGTACCGGCGTCTTACCACCTCTTGCATGGATGCGTAATCATCAGGTCCTTCCACCGTCTTAATGTTGTATTTCCTATAGTCTTTTCTGGATGGTTTCATACCTTTATATACGATGCAACCTGCCACGGCATCAGTACCGGATATGTTGGAATTATCGAAACATTCTATCTGATAAGGCAGCTTTGGAAGCTTCAGTTTTGCTTGTAATTCCTTCATCAATCGGGTCTGTTTCTGTTCCGGATTGAGCTTTTCAGCCTGCTTCAAACGGTCGAATTTATACTGCTTGCAGTTCATTTCCGACAGCTCCAGAAGGTGCTTTTTGTCACCTCTCTGGGGTACGAAGAAGGTGGCATCTTTCAGCTTCCATTCCATTTCGAAGGGCACGATTATCTCCTTCGATGTGGAGTGGAAACGTTCTCTGATTTCCGGAATGGCAGTAATCAAAAGTTCCTCATCGCTCTCCTCCAGTTTACGTTTATATTCGTAGGTGAAGCTCTGGTTGATGGTGCCGTTTTTTACGTGAATATAGTTGATGAAGGCGTTTTTGTTGGCGTCATCATTTACTATTGTAAAGACATCTACATCCGTAATTGTATGGCTTACCACCTCGCTTTTTGCCTCAAATTCATCCAGTAATTGGTACTTTTTCTTATATTCTTCGGCTATTTCAAAACGTAGAAGTTCTGCATTTTTCATCATCAAATCGTAGAGATATTTGCTCACTTCCCGCGTGTTTCCCTTCAGAATTTCACGTGCCTGGCGCATGTTTTCCTGATATTCCTCATAGCTCTGCTTGTTGATGCAGGGTGCTCCGCAGTTGTGGATATGATACTCCAGGCACGGCTTGTATCTGCCTTCTGCAACGCCTTCTCTGGTGATTGGCATTCTGCAGGTGCGGGGCTTATAAAGCTTCTTGATGACCTCTAAAACGGCATACATGCTGCCGATATGAGGGTAAGGACCGAAGAAGGTTCCCACTTTTTTATTGATATGACGAGTCTTGAAAATGCGTGGAAAATACTCGTTTGTTACGCATATAGAGGGGTATGTCTTGCCGTCTTTCAGCAGGACATTGTATCTTGGATTATACTTTTTGATCAGGCTGTTTTCGAGCAAAAGTGCGTCTTCTTCTGTGTTTACGACCGTATAAGATATGTCGTGAATCTTAGAAACAAGCACCTTTGTCTTGTATCTGTCTACCTCTTTATGGAAGTAGGAAGATACTCTTCTCTTCAGGTTTTTCGCCTTTCCCACATATATAATCGTATGATTTTCGTCGTAATATTGGTAGCTTCCTGGCTTTTCCGGCATACTTAAAACGATGTTTTTAAGCCTAGCCAAGCGCTCCTCATTCTCTTGTTTCGTCATATTTTTACTTGTTTTTTAAGGGAAAACGAGCGTTACTGTTTCACGTGAAACGGCAACGCTCTAGTGTCTTTTACTGCTTCCTTGCTGCATTCTCGCAGTATTTCTTGCAGTATTTTTGCTGCTTATAACTGCAATAAAGTAGTTACTTCAACGTCTGGATCAAAGGAATTTCTGCCTTCGAAATTCTCGTTTACGAGCTCGATGATGAAGTTGGCATATACCTTTTTCGGATGGAATTTCTTTACCAGGTTGCATGCTGCTTTCATGGTTCCACCGGTGGCAAGGAGGTCGTCGTGGAGGAGTACGATGTCGTCCTCATTGATGGCATCTTCGTGGATTTCGATGGTGTCGATACCATATTCCTTAGCATAACTTTCCTGTACGGTTTTGCATGGAAGTTTGCCCGGTTTACGGCATAAAACTACGCCGGCTCCGAGACGAATAGCAAGGGCAGAAGACATTACGAAACCGCGTGATTCGATGCCTACAATCTTGGTGATTCCTTTGTCTTTGTAGAGTTCATACATCTCATCGCTGATCTCTTTTAAAGATGCAGGATTCTTGAAAAGGGTTGAAACGTCGCGGAAGTTTACACCCTTGATTGGCCAATCTGGAATGCAACGCAGATTGTCTAATAATAGCTGATTGTTCATTACTTTTTATGCTTTAAATTGATACTTATTTTGTTCTCTTTTCTTGTTCCTTTTTTATGGGCTTTTTGCCCGTTTGTTTTTGCCTTTTACTCGATTTTATCCGCTTTTGTTTCACGAATTGCTGAAGTTTTACTTTAATCGCAAAACACTTGATGCAACCTTTCTTAAGTGGTTGAGCATCAAATGTTTTGTTGATAGTCTGTTTCACGTGAAACATTGAGGATTCCCTTGTTTTTCGCTGTGAAACGGCTTACCTTCCGAGTAATACAAGCATCACGTTGATATCGCTTGGTGATACGCCCGGAATTCGGCTTGCCTGTGCCAAAGTTTCCGGGTCGATGCGCTCGAGTTTCTGACGTCCTTCTGTGGAGATTTCGTGGAGCTCGGAATAGTTGAAACGGCCCTTTATCTTGATGTCCTCCAATCGGTGCATCTTATCGGCGATGAGACGCTCTCGTTCGATGTAACCTTTGTACTTCATCTTGATTTCTGCAGCTTCCGTTATCTCTTCCTTTCGGTTAGCTGGTGTTTCCAGTGCAGCCTTCAGGTCCGGAATAATCTCCGAAAGATTCGTGAGGTTCAGATGCGGACGAGCGATGAGGTCGATGAGCTTGCAGCCGGCGCGAAGTGGAGTAGTGCCGAGCGCCTCCAGTTTTGGATTTATCTCATCCTTCTTGATAGGATAGTTGGCGCAAAATTCGATGATTCTTCCGATGGCTTCTTTTTTCTCTATCCACCAGTCGTAACGGTCGCGCTTGGCAATTCCGAGTTCGTATGCTTTTTCGGTGAGTCGGGCATCGGCATCGTCCTGACGGAGCAGAATGCGGTATTCGGCTCTGGAAGTAAACATACGGTATGGTTCGTCAACTCCCTTTGTGGTGAGATCATCGATGAGTACGCCGATATAACTCTCGTCGCGGTTCATCTCGAATGTTTTGTCGCCAACACAATGCAAGGCTGCGTTGATTCCTGCCACGGTTCCCTGTCCTCCTGCTTCCTCATAACCGGTGGTTCCGTTCACCTGTCCGGCAAAGAAGAGACCTTTGATGATTTTCGACTCCAGTGAATGCTTGAGTTGGGTAGGGTCGAAGTAATCGTATTCGATGGCGTATCCCGGTCTGTAAATCTTGGCATCTCTCAAAGCAGGAATCTCGTGAAGTGCATTCAGCTGGATATCCATCGGCATGCTCGAAGAAAAACCGTTCAGATACATCTCGTTCGTATCTTCGCCTTCCGGCTCCAGGAAGAGCGGATGCTGATCCTTGTCGGGGAAGGTGACGAGCTTTGTTTCTATACTCGGACAGTAACGTGGACCGGTACTCTGAATCTGACCATTATATAAAGGTGAGTCAGCGAGACCGCTTTTTAAAGTTTCGTGTACCTTCTTGTTGGTGTAGCAAGTCCAGCAAGGCAATTGTTTCAGAACCCGATGTTCTCCCATGTAAGAGAACTGGTGGAAATCGCTGTCGCCCGGCTGTTCTTCCATATCTTCGAAATGAACACTTCTCTTGTCAATTCTGACTGGAGTTCCGGTTTTCATTCTGGCAGTAGTGATACCCCATCGGGTGATGCTCTCCGTAAAGTTGTGTACGGCAGGTTCGGCGCATCTTCCGCCTTCTACCATCTTTCTTCCTATATGCATCAGTCCGTTGAGGAATGTTCCAGCGGTGATGATGATGCTCTTGGCATAGAATTCGGCTCCCCAGATGGTTTTTACGCCGATGGCTTCTCCGTCAACTACGAGCAGTTCGTCAGCCTGGTCTTGCCAGATGTCGAGGTTGTCGGTATGGTCGAGTATGGTTCTCCATTCCCAGATAAACTTTCCTCTGTCGCATTGGGCACGGGGGCTCCATACGGCTGGACCCTTTCCGATGTTGAGCATTCGGAACTGGATGGCGGTTTTATCCGTTACGATACCCATCTGTCCGCCCAAAGCATCGATTTCGCGCACAATCTGTCCCTTGGCAATACCTCCGATGGCGGGGTTGCAACTCATCTGACCAATCTTGTTCATATCCATCGTTATCAAACAGGTTTTGGTACCCATGTTTGCAGAGGCTGCTGCAGCCTCACATCCGGCATGTCCTCCACCGATAACGAGCACGTCATAATTGAATTTCATACTTCGTTTAATCTATATTTTTTCTAATTTTCGGCAAAAGTAAGAAATAAAATCGAAATTTTGGCAAAAATACTTTGATAAATCATTAAAATATAGTAATTTTGCAGCAGACTTGCGAAAATATACCTAGAAATGAGGATTGCAGAATGCCAAAAAATAGGTATTGCAGGGACGAAAAGTGTGGAATATAAATTAGTTTCAAACAGTTAAATAATTAAATTTCAATCATTTATGTGGTTAATCAATTCATCTATTGGTAGAAAGGTAGTGATGTCAGTAACTGGTATCGCTCTTATTCTATTCTTGACATTCCACGGTTGCATGAATGTTGTTGCTCTCTTCTCAGGAGATGCTTACAACATGATTTGCGAATTGTTGGGTGCTAACTGGTACGCCGTAGTTGCAACATTAGGTTTGGCAGCTTTGGCAGTTTGTCACATCGTTTACGCTTTCATCCTGACAGCACAGAACCGTCGTGCTCGCGGTAACCAGCGTTACGAGGTAACAGCAAAGCCAGAGAAAGTAGAGTGGGCTAGCCAGAACATGTTGGTGCTCGGTATCATCATCGTTCTCGGTTTGTTGCTTCACCTCTTCAACTTCTGGTACAACATGATGTTTGCAGAGCTTTTGGGTACAAGCTTCGGCCACTGCCCATCAGACGGCTTCGCATTCATTCAGGACACCTTCGCTAACCCTGTGTTCGTAGTTCTCTACATCATCTGGTTGGTAGCTCTTTGGTTCCACCTCACTCACGGTTTCTGGAGTGCTATTCAGACTCTCGGTTGGAGCGGTAAGACTTGGTTCTGCCGTTGGAAGATGATTGGTATGATTTATTCTACCATCCTGCTTCTCCTCTTCATCGTAGTTGTATTGGCATTCGCTTTCGGTTGCGCTCCATCTTTGTGCTGCGCATAATTCGTGTAATCATTTAAGTATTAAAAAAGATTATGGCAAAAACATTAAATTCTAGAATACCTGAAGGACCAGTTGCTGAGAAGTGGACCAACTATAAGGCTCACCAGCGTTTGGTTAACCCAAAGAATAAGTTAAAGCTCGACGTTATCGTTGTAGGTACAGGTTTGGCAGGTGCTTCTGCTGCTGCTTCTCTCGGCGAGATGGGCTTCAATATCTTGAACTTCTGCATTCAGGACTCTCCACGTCGTGCTCACTCTATTGCAGCACAGGGTGGTATCAATGCAGCTAAGAATTATCAGAATGATGGTGACTCTGTTTACCGTCTGTTCTACGATACTGTAAAGGGGGGTGACTACCGTGCTCGTGAGGCTAACGTTTACCGTTTGGCTGAGGTGAGCAACGATATCATCGACCAGTGCGTAGCTCAGGGCGTTCCTTTCGCTCGTGAGTATGGTGGTATGCTGGCTAACCGTTCTTTCGGTGGTGCTCAGGTATCTCGTACATTCTATGCTAAGGGTCAGACAGGTCAGCAGCTCCTCCTCGGTGCTTACTCTTCTTTGAGCCGCATGATTGAGGCAGGTAAGGTTAAGCTCTTCACCCGTTACGAGATGGAGGATATAGTTATCGTTGACGGTCACGCTCGTGGTATCATCGCTAAGAATTTGATTACAGGTAAGTTGGAGCGTTTCTCTGCCAACGCCGTAGTTATCGCTACCGGTGGTTATGGTAACGCTTACTTCCTTTCTACAAACGCTATGGGTTGTAACTGTACAGCAGCTATCCAGTGCTACCGCAAGGGTGCTGACTTCGCTAACCCATCTTACGTTCAGATTCACCCTACATGTATCCCTGTTCACGGTACAAACCAGAGTAAGTTGACTTTGATGTCAGAGTCACTCCGTAACGATGGTCGTATCTGGGTTCCTAAGAAGATTGAGGATGCCAAGGCATTGCAGGCTGGTACAAAGAAGGGTTCTGATATTCCTGAGGAAGACCGCGACTACTACTTGGAGCGCCGTTACCCAGCATTCGGTAACCTGGTTCCTCGTGACGTGGCTTCTCGTGCAGCTAAGGAGCGTTGCGACAAGGGCTTCGGTGTTAACAACACAGGTCTTGCCGTATTCCTCGACTTCTCTGAGTCTATCAACCGTCTCGGTATCGACGTTATCCTGCAGCGTTATGGCAACCTCTTCGATATGTATGAGGAGATTACTGACGTTAACCCAGGTGAGTTGGCTAACGAGATTAACGGCGTGAAGTACTACAACCCAATGATGATCTTCCCTGCTATCCACTATACAATGGGTGGTATCTGGGTTGACTACGAGTTGATGACCACTATCCCTGGTCTCTTCGCTATTGGTGAGTGTAACTTCTCTGACCACGGTGCTAACCGTCTTGGTGCATCTGCTTTGATGCAGGGTTTGGCTGACGGTTACTTCGTATTGCCATACACTATCCAGAACTACTTGGCCGACCAGGCATTGTGGCCAAAGCTCTCTACCGATCTCCCAGAGTTCGCAGAGGCAGAGGCAGGTGTTCAGAAGGAAATCGACCGCCTGATGGGTATCCAGGGCAAGCGCTCTGTAGATTCTATCCACAAGGAGTTGGGTCACATCCTTTGGGAGCATGTAGGTATGGGTCGTACCAAGGAAGGTCTTGAGGAAGGCTTGAAGAAGATGAAGGCTCTCCGCGAGGAATTCAACAAGAACCTCTTCATCCCTGGCAAGAAGGAAGGCTTGAACGTAGAGTTGGATAAGGCTATCCACTTGCGTGACTTCATCTTGATGGGCGAGTTGATCGCTTACGATGCATTGCACCGCAACGAGAGCTGTGGTGGTCACTTCCGTGAGGAGTACCAGACAGAGGAAGGCGAGGCAAAGCGTGATGACGAGCACTTCTTCTACGTAGGTTGCTGGGAGTATCAGGGCAACGATACAACTGCTCCAGTGCTCAACAAGGAACCTCTCGAGTATGAGGCAATTAAGGTACAGACAAGAAATTACAAGAATTAAAAAGCGAACAAGACAATGGCAAGAAATATAAGTTTCACAGTTAAGTATTGGAAGCAGGACGGTCCTACAGCACAGGGTCACTTCGATACACATGAGATGAAGAACATCCCAGATGATACTTCATTCCTCGAGATGCTCGACATCTTGAACGAGGAGCTCATCGAGTCAGGTCAGGAGCCTTTCGTCTTCGACCACGACTGCCGCGAGGGTATCTGCGGTATGTGCTCTCTCTATATTAATGGTACACCTCACGGTAAGACTGAGCGTGGTGCTACAACATGTCAGCTCTACATGCGTCGTTTCAACGATGGCGATGTTATCACCGTTGAGCCTTGGCGTTCTGCTGGTTTCCCTATCATCAAGGACTGTATGGTAGACCGTTCAGCATTCGACAAGATCATCCAGGCAGGTGGTTACACCAGCATCCGTACTGGTCAGGCTCAGGATGCCAACGCTATCCTGATTCCTAAGGAGAATGCAGACGAGGCAATGGATTGCGCTACATGTATCGGTTGCGGTGCTTGTGTTGCTGCATGTAAGAATGGTTCTGCCATGCTCTTCGTCAGCTCAAAGGTTAGCCAGTTGGCACTTCTCCCACAGGGTCGTGTAGAGGCTGCTGCCCGTGCTAAGAAGATGATTGCACGCATGGATGAGCTCGGATTCGGTAACTGTACAAACACTCGTGCTTGCGAGGCTGTTTGTCCTAAGAACGAGTCTATCGCTAACATCGCCCGCTTGAACCGTGAGTTCTTGAAGGCTAAGTTGGCAGACTAATCCATCGTTTCTTTTGAGACATCGGAATTTTCTCTCTGCATCTTTACGGATGCGAGAGAATTTTCCCAACAACTCTTCACTCTTCACCTTTTGGGCGTAAGTAGTTGAAGGATAGGAAGTTGGGCGGGTGAAGAGTGTTTTTCTACTCTTCACCTGCCCTTCACCTTTTTAGGCTGTTGACAGCTAAGCGGCTCTGCGTTTATACCTTTCCCAAAATCGTAAAAGGTGAAGAGTGGTGAAGAGTGGGTGAAGAGTGCCGAAAATCTCTTCACCTATGTAATATGTTGTGTTTCAGCTCTTTATGTTGGAAAGGTGAAGAGTGAAGAGCTGATTGCGATATTCCTGCCAACCGTACTTCTCTTGAAATAAGAGAAAGGATGTTTGGCAAACTGTTATACAGGAACAGCCGACTAGCCTCTGTTGCGCTAGTCGGCTGTTTGCCTTTTGCCAGTATGCTGTTTTTCTTCTGCCAGCCTTCTGTTTTTCCTAGTCAGTTGTTCTATCTCCGATAGTTGTGTATTTATTTATGCCTGCTGTCAGAATCATATAGCCAGGAAAAAGGGTAGATTATAGCCGAGAGCATCCTGTTTTTGGTGCATCCCGACATAAATTATCAGATATTCTGAGAAATATTTTGTAATCTCATCAGAATATCGTAAATTTGCGGTTATTAAGAATAAGTAATGTAATGACGAATCACTCAACAGAAATAATGAACCAAGCAACGCTCGATTTTATCCGCCAGCATCAGGACGATGATGTTCGCCAGTTGGCTTTCCTCGGCAGCAAGTATCCCGAGGTAGATATGCCTTTCGCTCTCGACCAGATTCGCGGGCGAAAGATGGCTCGTGTGAAACTGCCCCGTTGGGCAAGCATCGATGGCATTATCTATCCCCCTCATATTTCGATGGAGCAATGTTCGTCAGAGCAAACGGCACTTTATAAGGCTGAACTCGCTGCCCGACTGCTCGGTTTGTCTCCTTCATCATCCGAAAACGGAGAAGAAAAGGAGAAGGAGAGCGAAAACGCCTCAAATCTTCATCTTTCTGAAAATTGCGAATTTGCGGGCAAAGGGGCAGTTGATTCAGAATTCGCCAAAAATGAAGCTACTTGCAAAAAGCAACAGATATTAACAGAACCAAAAGAGAATGTTAATGAAATAAAAGAAGAACCTCATGAAGGAGATTTTTCAGAAGAAACCGGGTTTGTTGACCTGACCGGCGGCTTCGGAGTAGACTTCTCTTACATCGCTTCCCGATTGGGCGTGAAGTCGATGTATGTGGAGCGTCAGGCTCATCTCTGTGAGGCAGCGAAGGAAAACTTTGGGCGGTTGGGTTTGAAGAATGCCATCGTGAAGAATGGAGACGGAATAGAGGTGTTGCATTCTTTTGCTTCAAAGAAAGAGGCTGCTGCATCAGAATCTTTAGGCATAACTGAAGACCAGCCGCAGTCATTACTTAAGACCAACCTTGGTCTTAAGCTAATCTTCATCGATCCTGCCCGTAGAGACGATGCGGGCAACAAGGTGGTATCCTTGAAGGATTGCACTCCCGATGTCACCGTTTTGCAGGAAGAGATGCTTTCGAAGGCTGATTACGTCATCGTCAAACTCTCTCCGATGCTCGACTGGCACCGTGCTATAAGCGAATTAAGCCACGTAAGAGAGGTTCATATCATCTCCGTGAACAATGAGTGCAAGGAGCTTCTTTTAGTGCTCTCAGCGCAAAATATGGGCAATCTCCGCATTTATTGTGTCAATGATGCCCAGTCCTTCGTCTGCGAAGAGTCGGATATGGAGGCTTCTTCCGTCAAGATTGCCCCATCGACGCTTGAAGAGATGCAGTATCTTTACGAGCCGAATGCGTCGTTGATGAAAGCCGGCTGTTTCGGCGTTCTTTCTGGGCGCTATGATGCAAGGATGCTTTCCAAGAACAGCCATCTCTTCGTGAGCATGGCGCCTATCGAAGCCTTCCCCGGCAGAAGCTTCCGCATTATCGCCATCTCTTCCTTTAATAAGAAGGAGTTGAAGCGTAATCTCTCAGGCATCACCAAGGCAAACATCGCCACCCGCAACTTCCCCCTTTCCGTGGCAGAATTGCGCAAGCGTCTGAAGCTGAAAGATGGTGGCGAAACCTATATCTTCGCTACCACACTGAGCGATGAAAGTCATGTGCTGGTAATAACGGAGAAAGCTTAGAAAACCTCGAAAATGTGTAAAATGTAAAGGTCTGAAAAGAAAAATATATCAGCAACAGCTTGATAGAGAAAAAATAGGTGAGGTGTGCTGCCACAGTGGCGTTTTATCTCTTTAATGAAAAAGTTCCAAGTGGGAGGAATGCCACTTGGAACTTGACGTATTATTTTCTTTTTTCCTTGAAGAACTTCTCGAAGAAGTCCATTTGCTTTTGATTTTGAACAGGACCCAAATGCAGTCCTTCCTTCATAATCATCACCGTTGGTTTACCTTCCTGGTAGGTAGTCCAGAAAGGAAGGCTATCCCCATTTGGATTGCCAGTCTTGGTAAAGTTGATCCAGTAGCGTGACATGATTTGCTCCATGTGCTGCTCCGTCTCGGTCATCTTTCCAGAGCCAAACTTATAGCCATAGATGAATGGCATCTCTGCCACATGGCTGGCTCCTCCCTTGCGGCTTTTCACGATGGTGTTCTCAGAGTCTTGGTCAAAGTAATACATATACACCTTGCCCTTGCCGGTCTTGCTCTGCAGGTTAGCCCAGGCATACGTTCCCCATGCAAAGGAGCCATCACGGAAAATGTCGGATTGAGCGAAGTAGGTTTCTTCCTCTGTCCTGGCAGGATAGAGACTGAGAACCTGGTCTGCCCAACTTCCATATATCTCATGGATTCTTTTCTCATAGTCACTTACACTGACAGGGCGGCTAAACATACTTCCTTCGTCGCTGTTGGTTCCTATGATGACATTTACATCATTGTAGCTTCCCTTTTCATAGAGCTTATACTGGTCATCGGTGATGGAGTAGCCGTCAACGTTTGGCCAAAAGGACTCAAAGGCGGTATTCTTCACGATGTCCATAGCCGGAACTTTTCTTAGCTGCTTCAAGTTCTTAGCCTTGAGTCTCTTTTGAAGGAAAAGTCCACCTGCTTCTGCCGCTTTGGAGGTGAGCATGGCTGTGTTACCATTTCTGCTTTCACCCACAGGCCAGAAGGAGCTACCACTTTCGCTGATGGCTCCTCGGAAGAGTCCCTTGGCAAGGGGAGAGGCGCATAGTATACTTACCGAGATACCACCGGCAGATTCTCCAGCAATGGTAATCTTGTCTGGGTCTCCACCGAAGGCAGCGATATTGTCGTGAATCCATTTTAAGGCCATCACTTGATCAAGGATGCCATAGTTACCAGATATGTTCTTGCCTGATTCCTTACTCAGCTCTGGATGTGCCATGAATCCCAAGGCTCCCAAGCGGTATTCTATGCTGCAATAGATGATGCCTTCCTTGACAAAGCTTTCCTGAGTTCCACTGTAGGAGCCAGTAAGAAAGGCTCCTCCATGAATCATCACAAATACAGGGAGTTTGTCATTCTTACTCTTGGCTGGCGTTTCCACACTGAGGTATAGGCAGTCCTCGCTCATGCCCTGCTCTCCACCATTTTGGTTAGGGTCGATGGGCTGTGGTGGACGGTCTCCCCATTTATCTGCTTTGAATACTCCCTTCCAAGGCTTCTTGCTCACTGGGGCTTTCCATCTGAGGTTGCCCACTGGTGCTTCAGCGTATGGGATTCCCTTGTATAGGGCGAATCCTTCATGTTCCACACCTTCAATTTCTCCTTGCTCCACTGTTGTTCTTAGCAGTTGGGCGTTAGCTGCCGATAGGCAAAAGAGTGTCAGGGCGGCTGTCAGTAGATGTCTTTTCAATTTCATTTCTGGTTATTCCATTAATTCCGCAACACTATTATCAATTAAATATTTTAAGCGCCTGAGCAACAAAAAGTTACTTCGGATTTTGCTATGTCAGAATTTTTACTTATCTTAGTGTTGCGAAAAGAAAACAAGCAAAACTCTGATATGACATGGCAAAGATACAAATTAAATCTGAGAAACTCACTCCTTTTGGAGGAATATTTTCGGGTCATGGAGCAATTTGACACCATATTGTCTTCTGTAATCGACTCCACCCTCATAATTTCACTACTCATTTGATGAATCATCTCTCGCTTCATCCGACACTTCGCACTTCTCGCCAGTGTTGGAGAGAATAGATGATCGAGCTTTTTCTTATTGTGATTCCTTGGAGAGTGTTAGTTTTCCGCCAGTGCTTAAAACAATCGGGAAGGATATTTGTTTGTTCAAGATGCCTATTGAGGGTATTTTGAACAAAAATATCCTTGAAATCATTTTGTTATCTCAATGGAATGTTGTACTTTTGCGCTCATATATGATAGTTGAATATTATAATTTAAAAACAAACTATAAAATTATGAACAGATTAAGGACAATCTATTTATCGCTTCTGTTTATCCTGGCGATGAACATGACGAGTGTGTTAAGTGTGAAGGCGGAGAACTATCCCTATCGCAGTGATTATCTTTGGCTAACCGTGCCCGATCATGCCGACTGGCTCTACAAGACGGGCGAACAGGCTAAGGTGGAAGTAAGTTTCTATAAGTATGGAATTCCCCGTGACGGCGAGGTGAACTATGAAATAGGCGATGACATGCTGAAGGCTGACAAGAAAGGAAGCTTCAAGCTGAAGAATGGGCGCGCCATCGTGAATATGGGAACCCGAAAGACACCGGGCTTCCGCGATTTGAGATTATTCTATAAACTCGATGGCAAGACCTATCAGCATCATATCAAAGTAGGATTCTCGGTAGATAAGATTCAGCCTTATACCCAGGAGCCTAAGGATTTCGATGCATTCTGGCAGCAGGCAAAGGACGAACTGAAGAACGTGCCGATGAGCTATACCAAGGAACTCGCCAAGGAATACTGTACCGACAAGATTGACTGTTATCTCGTTAAACTTCAGATAGATAAGAAAGGTCATGCGATGTACGGCTACCTCTTCTATCCCAAGAATGCCAAGCAGGGCAGCCATCCTGTGGTTCTCACACCTCCTGGAGCCGGCATCAAGACCATCAAGGAGCCTATGCGCAATAAATATTACGCCGAGAACGGATTCATCCGCTTCGAGATAGAGATTCATGGTCTCGACCCGCGCATCCCTACCGAAACCTTCAATGAAATAAGCAGGGGATTCAACGATGCAAACGGCGGATATCTGTCTAACGGACTGGAAGATAAGAACCGTTACTACATGCGCCATGTTTATCAGGGACTGGTGCGCTGCATCGATTTCCTAACCTCTCTCCCAGAGTGGGACGGAAAGAATGTGGCCGTGCAGGGTGGCAGTCAGGGTGGAGCCTTGGCCATTATCGCAGCCGGTTTAGACAAGCGCGTAACCCAGTGTGTTGCCAATCATCCGGCGCTCAGCGACATGGCTGCCTACGCCGAGAAGGGAAGAACGGGCGGTTATCCTCATTTCACCAAATATCATGAGATATTGAAGAATAAGGACTGTCTCAACACGATGGCTTATTATGACGTGGTAAACTTTGCCCGCAAGGTAACGGTTCCAACCTATCTTACCTGGGGCTACAACGACATAACCTGTCCACCGACAACCAGTTATGCGGTATGGAATACGCTGAAGTGTGAGAAGGAGGCCTTGCTCACGCCAATCAATGAGCACTGGACTACCAGCGAGACCAATTACCAGCAGATGGTTTGGATCAAGGAACATCTGGTGAAATAACCTTTAGATGTTCTTCTTCAATCGCACAACAGCCGTTGTGCGCTCGCACATCAGCTGATGTGCACATGCATAACACGTGTTTTGCGTTCGCCTATCAGCTGATGTGTGGCTATTTTCTGAAATTTCATCCTCGATGTAGTTTCCACGGTATCGAGGATGTTTTTCCCCTCAAGGCAATGAGCTTCTTGCTCAATGTTTGGAGGTACACCTTTGTACTTCGATATCCTAAATCTCTCTAAAAAATAACATAAATCTAACAATTAACTAACTGAGTATATTCATAAATTGCAGTAATTTTGTAAACGACTTCGAAGTTTATTACATTATTAAACAAAATTGAAAAGTATGAAAGAAAGTAATCAACTTGTTTCTCTGTCTTTAGAAGACATGAGAGACACCAATGGTGGAATTTGCATTTTTGCAATTAAGAACTTGTTCAACAACAAAAAGGGTGATACTGAAATTTGGCTGTTTGGGCAACGTATTTATCACGGTAAGAATGCAGACTAAGTAAGGTTTAAGTTAAATAGGGCATGTGCAGTATATAAGTATTGTACATGCTCTTTACAGATGATTATATGAAATATTTATATTTATTATTACTCTTTTTACCCCTCCAAGCATTAGGGCAAATCAAACTTCAGGATGTTACGATTAGTAGCCAGCGTCCCAAGTTTGTGAGACTTAAAGGATATTATCGTAGCTATCAGCACAATGACTCTGTACTCAAATATTATGTGGATGGCATTGTGGAATACTATATCAACTTAAAAAATGAAAAAGTAGATATAAGAATGTATAGTAGCAGACATCTTAGAAATGAGGAGCTTGTCAGCAAGGATAAGAAAAGAGCCTTTATGCTTAGCGACCAAGCTACATTTCGACCTTGGCCAGAAGGAAAGACATTCATAGAGGAATGCCGTAAGAAGTATGCTATTCAAAATTCTGCTAATGTTGGCTATATCAAAAAGGCAAGCCAAATAATAGGAAGAGTGACAACTGATTCTATCAACAAGAGCTGTATGATAGAAATGGATATGATACCAACATACGACAAGCTAACGCATAACATTTTTGGCTTTACGCAAGAAATGAAAAGTGATTATTTCATGGAGGCTTATAGATTAAGCGATGAGGATTACTATTCTTTCAAGAATTTGCTCAGTCAGAAAACGGATCAAAGCTACAACTATTGGCACAAGAAGGATTCTCGTAAACAGCTCATTCATGTTGTAACAGAACTATTTATTACAGAACAAGAATATGTAGATGGCAAGAAGAAAGAGGCAGATAAAAAGCTGCAACCTCAGGAAGCAGCTCAATCAATAGAAGGCTTTATTTCAGAGAATAGATTGCCGTCTCTACCACCAACAGTACAAGTCGAGATGAAGAAGCTTCAATCTTATGACCCTTCCAATCTGAATAAGAAAATTGCAGCTAGCAGCAAGTAAGGAATGTTATCATAATGTTAATAAGAGAAGATAATCGCAATGTTTTCAGAAAAAGATGTATCTTTGCAAAAGAGTAACAGATTAATAATAACGACATGATAAAGCTGCTTCTTATTGAAGACGATGCAAACCTAGCTTTTATTGAAAAAAGCACGTTGGAAGATATAGTTGGAGGTTATGAGGTAATGACAGTCAGCAATGGAAAAGATGGTATCAAGGCTTGGGAAGAATTCAAGCCAGATGTTATCATCTCGGATATTGACATGCCTATTATGAACGGCATAGAGATGGTAAAACACATCAGAGAGATAGATGGCGATACGCTCATTCTCTTCACCACCAATCTCACTTCTCCTAAAAAACTGGAGGAGGGATATGCTGCAGGTGCTAACAATTACATCAAAAAGCCCTTTGTGCCCGAAGAACTAGATGCGCATATCCAGAGCCTTCTTCGCCTGAAGAATGGGCAGAAGAGTAGAAATGTTTCTTCTTACATAAAGATTGGAAAGCATATATTGGACCCAGAACATGCCTGCATCAAGGATGAAGAAGGCAACATCAGCTATACCTTGACAGCCAGAGATGCCAAGATACTGGAGATGCTTGCCAAAAACAAGAATGAGATAGTGAAACGTGAAGCCATACAGGAGCATATCTGGAATACTGCGGAGAAAGACTTTTTTATTTCCCGCTGCCTAGATACTGTTATTGTAAAACTCAGAAAGGTCTTGAAATCAGATACTTTCGTTAGTATCGAGACTATCCGTGGTGTCGGTTTCAAGCTTACAGAGAGTTGCTAGCTCTTCATCGCCCCCCCCTCAGACCGTCCGAAAACCTTGATTTTCTGCTGTTTATCACTGTTTTGAGGGCATAT
>ERZ780142.78-NODE-78-length-17629-cov-1.95732_pt1 | contig 17629 bp, 10 predicted proteins | sample MGYA00511347_ERZ780142 | MGnify/ENA primary metagenome ERZ780142 (study PRJEB29588, sample SAMEA2145758) | human gut metagenome | biome: human gut; feature: human-associated habitat; material: faeces | place: Denmark | collected 2008/2010 ...
GTGAACTCCAGTCTGTTCATCAGCGGCGACACGTGGGGTATGTAGCGGTTCAGGATCAGTCCGGCGAAGAACGCTCCGAACACCCCTTCCAGTCCGATGAACCCCGATACCGCCGCACTGAGGAACATCAGCGCCATCACGAAGATATACTGCGCCACGGCATCCGAATACCGCCTCAGAAACCATCGTGCCATCCTCGGCAGCAGCATTAGTCCGCCTTCAGCAGGAACAGGCACCAGAATCCCACTCCGGCGCCGCTGCCGAACGAACCCACTATGGCTGCCAGCACCACCAGCGCCAGCGTCAGGGCTATCATCGAAGCCCCCACACACAGTGTCACGCTGACATGACGTTGCAGTCCGTATTTGCATACGATAGGGTAGGCGATGAGCGTGTTTGATGCCATGATGCTGCTGATGAGCAGCGTTGCCGTGGGGTTATAGTTGAGCAGCGAGCTGCTCGCCCAGTAGGTCAGTGCGAAAGGCAGCAGGAAGGTGAGCAGTCCGAACAGCGCCACCTTCTTGCCGTTGCTCTTCAGTCCCTCGATGTCCATCTCCAGTCCGGCGAGAAACATGATATAGTAAAGTCCCACCTTCCCGAACAGTTCGAAGCTGCTGTCGCGCTCCAGAATGTTCAGACCGTATTTGCCCACTACCACACCTGCGAGCACCATTCCCACGATGTGCGGAATGCGCAGTTTCCCCATTACGATAGGTGCCGCGAGGATTATGAAGAGCACGACGAAGAAAATCATCGTCGGGTCTGTAATAGGCAGGTAATTGAAAGTATCCGGTATCATAATGCACTAAATTTAATGCAAAGGTGCAAAAAAAATGTTAGAATTGGCGAGATGTACATCGAAAGTTGTAATTTTGCAATAATAATTAAGATAAACGTGCGATTATTAAACACAAATCAAATTAAAAAGTAGATATGAAAGTAGCAATAGTAGGCGCAAGCGGTGCCGTGGGGCAGGAGTTCCTGCGTATCCTTGCTGAGAGAGATTTCCCTATGGACGACCTCGTGTTGTTCGGTTCTGAGCGTTCGGCAGGCAGAAAATACACCTTCAAGGGCAAGGAATATGAGGTGAAGCTTCTTCAGCACAACGATGACTTCAAGGATATCGACATCGCCTTCACCTCGGCCGGCGGCAGCACATCAGAAGAGTTTGCCGGCACCATAACGAAATACGGTTGCGTGATGATCGACAATTCCAGTGCCTTCCGCATGTGCGACGACGTGCCTCTGGTTGTGCCTGAAGTGAATGCCGAGGATGCCCTGAAGCGTCCGCGCGGCATTATCGCCAACCCCAACTGCACCACGATAATGATGGTGGTGGTGCTGAACCCCATCGACAAGCTGAGCCACATCAGGAAGATACACATCGCCTCATACCAGAGCGCTTCGGGAGCAGGAGCGGCTGCCATGGCGGAGCTGGAGCAGCAATACAGGGACATTCTGGAGACGGGCAGCACCACACACGTGGAGAAATTCCCTCATCAGCTTGCCTATAACGTGATTCCGCAGATAGACAAGATGACTCCTAACGACTATACCAAGGAGGAGATGAAAATGTATAACGAGACACGCAAGATAATGCACTCCGATGTACGCACGAGTGCTACCTGTGTGCGCGTGTCGTCATTGCGCTCACATTCAGAGAGCGTGTGGTTCGAGACCGAGCGTCCGCTCACCGTGGAGGAAATCCGCGAGGCACTGAAGGCAGCGCCGGGAGTAACCCTCGAAGACGACCCTCAGAACTATGTATATCCGATGCCTCTGGAGAGTGCCGGCCACGACGATGTGTATGTGGGCCGTGTGCGCAAGGATCTTGCCGACGACAATGGCAACACCCTGTGGCTCACCGGCGACCAGATTCGCAAGGGTGCCGCACTGAACGCCGTTCAGATTGCCGAATATCTCATCAAGGTGGGCGACGTGAAGTAATGGGCAGGCACTGCTTGCAGAAACAACTGATTCTGAAAAGGAATTGAAATGAAAGACATATTGCGACTTTCCGATCTCACGATCGGATATGGCAAGACGACAAACAGGCGAGTGGTGATGCAGGGTATTGAAGCTGCCCTGCATCCCGGTCGCCTCACTTGTCTTATTGGCGACAACGGAGTGGGAAAGTCCACCCTGCTGCGCACCATCTCCGCCTTCCAGCCTAAGCTCGGCGGAGAGATAATGCTCGGCGAGAGAGAGATTGACTCGTTCACCCGTCAGGAACTGGCGAGGCTCATCGGAGTGGTGCTCACGGAGCGGCCGCAGGTGCAGAACCTCACCGTGTTTCAGATGGCTGCCATGGGACGCAGTCCGTACACGGGATTCTTCGGACGCCTCAGCGACGACGACAGGCGCATAGTGGGCGAGAGCCTGCGTATGGTGGGCATAGAGCATCTTGCCGGACGCATGGCTGGCACACTGAGCGACGGTGAGCGACAGAAGATGATGACGGCGAAGGCGCTGGCGCAGCAGACCAGCGTGGTGTTTCTCGACGAGCCTACGGCTTTTCTCGACTATGGCAGCAAGGTGGAGACTCTGCAGATGCTCCGTTCGCTGTGTCATGACAACGGCAAGACGATACTCCTCTCCACACACGACCTCGAACTGGCCCTGCAGATTGCCGACGACCTGTGGGTGATGACTCATGAGCGGCTCATCACCGGACCTACCGCCGCCCTCGCCGCCGACGGCACCCTGTCGCGGTTTATCGACAAGCGCGGCATCCGCTTCGATTCCACCACGATGACGATACGTGTGGTGGCGGAATAGCTTACCCTTTTTTTTACTTGTTTTACTGAAATTGGAAGCCTGACTGTGGCAAATGGTCAGGCTTGGAATCCCTCAACGGTAATTGACTGATTGGGGTAGGAAAATAGATGCGAAATCTGCCCAATTCCGATATATATTCCTTGTTTTTTAATATCATATATTTCGATTGGTCATTTTTTTTCATTACCTTTGCCAGCACAATTTGGTACGAAGACAATTTCGATATTTTACTGATGAGGAAAGAGAAGACTCCTCGTTCAGACTACTAAGAGGTATATAAAAATTAATTTACAAACAAAATTCAGTTATCTGTTTATGAAGAAAGAAGAGCAATCTTTTGGCTGCGGCATATCCGTGTCGCAGAAAGGACATGCCCTGTCTGGATGGATTCTGCGTATCGTCCCTCTCTTCGCTATGCTTTTCGCCACAGTGGTGGCAAAGGCGGCGGGCGACGGCGACGGCGTGAAGTTCAATCCGGGGGTGAGGTATTCGCAGTGGGCGATAAACTCTAGGGCGCATGATTTTTATGCCAATACCACAAAATTCGGTCTGGCGAAGTTTGATGCCGACGGAACCAGTGTGGAGATTAAGCGTAATGACACGAAGAATAAACTGGACTATGTTCCGGGTCTCGTTGCAAAGTCGATGATAGAGGCAGCCGACTATTATCAGGATTTCGATTGGTCGAAGCCTTGGTTTGCCAGCGTAAAGGAGTATGGCGATGATTATTATAATAGCGTGCCAAACGGTGGCGGCAGCCTCGACGACCTCAACGCCGTGAAGCTCTACATCGGAATCTATAACTACAAGAATGCTACGGATACAGACAAGAAGAATGCCCAAACGGCTATCGGCAGGGCAACGGAAGGTCTTATAGCCCACAACAAGAACAATAGCATCCAGTCTGGCACTCTCGCCAGCGACGCAGTAGTGGGAGGATGGTTTCACAAGACAGCCTACAACAACCAGATGTGGCTCGACGGCGCATATATGGGTTCGGCACTGCTCGCTCAGATTGTGAATTTCAATGGCGACGGCTCAAACGTGTTCGGCAGCGCTGACAAGGATTGGAATATGGTGTTCAAGCAGCTCAACATCGTGTGGAACATGTGCTGGAATTCTAAAGACAAGCTGATGTATCACGCCTTTGAGGCGAATGCTGGAACGGGAACGTCTAATTCGCATGCCGACACATGGGCAGGACTGAACGGCACGACGAAGCCATACACCTTTCATTCGGCAGCCTATTGGGGACGCGCCAACGCATGGTATATCTTCGCCCTCGTGGATGCCCTCGAAGCGATGGGTAAGACAGGACGGACTTCCGACGCCAACTACACCACTCTGAGAAACCATCTGCAAGAGCTCGCCGCTGGCATCGTGGCGCGTCAGGCAAGCAGCGGCGGATGGTATCAGCTGCTCGACAAAACAGATTCTTTCAAGGCAACCAGCTACAACGGCAAATCAGCGAGCGCTACCAACTATATCGAGACCTCTGCCACGGCAATCTTCTCTGCGGCTTTGTTCAAGGCGGCGCGTCTTGGACTGATTGACGCCACATACAAGGAGAATGCCAAGAAGGCTTTTGAATGTCTGGTGAACAACTACACATATCTGAAAGACGGAAGTCTGGAGATATGGGGCAGCTGCCGGTCGGCAGGACTCGGCGGCGGCACGGATGGAATTTATGCCGAAGGCGGCAAGAAATTCCGTGACGGATCAAACGAATATTATCTGCTGGGCTATGATGTGCCGATGGTGAAAAAAACAGAGGGACTCACCGAGGGCAAGGTGCTTGGCGGTTTCATCATGGCGGCAACGGAATATTAGCGCGCTTATCAGAATCAGGACGGTAGTGCTCAGATACTCTTCTCTTATGACCTGAAGCCAGCTTACGACCTGACGCAGTCGGGCGCTACGGCTCCCAAAGTGGAGGTGTGTGGCACGGGTGCAGCCAATGCGACATACCAGTGGTATGACGCCAATACTGATGCTGCCGTAAAGGGAGCCACAGAGGCTCAGTTCATTCCTCAAACCACAGGCAACTATTACTGCGAGGCTACTGTGGGCAGCACAAGCATAAAGACGAGTGCGACGAATATCAAGGTTAATTCCAACTCTTCTGCCGACAAGCAGAAATACACCGTCACTGCTACGGCAGTGAACGGAACAGTGGAAATCAAGGATGGCGCCGGCAATGTGGTGACCTCCGGAACACAGGTTGAGGAGGGCACAAAACTTGTATTCACAGCCAATGCAAACACGGGATATGTGTTTGACAACTGGACGGCAACCGGTGGTGAGGCATCCGACAATGTATATACCATCAGTTCCATCGCTGCCGACGCCAACGTGACGGCTAATTTTATAAAGGAAAATACTGGAGGTGGCGATACCATGGAGACGACATTGTTTTCGATGGTGACTACGACTACAAATAAAGTCAGAGTAGCTAGCAAGACTATACAAACTCTGGATAACTATGCTAATATTACAGGAGGAAGCGCAGTATTGTATAATGGTCATGCTACAGATGAAAAGGAAATGATTTCCAGTACTGATGGCGTGAATCTTAATGGCAGCAGCAAGTCATATATGAAAGTCACTCTCAACAAGCCGCTTGCCAAAGGAGATGTAATCGCAGCGCCGGGTTGTGGTTCTTCCTTCTATGTTACCTCGGCTGATACTAAAACTACAGATGCACCGAAGGTGAATGCTACTGGTTATACTATTCCAGAGAATAGTGATTTGATTGGAAAGACCGTGATTTATTTCTGGAGCGGAAAAGGCAAGTCTATCACCATCACCCGCAAGACCACTACTCAGACCACCTCTCCTCTGGTTATCGCAGTGGAAGACGTGGAGATGAATGTCACCGACGAAGTGACAAAGCAGCCGGAAGTGAAAGTGTATGGCACTGCAGACAAACTTCTTACTCTCGGCTCAGATTATACCCTGTCTTTCTCTACCGACAACAATAACGTGACCATCAATGAAAACGGAGTGTTCACGGCGGCAGGAAGCAAGTCCAATTATACTGAAGGCGTCACCAACGTCACCGTTACGGCTACACCGTCGGCTGAGCTTGCCGGACAATATACCGAAGCAAAATGGACCTTCAAGTTCACAGTGAGGAAGGGCAAGATGAAGCCCGTGTTCATGCCTGCATTCAAAGGCGCTACCATCAAGGTGGCAAAGGGTACGAAGAAGACCATCGAGGTGCCTCTCAATTATGGAGGAGAGGACGTGAGCGGATATTTCGACGTGACATACTCTTGCTCAGGTTTGTCAGGGCTGACAAGCTCGGACAACAAAATGACATACAAGTTCAACACGGTAGGCACATACACTATAACGGTCAGCGCCACTCCTAAAGTCATAAATCAAGGCAAAGACGATGAGTTCAACTATGCTGATGAGTATGACACTCCGGATAATGTGACATTCACTGTTGACGTGAGCGATGGTAATACCGTTCCTAAGGTCACTCTCAATCCTTCTGCCGACAAGACAATCTATGTTGGCGAAGTGGTGGATGCTCCAGCCGTAAGCGTTACTGATGCACAGGGTACGGCAATCGACAAGAGCAAATACACTATGGAGTGGACATCCTTCGCACCCGACGTTTGTAAGGTGGATGCCACAACGGGCAAGATTGAAGGTGTGAGCGCCGGCGACAAGTTGAAGATACAGCTGAAAGTGAGCGGAGATGGCTTTGAGGATGTGTTCGCATATCTCCTCGTTTCTGTTGACGACCCCGCGAAATATCGCGTGAAGGCTCCTGGTTCGGGAGTGACATACAGTCCGATGACACCGTTATTCAATCAGAACAAGACCCTCGCCGTGACTCTCGGCGGATGGAGCTTCACCGACCGCGACACGGCTCCCGTGTCGAAAGAGGGACTCACCTATGGCGATAAAAACAAATGGGCTGATGACTCTTCTAAGGCAACCTGGGTTATCAAGGGCTTCGACTATTATCTCCCCGGTCTCACATGTCAGAATGCGCGTCAGGAAGACGGTGCTTGTCCGTTGCCAAGCGAGACGCAGTGGTATGACGGAAAACTGCAGAAGGTAAAGGGCGGCACGGTAGATCCGATGTTCTATGTGCCATGTTCGGGAGCATATCTCACTGTGGAACCGAAGACCAACGGTAAGGTCAGCGTCAGCGTGTTCCAGAACGGAGTGTTCGACAAGTCGGGTGGCGTCTACGCCTATCGTCCGCAGCGCCGTGTGTTCGTGTTGGACGAGGCGGGAAAGGTGGTGGCTTCTGAGGCGACAATCAGTGCTACAGGAGGCAAACTCACCGTGGCAGACAAGAATGCTACCGACAAACTGGCAAATCCATACGATATAACAAACTATCCTTGTAACATCACTGGACTGGCAACCGGTCCTGCCACAACGGGTGGCGGAAAGGACAGCAATCCTTCTCCTAAAGTGGAGGAAGTTATGAAGCATTTCCGCGGCATGACATCCTTTGTGATGACAGAAGCTGGATTCCAGAACAACGTTTATGAGAGCAATATCGACAACAAGGTTACATGGGGTGATAATGCCACACCGAACAATGGTGCCGACGACAATGTGATGGGTTCTCACGGATGGTCGGTGCTTGTGGATGCGGCTGTGACTTACACCTTCGATGTGAAGGCTGGCAAGACATATTATATATATAATTATGGTTCGAAACTCGGTTTCTATGGATTCTCATTTGATGAGGCTAAGGGACAGCCGGTAACGAACTATGAATTCAATGACGGTGAGACAAACATCATCGTACCGACCAAGGCTGGCGAACTCTCCACCGCGAAGGTGAACCGCGCAATGAAGGCTGGCGTGTGGACAACATGCGTGCTGCCGTTCAGCCTGAACAAGCAGCAGGTGGATGCCATATTCGGAAAGACTTACGACAGGGATACTCCCGACGGAACGCAGATTCTGTATTTCGACCGTGTGGAGGGAACGAAGGCTATTTTCGTGCGCCATGCCTACAACAATATCGTAGCTGGCAAACCGTTCCTCATCAAACCGGCACAGGATGTCGCCTCTATCAATACGGCAGAGGTGGAAGGCTATCCTTACGTGACGATAGAGAACACTCAGCCGGCAGAATGGTGCAAGGGCAACGGATATGTATGGATGTCGAGCTACAGCAACGACCTGACGGTGAAGGAGGGCGACTGCTTCATCAGCAACAAAGACGGTTCGTTCAAGAATTTCGTCGGCGACCCGGGCACGCTGAAGGGCTTCCGTGGTTATCTCAAGAATATCGGCACCAACGGAGTGTCTGAGGCAAAGAAACTCACCGTGGGCATGGGCAGCAATGTGACAACCGACGAGACTTCGGCAATCGACGGTATCTTGATCGACGGTGACATGCCGGCAGACAGCGTCACCGCAGCAGACGGTAAGGTGTATAATCTCAACGGACAGGTTGTGGCAACCTCATACCGACAGTTCCAGGCATTGCCCGGCGGCGTGTATGTGGTTAACGGAAAGAAAGTAGTGAAGTAAGCAAGCTCCAGAATACTTGTAGCAAACAAGTTTCTGGATAACTTGAAGTAACAAGTTCTGAATACTTGTAGCAGCAAGTTCTGACAACTTATCGCAGTCAAGTTCTTACAGCTTGTAGAAACTAATAATAAATGTAACAATGAACAAGAAAATATATATCACCCCACAGACCACGCTCGTGAAATGTCATATCGAGGGCGTGATGCAGCAATTGTCAAAGACAGGTGGAGAAAGTAAAGTAGACCCCAACACGCCAATCGCCCCTCCACCGGGTGGCACTGGTGGAAGTGACGAATTGAGCAAGGAGAACTCCGGACTCCTTTGGGACTATTAGTCCCGCTTCTTTTTCTTTTTGTCGGCATCATGCCGGGATAGGGTAGCTCACAGCTCCCTATCCGCATGATGTCCATGCAAGTCGCCATGACTGAACGGCATAATCTCCGTTAGTGTATCAGATGCCGTAATGTCTGTTTATCCATCAGACGATGTAATGTCAGTTTATACATCAGACGGTGTATCTCTGTTAGTGTATCAGACGGTGTAATGTCTGTTTAGTGTATTAGACGTTGTAATGTCTTTGACTCTAAAATAAATAGCGCAATAAATTTTGTCAGGTGGAAAACATTCCGTACCTTTGCACCGCAAAATTGCGCTTGTGGCGAAATTGGTAGACGCGCCAGACTTAGGATCTGGTGTCTCGCGACGTGTAGGTTCGAGTCCTATCAGGCGCACCATACAGAATCCTAACTGCTTGATATTGAGCAGTTAGGATTTTTGCTTTTATGTTTTTGCCGAGTTTTTGCCGAGTTAATTTACTTGTATCTGTTATATTCTCGGCAAATTCATTTTTTATATTCAAAATCCAGCCTTTAAAATCTATGGTTGATTAATATGATTTTATTGAATATACTCCTTATTTACGCATACAAAATACGTTATAGTTTGAAAAATTGAATTTAATTCACTATCTTTGCACTATATTTTTTGGGCAATATGGAAGATATAAATAGAATAAAACTTGTATTGGTAGAAAAGAAACGTACAAACAAATGGCTTTCTGAACAGATGGGAGTAACACCTTCCACCGTTTCAAAGTGGTGTACAAACTCATCACAACCAGATTTGAGCAGTCTATTAAAAATAGCAGATTTGCTTGAAGTGGATTTGAGAGAGTTAATAGTACGTGAATATAAATCTTATCTATTATCGCAAGAGAACAACAAATAAGTAATGTTAGTCAATGGTATCGAAATAGAAATTGAGCACAAGCCCATCAAAAACTTACATTTGGCAGTTTATCCGCCAAATGGGAGGGTTCATGTATCTGCCCCTAACGAATATACTGATGAACAAATAAAGCTGTTCATCCTCAAAAAATGGGTATGGATAACCTTAAAACGAAAGGAAACGATGTCCTATAACATACAAGACGAAAGAGAATATATTTCAGGAGAAGCACATTTCTTCAAAGGTGAACTTTATCGACTGAAAGTTATTAGGGACAAAACTTGTACTCATCATGTAGAGATACGAGGAAACTACATTATTATATATGTGTCAGAACACACTTCCAAAGAAAATATAGCCAATGTTTTATGGACTTGGTACAAAGAACAATTAATACCAATAACAGAACGGCTTGTTGCAAAATGGGAGCAAATTCTTGGGGTGAAAGCAACAACTTGGACTATTCAACAAATGCAATCCAGTTGGGGCAAGTGTCACAAAGAAAGTGGCAAAATCATGTTCAACCTCCAGTTGGCAAAAAAACCATTAAACTGTATTGAATATGTGATAGCTCATGAACTCACTCACCTCATTGAGCAAAACCATACAGACAGGTTTCGACACATTCTCGGAACTTACCTTCCAGGATGGCAAAAAATAAAAGAACAATTAAACGAATTTCCTCTATAAGAGATATGGCAAACTATCAAGAACAGAAAGAACGAGAGTATCAAAATGCTCTCGTAAAGCGTTTCCAAGAAGAACTTGGATATACTTATCTTGGCAACTGGCAGTATGCTAAAGGTGCTAATGTAAACAATATGGGTGTAGCCAACTCACCGATATTGGATGACGAAGTACGCTCTTTCCTGAAAGAACAAGGTCGTACAGAAATGCAAATAGAGGATGTTTTGGTAAAATTGAAGGATAAGGCTCGCCTTGGTGATTCCAAGATGAGTAGTCTCATACAGTGCAATACAGATTTGTACGATACACTGATAATGGGTATTAAGTCACAACCATCACCAGAAGAGAATCATGAAGATGTAATGTTTTTCGATTTCGACCATCCACAAAACAATCATTTTGCGATTGCAGAAGAGGTTAGTTATATAGACCCTCTCCTTGGCAAAAACAAGCGTCCCGACATTGTGGTTTATGTGAACGGAATAGCACTTGCAGTCATTGAACTGAAACGAAGTTTGGTCAACTACGAGGAAGGCATTAAACAACATCTTAGCAACGAACGTGATTTTATACCATCATTTTTTACCACAACACAGTTCACCATTGCCTCAAATGATGATGTGGAGTTTCGTTATGGAACAATAGGTACTCCTCTTCCCTTTTGGTGTAAATGGAAAAGAGATACAAATAAAGTTGGTGACACTATTACAGAGAAAGAAGCATACCGTCTGTTTTTCGACAAGGAGAACTTTATGTTCTTCTTTCATTATGGTGTGCTGAATGATGGTGGTATTAAGAAGGTATTACGCCCTCATCAGATATATGCCATTAAAGCAGCTGCTAAAAGAATGCCTCAAAAAGAAAGTGGAGTCATTTGGCACTCGCAAGGCTCAGGAAAGAGTCTTACGATGGTAGCTTTGGCTTCCTATATCCAGAAGAACTTTTCCAATCCTCGTGTCGTTGTGATCACCGACCGAAAGGAACTTGACTTACAGCTTGCTGGCACTTTTGTAAAAGGAGGCAACAAACTTCATCATGCAGAATCGTGCAGCGACCTTCTTGATACATTAAACAAGGGAGACGAATGGCTAATCTGTTCGTTAATTCACAAGTTTGGCGCACACAATCATAATGATGAAGCTGAAAAGGATGAGTCTGGAACAAAAGTCAGCCTTGATGAGTATCTGAATGAACTGCAAACTATCATTGCAAAAAAATATGGTAATCATTTCAGTGTAAAAGGTGACAACATCTTCGTATTTGTTGATGAATGTCATCGAACCCAGAGCGGTCGCCTCCATGAAGCAATGCGTGCTATCATGGGAAAGGAAGTCATGCTTATAGGTTTTACCGGCACACCTTTACTGAAGAAAGACAAAGGAGACCCATACAATGCCATTAAGAGCATGTCAGAACGCACATTCGGACCATATATTCACAAATACCTTCACAAACAAGCAGTTGAGGACAAGGTTATCCTTGACCTACAATATGAATACCGCAATGTGGAACAGCAACTTACGAGCAAAGAGAAGGTTGACCAAAAGCTTGCTGCACTTACAGCAGGGCGTGAACTTACCCCAGAGCAAAAGCAAATGGTGGAAGAACGTTGGGCAACAATTGAGCGTATCTATTCCACAAAAGAACGCATAGAACGTATTGGTTACAGCATTCTTGATGACTTGAATTATGGATTACTGAAACATGATTGGTGTAACGCCATGCTCATAGCTGGCTCTATTTTCCAAGCCTATCGTTATTATAAGTTTTTCTCAAGTAGCGATTTGAAAGGTAGATGTGCAGTTGTAACAAGTTACGACCCTACGGACAGTGATATAGCCAACAACTCTGCCGATAATAACAAGACTACAGAAGCAAAATTCAAGTACGACTGGGCGAAGAAATCGTTTGAAGAAGCTGGAGTAAAGAATGCTGATGAGTATGAAAAGTGGGCAAAAGAGCTTTTCGTGAAGCGTCCTGCCCAGATGAAACTTTTAATTGTAGTCAACAAGTTGCTTACAGGCTTTGATGCCCCTTGCGCCACTATTCTCTATATAGATAATGAGATAAAAGACCATACGCTGTTCCAAGCAGTGTGTCGTGTCAACCGACTTGGCGAGGACATCAAAGATGACAAGGGCGACATTATAGTCAAGACTCACAAAGAATTTGGACGCATTGTTGATTTCAAGAATCTTTTCAACAGCATAGAAAATGTTGTCACCAAGTTCAATGATGGTTTAGGCTTTGAAGGACTCGATGATGTGGACATAGATGGACTTCTGGATAGTGCAGTGAATAAATGCAAGGAAAAACTTCTTGCTGTCACAGAAGCATACGAGGGATTAAAAACTATTTGGGAGAGTAAAAGTTTGAACGACTTGGAGGCTTTGTCTGAATATTATATCAAGGAATATGATGGCGAAGAACCTGCGCAAGCTCGCCGTAACATCATGTATAGTATTACAGGAAGTATGGTCACGGCATATAACAACATGTCGGACTATTTCTCAAAAACAGATTTCACGGCAGAACAAATAAATCATTTCGCCTCACTTTCACGAGAAGCGGGAACGGTTCTACGAAAAGTCAAGCAAAAATCAGGTGATGACTTTGACCCAAAGACGCTTGACCCCGATATGCGTCAACTTCTTGACCAACACATTAGGGCGGAGGATGCAGAAACATTCATTCCATCATCAGCAGATTTCTCATTTCTTGATCTCATCAATGACTCTACAGACACCGAAGAAGCAACCGAAAAAGCCATCCACGAAGCAGGAGGTAATGCAAATGGAGCAGCAGAGGCTATCGAAGGTAAGGCTCGCCGAGTAAACACTGACTGGAATAGCGGTGATGCGGAGGAATATAAACTTTTCAGTGACAAATTGCAGGCACTCCTTGAAGAGCTAAAGGCTCGCAATGCCACGGCAAAAGAAAAGATAGAAGCTCTAATAGAACATATAAAAGCCATCAAACATGGCAACGATGCACCATCAGACTTGGCAAATAGGCGTAGTAAAGCTCTATGGAACAATCGTGCCACATGGCATGCTCCAGAAGACAAGGATGAGACTATCCGCATCATCAAGACAATAGATGAATTCATATACAAGAATGCTGGGCGTAATTGGCAAGACCCTGACAGCAACGCAAGTTGGGACTTGCGTGATGACTTACAGGCTTTATTCCCAGCAATGACAGAGCAAGACATTTATGAAATATACCGCCTTGCTTCACAGAACTCATAATTAATATACAAATAATATGGCTATAAAAAAATCACAATTATACAGTGCACTTTGGGAGTCATGCAATGCTTTGCGTGGCTCTATGGATGCCAGTCAATATAAAGACTACGTTCTCATCGTTCTCTTCATCAAATATCTATCAGACAAAGCAGGACAACCAGGCTTTCGCCTGAAAGTTCCAGAAGGGTGCTACTTCAAAGATTTTATCGCACTCAAACGGAATGATAAAATTGGAGAGTTTATCAACCAAAAGTTGGAGGCCATCAAGGAGCTGAACGCCAGACAGATAGGCGACCTTGCCCTTCCAGACTTCAATGATCCAAACAAGTTGGGGAGTGGCAAGACTATGGTGGATACCCTATCTCGATTGATTGCTGTTTTTGAGAACGACGCACTTGATTTCTCACGTAACCGTGCAGCTGACGATGATTTGTTGGGCGATGCTTACGAGTACTTAATGAAGAACTTTGCTGCTGAAAGTGGTAAGAGTAAGGGACAGTTCTATACTCCTGCTGAGGTAAGTCGTGTCATGGCGAAGGTGCTACGCATCAACGAACTTGACCGTGCCGAGCAAACCATTTACGACCCTACATGCGGTTCTGGCTCTCTCTTGCTTCGTGCTTTGGCAGAAGCAAGCAACCCTCGTGTGTCTATCTGTGGACAGGAAAAGGATAGTAGCACGGCTGCATTGGCAAAACTCAATATGCTTCTCCATGGAGTCAGCAATGCAGAGATAAAGGTGGGAGATACTTTGGGCAATCCTCAGTTCACTCAATATGGTATGTTGAGCACCTTTGATGTTTGTGTGGCAAACCCTCCTTTTTCACAGAAGAACTGGCTTGCCTCAGACATGCTTCCTGACCAATATAATCGCTGGACAGCCAGCCTGTTACCACCGGAAAAATGTGGAGACTATGCCTTTTTACTGCACCTCATCAGTTCCATGAAAGCTGATGTTGGACGTGGTGCTTGCATCTTGCCTCATGGTGTACTGTTTCGTGGAAATGCAGAATATGACATCCGCAAGGAGATTATCGAAAAACATTACATCAAGGGTATAATCGGTTTACCTCCAAATATTTTCTTTGGTACAGGTATTCCTGCTTCCATCATCATCATCGACAAGAAAAACAAGGATTGCCGTAAGGGCATCTTTGTCATTGATGCCAAAGACGGCTTTACGAAAGATGGTGCGAAGAACCGCCTTCGTGAACAGGACATCAAACGTATCGTGGATGCTTGGGATGCTCAGCAAACCATACCACATTATTGCCGATTGGTAGAGTGGAGTGAGATTGAGAAGAATGACTACAATTTGAATATTTCTCGTTACATCCAACCTATAGACACTGAGATTCAGCACGACATAGAAGCTCATCTGCATGGTGGGCTTCCTGCAACCGATGTTGAAAACATGGAAATCTTTTGGAAGGCTTGCCCAACATTGAAGGACAAACTTTTCTGTGATGCCAACAATGGGTACTATTCTTTAATGCCTAAAAAAGAAGACATCAATGATGTAATAGACAGCGATTCTTCCTATAAGGCACAAGGAGAAGCTTTTGCCAAAGTATTAAATGGATGGAAAGAAGATGTCGAACCAAAGATGATGGCTATCAATCAAGGTGTCCATCCAAAAGAATTGATTGCCGACTGGTCTGAAAGTCTATTAGCGAAAACGATGGAGCATAGTGGACTCGTAGATGCTTATGATACCTATGATGTCCTGCTAAACTACTGGGCAGATACTATGCAGGATGACTGTTATATGATTTCCAACGACGGGTGGACTTATCCAGAAGTGAAAGCCATCAAGGTAAAGGAAGTCAAGGAAAAGAAGAACAAGAAGGATAATGGCAGCGATACTGAAAGCAATAAGTCTAAGACAAAAGAGATACCTTGCATGTATGATGAGATAGTATGCGACCTTCTTCCTGTAAATATTATACTCGATGAATATTTTTCAGACGAGAAGCATCATATTGATACCCTAAAGGCAAAACAAGAAGAAATCGAGTCTTTGATGCAAGAAATAACAGAGGAGCATGAGGATGATTTCAATGGCTATGACAAAGTTAATGAAATTAGAGCTGTATACAAATCTGCAACTTACAAAAAACCGATTAAAGGGGAAAAGGAAATTTTGTTAGCTTTGGCAGAAATGCCAAGCAACAACAAAAATGCAAAACTTGCAAGAAACGCTTTCATTACGGAGCACCAAGACATTTTTGAAAGCTGGGATAAATTCAACAAAACGGACATCAATAGACGAATTGGTGAAATTGAGAACTACCATCCTCTTCTTCCTGACACGCTTGCCGTGTTTAAGGAGTATCTTGACAAATATGACGAATTGACTTCTCTGAAAGCTCAAATCAAGGAACTGACGACAACACTGACGAATAAGGTGGTAGAGAAATACGCCACTCTCACTGAGGATGAAATTAGAACACTTGTTGTTGAACGCAAGTGGCTCGCCACTGTCATTGGCGGTTGCATGGCACTGATGCAATCAGTCACTCATCGTATTGGTACAGAAGTTGCTTCACTTGTGGAACGGTACGAAAACACCCTACCTGAGTTGACAAAAGAGGTGAGTGAATATGAGAGTGAGGTAAACGGCTACCTTGCCGAAATGGGTTTTACGCTTTAACGAAGAAACAATATGCTTAGTGAAAGTCAAAATATAGAATATAAAGAATCTTGGCGAGACGAATATCTGAAATGGATATGTGGTTTCGCCAATGCACAAGGCGGTTGCATTTTTATCGGTGTGAACGATGAAAAACAAGTGATAGGTCTGCCTGATGCCAAGAAACTTATGGAAGACATTCCTAATAAGATTGTCAACTACCTTGGCATCGTGGAAGATGTAAACTTGCTTACAGAGGGCAAAAAGGAATACATAGAGATTGTGGTGACATCAAGCACTATGCCTGTGGCTTACCGTGGTGTTTACCACTATCGTAGTGGTTCTACCAAGCAAGAATTAAAAGGACTGGCATTGCAGAACTTTATCTTGAAAAAGATGGGGTGGTCATGGGATGATATGCCAGTCGCCGGAGCCACGCTAAACGACATTGATCGTCAGGCTATTGACTACTTCTTGCGCAAAGGCATTGAAGTGGGACGAATTTCGGGTGATGCCTATACTTCATCTACTGAAGCTGTACTGCAAAGTCTGAACTTGATAACAGAGGAAGGACAACTCAAGCAAGCCGCTCTGTTGCTCTTTGGCAAGAATCCCAAGAGATTCTTTGTGTCTTGCGATTTCCGTATAGGCCGTTTCCGTAATGACGAGAGCGACTTGATCACACAGGACGTAGTAGAAGGAAATATCCTGCAAATGGTAAACCGTATCATTGAATTGTTGCGTTCCAAGTACCTTTTGTCCCCCATTTACTACGAAGGGATAACACGTATAGAGCAATTGGAAATACCTGAGGAAGTGTTGCGTGAGGCTATTTGCAACGCCATTGTTCATCGTGACTATATGGGAGTACATACACAAATGAAAGTGTACGATGACTGTATTACGCTTTGGAACGATGGCAAACTGCCCGAAGGCATCGATCAAGAGAAATTGTTCGCGGAACATGCTTCACAACCTCGCAACCGCAACATAGCCAATGCCTTCTACAAGGCTGGCTTTATCGAGACATGGGGTCGTGGCATTAACAAGATACGTCAAGGCTTGAAAAAGATGGGACTTCCTGAGCCTAAGATAGAAAATCATATCAGTGGAACATTGATTACCATTTACCGTAATGTCGGTGTAAATGGCACTTATAACACCAATAATGTCGGAAACATGTCGGATACAAATGTCGGAAACATGTCGGAAACGAACCTTACTGAACGTCAACGGTTTATCTTGTCTTCTATCAAGAAAAATCCGTTAATCACAGGAAAAGAAATGTCGGAAACATTGTCGGTGACACAGCGTACGATAGAACGCGATTTGGCGGCAATGCAGAAAGCTGGCATCATTCGGCATGAAGGCAAGGTTAATGCAGGTGTGTGGGTGGTGCTTGAAAAGCCACAAAAGAAAGATTGAAAGGTATGAAAGAAACAATATTCAAAAATACAGAGATTGGTAGGATTCCTGAGGATTGGGTAATATTCCAGATTTCAACATTTCAAAGATCGATATTTGCCCTTTTCGGGCC
>ERZ780142.101-NODE-101-length-14728-cov-1.88421_pt1 | contig 14728 bp, 10 predicted proteins | sample MGYA00511347_ERZ780142 | MGnify/ENA primary metagenome ERZ780142 (study PRJEB29588, sample SAMEA2145758) | human gut metagenome | biome: human gut; feature: human-associated habitat; material: faeces | place: Denmark | collected 2008/2010 ...
TCAACCAGGGATTCCGACCAGCAATCAATGTCGGTATCTCCGTGAGCCGTGTTGGAGGTTCTGCACAGATAAAGAGCATGAAGAAAGTTGCCGGTACGCTGAAGATCGATATGGCCCAGTATAGAGAGCTTGAGGCATTCTCTAAATTTTCAAGTGACATGGACGCTGTGACATCCATGACTCTGGACAGAGGACGTAAGAATAACCAGTTGCTTATCCAGCCACAGTATAGTCCTATGACTGTTGGTGAGCAGGTAGCTATTCTTTATTGCGGTACTCATGGACTGATGCGTGATGTTCCAGTAGAGGATGTGAGGAAATGTCAGGATACATTCCTTGACAAACTTCGTTCTACACATCAGCAAGATGTCATAGACGTCCTTGCTTCAGGCGTTATAAATGATGATGTTTGCCATAAGATTGAGGAAGTAATGGCCGACATCTCCGGACAATATAAAAAGTAATTGCTTATGCCGTCACTAAAAGAAATTAAAGGTAGAATTTCTTCCGTCAACAGTACGCGCAAAATCACAAGTGCAATGAAAATGGTAGCATCTTCAAAACTTCATCATGCACAGCAGATGATAGAGAATATGCTTCCTTATGAAAATATGCTTGAGCGCATTCTCAAGACTTTTCTTGCCAGTGAGGCTGATGCACATACTGTTTTCAGCGAGGTTCGCCCGGTAAAGCGTATAGCACTCGTTGCATATTCGTCGAACAGCAGTCTTTGTGGTGGCTTTAATACAAATGTCGCGAAACTGCTACACTCTGTTGTAGAAGAGAACATGTCCTTGGGTAAAGAGAACATAGTTGTCTATCCGATAGGAAGAAAAGTTGCGGAACAGGCAAAGAAAATGGGATTGCCGATAGCTGGTGATTTCACAAGACTTGCCGAGAAGCCTAATGTCTCAGAATGTATAGAAATAGCTAAAGAACTTGGAAAGAAATTCGTTGAAGGCGAGATTGATCAAGTTGAGCTTCTATATCATCATTTCAAGAGTGCCGGTTCTCAAATATTGCAGCGCAAGACTTTCCTGCCTATTGACATTACTTCTGGTGTTGGACAAGACAACAACCGTGATCTCTCGCATAAGACCGTTACTGCAGAAATGCAAGCCTATCTGAAAGAGAATCAGAAGGAAGAGCAAAAGAAAGAAGAGCATGTGGCACCTCTGAATGACAATTTCATTGTAGAGCCAGACATGAGCACGGTTCTCAAGCTCCTGATTCCCAAGCTGGCGCATCTTATGCTGTATACGGCTCTGTTGGATAGTATAGCTTCCGAGCATGCAGCCCGTATGGTTGCCATGCAGACGGCAACGGACAATGCAGATGAATTGTTGCGAGAGTTGAATTTGCAATATAACAAGAGCAGACAGCAGGCCATTACTAATGAATTGTTGGATATTGTTGGTGGTTCTGTAAACAACTAATATGTTCAACATACCCGATGATTAAAATTTAAGCCGGACCATTTGTTTGAGTCCGGCTTAAATTTTTTATTACCAGCCAACTTCATTGGTTGGATAGAATAATCAGTTTGTCTATGTCATTTATTAAGCTTCTTCAGCAGAAGCTTGTTTATTGTCTGTATGTGTTTTCCCTGTTTCGTTATGTCTGTCCTTACTGCATAAATGTCATTGAACAAGTCACAAAAGGCGTTCTGCACCATATTGGGCTTTCTTCTGCTCTTGTCTGCTTCAGGATTTACAACAATTTTTATCCCTTTATGGTGTAAGGTTATGTCAATGTCTTTTCCTGCAATTACAGGGTCACCGTCGTAATGAATTACCCCTTCATTTTTCCTATGTACCAATATGTGGCTCGACTTGAAAGTCTTAACTTTCGGATTTTTGTTAATTGTCTTGTTGAACATGTCAATACTAATTTGAGGCGCATCAATCATGTCGAAAGGTTCCATTATAATAACGTCGAGCAATCCGTCACTCATCGAGGCTTGTGGGGCTATGTATGCATTGTTGCCATATTGTGAGGCATTGGCACACGACACGAGATAAGCACGCTTGTGTATTGTGCCTATCTCTTCGGCTTCAATAGTGTATTCCTCAGCCTCATATTTCAATCCGGACTTTAGAATGTTTTCAAGGTAAGTCACGGGGCCTCGTTTGCCTGCCTCGGCAAATCTCATGCTGATGTAAGCGTCAAACCCCATGCCACAAGTGCAGAAGAACGGATGGCCGTCAATTACTCCATAGTCAAGGTCGTGGGTCATGCATTTGTTGATAATCATTATGCATTTCTTTATGTCCATGGGTAGCATCAGATGCCGCGCCAGTCCGTTGCCCGAACCACACGGTATGATTCCCATAGCAGTATTTGTGTCGATGAGCGCCCTGCCTATCTCATTAATGGTTCCGTCTCCGCCTACAGCTACTACAACATCGCAATTATCCTCACAGGCTTTCCTCGCCAACAAGGTCGCATGTCCTGCGTATTCAGTATTCAAGATAGAGTAACTGAAGGTATCCTTGTCCAAATACTCGTCTATGAGCTTAGGTATGCCGGCCTTTTTTACTGTGCCGGATATGGGGTTCATTATAAAAGCAATCTTCTTCTGGGGCATAAATATAATGCTTTGGCTATATAATTTTGTTTTAACTTTGTAATATGCAAATATAGTAAATAATATCTTATTTATAGTTTGTAGCGCATTATTTTAATCCTAAATGAACATTTCTTTTGAAATAATGCTCTGTTTTACCTATTTTTCGTATCTTTGCAAGAAATATAAACAACAGTGGTTTATTACACCTATATTTATAATGGGACTTTTACAAGAGAAATACAAGAAATATCGTGAGCCTCAGAAGTATATGGAGGCTGGTATATACCCATATTTTCGTGAGATAACAGGAAAACAGGGTACTGTAGTACAGATGGATGGGCATGAGGTGCTCATGTTCGGCTCTAATGCATATACGGGACTTACAGGAGATCCTCGTGTGGAGGCAGCTGCAAAAGCTGCAATAGATCAGTATGGTACAGGATGCGCAGGCAGCCGTTTCCTTAACGGAACGCTTGACCTCCATGTGAAGTTGGAGAAAGAGCTTGCTGCTTATGAACACAAAGATGAGGCATTATGCTTCTCAACCGGATTTTTCGTCAATTCAGGAGTCCTCTCGGTCATCTGTGGCAGAGAAGACTATATAATTTGCGATGAGCGTGACCATGCCAGTATTGTAGATGGCAGGAGATTGTCTTTTGCCACTTGCTTGAAATACAAGCATAACGACATGGAAGACTTGGAGAAGCAGTTGAAGAAATGCCGTCCTGAAGCTGTCAAGCTCATTGTCGTTGACGGTGTGTTCTCTATGGAGGGCGATTTGGCTAATTTGCCAGAAATCATCAAACTGAAGCATAAATATAATGCTTCCGTAATGGTTGACGAAGCTCATGGTCTTGGTGTCTTCGGTAGTGAGGGACGTGGCGTGTGCGACCACTTTGGCGTAATTGACGACGTTGACCTGATTATGGGAACTTTCTCAAAGAGTCTTGCCAGCATCGGCGGATTTATCGCAGGCGACAAGGATACGATAAATTACCTGCGTCATGCCTGTAGAACTTATATATTCAGCGCATCCAACACACCTGCAGCTACAGCTGCGGCAATGGAGGCTTTGCATATTATAAGAAAAGAGCCAGAGAGAATCACTCGTCTATGGGATGTCACGAACTATGCTTTGAAGCGTTTCCGCGAGGAAGGATTTGAGATAGGAGAAACCGAGAGTCCGATTATCCCACTATATGTGCGTGATCCTTACAAGACATTCCTCGTTACGAAGTTGGCCTTCGATGCAGGAGTATTCATAAATCCTGTGATTCCTCCAGCTTGTGCTCCGCAAGACACGTTGGTACGTTTTGCTTTGATGGCAACACATACTAAGGAGCAAGTAGAGAAAGGCGTACAAGCTTTGAAGAAGATTTTTGTTGAACAAGGCATTATCAAATAATGCACTTCGATATTGACAAAATGGCAAGCATGAGGTTGCATTGAATAAACCCTCTTGCTTGCCATTGTTTTGTAAAATGTTGATATTGTGTGAAAAGCATGTAATCAAGACATGCCTGTGACATTACGGTTTACCACCATTAGGGTTACAGGTTTGTATCCATATTATAATCGGTAATAATGATATCTGTAAATAATATTGGTGTTGAGTTCGGGGTCAAGCCCCTTTTCAGTAACGTCAGCTTCGTTGTAAACGATAATGACAGGATAGCCCTTGTCGGTAAAAACGGCGCAGGCAAATCCACGTTGCTGAAAATTCTATACCGTCTGCAAAGTCCGACATCGGGCAATGTGTCTGTTTCGAGCGACACAACAATCGGCTATCTTCCTCAGGTGATGAATCTGAAGGATGACACCACTGTTCGCGAGGAGGCTTCTAAGGCATTTGCAGGAATAAGTTCGTTGAAAGCGGAACTTGACAGGCTTAATGCCGAACTTGCCCAGCGTGAAGATTATGAGAGCGAGAGCTATCTTGACCTTGTAGAACGGTTTACTGCCACTCATGACAAGTTGCAGATTCTAGGTGCAGACAACTGTGAGGCCAATCTTGAGAGGACTCTTTCCGGCTTAGGTTTCAAGCGTACGGATTTCGACAGACCCACCAAGGAGTTCAGTGGCGGTTGGCGTATGAGAATTGAGCTTGCGAAGATTCTTCTGCAGAAACCAGACGTGTTGTTGCTCGACGAGCCTACCAACCACCTCGACATCGAAAGTATCCAATGGCTTGAGCAGTTCCTTTCCCAAAGTGCGAAGTCTGTCGTGCTTGTGAGCCACGACCGCGCATTTCTTAATAATGTGACGAACAGGACTTTGGAAATCAGTTGCGGAAAGATAGCAGACTATAAGGTGAAGTATGACCAGTATGTGGAATTGCGCAAAGAGAGACGCGAGCAGCAGATACGTGCATACGAGAATCAGCAGAAAGAGATAGCTGATATCAAGGATTTTATCGAAAGGTTCCGTTACAAACCGACAAAGGCAGTACAGGTGCAGAGCAGAATAAAGCAGCTGGAGAAGATTGTTCCGATAGAAATAGACGAAGTTGACAATTCTTCAATGCATCTGAAATTTCCTCCCTGCATGAGAAGCGGCGACTATCCGGTCATATGCGAAGACGTGAGGAAGGATTATGGAGACCACATGGTTTTCGGCAATGTCAATCTTACAGTCAAGAGAGGAGAGAAAGTCGCTTTTGTCGGAAGGAATGGAGAGGGAAAGTCCACTCTCGTCAAATGTATCTTGAATGAGATTCCATATACCGGAACTCTCAAGATTGGCCATAACGTGCAGATTGGATATTTTGCACAGAACCAGGCCCAGATGCTTGACAACAGCCTTACCGTCTTCGACACGATTGACAGCGTGGCAAGAGGTGATGTGCGCTTGAGAATCAACGATATATTAGGCGCCTTCATGTTTGGCGGTGAAGCTTCAGAGAAGAAGGTTTCAGTTCTCAGCGGTGGAGAGAAGAGCAGACTGGCAATGATCCGCCTTCTGCTCGAGCCCGTAAACCTGTTGATTCTTGATGAGCCTACCAACCATCTCGACATGCGTTCAAAGGATGTGTTGAAGGAAGCGATAAAAGCTTTCGACGGTACAGCCATTGTCGTAAGCCACGACCGCGAGTTTCTGGATGGTCTGGTTACTAAAGTATATGAGTTCGGCAACGGAAAGGTGATAGAGCATATCGGAGGAATATATGATTTTCTTCAGAAACACCACACAGACAGCATTGATGCTGCCACCAACAATAATCCCTCTCCTGCCGCTTCTGATGCGAAGGCCGCTTCTGAACCCTCACAAGGCAAGCAGAACTATCTCGAACATAAGGAGCTGCAGAAGAAGCTCAACAAAATGAAGAAAGCCGTTGATAAAGCTGAATCCCAGATAGGGGAACTTGAGAAAAGACTCGGTGAGCTTGACGAATTGCTTCTGAAACCGGAAAACTCCTCAAATATGGAGATTGTTGAAGAATATACATCAATAAAGGCAAAGCTGGATGAAGAAGTGGACAATTGGGAGAAACTCTCTGAGGAATACGAGCAGCTTTCTTCCCAATAGTTAACTGTAATGAAAGTTTTATCACCGGATCTGCAATATATCAATCGAAATACAGTTATCAATTTAGTAACATAAATATTAAGACTATGAAAATTAAATCAATTATTCCTATTGTGGCATTGGCCACAGTATCGATGACCTCTGTGGCACAGAATCCGCATTCTCAGCAATTGCGTTCTGGTCTCGACATGTCCAACATGGACAACAGCGTCAAGCCACAAGACGACTTTTTCCATTACGCTTGTGGCGGTTGGATGAAGAAGAATCCGCTGCCAGCTGCTTATTCCCGTTATGGCAGCTTCGATGTGCTGGGCGAAGATAACAACAAGCGCATCAACGGTATTCTGCAGGAACTGCTTGAGAATACCTATAGTGAAGGCACCATTGAGAAGAAGCTCAGCGATTTGTATAAGCTTGCTATGAACGAGCAGCGCCGCAACGCAGATGGCGTTTCTCCACTCATGCCAATCCTGAAGAAGATGGAGAAGGCTAAGACCAAGGAGGCTTTGTTCAAGATTCAGCTGGAGCTTGTGCCTTATGGCGACAGCGAATTCATCGGCATGTATTTTGGAGCCGACGAGAAGAATGCCAAACAGAATATCCTGAACGTAGTGCAGAGCGGTACCACCCTCGGACAGAAAGAATATTACCTGGATACAGACTCGGCTACAACTGCAATAAGAGAGGCTTACAAGAAGCACATCGTAAGAATGTTCCAGATGTTCGGCTTCAATGCCAAGGCTGCCCAGAAGAAGATGGAGAACGTGATGCGTCTCGAAACTGAATTGGCTAAGGTGTCTAAGTCTAACACAGAACTTCGTGACCCTGAGGCTAACTACAACAAGATGGCTTTGTCTGAATTCATGGCAAAGTATCCTCATATCAATATTGACAAGGTGCTTGTCGCATCTGGCGTAGACCTGAATCTCGTGAAGGATCTGGTAGTGGGTCAGGTTGGCTTCGTGGCAGGTGCCGACAAACTCTTGTCTGCTATCACCCCTGATGAATACAGAGACTATATGGAGTGGGGCCAGATAATGAGTGCGGCTGCTTATTTGAGCGATGACGTAATTGCTGCAAACTTCGACTTCTTCGGCAAGACAATGAGTGGAAGAAAAGAAAACCATCCATTGTGGAAGCGTGCTACAAGCCAGGTGGAAAGCCAGATGGGCCAGGCTTTGGGCAAGATTTACGTGGAGAAATATTTCCCTGCTTCATCAAAGGAACGCATGAAGACTCTTGTACACAACTTGCAGATTGCCTTGGCAAAGCGCATCGAGGCTCAGGATTGGATGAGCGAGGAAACAAAGAAGAACGCCCTTGACAAGCTGAATGCCTTCTATGTGAAGATTGGCTATCCTGACAAGTGGATAGACATGAGCGACCTCAACATCGACCCGGCAAAGTCTTATTATTCAAATATCGAGGAGTGTCGCAGATTCTGGAACAAATGGGTTATCGCAACTAAGGTGGGCAAGCCAGTAGACAAGGATGAGTGGCAGATGTCTCCACAGACCGTCAATGCTTACTACAATCCTACGACCAACGAGATATGCTTCCCGGCCGGTATTCTGCAGGTTCCATTCTTCGACCCAACAGCCGACGACGCATTCAATTATGGAGCTATCGGTGTTGTAATCGGTCATGAAATGACTCACGGATTCGATGACCAGGGTCGTCATTATGACAAAGACGGCAACATGAAAGACTGGTGGACAGAAAACGACGGCAAGAATTTCAACGAGAGAGCTGACGGATACGCCAAGTTCTATTCTAACATCAAGGTATTGCCTGACCTGAACGCCAACGGCCGTTTCACTCTTGGTGAGAACCTTGCTGACCACGGAGGTCTGATGGTTGCCTACGAGGCATACAAGGAGGCTACGAAGAACAATCCTCTTCCTGTAATCGACGGTCTGACTGCAGACCAGCGCTTCTTCATCGCTTACTCTCAGGTGTGGGCAGCAAACATCACGGATGCTGAAATCAGAAACCGCACAAAGAGCGACCCACACTCTCTTGGCATGTGGCGTGTAAACGGTGCTCTGCCTCACATCAACATGTGGTATGACGCATTCAATGTGAAGCCTACAGACAAATTGTTCGTTCCTGCTGACCAGAGACTCAAACTTTGGTAATACAGGATTGATTTCGGTTTTAACTTAAATAAAATTGGTTTAGTTTAAAAGGCATACTGACCATTTGGTTTAAATCATCCATAAACGATCGAGTAGGAGGTAAACACTAATTTTAGGTGTTTACCTCCTATTTTCGGTATGTTCGGCCCGAGCATAAAAAATAGCCATAAGAAAGTATCTTTGTATACAGTCTTATGGCTATTGTTTTAGCTGTGTATATAAATGTTGTCTGTTTCGACGGGCTTGTAAATGTTTTCTTTACTGTCAGGTGACAAGATTGTAAATGTTGTCTTTGCGGTCCGATGACGGACTTGTCAGTTTATTCCCCTGTCGTTCAGCGCCTTGGTATATTTCCTTGCATTTTCCTTATGTTCCTCATAAGTCCTTGCAAAATTATGGGTGCCGCTGAAATCCTCTTTCGCACACATATACAGATAGTCGTGGTGTACATAATTCAGCACGGCGTCTATGCCTGCCACCGATGGTATTCTGATTGGCCCTGGCGGTAGACCTTTGTATTTGTATGTGTTATAAGGACTGTCAAAGGAGAGCATGTTGTGGTAGATGCGCTTGAGCTCGAATTTCTTGAGTGCGAACTTTACCGTGGGGTCAGCCTGCAGAGGCATGTCTCCCTTCAGCCTGTTGTAATACATTCCGGCGATCATCGGCTTTTCCTGGTCGTTGGCGGTTTCCTCGTCCACGATGCTTGCCATTGTGATTACTTCGATAGGGGAGAGACCCATGGCTTTCGCCTTGTTTTCTCTTTCAAACGACCAGAACTTCTTGTTCTCCTTCTGCATCTTGTCGAGAAACTTGTCTACGGAAATGTTCCAGTACACGGAGTAGGTGTTTGGTATGAACATAGCTGCGATGCTCTCCGGAGTGTAGCCGTATTTCCTGCATGTTGCCGTGTCGGAAACGGCTTTCAGGAAATCATCCTTTGAGAACATCAGTTTCTTTGAAACCTCGTCGGCCAGTTTGTCGAGAGTCCTTACCGAGGGGATTGTGAGGTTTACAGGCGACTGCAGTCCGTTCCTGAGCTTGCGGAACACGGTAAATGCTCCATTGCCTGTAGTCACTTCATACCTTCCAGGCCGTATCTTTTCGGCGAGGTCCCAATGGCGGGCAAGTGTGGTGAAAGCCATGTAGCCTCTGTCCGTTGAGATTTCCTTCACTTTCGCGTATACGGAGTCGATGTTGTCGTCGTCGTCAATATATACATACTGTGTTGAGGATTTTACCGACAGCGCAGAAAAGAAAAAATAGTAAACCAATCCTATTATTATCAGGAGGCATCCCAATGCAGACAGGATATACTTTTTTTGTGAAATAAATGATTTTGCCATGATTATATTTTTCAAATTCTGTCGAGTACGGTCTTTATCAAGTCGTCTATGTGCGACTTGTATCCGGTGTCAGCCTTCTGTGCCCTGCGGTTTGCAATCACCATGCAGCAAGTCGTAGCCTTGTGTCCCATCAGTTTTGACAGTCCGGCAAGTGCTGAACTCTCCATCTCGAAGTTTGTTATTCTGTCACCGTCGTATTCAAATTCTTCTATCTTCCTGTTCTGGTTGGGGTCAGCCAGAGGGAGTCTTAGTTGTCTTCCCTGCGGTCCGAAGAATCCTCCGCAGGCAATCGTTATTCCTCTCACCATGTCTTCGCCGGCTATTCTGTCCACGAGTTCTTTGTCGGCTTCAACCACGTATGGTGCAGGCTGACACATGTTTCCTGTCCATCCCATGTGGTTGAGGAATGCTTTTTCTATCTGCAGGTCACACACCGCATTTCTTCCGGCATAGAAGTTCAGCAGTCCGTCGAATCCCATGGATTTCTTTGAGCAGATGAAAGTTCCGGCAGGCGTGTTCTCCTGCAGTCCGCCACAGGTGCCTATTCTGACCATTGTCAGCTGTCTGAATTCATCCTTGTCGGTTCTTGTTCCAAAGTCGATGTTGGCGAGCGCGTCCAGCTCGTTCACCACGATGTCAATGTTGTCGCATCCGATGCCCGTAGAGAGAACGGTTATTCGTTTTCCTTTGTAGCTTCCGGTTATGGTGTGGAATTCTCTGCTTTCCACGTCGCATTCTTTTTCGTCGAAATGGCTTGCCACTAGTGCCACTCTTCCGGGGTCGCCCACGAGTATTACTTTGTCTGCCAGGAATTCCGGTTTGAGGTGCAGATGGAATACGCTTCCGTCGCTATTGATTATGAGTTCTGATTCTGGATAATACTTTTTCATGATAAAATCGTTTTAAGTTATACTTACATCTGTCATCTCTGCATATTCTGCAGGATTGCCATGCAATCTGTATATGATGCAAATTTACTACAGATTTTCTGCATTTCGAATTTTCTTCTCAAGATTTTTTTTCTGAATCATAATATTCTCTAAATCTTCTTCCATTTTCAGAATCGTCTTGCGGTCAACACCTTTTCCTTTGCTCCTGTAGCCTTTTCTGAGGGTAGGAAGTTTCTTCTCTATATCAGCCTGTCTGTCATTCAGCTGCATGAGTTTCAGGAACAGTCCTCTTGCCGTGTCCGACTTGAAGTCGTTTATGTCAGTATATACGGCATCGTCGTTTATAACGAATCTGAAGCCGTGTCTCGCTTTGTCGCTTGAGGTGTGGGTGTTCATTCTCCTGAGGCTTTCGTCGAGCAGTTTCCTGTCGTATTGTGTGTCTTTTATGCTGTGTAGCGTAGCCACGGATTTCAGTTTCTCTTCAGAGATGTTTTCATCGTCGCTCCATCTTTCGTCCGACGGTATGAAGGTATAGATGCACACTTTGCCGCTCTCCTGATGTCGGTCGGTCACGAGCCACCCCAGGGAGTCGATGTCGTCTACCACACACATATAATCGTTGAATTCCGAGTTGTAGGGCAGTCCCAGGTTTTCGGGCTTGTAGAATGTCTGCGTCTCCGTGTTGAGCCTTGAGATGAAGATGTCTCTCTTTCCGAACCCGTTTTTCTTGTTTATGGCACTGAAATAGAGCGTCACGCCGTCTGGCATAAGATAAGGATAGTCCACGTCTTTGAAATCATCAGCGAATTCCTCTATCGCTCTTACTGCCTTCCATTCGTTTCCGATTTTCTCTGCCATGAACAGCAGCGTGGAGTCCTTTGCCACGGTCTTGTTGTAGATGCACAAGTCATCGAATCCGTTGATGAATGCTGATGATGTATGGCTTGTCTGCGTGGCAGAATTGAAGATGTCTGTATATTTCCCTATCTGTCCGTATTCTTTTCTGAGCGGAATATGCTTTGCGAAGTTTTCTTTGTCTACCACCACGCTGTCTATCACCATCAGCTTTGCTGCCGACGGATAGAAGTCAGCTACCGCCAGCGCGTTCTGCTTCTGCGCCGGTTTGTTCTTCTGGTGCCTTTTCACCTGTGCGTCAGAAGGCTGTGCAGCCAATGAGAGCAGACTGCATAGGATTATGAAATTTCTTGTCCGTGCTTTCATATTGATTGAATCAGTATTTATTCGTTTTGTTTATCAGTATTGACCAAACGTTTTGCTTATTCGTATTTTATCGTCTTCACGGGGTTTATGTGCGACACTATGTAGCTTGGTCCTATGAACACGAGGAGGCATATTGCCAGGGTTGCCGCGTTTATGAGCAGGATCAATGGCGCGTTGATTTCCACGGGCACGTAGTCCACGTAATAGACTGATGCGTCGAGGCTCACGAATTTGGTGTATTTCTGCAGCGCCACGAGTCCCAGAGCGATGATGTCTCCCAGAATGAGTCCTCGCCCGATGACGAGGGCTGCAAACCAGATGAAGATGTTTCTCACCGACCTGTTTCTGCATCCCATAGCTTTCAGGGTGCCTATCATGCGTGTGCGCTCGAGTATGATGATGAGGAGTCCGGAAATTATCGTGATGCCCGACACGCAGATCATGAGTCCGAGGATTATCCACACGTTGAGGTCTAGCAGGTCGAGCCATGAGAAGATCTGCGGATACATTTCATATACGGTTTCCGACGAATATGTCTCTCCGTATTTGTCGCCCTGTCTGTTCACGTTCTTCACCAGATATCTGGCTGCTATCGGCACGTTGGCTATATCGTGTAGCTGCAGTTCCACTCCCGACACCTGCCCCTGGCTCCATCCGTTGAGCTTTACGGCAGAATAGAGGTCGCAGAAGCAGAGCGATTCGTCAAACTTCGTCATGTTGGTCTGATAGATACCAGCCACGGTATATCTTCTCACCCTTATGTCTCCGTTGTTTATGAAATAAGAGAACACCCTGTCGCCGGTCTTGAGCCTGAGTTTTGTGGCTATGTTTTTGGAAATCAGAATTTTGTTCCCGCTCGACTTGTCGCTGAATCTGGGTATGCTCCCTTCGGTCATGCAGGAGTGAATGAACGCCGTGTCGTAGTCGGCTGCAATTCCCTTGTATGCCACTCCCATGAAGTCGCTGTCCGTCTTCAGTATTCCCTGGGTCATGGCGAAGCTCTGCATGGATTTCAGCCCCGGTGTTTTCTTCAGCACGTTTCTGATGCTGTCAGAATAATCTATCGGCCTTTGCTCGCTGCCATGCAGGGAGACGAAGTTTGCCACCGTGGCGTGGGCTCCCAGTCCTGTCACTTTGTCTCGGATGGTGTGTTTGAAGCCCAGGATGACGCACACGCTGATTATCATCACGGCCAGTCCCAGAGCGACACCGGTCGTGGCGATATAGAGAGCAGGCTTGCTCACCTTGTTGTTTTCGCCTCTTTCAGAGTATAGCCTTCTGGCTATGAATAACGGGAAATTCATTCTTTATTCTTTTTCTTTCTTGTTTCAATCATCTTCTGCCCGGCCCGGATATTGCTCCAGTGCCTTGCGTAATACTATCAATGCCTTTCTCAGGTCCTCCCTGTTGAGCACGTAAGCTATTCTCACTTGGTTTCTGCCGGCTCCGGGTGTGGTGTAGAATCCGCTTGCAGGAGCCATCATCACGGTTTCGTTCTCGTAGCTGAACTCCTCCAGACACCAGCGGCAGAATTTCTCGCTGTCGTCCACGGGCAGTTTCGCCACAGTATAGAATGCTCCCATCGGTATCGGAGAATACACTCCCGGTATTCTATTCAGTCCGTCGATAAGGCATTTCCTCCTTTCCACGTATTCGTCGTAGACGTCGCGGCTGTATTCCTCCGGCGCGTCGAGCGAGGCTTCTGCCGCTATCTGTCCTATCAGCGGCGGAGAGAGGCGCGCCTGACAGAATTTCATCACAGCCTTTCTCACCTCCTTGTTTTTCGTTATCAGCGCTCCTATCCTGATGCCACACTCGCTGTATCTCTTGCTCACGGAGTCTATCAGCACCACATTCTGCTCTATTCCCTCCAGATGGCAGGCGCTGATGTATGGCGACCCTGTGTAGATATATTCTCTGTACACCTCGTCGGAGAAGAGATAGAGGTCGTGTTTCTTCACCATGTCTCTGATCTGGTTCATTTCGCGGCGTGTGTATAGATAGCCTGTGGGGTTGTTGGGGTTGCAGATCAGTATTGCCCTTGTCTTGGGGTTTATGAGCTCTTCGAATTTCTCCACTTTCGGCAGGCAGAACCATTCTTCTATTGTGGTGGTTATGGTTCTGATTTTGGCTCCTGCCGATATAGCGAACGCCATGTAATTGGCATAAGCCGGTTCTGGCACTATTATCTCGTCGCCTGGGTTCAGACACGACATGAAGGCGAACAGCACGGCTTCGCTTCCTCCGCAGGTCACTATTATGTCGTCTGCCGTCACGCTGATGCCGTATTTCCTGTAGTAGCCCACGAGTTTCTCCCTGTAGCTTCGGTAGCCTTGCGAGGGCGAGTATTCCAGTATCTTCCTGTCCACGTGTTTTATCGCGTCAATTGCCACTTGCGGTGTAGGCAGGTCTGGCTGTCCGATGTTCAGGTGGTATACTTTGATTCCTCTTTTTTTTGCGTCTGCTGCCAGGGGCGCCAGCTTTCTGATTGGCGACTCCGGCATTTCCAGTCCGCGTTCTGATATTTGTGGCATTTGTTGTATTGTTTTGTTCTATTGTTCTTTATCGTATTGTGTCTGTGTGGGTATAGCTTCCCGGTTGGAGGCGTTCCCCGAGACATTCCGGTTGAGGTGAGTTCCACATGGCTTCTTGTTTGAAGAAGTACTACAAGACTCCTTAGTTGAAGAAGTTCCACGAGAGTCCGAATCTCAGCACCCTCTTGTTGATGGGGTAGTGTGGTGTGAGGAAGGCGTTTCCGTCAGTTGCGTTCACGTGGCTCATCATTATGAAGAAGCGGGTCTGCTTCAGGTGCATGTTGGCATAAACGTTCACGATGGGGTAGGAGCCTGTCTTCACGTTATGCTCTCCGTTGTCCTGAATGGTGAATTGTCCGAGTGCCGGACTGTAGTCTGGTGCGAAATATTTGGTGAAATATCTCATGTCAGCTCCGAGGTCCACCTTCAACACCTTCGCTATCTTGAATCTCAGATATAGGTTGGTGTAGAGGTTTAGCTCCGGCACGGGCAGCACGTTCTGGTT
>ERZ780142.117-NODE-117-length-13403-cov-2.8853_pt1 | contig 13403 bp, 10 predicted proteins | sample MGYA00511347_ERZ780142 | MGnify/ENA primary metagenome ERZ780142 (study PRJEB29588, sample SAMEA2145758) | human gut metagenome | biome: human gut; feature: human-associated habitat; material: faeces | place: Denmark | collected 2008/2010 ...
CATCCATTACGATGGCAGAGAAGCCCACAGCCATCACATCCTGGAAGGTGAGAACTGTGCCAGGTGGTATGAACCTCTCTTCTACCATCGCTAACAAGGGAGCTGACATACAGGTGAACTTCAATGACAATAACGAGAAAGGGTCGGAGATAATAGTATTCTCTGCCAATGGTGCTAAGGTGAAGTCGTTTAAGGTGCCAGCTGGGCAGAAAACAGCTACATTCAATGTGAATGGTTCGGCAGGTATGTATCTCGTGAACAGAGCACAGAATGGCAAAGCTAATGAGACAAAAAAGATAGTTATCAAGTAACATATATGACAGGAACTGGTAGCTTCCGGGCTGCCAGTTCCTTTTACTATGAATGCACACTTTATTAAGTTTTTTGCTTAATTTTCTGTGAGATAGTAAAAAAATAGCACTCTTTTTGGGATTTAAGGAATCCCATATCGCTTGTTTATTCCAAATAAGGAAGCTAATTTTGAGGCAAAAATTGGAATAAGCAATGACTAAAGGTAGAAGTTACATCAACTCTTATGCTGATGGAATCATGAGAAAAAATATGATTGAGGAGGTGGGAACACTGCTCGATCTGATGATGAATGAGGATATGATGACCCCTAAGGAGATTCATATGGAGTTTGGTGTAGACCCTAAAACTATCGCTGCGCTGAGAAAGAAGAAGACATCTATTACCTTTGAGAGCATCCGAAAGTTTTGTTATGTCATAGGCTATTACCTGATGAAAGAAGAGGCTGCCAGAGAACGCAAGATAAGATGGGGAAGAGACAAGGAGCAAAAAAAGAAGGATGAGATGAATGAAATCAACAAACTGAAAGAGCGTTATGAGAAGATATATGGCATGATGGCTAGCTTCGTGGAGGATTTATATAAGAAAAAAGACTTGCGCCAAGTGGTGAAGAATGAGAGTTTGCCAGGGTAGCGCAACCTAATATGCTATTAATTAATAAATTATCTCGTAAAAATGAAAGTTCATATCCGATTGGGCGAAGATCATTTGCCTTAAAGACTACCGTATGCAACAAGGTTGTGTGCGGACACCGTTTGCTAGAAGTCCTTTCCCCAACGATAGGTAAAACGTGACTTGTTCTTATCATTAACATTCTAACAAGAAAAGGAAAATGTCGTTAGAAGAAATTTTTGCCCAGGCAATTCTGACTGGTGGAGTAACCATACTGAATTGCTCTGTTGTCATTGGTAGCAATGCGCAGGTGAGTGATTTTTTGCAGAATACAGCTGCTAGTAACCAAAATCTTAAAGTAGACCAGGAAATCAAGGTGGACCCCAGACTCAAGACTGAGAAGGCTGCCCTGATATGGAAAACACTGACAGAACATAAGTATATTCATGCTGAGGGCTCTTGGTATGTATGGGATCGTACGCAGGCTGAGTATGGATATATGGTGTATATCGTATCCGATATTCTGGGAGTGAAGCACCCTGCTAACAATACTATCATGTGGAAACCTTTTCATGCCCTATTCTTGAATGCTTCGCATATCGAAGGTGTGGCTAAAGCATCGGTGAGCAATAACATATCACAGTTTAGTAATTATAATGCCTGGTGTAATGAGGCAAAAAATATTCGAAGAATTTTATTGGAATATATCTCTTGATGTTCAGATACTTATAGCTGATATAATCGTATAATATTATATAACTGTTATAAAGATAACATTTTACTTCTTAGTACCTTTGTCCCCGTAATCAGATGCACAGCGCGTCTGGTTGCGGGGACTTCGCGTATTGCGGGTTCTCAATCTTTTAATACATATAATATGTTTACAAGACTAATCAATGCAGTAAAGGTGGACGGTGCAGTGATCACCGAGGAGAATGGTAACGTATCAGTGCGCAAGGCGCCATGGAACGAGACGGAGGTAATCAGTGACAAGCCGCAGGTGATCAGGGGCAGGATGATATTCTCGGGTGGCGAGAATGGGCGAGGCGACTGGGTGGACTTCAAGCCTTATGTGCAGGGCAAGCGAGAGAAGCCCTTCACGGAGATTCTCAAGACCAAGCACGGGGTGGTGCGCACTAGCAAGCGAACCGTGCAGGTGAACTATGCCTTCTCCAAGGACATGAGCAAGGCGGAGATTCTGCGCTGCCTCAAGGGTGAGCACCAGGAGATGGTGAAGGCTATCAAGCCCTTCAAGGAAAATGTGGAGTGGGAGGACTATAAGGAGTAATAGATAATGTATAATTAATAATGTATAATTAAGCATGAAACACTTTATTGCAATGAATCCTCAGCGTGGGGGCAATAAGGGCAGCGCCAGCTGCCTGCCCCTGGCTGAATATGACAAGCTGATAGCTCAGCCTTGGCTCCACGATATGGTGGAGCAGATACGTGGGGGCAATGACAAACTGAAGGGGCTGATGCCCTTCCGCTGCGGCCACTACAGCCGATTCCTCAAGAATCATCGCTCGCAGAAGGATGCTGACCCTACGAGTTTTCTCTTCCAGACCACCATCGACATCGACGATAAGGAACTGGTGGGTATCGCCATCGAAATGGCAAGGCAGCTGAATTGCAGCGACTCCATCTGGAAGGGAATGCTACTGCATCTGGAATACTCGGCTCGTAAGAAACTCCACATCGACATCCGAATGCCGATAGGTATGACTATCGAGGAGACGCAGAGAGCGTATTGTAAGGCACTTGGCGTGCCCTGCGATGAGAGTTGCTTCACCCCAGAGAGAATCCTCTTTATCACGGATCAGGACTCGGAGATCTATCGCTCCAAGGACTGGTATGCCGTGCTTCCTGCCGATGAACTGAAGGCTCGCAGAGAGGCTTATCTGAAGCGTGGTCTCACCATCGACGGCAGAGGCAAGGCTAACCAGCCTTACGAAATCAATATCAAACCATCAACCGTAAATACTCAACAGAATGTTCAAACAAATCGACTTTCGGGCTCTAACGGCAATCCTGCTGTTTCTCATGGCACTGCTGGAGGCTATCAGATTCCTGACGGATTACCAACCTCTGGTACCGCCAGCGAGAAGAGCCTGATAGCCTTCGACCTCTTCACGGAGTCGGCAGGACTGAAGAATGTGAATATCGATACCGAGGGCTCTCGCCACTCCTCACTTCTTGCCATCATGAGCGCAGGAGCGAGCAGGGTGATGAGCGAAGAGGAGCTGAGAAGAGTAGTGGCAGTGAAGATGCCTAGCTTCGCCCAAGAGCGTGACTGCCAGCAGCTGATCCATGACTTCTATGAGAAATATGGAGACAGTTCGAAGCCATTCTCTAGAGATGTGATCCGCATCAATGCGCAAGCAGAGAAGCAAGCGACTCTCTTAACTCCTAATTCCTCACTCCAAACTCCTAACTGTGAAGATGATTACCCCGCTCCGCCCGAGATGCCGAAGAAGCTGCCTAAGCTCGTGGAGCTCCTCGTGTCTCAGACACCGGATATCTATAAGCCTGCCGTAGCCCATGCCATCTTTCCTCCGCTAGCCACCCACCTCTGCCGCACCTATTTTAATTACATCGACAATGTGGAGCATGAGGCTACGCTAATGTGTTGTCTCTTAGCTGGTACGGGCGCAGGAAAGAACTGCGTGCAGATGCCTATCAACCTGATTATGGAAGACATCAGAAAACGAGACAAGGATAACCTGAAACGAGAGAAGGAGTGGAAGGATGAGGTGACAAGAAAAGGTGCTAACAAGGATAAGCGTAAGCGACCTGAAAACCTCGTGATCCAGGAGATAGACGCCGATATGACCAACCCTGCCTTCGTGATGCGTACCGCCGAGGCGCAGGAGCATTTCCTCTATACTGCTCTCAACGAGATAGACCAGTTTGATAACCTAAGGGGCATTGGCAACCAGCAGTTTCGTATCATGTGCCTCGCCTTCGACCCTGGTAATCAATATGGACAAACCCGAGTGGGCACGCAGAGTGTTACGGAGCGAGTAACCATCCGATTTAACTGGAATGCCTCGACCACCATCAACAAGGGTATCCGATATTTCTCCAAGGTATTGACCGATGGTCCTATCTCCAGAATCAACTTCTGTACTATCCCAGAGCGTGAGATAGGAGCCGAGATGCCTGTCTATGGCACATACGATGACACATTCAGAGAGAACTTAAAACCCTATATCGAGCATCTTAACATGGCTTCTGGTACTATCAATTGCCCTGAGGCTTTCGCCTTGGCACAGAAGCTGAAAGAGGAGAATGCCGACTTTGCCCGTATGAGCCAAGACAGGGTTTACGAGAACCTCTCGTTCAGAGCCAATGTCATTGCCTATCTGAAGGCTTGCGTGCTCTATGTGGCGAATGGTTGCCAATGGGAATCCGAGATAGAGGAGTTTGTGCGCTGGAGCGAGCAGTATGACCTGTACTGCAAGATGAGATTCTTCCGAGATGCTATCGTGAAGGCGGAGCAGGAGGGAGTGAAGTCGAGCAAAAGAGGGCCTTCCAACATGCTGCAACTTCTGCCAAATGAGTTCTCTTATCAGCAGGCTGAGCAGTTGAGAAGCGAATTGGGGCTGGATACCAAGGGCACCCGACGGATGATAGCCACCTGGGTGTTCAGAAAGTATATCGTGAAAGTGGAGGCAGGCGAACAAGGCGTTAATGCTGGTAATGACAAAGCTGATAACAGCCATTGCAATTACAATTACGGTAATTACAGTTTTTATCGCAAGCTATGTTTTCTCAAAAAAGAATCTAAATAGAAACAATTATGGAAATCGTACTCAAAAGAATAGCTAAGCAGAATACTTACACCATAGGGCGTATGTATATCCTGAAGGACGAGGAGGTGGAGCGCAAGGTGAACTATACGCTCAATAAGGACCAGAAGCGCAGCTTCTGCCATGTGGTAGATGTGGACAAGCTGGACGGGGAGCACTACTTCTGCGATACCCTGGAGCCAACGTGGCGCAACCTGCTGGGCATCACCCTGTTGCCCCAAGAGGAGAATGTGCGTCTGGGGCGAGTGTCGGAGAAGAAGGCGCAGAAGATGAAGGGCAAGACTGCCATACCCGAGGGCACTTATCCCGTGCTCATCACCAAGTCGCCGAGATTCAAGCAGTGGCTGCCCCTGCTGCAGGGCGTTCCTGGCTTTGAGGGCATCCGCATCCATGCCGGTAACTACCCCGATGATACGCAGGGCTGCATCCTGCCGGGCGAAAACAAACTCCGAGGCATGGTGGTAAACTCCCGCATCTGGCTGCATCGCCTCGTCAATGCCATCACGGCGGCGAGAGACCGAGGCGAGAGCATCTGGATCACCATCGTTTGACACCTCTCACGGCCTGGCTCTCTAACGGATTCTCCGGCCAGAAATGCTTAGGGTATCGGCGCTTCAGTTCCTTGCGGACTTCGAAGTAAGTGCCTTGCCAAAAACTTGCGAGATCCTGAGTAAGCTGAACTGGCTTGAAACCGGGAGATAACAACTCAAGCAGAAGGGGCTGTCTGCCAGCATCGACAGTGGGAGTTGATGTCATTCCGAAACACTCCTGAAGCCGCACACTCAGAACTGGAGCTTCGGCCCCCAAGCGATAATCGATGCGGATGTTGCTGCCCGATGGCACACGGATGTGGGTGGGAGCAAGGTGGTCTATTTCCTGCTGAAGGTCGTAAGGAAGGATGTTCCAAAGGATTTCGCACAGGTTGAGTTTCTTCAGCTCAGTAACAGAAGTCTTCATCTTGCCACCTTCTTCGAGATAGAAAGGGAGCCAGGCTCGGGCTGTTGACAGGAGATGTTCCGTAGACAGGTCAGGAATATCCAACTCCGGATGCCACTCAGCTACTTGCGCCACGCGCTGTTGCAGACGATGAACCGATTCGTTCCAATCGAACATGCTGAGTCCGTCTTTTCTGGCAGCTTCGCAGATAATGTCTGAAACTGTCTCTCGGCTGGCATTCTGTATCGGCTTGCTGTCTATGATGAGCGCTCCTATCCGTGTTTCCTGTTGCATCTTTACTGCCAGCGCTTTGCTGTCCCATGAAATATTCTCGCAGGTTTGTGCCGGCAAGTTCTTCCAGTTGACGGGGGCTGAGAGAAATACCCTTCCTTTCCGTCCCTGCCCAGAATTGGATGATGAGGTTGAAGCGAGGTTGAGTGATGCGATGGCAAGCCATTCGTTTGCTGCCATGCTGTCGCACGGGTCGATGAAAATCGTGTTGCCATTCGACATCTTGAAGTTGCCCGCATGGTCGGTGGCATGGGCGATGCGCTCAGGGTAGGCTAGGGCGATGAGATGGCCCACTTCCTCAGCATCAATTGGCTCGTTGTCTTCCCTGATACGCAGCATCTTCCTGTATTCCTGGGCAATCTGAGCGATACGGTTCCAACGCCCCAGATTCTTCTTGCAGCGTGCGGAACGGAGGATAGAAAGGCGGAGCGTCATGTCTGAATCCTCATTTTCGCCCATCGGGTCTTTCTCTTCCAGCAGAGCAGCAATGTCGCAGGCCAGGGCTTGGCTCGCCGGAGAATCGCTGCTGATCATCATCTTGGCAATGCGCGGATGACAAGGAAGTTGAGCCATTCTGCTGCCTTCTGCGGTGATGCTGCCACTGAGAGCGTGAGCATCATGATCAGGAGTGAGGGCGTTGAGCGACATAAGAAGTTGCTGTGCCAATACGAGGTTGCCCTTGGGAGGAAGGGTGAGCCAAGGCAGCTGTTCCGGTTTGTTTTCGCCGAAAGCTGCAATGTCGAGAACCATCGAAGAGAGATCTGCATCCAGTATTTCGGGCAGCCGTTGTTCTGGCATCAGATGTTCCGAGGTCTGTGTCCAAAGCCGGTAACATACGCCTGATGTGATTCTGCCCGCACGCCCTCTTCGTTGCGTAGCCATGTCCTGACTGATACGAACGGTTTCGAGATGGCTCAAGCCTGTACGGGCATCATAAACCAGTTTTCGGCAGAGTCCGGAATCCACAACGATTCTTACTCCTTCGATGGTGAGAGAAGTTTCGGCGATAGGAGTGGCCAGTACGATTTTCCGTTCGTTCGGTTTAGAAGGAGCGATGGCGAGCCGCTGCTTTTCTGGCGAGAGGTTACCGTATAGCGGGTAAAGAGTGGCTGAGGGCAGGACAGAGCGAAGCAGTTCTTCACATTTCATGATTTCTCCCTGTCCCGGCAGAAAGGCAAGAATGTCACCTTCCTGGTTTCTGAAAGCCTGACAGATAGTGGCGGCCATTTCCTGCGCTACCTGATATCTGTCGATGTCGTGGTCTGCATAAATGGTTTCTATCGGAAACATTCTGCCTTTACTCTCGATAAGCGGAGCCTGAAGTGCCTGGCAGATGATAGAAGCATCGATTGTTGCTGACATGATAATGAGCTTCAGGTCGGGGCGGATGATTTCCTGTGTTTGCCGGGCCAGCGCTAACGCCAGGTCGGAATTGATGCTGCGCTCATGAAACTCATCAAAGATGAGGCACGAAACGCCTTCGAGTGTAGCATCATTGACCAGCATTCGGGTGAGAATGCCCTCGGTAAGGACTTCGATGCGTGTATCATCCGAAACCTTGCTTTCGAATCTTACCCGATAGCCGATGGTTTTGCCCACGGGTTCTCCCAGAATCTGTGCCATCCGTTCGGCTATCTGGCGAGCAGCCAGGCGGCGCGGTTCGAGCATCAGAATCTTACCCTGACTTTTAAGATGATCATGGATGAAGCCTTCCAATGCCTGATCACTCATGCCCCGCAGAATGGTGAGCGGGAGGAGGGTAGATTTACCGGCTCCAGGAGGAGCTGTAATAACAAGGTTAGCCGACTCCATCAATGCTTCATTGACTGAGTCGGCTATCTGGTAAGCTGGCAGATGACCAGCCTGCTGTTCTATTCTATCTAAGTTCATTTCTTCTTATTTCACAAACTTCAGATTTCTTTTATTTCACAAATTTCAGAATCTCTTTACTCTTTCTGCCCTTTTTGGCAGGAATCGGCATGAAGCCTTCTGTGAGTCCTGTTTTATCTGTCATGGTCTGGAAAACGGAGGCGGCATAGGAAGAGAGTTTCTTCTCTGCCAGTTCTTGCTTGATAGCATCCTCATCATAATCATCAGCATAGAGGAGAGTGTGTAAATCGTCAAGATATTTTTGCGGAATATTCTGATGCGGCATGCGGCTTTTTATCTGCATAATCTGTGCGATGATTGCCTGTTTGGTTTGGGCAGCGATGGCTTCTGCCTTTTGCTGCTCGAAGACTGCCAGCGTCTCCTCATCCGTCTCCTGCCAGTTTTGCATCATGGCTTCAGTGTTGGTAAGATGACTGTAGCCTGCATAGCGAATCAGGGCGATGCGCTTGTTCCAACCTTTCTTTTCCAGATAGTTTTTCTCCATAGGGGTAGTAGCTACTATGAGGTTGGCTTTGGCGTACATGGCTTTCTGATACATAGACTGTTGCAGTGAACGCTTCAAGTAAGGGTTCTTGCAGTTTCTCTCAGAAATATCACCTAGTGGACAAACGATGTAGGGAATGTCCATCTGCTTTGCTTTCTTGGCTATCTGGGCTCCCTGCCATGTCCATGCTCCTATGATCAACACAATGTCGGCATCAACCAGGTTGTTAGTGATGTCGAGCTGCTTATTCAAGGCTTCGATGTATGGAAGATACATCTTCAGCAACTTCTTATGGTTGGAAATGAACAAATATACTTTCATCGTTCTGTCGGTTATTTTTAACTGTTATTATTCTGATAGACTGTTACTTCCTTTTTACCCTGTTTAGAGTTTATGAGAAGTGAAATCGTTTTTGTCAGCCCGCCAATAGCGCAATTTGGTAGCCAGATTTCTCCAGATAATTCCATATTCAAAGAATGGCAGTTTGAACATCGCTATTCCGTCATCAAAGTGTCTGATGGCCTTGTTGGCTATCAGCATTCTCACGATGAACAGCAGGAGGAAACTGAAACCTGCGCATCCTGTAAGAATCCAATTCTTCATGAGGATAGAGTAGGCTGCAACGGCCAGTGTTGCTATCAGGCTGAGATGTGGCATGAGATGGTCAAAGAACATGAGGGTTCGCATGGAACCGGCTCTTTCCAAACTCTTGCGTGAAGCCTGCAGATAGAGGTGGGCATTGTGCCAGCTCTTGTTCGATGGTGCTTCGCGGATGAGCCATGCATCGCAATCCAGTTCTGTAGCAGTATCGCCATAATGGGCATACTTGTTGACGAGAAAATCGTATTCGCCGCGAACATATTCCAGGTTGCCCTGATAGCCCTGTTCCTTCATGAAGTCGCTTTTGCGGAACGCTACGTTTGGCATGTGGCTGCGATAACCATAGGTCTGCTGGGCACGGCGCAAAACATAGTAAGCCTTGCGGATGCTGTCGAAACGGCGTATGCTCTTGGTATCCTCATCAAGGGCTACATATCCCAATACCAGATGGTTTGGGTCCTGACATTGACGGACCATGGTTTGCAGCCACTTGTCGTTGCTTGGGCGGCAATTAGGTTCTGTCAGAATAATCCATTCATGTTTGGCTGCCTTCACACCCAGTGTAATCTGCAATTTCTTGCGGCTCATGTAGCGTGAACTCTCAGGAATGTAAGTATAATACAGATGAGGGTTCTCGGCTGCTGTTCGCTTCAGAAAATCCTGTGTCTCGCCATCTGTACTCTGGCAGACTACGATTACCTGATAGTCGGCAGCGTACTGCTGACGCAGGAACATAGGGAGATTCCTCTCCAATTCAGCAAGATTATCGTGTGCGGTAATGAGTATACTGACAGGAGGTTGATTCTCTGCCGTTTCTGTTTTTTGAAAGCGCAACGAGCGCAGAAATGGATTTATCAGCGATCCGAGAACCGCCAATAAAACCACCACTGCGCCTGCTATTATAGTAGTTGTACTAATGATCATCATTTTCTTTTTCTCGTAATATAGAAAGCTAGAGAAAGGAGAATCCTATAAACTCTTAACTTTTAACTTTCAACTATATTAAAAGTCTTCTGTAATATACCCCTTTGGCAACTGGCGACAGTTATACTGGCTCGCCATGATCTCACCATAGGCTCCGGCTGAGCGGAGGGCGATGAGGTCGCCGCGATGGGCTTTGTTGATGTCGACAGCCTTGCCGAAGACATCGCTAGATTCGCAGATAGGACCTACTACGTCGTAAGTTTCAACAGGTTCATCGCTTGAGATGTTCTCAATCTTATGGTAAGCCTGATAGAGAGCTGGACGGATAAGGTCGGTCATTCCTGCATCCACAATGGCAAACTGCTTGGCTGTACCCTGCTTGATGTAGAGTGTCTTGGTGATGAGAGAACCCATCTGACCCACTACAGCGCGGCCCAACTCGAAGTGAAGCTTCTGACCATCGCGCAACTTAAGTTTCTTTGCGTATGTATCGAAATAATCCTTGAAATTAGGGATTGGCTGTCGGTTTGGATGATTATAGTCAATGCCCAATCCGCCTCCCACATTGATGTTCTTCACAACGATGTGATGAGCTTCGAGCTGGTTCTGAAGTTCGTTGATACGGTTGCAGAGTGCCTCGAAATCACCCATATCGAGAATCTGGCTTCCGATGTGGAAGTGCAGTCCGAGGAACTGGATGTTCTTCATCTTGGCAGCCTCTTCGATTACGGCTTCCATGTCGCGCATGGCAATTCCGAACTTGTTTTCTGCCAGACCTGTTGTGATGTTAGCGTGCGTATGGGCACCGACATCCGGATTGATGCGGAAACAAACCTGCGCAATCTTATTCTGTTTTTCAGCCAGCTCGTTGATGATTTCCAACTCCGGAATGCTTTCTACATTGAAGCAGAAGATGCCTTTCTCCAATCCGAGGTTGATTTCCCAATCGCTTTTGCCTACACCAGCGTAAACAATCTTGCTGGCAGGGAAACCGGCTTTGATGGCTGCCTGAATTTCTCCTCCGCTCACACAGTCGGCTCCTAAACCAGCCTGACAGATGATATTGAGCACCTTAGGGTTGGCATTTGCCTTTACGGCATAGTGCACTTCAAATCCCTCGTGCTTGCCAGCCTCTTCATTGATGGTTTTCAATGTCTGGCGCAACACATTGGTGTCGTAATAGTAGAACGGAGTCTGTATCTCCTGAAACTTATCTATCGGAAATGTACCTTTCATTTCGCTTAATCTTAAATTAATACCTTATTATAGTTAAATCAGAATATCCAATTTATAGTAAATCAGAATATCCAACGAAGAGCGGATAGGAAGCATTACATACGAATTCTTCACTTTTCACTCTTCGTTTTCATTTGCATTACTTCTTCTCGAATAATACGTTGCTCAAGTTCTGCAATGCCTGCTTCTTATCTTTCTCTCTGATGAGGAATGAGATGTTGTAGTTAGAACCACCATAAGAAATCATGCGTACAGGAATGTTCTTCATTGCATCGGTAGCGATGGTCTCGAAGCCAACGTTGCTCCAGTCCAAATCACCTACAACGCAGATGATGCACATATCAGAATCAACAGTTACTGTACCATATTTCTTCAGCTCATTTACGATGTCGTTAAGATGAGAATCGTTATCAATACTCATGCTGACACCCACCTCAGAAGTGGCAATCATATCAATTGGAGTCTGATAGCTCTCGAAGATTTCGAATACCTTGCGTAGGAAACCTGTAGCGAGCAACATGCGGCTACTCTTGATCTTGATGGCTGTGATGTTGTCCTTGGCAGCAACAGCCTTGATCTTGCCGCGTACGATGACATTGTCGATGATTGTACCGTCGGCCTTAGGATCCATGGTGTTCTTCAAGCGTACAGGGATGCCTGCATACTTAGCTGGCTGAACACAGGTAGGGTGGAGGATCTTGGCACCGAAGTAAGCCAACTCAGCAGCCTCCTCGAAGTTCAACTGGCGGACAGCTTCAGTGTGCTCTACGACACGAGGGTCGTTGTTGTGCATTCCGTCGATATCAGTCCAGATCTGAATCTCTTCAGCTGGGAGAGCTGCACCGATAAGAGATGCGGTGTAGTCGCTACCGCCACGCTGCAGATTGTCAACCTCGCCGTATGCGTTGCGGCAGATGAATCCCTGAGTGATGTAAATCTGATAGCCCTGGTTCTGCTCCATGATAGCAGCCAACTTCTCCTTGATGTACTGAGGATCCGGTTCTGCGTTCTTGTCAGTGCGCATAAAGTCTAATGCGCTGAGCAATACGGCCTTTACACCCTGTTCCTTCAAGTAGTTTACAACCATGTTGGTGCTCATCATCTCGCCCTGAGCCACGATGCTCTTCTCCTCGAAAGAAGTGAAGAGGTCTTTGGTGAATGAGCGGAGATAGTTGAATTCGCCCTGCAAGAACTCACGAGTCGTATTTTTCATCTCCTCGGTAGAGTAGAGTTCTTCTACATGCTGCATGTATTTCTTCTCCAAGTTGTTGATTACCTCGTTGGCGCCCTCTGGATTCTTCTTGTAAAGATAGTCAGAGATCTCAACGAGAGAGTTTGTTGTACCGCTCATCGCAGACAATACGATGAAAGTTGGTTCACCTGATTCTGTAACCAAAGAGGCTACTCCCTTCATGCGCTCTGGTGAGCCTACAGAAGTACCTCCGAATTTCATTACCTTCATAGTCGTAATTTTATTTAATTATTTCACTTAATTATCTTCTCCATCCTCTGTGAGGTCGATGTGGTTGTACTCGTTGGTTACGTCGTAGAGCATACCTTCCTTACAGCGGTAAACGATGCCTGGGAATTTGTCGAGCATCGGGATGTTATGGGTTGTCATCACAACAGCTGTGCCTTGTTTGGTGATGTCTTTCAGCAGACTCACGATGTTGCTGGCTGTCTCTGGGTCGAGATTGCCTGTAGGCTCATCGGCGATGATGATTTTTGGATTATTGAGAATGGCGCGGGCGATGGCTACACGCTGTTGCTCACCACCTGAGAGTTCATGAGGCATCTTGTCGATTTTATCAATCATGCCTACTTCGTTGAGCACCTCTTCGATACGCTTTTCTCTGTCTTTTTTGTTTTTCCAGCCTGTTGCCTTGAGTACGAATTCAAAGTTCTTGCGAACGGTGCGGTCGTGTAGCAGCTGGAAATCCTGAAAGATGATTCCCAATTCCTTACGCAGAGCCGGAATCTCCTTTCGCCTGATAGTTTTGAGGTCTCTGCCGAGAATTTCAGCCTTCTCGGTTTCGCCTTCTACAAGGTCTAGTTCGCAATAAAGTGTCTTTAATAGCGAACTTTTACCAGAGCCGACTTTTCCAATAAGGTAGGCGAATTCTCCTTCGTCAATATGAAAATTGATGTTTTGGAGCACGCACTTATCGGCCTGATATATGCTGACGTTCTGATAATCTATTAACATCCTAATTTTTTCTCCTTTATTTAATGTATTTGAAAGCTTTTGCCCTTTCAGGGCGTATTGCCAATATCTTTTTATACCCAGGGTGTTGCCCTGGGCTAGGAGC
>ERZ780142.120-NODE-120-length-13245-cov-1.88203_pt1 | contig 13245 bp, 9 predicted proteins | sample MGYA00511347_ERZ780142 | MGnify/ENA primary metagenome ERZ780142 (study PRJEB29588, sample SAMEA2145758) | human gut metagenome | biome: human gut; feature: human-associated habitat; material: faeces | place: Denmark | collected 2008/2010 ...
TGACAGTTTTTCGGAAATTCTTGTTTTTACTGAAAATCGGCGATATTGGCAACTTTTACTCATATCTATCAACATAACATAATTCCGCCAACGGGAAGTATTCCCATTGGGGTATGCAGGTCGTAATCAGAAAAAAATATATCATAATGTAATAAATCCCGAGGAGATGCGTTAATACAATAGAGGGATGAATTTATTTCAAAAAACAATGCCTATGGAACATTTTACTTCAGAAAATCCAATGCCGTCGAAGCGTACTATCGACATTATCAAAGCCTTTGCCTACACCTATAGGGTGATGAACATCAATGGCAGTATGAAATCCTATTGTCTAAACTGATAAACTGAAAAACATATTTAAAAGAATTTATGGCAACAATTATTTCTCCATCCCTGCTGGCTGCTGATTTCACAGACTTGCGCCATGAGGTGGAAATGACTAACAAAAGTGATGCTGACTGGTTGCATCTTGACATTATGGACGGAACATTCGTTCCTAATATCTCATTCGGATTTCCCGTTATCGATGCGGTGGCAAAGATTTGCAAGAAGCCTCTCGATGTGCATTTCATGATTGAACACCCTGAGCGTTATGTGCAGCGCACGGCAAAGACCGGCGCCATGATGATGAACGTGCATTATGAGGCTTGCGTGCATCTGCATCGTACTGTGCAGGAGATTCACGATGCCGGCATGAAGGCTGGTGTGACTCTCAATCCTTCAACTCCAGTCTGTCTGCTTGAGGATATCCTGAATGATGTGGACATGGTGTTGCTGATGAGCGTCAACCCCGGATTCGGCGGACAGAAATTCATCGAGGGCACTATCGACAAGCTGAGAGCGCTGCGTGAGATGGTGGACAGGAAGAATTCTCGTGCTCTGATACAGATTGACGGTGGTGTGCAGGCTGAGACCGCTCCGCGTCTCGTTGAGGCAGGTGCGGATGTTCTTGTTAGCGGAAGCTATGTGTTCAAGGCTGCCGATCCTATCCAGACAATCCATGATTTGAGATCGCTCTGATATGGAAGTTTTCCTCAATATAACAATAATGTAGGTTGCATGGTGAAGACCATTGGGGAAGTATGTATGTGATCTTGATTCAAGAATAAAATAATGCGGGTAAATCCATAGTCCTTTTTAGAAATATGGATTTACCCGTATGTTTTGTAGATGTTATATAGACCTTTTAAACCCAAGCGGCCTGATGACCGATTGAGGCTAAAATATAAGTTCCTGTAGTTGAAACGTCATGAGTGCTGCGTTTATGGCTTTGTGTCAATAAACGGTTTCAAGTGACAGCTTATTCTTTCTCGCCATTCTTCTCATGTTGAGTATGGCGTATCTCATTCGTCCCAGGGCAGTGTTGATGCTCACACCGGTAGTCTCGGCGATTTCCTTGAACGACATCTCCTGATAGAAGCGCATGAAGACAATTTCCCTCTGTGTCGGAGGCAGCAGGTTCATCATCTTCTTCACATCGCGCAGCACCTGCTCGTTGACATATCTGTCCTCGATGTTGAAGTCTGTTATGTCGTTTCCTGTGACATTCGAGAGGTCGTTGTCGTCAGAAGTTTCCACGATGTTTTTGGCGCGGTTGTCTCGATACCAGTCCATTATCACATTGTGGGCGATGCGCATTATCCATGCCGAAAACTTGCCGGAGTCAATATATCTGCCCTCCTGCAGTTTTGTTATCACCTTCACAAAGGTTTCCTGGAAGATATCATTAGCCAAGTCCGGCTCGTGCACTACGAACAGGATATATGAAAACAATTTGGATTGATTTCGAGATAATAACAAATCGAAGGCCTGATTGTTTCCTCTAACGTATGACAATGCCAACTCTTCATCGGTCATTTCATTTAGTCTTATCATTTTAATTCAATTTTTTAGTGAAGTAAATGATGTTTCAATAGGCTTTAGAATTTTATTTGTTATTATATAATAATGTTCTCTCTTTTGCGTTTATATCTTTTTCATAGATGTTCAACACACTTGCAAAAGTAAGTATAAATGTTTGTTTGAACAAATTTTTTTCTTTATAATGCCGTTTTTTCTTTGAAGTTTCGAAAAATGTTTATAATTTTGCACCGTAAAGGTTCGCCTAATACGTGATTGAAAGGGAACGGAGTGAGAATCTCCGACTGTCCCGCAGCTGTAAGCTCCTTTATGCTCAGTGACGACAGGCCACTGCCCAGAAGAATGTTTCTTCGGTTTTTCTGTTTCGGGTGGGAAGGTGTCATGAGAGTGGAGCGAAGTCAGAATACCTGCCTTTATGTTAGTCTTTGCGGAATCTTCTCGATGTAAGGAGTGGAAGCGTAATTGTGTAAATATATGAAGCGGTTGATATGTAGTCGGCAGTATAATTTGCTTGGCGACATTCGCTTACGTCATAATTGTGCTTGACCATACTTTGATTTCGGCAGCTTTTGCGGGACGTTTGGTATGGCAATCATACGTGTATTATTATATAAGTTATTTTTTATGCTGAGAAAAGGCGTTGTCGTGAGGCAATGCCTTTTTGTCGGTATGCTCGGCATGAGCATTGTCTGACTGACGCGCAAGTCCCGAATAAGACTTGATTGCGGAAATTGAATAGCCGATGTAAGGGGCGTTCATCGAGGGGCGTTGCTTTTCATTTCAGTTCATAACTCAATATCTCTTTCATTCCTGTCATCTTCATGTATTTTGTCTGGTAGCCATATATGGCAACGAGCCGTTGTATGTTTCCAGGGTTGTCCACGAGGTTCAGGTCGCGGCGAATCTTCGAACCGTTCTTCAATTGTATGGCTATGACGTTGGATTTTGATTTCTCGTTCTTATCGTCGGCGATGAGGATGGATGTGTTTGATTCATAGGGACTGTCGAAGAAATACTTGTAGCCTCCCGTTGATGTAGCACATCCTACGATATAGCCTTTCACGCAGATGGGGTCTTCGAAGACGTGGTTCTTGAATGTGTATACGTCCACCGTGTCGGTGCTCACCCATTCAGTATCGTTCTTTCCGTCACCGTTTGCCCATCCGCCGTTGTCGCCATTGTTGCCGGTGGAGGTTGATCCGTTGACTTTATCGTTGTTTTCCTTCTTGTTTTCAGTGTCGTCGATTACGGGCTTTTCGCAGCATGTGAACGCCAAGATGAGAAAGAGAAGAAGTATACTGTAAATGTGTTTCATTGGAATGGTGTGTATAATTGCTTTTTGTTTATTTGACATGCAAATGTAAGCAATCCAATGCAGAACTCCAAAGATTTGCCGTCTTTTGTATTCAAGGGATAGCTTGGGTAAAAAAAAGAGGTTGGCGCAGGATGCTACCAACCTCATGAGATTTCGTAAATGGCGAAATCATAAATAAGATGTGGCAAATGTAAGCCTTTATTATGAAACTTGCAAGAATTCCGACTATAAAATGTTGAATTTAACAAATTGTCCCGTTTTTTTATGTTATAAGGCAGCTTTTGTGTCATTGCTTTTAGTGTGCGTGTCATTCAATGTCGTGGTTCGCTATATGATAAATGCAAATAATCCTTATTTTTGTTGTTATATTTTTCAGATGTATTTTATTATGCGTATCTTTGCAACATCAAAAAATAAAACTACTATTGTATTTCTAAAAAACTTAACTGAATACATTTCAAACAAGACAGTATGAAAAAGCTACAAGCATTTTTACTGCTTTGCTTGCTCTTCCCTATGAGCCTATTGGCTTCGGTGTGGGATACAGACTACAAGCAAGTGGAGCAGAGCATCAGAGAACCGAAGTTCCCTAACCGCTCCTTCAGCATCACCAAGTATGGCGCTTCGCTGAAGAATACGGCAGCCAAGAACCAGAAAGCCATTAACAAGGCCATCGAGGCTTGTTCAAAGGCTGGCGGCGGCAAGGTGGTTATCCCTGCCGGAACATGGAAGACAGGAGCCATCAGACTGCGTAGTCATGTAAACCTCGTGATAGAGAAGAACGCTACACTCTTCTTCGAGTTCGACCGCAGTCTCTATCCCCTTGTTGAAACACGTTGGGAAGGTCTCGACTGTATCAACTACTCACCTCTTATCTATGCTTTCAAGGAGACCGACATCGCCATTACCGGTGAGGGAGTTATTGATGGCAACGGATCTGACGAGACTTGGTGGCTCATGAGCGGCAAGACTCCGAAGAGCCGCAACATAGAGGTGAAGGAGAAACAGCAGAATCCTGGCGGCCGTGCCGATTTGCTGCAGATGGCAGAAGACGGTGTGCCTGTTGAAAAGCGCGTCTTTGGTCCGTGGAAAGGTCTTCGTCCTCAGACGGTGAACCTCAACCAATGTGACGGAATTCTCATCGAGGGCGTAAAGATGATACGATCACCATTCTGGGTTATGCATCCACTGCTGAGCAAGAATATCACGGTGCGTGGCGTACATGTTGAGAATCACGGTCCTAACGGCGATGGCTGCGACCCTGAGTCTTGTGAGAACGTGCTTATTGAGAACTGTATCTTTGATACCGGCGACGACTGTATCGCAATCAAGAGCGGACGTAATGAAGACGGCCGTGAGGGCGGTAAAGGTAAATACGTGGGGCGTCCAAGCAAGAATATCATCATCCGCAACTGCAACATGAAAGACGGTCATGGTGGTGTGGTGCTCGGTTCTGAGATTTCAGGAGGATGCAGCAACGTGTTCGTTGAAAACTGTACGATGGACAGTCCGGACCTGGAGCGTGTGCTCCGCATCAAGACAAACTCATGCCGTGGCGGTGTGATTGAGAATGTATATTTCCGCAACGTGAAGGTTGGACAGTGCCGTGAGGCGGTGTTGAAGATAAACACAAACTATGAACCAAAGGAGAAGGGTCGTCGTGGCTTCTATCCAACCGTGCGCAACGTATACATGGAGAATGTGACCTGCCAGAAGAGCAAGTATGGCGTTATGATCGTTGGCTTCGACAACATCAACACTATCCACAACATCAATCTGAAAAACTGTAACTTCACAGGAGTATATGGCCAGCCTGTGTATATCACAGGCCAGACAGACAAGCCAAACTATGAGAACCTCGTAATCAATGGTTCACAAGTGCTCTCGCAGCTGCCTTACAAGACATACAGCCAGTGGATGGCACACTCAGAAATGCAGCGCAATCCGGATCCATGCTATCTCGATTTCGCAAAGACTCCAAAGTGGGGCTATGTGGTTGGTATAGAGCAGGAGGCAATTCTCGATGCTTATCTCGCCAGCAAAGATGAGAGCATCATCAATTATCTAAAGCAGTATCCAGCCAAGATGATAGACGAAAATGGTAATATCACAGGTTATGAGTATTCAGCTTTCAACCTCGACAATACCCGTCCGGCGCGTTTCATCCTGCGTATGAATGAACTGTTCCCTGAGAAGAAGAATGAACTTGCCTTGAAGACCATCTTCAAGCAGCTTGAGAAACAGCCACGCACAAACGACGGCGTATGGTGGCATAAGGCTATTTATGCATATCACGGAGTATACATGGGTCATCCGTTCTATACAATGGCAGCCCCAAAGCTGAAAGGCGAGAAAAAGGCAGAGAAATATTACGATGACACTTTCACACAGATTACCAAGACATACAACAGAACCTTCGATGACAAGTCCGGTCTCTGGAAGCATGCTTGGGATGAGACAGGCGAGATGTTCTGGGCTGACAAGCAGACAGGACTCTCGCAGCACACCTGGGCTCGTGCACAGGGATGGTTCGCAATGGCAATCCTTGAAGTTCTCGATGCAATGCCGGCAGACTACAAAAACCGTCCGGCTCTCGTAGCGATGCTCAACGACGTGATGACAAAGACCGTGAAATATCAGGACAAGAAGACTGGCCTTTGGTATGACGTAATGGACGTGAAAGACAATCGTAACTATTTTGAGGCAACAGCATCTTCAATGTTCTCTTACGTACTGCTGAAGGGCTCACGCCTCGGTTATTTCGGTGACGAACTGAAGGAAGCCGGCATCAAGGCATATAAGGGAATCCTCAACAATTTCGTGAAAGTGAATTCCGACAAGACCCTTTCTCTCACACGTTGCTGCGAGGTGTCAGGACTCGGTCCGGGTCTCAGCGCTAAGGTGCTGAAGGCAGCTCCAAAGGTGAAGGAGAACAAGCGCCGCGATGGTTCTTTCGAGTATTATATCAGTGAGCCAATCCGCGACAACGACGGCAAGGGCGTTGGTCCGTTTATCTGGGCTTCATTGGAGATGGAACATCTTGGCTACGACGTGGAGTCGCTCAACAAGTAACGACTCCGTTGCTGCCTTATCCAAAAGGACGCATAAAATCAAACTAAAACAAATATCAAATTATGAAGAATTTATGTTTGCCATTAGTAGCTTTGGCACTTTCCGCTTCAGCATCAGCACAGACTGGTGCTCCTGCCTTTCCTGGTGCAGAGGGATTTGCCCGTTACGCAGCCACCGGAGGACGCGCTGCCGATGGTACGACAAAGGTTTATCATGTCACAAATCTCAACGACAGCGGCACTGGTTCACTCAGATGGGCTTTGTCGCAGTCTGGTCCTCGCACCATCGTGTTTGACGTGAGCGGTTACATCGACTTGAAGTCAAACCTCAAAATAACATCAAATACCACTATTGCAGGACAAACGGCACCAGGCAACGGAATTACACTCCGTTATTACACCGTGGAGTTCACAAACTGTGATAATATCATCGTCCGTTTCTTGCGCTTCCGCCGTTCACAGGTGAAGCATGTTGACGACGGTGCCGATGCAACATGGGGAAGATACCGTAAGAATATCCTCATCGACCACTGCTCTATGTCGTGGAGCATTGATGAGCTAGCGTCTTTCTATGACAACAGGGATTTCACCCTGCAGTGGTGTATGCTCGCCGAAGGCCTCAACGCAGGACATGCTAAAGGTGACCACAGCTATGGTGGTATTTGGGGTGGAAAACCGGCATCATTCCATCATAACTTCCTTGCCCACGTCCAGAACAGAGCACCTCGCTTCAATGGCGCCCGCTATAACTGGAACGGTTATGACAAAACCCAATATGCCAACTCCATACAGGCAGAGAGGGTAGACTTCCGTAACTGCGTGGTTTATAACTGGGGTAACGGAAACGGTTGTTATGGCGGTCCTGGTGGTGGCTATGTGAATATGGTGAACAACTATTTCAAGGCTGGTCCTGGCACGAAGAACAAGACTCGCGTTACGCAGATTTCATTCTCTGATGCATCAAACGGCGGCGACAATCCGTTCCCCAACTATTCCAGCCGTTATTTTATCAGCGGAAACTACGTGTCTGCAGCCGGTTCCAAGGCTGCCAACTATGATTGGAGCGGTGTGATTTACGACCAGAAAATCAAGATAGGCAATGATTATTATATGCAGGATGCCAAGCATTATTATGGTGAGGATCAAACCTATGTGAAGGATGCCAGCGGTGTAGACTGCATCAAGATAAAACTTGACAGTCAGTTTGACCCGGGCACCATCACTACCCAGACCGCTGAGACGGCATACGAGAAGGTACTCGCATACAGTGGAGCGAGTCTCTATAGAGATGCTTGTGATGTGCGCTATGTGGAAGAGGCAACAAATGGTACTGTTACCTATAACGCTTCTCATGCCAATGTTCCTGGTATTATCGATGTTATCAACGATCCGTCTTCAGACAGCCAGAATTCCGCTACGGCAAGTTTCCCCGAACTTCCATCAGAATCACGTGCTGCCAACTATGATACTGATGGCGACGGCATACCAGACGAATGGGAGATTGCCAACGGTCTTAATCCTGATGACCCAAGCGATGCACAGTTGAAGACTCTCGATACCGCGAAGGGTTGGTATTCAAATCTTGAAGTATATCTCAATTCTATCGTTGAGCATATCGTGAAATCACAGAATGCTGATGCCGTGTCGCCAGTGAATGAGTATTATCCAGCGTTTACATCAGGCATTTCTGCTTCGTCAACGAAGTCTGAGGTCAAGTCAATCGAGTATTATTCACTGAATGGCGTCAGACTCTCTGAGCCACAGCAGGGAATATCAATTCGCAAGATGGTCTTGACAGATGGCCAGACTGTAGTAGACAAAGTCTTGAAGAAATAATTTCAATTATCTTGAAACGGTCGTTGAGGTTCGAAAAATTATAATTCCGCAAAATGACCGTTTTCTTATTAGCGATAAAGAAGGGAAGTGCTGTTCGGTGCTTCCCTTTTTTAATGACTTTTGTTTCTTAACCTTATTTTAACACGCAAAGAGATACTTCATATCTATAAAAGTTCTATCTTTGCATAAAATAAGCTTCACCTCAGCATAACACTCAAGCAAGCTTGATGTTCTGCATTCGCCTTGCATTATCTTTGCATTAGATAAGCTTTGGATTATAAAATTGCTCAAGCAAATAAAATTGTGTAAATATATTGTTTAATTAATTATTACATTATGAAGAAAACTTTACTATTATTCGTTTCATTGCTTATGACAATGGGAATGTTCGCACAGTCTAAGACTGCGAAATTCGATTTCACAGGCGAGTCTGCTTATGGCATGACACTTTTGAGTGGCTCTACAAAAGAATACAACGCTGACCCTACGGTATGTACAGAGGGTGATGTCACTCTTACTCTCAATGGTCAGACCCGTTGGTGGAAAGCAACCAACGGCAACGAGTTGCGTTTCTATAAAGGCTCAGATATGACTTTCAAAGTGCCAGAGGGTAATGTCATCACAAAGGTTGAGCTTACAGCCAAAGTTCCTGCAAAATTCGAGTCTGCTGTAGGTACATACGCCAATGGCACATGGACTGGTTCAGCCAATAGTGTGGTTATCTCAACCAACATTACAGAGAAGAACACTCCGATCAGCTCTGCTGTAGTGACATACCAGTCATCTTCCGCTCCAATGAAGAAAGACCCGGCACTGTCGTTCAGTGAGACTACAGCAAGTGGTGTTGTAGGCGAGGCTTTCGTTGCTCCTACTCTCACAAAGGCTACCACTGCTGCCGTGGTTTATACTTCGTCAGACGAGGCTGTGGCTACCGTTAATGCTGAGACAGGCGAAGTGACACTTCTCGCTGCCGGTGAGACAAAAATCACTGCTACTGCTGCAGAAAACGATGAATATAATGGTGGTTCTGCATCATATACACTCACTGTCACAACTCCAGCTCTCGATGTAGTTAAAGAGCCTTACTCAGAGTCGTTTGAGACAGAGTTCGGTTCCTTCGTTCTCGACAACGTGAACCTTTCTGAGGGTCTCTCATACGTTTGGTCTATCGACAAAAAATATAAGTGTGCCAAGGCTTCTGCTTTTGTCAACAAGAAGAACCTTCCTTCTGAAAGCTGGCTCGTTTCTCCTTGGATTAAACTTTCTGCAGCAGAAGTAATACGTAGCCTGTATTTCGACCATGCCGTGTCTAAGTATTTTGGCAATGTTTCAGAGGAGGCTACATTGTGGATCAAGGTCGAGGGCGGCGACTGGACTCAGATTACTTCTATCGCATATCCAGAAGTGCCACAGGACAAGAGCTTCTCTCCTTTTGAGACTCAGGCAGTAAGCCTTGCCGGTTATGAGGGCAAGAAGATAAAGGTCGGCTTCAAGTATGTAAGCACCGACGAAGCTGCCGGTACATGGGAAATCAGAAACTTCAAGGTTTCCACTGATGTTTCTGGCATCAACGAGATCAAGGCTGACAAGCTCGACGTGAACGCTCCTGTATACAATCTCGCAGGTCAGCGCGTAAATGCCAATGCCAAGGGAATTCTCATTCAGAATGGCAAGAAGTTCATCAAGTAATGTTCTGAAGGTATTTCCAGGGTAAACAATATCCCTAATCATATTAAAGTGTGTCAACCGAATGGTTCAGACGCACTTTTTTTTGTTTTCATTGATCCCAAATCGGTCGTTGGCGCTTGCTTGAATTCTGATTTTCAGAAGAGTGGATTTTTAACCCCTATCAGTCATTATGTCCGTTTGAGGTTTATTGTCAGATGGGGAGCTATACTTCAGATTATCATTCATCTTTGGAAATCCGCTTTTGCAATCGGGTTGCAATACTGTTGTGGTATCTTTGCATCCAAATAAATGAAAAAGCGAAAAAAATAAAGAATCAAGAATTATGCTGAAGAAAAGCTTTTACTGTTTATCGCTGTTCATTCTCGCTCTTGGTATGGCTGCCTGTGGCAGCAAAAACCACGATCATGACCATGAAGAAGAGACGGAGCAGCATGCCGGCGAAGACGCCCATGACCATGACCACGATGGTGACGAGATTTTGCTGACTCCAGAAAAGGCAAAAGCTGCCGGAGTGCAGGTTGAAACAATTATGCCTGGAACCTTTCATGGCGTTATCCATACCAGCGGTAAAGTGTTGTCTGCATCGTGCGACAAGACCACTGTCGTTGCCACAATCAGTGGCCGTGTGGCAAACAAGAATCATGTGAGTGAAGGATTGAAGGTAGCCAATGGTGCGGCCTTGTTCTCAATCACGTCAGCAGGAATGCAGGTTGCCGACGGCGATCCCGTGCAGCGTGCACGTATCGACTACGAGCGTGCAGAGCGTGACTACACCCGTGCGCGAATCCTTATAAAAGATAAGATAATAAGCGATAAAGACCTCGCTGTGGCGAAGGCAGAATATGAGGCTGCAAAACTGACATATACAAGCATGCAGAAAACACGCAGTGCTGGCGGCGTAGTAGTCACCGCACCTCGCGGAGGCTTCATCAAACAGTGTCTGGTTAACGGCGGCGATGTTGAGGCTGGCCAGCCGCTTGCCATCATAACCCAGAACCAACATCTCTATCTCCGCGCAGAAATTCCAGAGCGCGAGTTCAAGGAACTGAACAAGATAAAGTGTGCGAAATTCCGTACCAGCTACAGTGACCGCCTTTATGACATCACTGATATGGGCGGACACATACAGTCGTATGGACGTTCGGCAGAGGTAAACAACTCCTACATTCCAGTCATATTCGAATTCAACAATACAGGCGATGTTGTTCAGGGTTCCTACGCTGAAATATTCCTCATCACCCAAGACCGACCTAACGTGATGACCCTGCCGCTCACTGCCATAACGGAAGAGCAGGGCGTGCATTACATCTATATCCAGGTGGACAAGGAGGGATATCGCAAGCAGGAGGTGACACTCGGCGAGAACGATGGCGACAGGGTGGAAATCCTCAGCGGACTGAAGAAAGGCGACAGGGTGGTGACCAAGGGAGCCATACAGGTGAAGCTCGCTTCGGCCTCTAACGCTATCCCTGCCCACAACCATAATCATTAAAGAAAATCCTACGTAACAGACAGATTATAAATTATGCTGAACAAGATTATCAGGTTCTCGCTTGAGAACAGAATACTCGTTCTTGTGGCGGCAGTTCTGCTTGTCATCGCAGGGCTATATTCTACAAGCAAGACCGAAGTTGACGTCTTCCCCGACCTCAATGCCCCAACCGTTGTCATAATGACAGAAGCGGGAGGTATGGCAGCAGAGGAGGTGGAACAGCTCGTCACCTTTCCTATAGAAACGGCAGTGAACGGCAGCACTGGAGTGCGCCGGGTGAGGTCGCAGTCAACCCATGGCTTCTCTGTAGTCTGGGTAGAGTTCGACTGGGGCACAGATATATATCTTGCACGCCAGATAGTCAGCGAGAAACTCGCAGCCGTTGGCGAACAGATGCCAGAAGGTGTCAGTGCGCCGGTGCTCGGACCGCAGTCGTCTATTCTTGGCGAGGTGCTCATCGTGAGTCTTACCAGCGACAAGGCGTCGCTTCAGGATCTGCGCACCTATGCCGACTGGGTAATCCGTCCGCAGCTGCTCTCAACGGGTGGCGTGGCACAGGTAAGCGTGCACGGAGGTGACATCAAAGAATACCAGATACTCATCAGTCCCGGCAAGATGAAGCATTTCGGTGTGTCGCTCTCCGAAGTTATGGCCAGCACACGCGGCATGAACACCAACACCAATGGTGGTGTGCGCTATAAATACGGCAACGAATATATCATCCGCGGCATCACCTCTACCAACGATATCGACAAGATCGGTGCCTGCATCGTGAAGAAAAACGGCGAGAGCGTGATAACACTTGCCGATGTCGCAGACATCAAGGTAGGCAACCAGTCGCCCAAACTCGGTGTGGCAAGCGAGAAGGCACGTCCGGCAGTATTGCTCACTGTGACAAAACAGCCGGATACCAGTACGCTGAAACTCACCGAACAACTGAACAATGCGCTCGACGAACTGAAGACCAACCTTCCGGCAGATGTACATATCTCAACCGATATCTTCCGTCAGGCAGATTTCATCGACAGCAGTATCGACAACGTGCAGAAGTCGCTCATCGAGGGAGCCATATTCGTGGTCATCGTGCTGATGATATTTATTGCCAATGTGCGTACTACGGTGATTTCACTTGTCACAATCCCGATTTCATTCCTCGTGGCAATGATAGTGCTTAACGTTCTTGGCATAAGCATAAACACCATGACCCTTGGCGGTTTGGCAATTGCCATCGGTTCGCTTGTGGATGATGCCATAGTGGATGTGGAGAACGTGTATAAACATATACGGCAGAACCGCGAACTGCCGGAGGCAGAGCGCATACCGATAATAGAACTCGTATACAACGCCTCACGTGAGGTGCGTATGCCGATTCTCAATTCCACACTTATCATCATCGTCAGCTTTGCCCCGCTGTTCTTCCTCAGCGGTATGGAGGGCAGGATGCTCATTCCTCTTGGCATAGCTTTCGTCACGGCTTTGTTCGCTTCCACACTCGTAGCTCTCACGCTCACACCGGTGCTCTGCAGCTATATGCTGAACAAAAGCAATGGTGAGATGCCGAAGGAGGCTTTCGTGGCGGTGTGGCTGAAGAAATACTACCGTGAGGCTTTGCTCTGGGTGCTCGACCATACCCGCACCGTCATCATTTCCTCTGCGTCATTGCTTGTTTTGGCTTTAGTGATATTCCTCTCGCTTGGCAGCAGTTTCCTGCCAAAATTCAATGAGGGATCATTCACCATAAACATATCCTCGCTTCCCGGCATTTCCCTGGAGGAGAGCGATTCCATAGGAGCGCGGGCGGAAAGGCTGCTGCTGCAGGTACCGGAGATTCAGACCGTGGCGAGGAAAACAGGACGTGCAGAACTCGACGAGCATGCTCTCGGTGTGAACGTAAGTGAGATAGAAGCACCATTCAAGCTCGACGGCCGTAGTCATGAGGAGGTACTCGATGATGTGCGCCATCGCCTCTCCGTATTGGCGGG
>ERZ780142.126-NODE-126-length-12802-cov-1.99678_pt1 | contig 12802 bp, 10 predicted proteins | sample MGYA00511347_ERZ780142 | MGnify/ENA primary metagenome ERZ780142 (study PRJEB29588, sample SAMEA2145758) | human gut metagenome | biome: human gut; feature: human-associated habitat; material: faeces | place: Denmark | collected 2008/2010 ...
GTGTAAAGTCTGTGATATCCGTGTTTTTTTTCTTTGATTTGTCCACGCCGAAGGCTGTGGACACGATGTCAAAGGAGGGAAAGGATTCCAGTGTGAAAGCATATAGTGTCCATCAGCCTTCGGCGATGGCCACAGGTCAAAAAAAACAAAACACAGATAACACCGAGGAACACGGATTAATCTTTCACGGATTATTTTTTGACCTGAAATCTTTGGATTTCTATATGGATTTCAGAGGATTTGCGAGTGCTTGGGGCACTCCCCCATTCAACAAATGAGAGATTTGCAAAACTTGAATAAGTAACATATATATAAATACGATAAACCTAACAAAAAAAACATAATTATGCTGACAGCAACTGAAATACAGGAGAAAGTGAACGCATACATCGCATCACTTCCCTACGAGAGAAAACCAAAGTCGCTCTACGACCCGATAGAATATGTGCTCGCCGCCGGCGGAAAACGCATACGCCCGTCGTTCGTGCTCATGGCATACAACCTCTTCCACGACGATGTGGACAGAATACTGCCCGTGGCTACGGCACTGGAGACCTACCACAACTACACACTGCTACACGACGACCTCATGGACAAGGCGGACATGAGGCGTGGCAGACCCACCGTACACAAGAAATGGGACGACAACACGGCGATCCTCTCCGGCGACACAATGCTCGTATTGGCATACGAACACCTGGCGAAATGCGACACCAAATATCTCAAGCCCGCACTCGACCTCTTCACCGAAACGGCACTGGAGGTGAGCGAAGGACAGCAGTTCGACATGGAATTCGAAACGCGCAACGATGTGGCTGAGGAGGAATACATCGAGATGATACGGCTGAAGACGAGCGTATTGCTGGCTTGCGCACTCAAGATGGGTGCCGTGGTGGCAGGGGCTTCGGATGCCGACGCCAACGCTCTGTATGCCTTCGGAGAGAAGGTGGGACTGGCGTTCCAGCTGCAGGACGACCTGCTCGACGTGTATGGCGACCCGAAGGTGTTCGGAAAGGCTATCGGCGGCGACATCACATCAAACAAGAAGACCTTCATGCTCATCAACGCCTTCAACAGAGCAGATGCCGGGACGCGTGCCGAACTGGAGAGATGGACCACGGCGACGGAATTCGATCCGGCAGAGAAGATTGCTGCCGTGACGGAGATTTACAACAGGCTCGGAATCGACAAGCTCGCCGAACAGAGGATAAAGGAATACTTCGAACAGAGCAGACAGCATCTCGACGAACTCTCGGTGAGCGACGACCGCAAGGCGGTGTTGCGCGAATACACCGAGAGAATGATGAACAGAAAGAAATAACGAAACACCCACAAAAAGAGAGGAAATGCCATACAGAAGACTCCCCAATACCGACAAGTCGAGACTCAGTGCACTGAAGACGCTGCTCGACAACAACGACATATACATGGCCCGCGACAGGTTTCTGGAATGGAAAGACATAAACCAGGCGCGCACCTGCTACGACAAGCTGCTCACGGCAGTGACGCAATACGAGGTGGACAAAAAGGCGCAATGGCGGAGCGGAACGAAAATAGACCAGCTGCAGAAAAAGGCTTACATGTATGAGAGCCACTTCATGCAGGTGTTGCTCATGGCTGTGACAAGAGGGGAGATAAAGCGCTCTAACCTGAAACTCTACGGACTGGAGGAGACCGCCACCATGATTCCCGTGGACAACAGCATAGGGTCGATAACGGAATGGGGACCGAAAATCATCAGCGGAGAGAAAAACCGCGTGAAGAAGGGTGGCAGACCGATTTACAACCCCACGATAGGAATGGTGGAGACCCACTTCGACATCTTCAAGGAGGCTTACGACAAGCAGAAGGCGCTGCAGAAACGCACAAGCGAAATGGAGCAACGGCTCAAGGAGATACGACCCGAAATCGACGAACTGATACTGCGCATCTGGGACCAGATAGAGGCGCACTTCAGCGAGGAGGGAAAACTCGTGATAGACCGAGTGGCCGACTGTGAGCGCTTCGGCATACGCTACTACATGCGCCGCAAGGAGAAACGCAAGATGCAGGAGAAGGAAAAGGAAAACAAACAGGAGAATGAACAATGATTGACACGCATACTCATATCGACGGCGAGGAATTCGCCGAAGACCGCCCGCTGGCCATACAACGGGCACAGGAGGCCGGAGTGGAGAAAATCTTCGTGCCGGCAATCGACCTCAAGAGCATCGGCAGCGTGGTGGACACATGCCGGCAGTTTCCGGGCTACGCCTACCCCATGATAGGTCTCCACCCGGAGGAGGTGAAAGAGGACTGGAAAGACGCAGTAGGCCAGATGCGACGGATTCTCGACGAGCAGAGGCAGAAAGCACCGTCGGCAGACAACCCTCCGTTCATCGCCATCGGCGAGGTGGGACTGGACTTCTATTGGAGCCGCGAATTCGAGAAAGAGCAGCTGGAGGCTTTCGAGGAGCAGGTGAGATGGTCGATAGAGGCCGACCTGCCGCTGATGATACACTGCCGCAAGGCACAGAACGAGATGGTGGGAATATTACGACGCTACGAACGGGAACTGCGCCGCGGAGGAGTGTTCCACTGCTTCACGGGCAACGAGCGGGAGGCAGAACAGCTGCTGTCGTTCGGCAATTTCATCATCGGCATCGGCGGTGTGCTGACATTCAAGAAGAGCCATCTGCCTGAAGTGGTGCCCCACATCCCCCTCGACCGCATCGTGCTCGAGACCGACGCTCCATACATGGCTCCCGTGCCGATGCGCGGGAAGCGCAACGAGAGTGCCTACGTGGCATACGTAAGAGACCGCCTCGCCCTTGCCTACGGCATCTCCCCCGAGGAAATAGACCGCCACACCACGGCAAACGCCATGAGGATGTTCCTGCCGGAAGGATAGAATGCCATAAGGATGTTTCTTAAACCCAAATCGGTCATTAGGGCTTGCTTGTATTTTGGAATTTTAGAAGAGTGGATTTTGTTTGTCTTTTAATGAGTAATAGCGGGCTATTGCGAATTAAAAACAAGCAAAAGACGCCTTATAAAAAACAAAAGACTGCAAGCAGTAATTAAATATTTCTATAAACGTCCTAATGACCGATTGGGGATAATAGTAGTGAATGGGAGAGTGTAGTGTTCTTATTGTTACATCTTGTTAAAGAATCATTCTTTGTCTCTACTTTGTCATTAAAAATCATTATATTTGCATTTAAAGCAATATAGTGACTGTATGGAAGAATTAAATCAATTAAAACTTGTATTGGTAAAGAATAAAAAGACCAATAAATGGCTTGCGGAACAGTTGGGTGTTAATCAAACTACTGTTTCAAAATGGTGTACCAATACGACACAGCCTGATTTGGCAACACTGAAGCGAATTTCAGAGTTGCTGAATGTCAATGTAAGTGAAATCATTAACTTCGACTAAATCTATATTTATGGGAAATTCTAACTTCAATGAGAATACCAGGGTACAAGTGCCTGCAGCTCTCCATCTATGTAAGTTGGGCTATACCTACTTGGACAATATCAATGCATATGATACCAAGACTAATATATTGATAGACGTTTTTCTGAATGCAGTCAAACGTCTGAATCCATCTTTGTCAAGTCAGGAAGTCTCTTTGTTGTTTTCAAAGATTGTAAACGTTGCAAACAATGATGATTTGGGGCGCGAGTTGTATCAGATGCTTTCTTCCAATAACGGAATAAAACTTATTGACTTTGACAATCCTGACAACAACGATTGGCACGTTACCACGGAGTTTACTTGTGAAAACGAAGACACGGAGGACAATTTCCGTCCTGATATCACCTGTTTCATCAATGGCATGCCACTGGCTTTTATCGAGGTGAAGAAGCCCAATAATCATGAGGGTATTTTGGCGGAGCGTGAACGCATAAACACCCGAATGAGCAAGGCGTGCTTCCGCCGCTTCTTCAACGTTACGCAGTTGATGATATTCTCCAACAATCAGGAGTACGACAATGAGAGCCGTGTGCCTATCCAGGGTGCATTCTATTGCTGCTCTGCTAAGGGAAAGGCTTTCTTCAATGTGTTCCGTGAGGAGAACAAAACGTTTGTTACCAATTATCCCTATCATGAAATAACGGATGAGGACGAATATAAGGTATTGAAGCATCGCAACTGTGTGGTCATAAAGAACCTTAAGGAGTATCAGACCAACAAGGATGTCAATACTCCCACCAACCGTATCATTACTTCAATGCTCAGCAAGGAGCGTTTCCTTTTCTTGCTTCGCTATGGCATAGCGTATGTTGAGCGCAAGGTGGAACTGGATGACGGCACACAGAGTACCATGCTGCAAAAGCAAATTATGCGCTATCAGCAGATGTTCGCTTCTTATGCCATCCGCCGTACATTGAATAATGGAGTAAAGAGTGGTATCATTTGGCACACACAGGGTAGCGGCAAGACGGCTTTGGCTTATTACAGTGTTCGCAGCCTTACTGACTTCTTTGCTAAGAAGAATATTGTGGCTAAGTTTTATTTCATTGTTGACCGCATCGACCTGATGGAACAGGCTACTGACGAGTTTGCTGCTCGCGGTCTTATCGTGCATAATGCCAAGAGCCGTGAAGAACTGATGAAGGACATTGCAAGCCGGTCTATCACACAGAACAACGAAGGCAAGTTGGAGATCATGGTGGTCAACATCCAGAAGTTTAAGGAGGACAAGGCCAAGGTATTGGTTGACGACAGTTACAGCACCAACCTTCAACGTATATTCTTTATCGACGAGGCGCACCGTGGGTATAATCCCAAGGGCAGCTTCCTTGCCAATTTGCTCGAGGCTGACAAAAACGCTGTGAAGATAGCCCTCACTGGCACGCCGCTTCTAAAGGAGGAGCGAGAGTCGTGGCGAGTCTTCGGCGACTATATCCATACTTATTATTATGACAAGTCAATCGCTGACGGCTATACTTGCAAACTGATGCGCGAGCCTGTCGAGACGATATACAAGGAGAAGATTGAGGACATCCTCGACAAACTGGCGGGAAGTGTGCAGGTTAAGAAGTCTGACATTGACCGCAACAAGATTATCGAGGATGACAGCTATCTCAATGCGTTGCTCGACTATATAATATCCGACTTCCGCCGTTTCCGCAGGGAGCAGAACGACGATTCTGTCGGAGCGATGATTGTCTGCAAGACCAATCCTCAGGCAAGGGAGATGTTCCGCCTGTGGCAGGAGCGGTTCCATAATGCGGAGAATATATGGCACCATAAGGAGGAACAGCTCGGTATGGCAGCTGAACCGATGGTTTTGCCTTCCGGTTACAGACCTTTGACGGCTTCGCTTATCCTGCATGACGAGGGTGACAAGATGGAGCGTAAGGAATATATCGAGGGTTTCAAAAAGCTACAGGAGGTAGATGTGCTCATTGTCAACAAGATGCTTCTCACTGGTTTTGACGCTCCGCGTCTGAAGAAGTTGTATCTTGGACGATCCCTCGACGGACATGACCTTTTGCAGGCTTTGACTCGTGTCAACCGCCCTTACCATGATTTCAAATATGGCTATGTGGTTGACTTCGTGAACATCAAGGAGAATTTTGATGCCACTAACGACCGCTACCTGCGTGAACTTAACCGCACTACTGATGACGCTGGTGCCGGACAGAACAATATCGCCAATGACGTGATGGTGACTAAGGAGGAGGTGGAAGCCAAGATTAAGCAGGTAAAAGGTGTGCTATTCAACTTCACTACCGACAATATGGAGGAGTTCCGCAAACAGATTGACGAGATTGACAATAAGGACAGTCTGTATGAGCTGCGCAACACGCTTTCGGAGGCGAAGGCTATTGTCAATCAAGTTCGTTCTTTCGGCGACGAGGAGACGAAAAAGAAACTTGATTCTCTTCCCACAGGCACCATTCCTACGCTTATCACTGAGGTAACACACCGCATTGAGCGCATCAATCTTCTTGAGAATACGGAGCATAAGGCTGACGTGTCGGGCATCATTAACGTTGCGCTTTCTGAGCTGGAATTTGAATTCAAGAAAGGAATGCCTGAGGAAATGCGCATCATCGTCAACGATATCCGTGAACGGTGTGAGCGTGTGCAGGCTGAGTTTGAGGCGAACTTTGACACAAAGGAGGACAAATATGTGATTCTTGCCGACGAGTTTCGCGAGTATTTCCGCAAAAAGGGCTTTGTGCCAAAGGATACGGCTGATGCGAAAGAGAGCATACAATATATGGACGAGGTGATGAAGAAAATAAGGGAAATCAACCGACGCAACCGTATTTTGAAAAGCAAGTACAAGGGCGACGAGCGGTTTGTACGCATACACAAACGCATCGAGGAGCAAAACGAAAAGCGCGAAAAGCCTATCATCTCTAAACAGGAATATGAGATTGCGGAGAACCTTGCCAATATGAAGCAGGACATTGACCGCATGATTTTTCTCGACATCAACAAGCTCGACAATGTGCCGGCTTTCCAGCAGGATGTGCTTGCCATCATTGGCAAGGAACTCCTGAAGATGCACATAAGGGCTGACATCAAAGACCGCAAGTTTATCAATAATCTCATCACAACTGAATATTTACAACAACGCAACTACGCATATTAAATAATGAGCAACATCAATATATCGGAGGCTACTATTGCCCTCATTGATTCTCTGAAGAGCACTACCGGGGCTTTCGGCTTGGCTGGTACGGGCAGTGAATACAAGATTGTAACGGAGATGTTCCTTTACAAGTTTTTCAACGACAAGTTCGGCTATGAGGCCAAACGCGACGAGGTGTATGGCGAGCGGTTGAGAAACGCTGAAAAATGGGATGCCGAGTATGACTCTTTCACAGAGGATGAGGTGGAGGACTTGTTCAGTTATCTGCCGCACTCGGTGCCACGCATGAAACCTGAGCATACGCTTTCGCATCTTTACAACTCTGCCACTAAGGGCGACTTCTCTACGCTGCTCGACGCTACGCTCGTTGACATCGCCTCCCTCAATGCCGACACTTTCTCTGTATCTACTTCGGGCAAGAGTAAGGTGAACATTTTCTTTCCGCTTACCACTTATGTTACTGACACGCAGAAGCGTGACGAGTTTGCCAAGGCGCTGATGCGTAATGTGGCTTCGTTCAACTTTGAGGATGTGTTTGATGAGAAATACGATTTTTTCTCTCATATCTTCGAATATCTTCTGAAGGGCTTTAACAATGCCGGTGGTGGCAAGTATGCAGAATATTACACGCCTCGTGCCATTGCGCAGGTGATGGCTCGGCTGCTGGTTGGCGATAATGCTGATCTTCGTGGCATCACTTGCTATGACCCGTCGGCTGGTACTGGTACGCTGCTCATGGCGCTCGCCCATCAGATAGGTGAGGACAGATGCTCCATCTATTCGCAGGATATTTCGGAGAAGTCGTCGGAGATGCTTCGTCTTAATCTTATTCTCAACAATTTTGCGGCTTCGCTGCCTAACGTGGTGCAGGGAAACACGCTCACTGAGCCTTCGCACAAGGAGAGCAACGGGGTGCTGAAGAAGTTTGACTTCATCGTCAGCAACCCTCCGTTCAAGCTTGATTTCCCTGAATACCGTGACACGCTTGCTGCTGATACCATCCGCTTTTGGGCTGGCGTTCCTAACGCTGTGAAAAAGGTTGATCCCAACAAGCCGAAGATGGCTATATACACTTGCTTTATCCAGCATCTGCTCAACTCGCTGAAACCTACGGGTAAGGGTGCCATTGTCATTCCTACCGGATTTATCACATCTAAGAGTGGTGTGGAGAAGCGTATTTTGCAGCGCATTGTGGACGAGAAATGGGTGTATGGCTGCGTTTCCATGCCGTCAAACGTGTTTGCAACTACAGGTACCAATGTCTCCGTGCTGTTCTTTGACAAATCGGCAAAGAGCGACAAGGTGATTCTTATTGACGCAAGCAAGCTGGGTGAGGAATACAAGGAGGGTAACAATCAGAAACGCCGTCTTCGCGATTTTGAGATCGACAAGATTGTGAACACATTCCAGAACAAGGAGGCTGTTGATGATTTCTCGGTTGCTGTTACATACGATGAAATCAAAGAGAAAGGATATAGCCTGTCTGCCGGCCAGTATTTCGACATCAAGATTGACTATGTGGACATCACCGAGGAGGAGTTCAACAAGCGCATGGACGAATACAAGACAACGCTGAAAGCACAGTTTGAGGAGAGTCACCGCCTCGAAGAAGATATTCTGAAGCAGTTGGATAGTATCAGTTTCAACGAAAACGTAGGGAAGGAACACGACGATGAGTAACGAGATTCAATATCTTCTGTATAGCATGCCGGATGCTGACGGCAAAGTGCAAGTCGTCATAAAGGACGAAACGCTTTGGTGTACCCAAAAGGCTATGGCACAGTTGTTTGGCGTGGGCGTGCCGGCTATCAGTAAGCACTTGAAAAATATATTTGCAGAGGGAGAACTTAATCCTGACACGACTATTTCCAAAATGGAAACAGTCGTAAATAGAGGTATCCGTGGCGAGGTTAACGAACTTATCGACTTCTATTCTCTTGATGCAATTATCGCCGTAGGCTATCGCGTGTCTTCTCTGAAAGCCACACGTTTCCGCCAATGGGCAACAAAGATTCTCAATGAGTATATAAAGAAGGGCTTCGCTATGGACGATGAGCGGTTGAAGCAAGGAACGGCGGTGTTTGGCAAAGACTACTTCCGTGAATTGCTTGAACGAGTGCGTTCTATCCGTGCGAGTGAACGCCGCATTTGGCAACAGATTACGGACATCTATGCAGAGTGTAGCACCGACTATGACAAGAACTCTCCGACAACAAAAGATTTCTATGCGATGATACAAAACCGCTTCCATTATGCCATCACTGGGCAGACGGCCGCTGAGATTATCTACTCTAAGGCAGACCATACGAAAGACCACATGGGATTGACCACATGGAAGAACGCTCCTGACGGGCGTGTCTTAAAGTCGGACGTATCTATTGCCAAGAACTACTTGCAAGAGAAGGAAATCCGACAGCTGGAGCGTGCCGTAACTGGTTTCTTCGACTATATAGAAGACCTCATTGAGCGTGAAAACACGTTCAACATGGCGCAGTTCTCGGCAAGTGTCAATGAATTCCTAACTTTCAGACGTTATCAGATATTGCCAGACAAAGGCAAAATATCGGCAGCGCAAGCCAAGAAGAAAGCGGAAGAAGAATATGATATTTTCAATAAGACGCAACGCATTGACTCTGACTTTGATAAGGAAGTGAGGGGATTGTTGGATAAGGAATGATACAATTCTGCAAGTACACTTGCAAAATTGGTTTTAACAATACTGCAAGTCGGACTTGCACTATTTCAAATTTATGACTGGCTATGGAATTTAAAAAATACAAGTTGGGAGATTGCTTCCGTATGGCAGAAAACGGTCTTGTTATAAAACAGACAAAAGCAGCTAAAGGAATGCCAATAACACGTATAGAAACACTATCTAATGATTGTTTTAATCGGGATAGATTGGGGTATGGGGATATTTTTGACGAGGAGAAATATTCTCATTACATTTTAGATGATAAGGATTTGCTTATGTCGCATATTAATAGTCGTACATTCCTGGGGAGAACTGTTCTATATCGTAAAAGAAATGGTGAAAAGATTATTCATGGAATGAATGTACTAAGGATTAAAACTAATCAGGACATTCTAGATCCAATATTTGCTTCCTATTTATTTAGAACTAGCCTTTTCAAAAGGCATATAGACAATATTCGTAAGGATGCCATTAACCAATCAAGTTTCGCTCTATCTGACTTAAAGAATATAGAACTATACATACCAACAGTAAAAGAGCAAAACAAAATTGCTTATACTCTTCAACTGTTAGACTCAAAAATAACCCTCAATCGTCAGATAAATGATAATTTAGAAGCGATGGCAAAGCAACTCTACGACTATTGGTTTGTGCAGTTTGACTTCCCGAATGAGGAGGGCAAGCCGTACAAATCAAGTGGCGGGGCTATGGTGTGGAATGCGAAGCTGAAGCGTGAGATACCAAAGGAATGGAATGTTGCCAATGTATTTGACGAATTATCAGTTCAATACGGCTTTCCTTTCTCTACGGAATTATTCACAGAAGAGCCAACAAATATTCCTATTGTACGTATTCGTGATATATTGGAGAATAGTGTTTCTGCATATTCTGAAGAGGAAGTTGACGAAAAGTATAAATTACAGAAACAAGATTTAGTGATAGGAATGGACGGAAACTTTCACATGAATTATTGGAATGACAACGTTTCTTATCTGAATCAACGGAGTGTAAGGTTAAGGACAAAATCCAAGTCGACAGTTTCTATTATGCAAGCAAAATATGACATTGCACCATATATAAAGGCAAAAGAGTTGAGAGCAAAAGGTTCTACTGTTGGACATCTTTCAGACAAAGATTTGAAGGAGTTATTTGTATTGGTCAGCCCAAATGCTGATTTTAGGAACAAGCTTGACTCTATATTGGCAGAAATCATAGAAAATCGTTGCGAAATGATAGAATTGACTAAGCAGCGCGACGAGCTTCTACCCCTCTTAATGAACGGTCAAGCCACGGTAAATTATCATTTATCTGACGATTAAGCTCAATTTTGGCATCTAATTTTTGGAGAACAGAGGCTATACACCTTTGTTCTTCAATCTTAGGTAGCCAAACCTTTATATTATAATAGCTGTCAAACGTCATACTTGGAACTCCTGTTCCAGAATCTAATCTACTCAAATCCAACAGCGAAAGAAGACGATAAAGATAATAAGGACATGCTAATTCTTCATTAACTTCAGTGTAATATAAAGTATCAACAGTCCAAAAGGGTTTGTCGCAATACTGTATATTATTTAATGTTCCTTTTCGGGGCAATAAAATGCTTGGCTTATCATATATGTATTTATTCACATAGCGCATAATACCCCCACTTCCAAATACAGGATAATCCCCATTTGGAAGGTCTTTATGATCTCTACCATTTTTTATCTCTATCAATTCAGATAACTTGTATCTTTTCATTGTTTGCATTTATATCATTAGCTTATTCAAAAATGCTTATTCCATATCATTGTATCCACCCAATTTAGCCTCTAATTCCTCAATCGTAGGCATCGTTCCTTCAATTTTCTCGGGATAGAATTTTTCGAGTTCATATTCAGAAATGGCTATCGGTTGGCTACTTGACTCCAAAGCGTATTGAGCCTGTATGCGATCTTTCTCTTTGCAGATTAGCAGTCCGATAGTTGGATTGTCTCGTCCTTCTTTGCGAAGTGTATGGTTGCAAGCCACCACATACCCGCCAAGTTGTCCCACATCAGCAAACGTAAACTTGCCGATTTTCACTTCAATTACTACATAGCACGAAAGGTTTAGGTTGTAGAACAGCAAATCGATGAAATTCTCCACTTCTCCTATTTGCAAGCGATACTCTTTCCCCACGTAGGCGAAACCCGTTCCGAGTTCTGTCAAAAATCGTGTTATGTTGTTGAGCAGTGCGTCTTTGAGAATGTGTTCGTTGTATGGCTTGGTGATACCAGTGAAAGCAAAGTTGTATGGGTCTTTGGTTAATTCCTGTGCCAAGTCGCTATCCATATAGGGTAATGTATCCCTAAAATTGCTAAGGGCTTTTCCTTGCCGCTCATACAGAGACGAATCAATGAAATTGTGAAGCATATTTCTGCTCCAACCATTTGCTACGGTTTGGTGGACATAGAACAATGCCTTTTGTGGTTCATTCAAGAATTTGTCAATCAGCAGTTTGTGATGTCCCCAAGGCGTAGAGAAAATATCTTTCTTGATTTGCTCCCCAAGTTGGGGAGTTGTTTTTGTCGGTATAGTAGACGTATTCTCCAATTGCTCCCCAAGTTGGGGAGTTATTTCGCCATATCCTTTATAGAGTCGAAAGAAATTCTTCATATACAAAAGGTTGGTTGGAGAAAAGCATGTCGATTTTGGATTCTGCTCTTTTAAGTCTCGGCTCAAATTGGCAAGAAACTTGCTTCCCCAACGCGCTTCGGCTTTTAAGGCAACAATGTCCCTACCCAAACTCCAGTAGAATTTGAGCATCTCGGTATTGACTTTCACCGCGGCCTTTACCTGACTCTGGCGATAACGCTTACAGAGTTCACTGACCCATTGTAAGTAGTCCTTGTCTAAAATATTTATCGGCTTGTTCATTTGCCCATATAGTATTATATGGCAAAGGTAATTAAAATCAAGCAGAATAACTTATTTCTAAACCTTAATTAAGGAATTTGCGGTGAGCAGCCTTTACATTGGCTTGGTTTACCATAGCATAATGCAGCGTAGTGTCAATCTTCACATGTCCCAACATCTTTTGCACTTGCTCTATCGGCATACCTTTGTCAATAGCCATTGTGGCCAAAGTCCTACGGAACTTATGAGGATGCACCTTGTTGAGATTTACTTTCTTGCCGAGTTGGCGCAAACGGACTTCCACACCACTAATGGTTAGTCGGGTATGTGGCGCATGGAGGCTAACGAACAAAGCTGGATTGGCATCTGTGCGTTGCTCCAGATACCTTTTGAGGTGGATTTTAGTGCGTGCGTTGAAATACACCTCACGCTCTTTGTTGCCTTTGCCAAACACTACACACTGTCGCTCTTGAAAGTCGATGTCGTCACGATTGATTTTCACCAATTCGCCAACACGCATACCTGTACTAAGCAACAAATCAATCATAGCAATGTCACGCAATTCTTGGCAACTGTCACGCAACACTTCGATATTTTCATCTGTCAGCACCTCTTTCACCAGAGCATCTGT
>ERZ780142.135-NODE-135-length-12415-cov-3.42921_pt1 | contig 12415 bp, 9 predicted proteins | sample MGYA00511347_ERZ780142 | MGnify/ENA primary metagenome ERZ780142 (study PRJEB29588, sample SAMEA2145758) | human gut metagenome | biome: human gut; feature: human-associated habitat; material: faeces | place: Denmark | collected 2008/2010 ...
TTTTTAAGCAGCAAGACATACGTCTTAACTCCTTAACTTCCTTAACTCCTTTAACTTCCTGATATGCGAAAGTTCAGTTTATAATTTACAATTAATAATTTATAGTTTTCCTAACTCCTTTTACGGAATGAGCAGGGATGAATCACCATAGCTTAGGAAACGGAAATCATGCGAAAGAGCATAATCGTAAACCTTCCTCCAATCGCCCTTGAGGAAAGCACTCACCAGGAGCAGGAGCGTACTCTGAGGCTGATGGAAATTGGTGACCAGCATCTTCACAATCTTATACTGATAGCCAGGAGCAATGATAATCTGCGTGCTGGAATGGAGAGCCTCCAAGCCGTTGCGGTCCAGATAATCGATGATTGCCTGAATAGCCTGCATCGGAGTGATTCCATCTACCAGATTGCCATCTTCAGAAAGCTCGTAAGGATCCCACTGGTTTACATGCAGATCTTCTTCATTTGCCTCAGGATGCTTCAGCAGATGAACGCCCATGTAATAGAGACTCTCTATGGTACGGACGCTGGTGGTTCCTACGGCAATGACCCGGCACTCGTGCTTGATGAGTTTTTCCAGACTGCGACGATGAACAACAATGTATTCCGTGTGCATCTGATGACCTTCGATTTCAAGACTCTTCACCGGTTTGAATGTGCCGGCTCCTACATGCAGGGTTACTTCTTCGCGGTCGATTCCATGCGCATCAAGATCCTTGAGAACCGCATCGGTAAAATGGAGTCCGGCAGTTGGAGCAGCCACACTTCCCTTGATTTTAGAATAAACCGTCTGATAGGTGGTCTTGTCGCTCTCCTCAGTCTTTCGGTTGAGATATGGAGGAATAGGCAACTCGCCTACTGCTTCGAGAATCTCAGCGAAAGACACCTTGTCGTTGTCCCAATCGAAGTCAACCCAATAGTTGGTTCCTCCGCCTTTGGCAACCATTTTCTGCGCCTCAGAACCGAGAGCATCTCCGCGTCGCATGGTAGCGCTGAGCGTAAGCTTGTGGCCCTTGATTTCGAAATCACGCTTCAGGCTGCCCTCTTTCCATTTCTTCAGATTACCGATCATGCAGAGCCAGGAACAATGTCCGGTGGTCTGGAACATGAGTTCATAATCAGTAGGTTCTGCAGGCTCCATCAAGAAAACCTCAATAAGCGCACCTGTTTCCTTGCGGAAGTGCAGACGCGCTTGTATCACCTTGGTATTGTTGAATATCATCAAGGCTCCTTGAGGGAGATATGTGGGAAGATGATGGAAAACATCATCGCTTACCTCGCCGTGCTTATAGACCAGCAGTTTACTGTGGTCGCGCTGGGCGATAGGGAATTTTGCGATGCGCTCATCCGGTAAATCATAGTTATAATCACTAATTTTAATGTGTTTTGTATCCATTATTTATTTTACTTGTGAACTTTCTATTTTAAACTTTTATTTCTGTACTAAAGATGAGCCATCTGGCAGGTGGCATAAAACACAACCATGATAAGGGTAAATATCACTACGGTCATGATTTTATCTACATCATCATAGTCGTAACCCGTACTCGTATACTGGTTGGAAATATACTTAATCTTTGGGGAGATGCGGTAATACATCCTGATGTAGATAAGATAAACGACAACTCCCACCACAGCTCCGATAGCCAGACCGCAAAGAATGTCGACCGGATAATGAACACCCAGGTAAAGACGGGTCCAACAGTTTACGAGCGACCATAATAACAGGGTCCACGTAACCAGTTTGCTGCGGATAAGCAACGAGAAGAAGATGGCTATAGAAAGCGTATTGGCCGCATGAGCCGAACAGAAGCTGAAACTCTTGAGGCGCATATTGTCAACCACCTGAACCGTATACTTGAACATCGGGTCGCTGGAAGGTCTGCATCTTTCAGCCAGCGGTTTGATGATTCCATCCACCAGTCCATCAGCCAGAAAGATGCAGAGCACCGCTCCTCCAACCACGAGAGCAATCTGGCCCATCATCTCGTTGTTTCTTATCACAACAACGAAGAGGACGATATAAAGCGGAATCCATGTCCAGCCCGACGTAAGCGCCATCGCCATCTGATCGAGCCAGACATTCTCGCTGCCGTTAAACACATGCAACAGCTGCATGTCAAAATCTTGTATCCTACTAAAATCCATTCTCTTTATATTAGTCAGATTTTATCTTAATCAGATTTCCTCAATTGCCTTGGTTTCAATCCAGCCTTCTCTGCCGTCTCCTACCTTGATTTCACGCCAGCCTTTCATCGCCTTATCGGTAATGTCAACTCGGGTTCCTTCATGCAGCAGGAAGAGGTCAACGCTCGTCTTGGCTGGAGTCTTCTTCACATTGACAGAAGGAGCGATGATGATGGCTCCCGTACGGTTGATAAGCATCTGCCGCTGCTGGTAAGCAAAGAGATTGCTCAGCAGGAAGACTGCCACGAAGAAGATTCCACCGAAGAAACCAATCTTGCGCAACACGATATGCGAACCGAAGAGATAAACCAAAACCAGAACCAGCGCCATGATGATGGCTATGATGCCTGTCTTAGCCCAACAGTCAACACTCGTAAGGTTAACCAGCGCCTTCCACCAGGTTACGAAGAACATCTCGCTTTCCGGAGTAATCTTATCGATGGTCTTGCTACGTGCAAACTGCAGGTTGAAGCTGATGTCTTCATCGCCTGGCGAGAGCAGATGGGCACGCTCATAATTGAGTACAGCCTTGGTAATATTGTCTGTACGGTAATAAGCATTGCCCAAGTTATAGTAAACTTCGGCAGAAACACCATAGTTGTTCAATATTTCCTCATAGTCGCGTATGGCCTGCTGATAGTTACCTTTCTGATATTCCGTATCAGCATTGTTCTTGGTTACAGCGCCTGCAGAAACAGAGCAGCCCAACATCACCATGATCATCATGACGAACGAATATCCGGTTGCACTCTTCTTGCGCTGCTTACGCGTTGCATTGATAGCATTTTCTATATCCATAATAGCAGTCATTGCTGATTCGAATGTACGGTTCATATTGCCGGCAGGGTCGCCCGGTGCATAGCGTTCAAACTCACATTCATCGAGCGCAGTTGTAAACTTCTCGATAGTTCTCTCCTCTACACAATGTTTTTCGAGCATAGCCTGAATGTTTTCACGTGAGAGCTTTTCGGCAGGCATGTTGAGCTTGTAGCTTACATAGCCCCACAAAGCACGGAGCACTTCATCATAGAATTCTTCCTGCTTGCCACCGAGCATCAGCAGATGCGCCTTCTTCAGGCGCTTGGTAGCTATCTTGTTTGCCTTGTTGGAACGGACCTTTACCAGGTCGGCATTCTCGAGAGCACGGCGGCGGAAAACAATGAGCAGGGCAAAGAAGGCTGCCAATGGAACCAGCAGACTGGTCCAGTAGCCGAAGCTTCCGTAGAACATATCGTCAATATCATGGAGCTTAGACTTGCCCAGTTTCAGCGCGTGAATGTCCTTATCCCTGTTGCTGAAATCTGATGTTTCATTGTCTGAAGTTCCATCGCCCTTCTCTACATTCAGCGTAAACGGCTGGGTCTTAATTGTCTTATACTTGTTAGCCGAAGTATCATAATAGGTGAATTCTACCGCAGGAATGGTATAATTTCCCTGATTACGAGGCACAGCCAGGAAGTCATAAATCATATTGCCTTCTACGCCATTGGCTGTAAGGCGGGTCTTGTCTGTCACCTTCGCATCGTACTTGTCAAAATCATTAGGGAAGGTAATGACAGGCTGCTTGAGCAACTTCAGGTTTCCGATTCCTCCTACCACCACACGGATGGTGATTGGTTCGCCAGCCTTCACTTCCTTCTTGTCGATGGAAGCAGTAATATTGAATTTACCTACACCGCCCGAGAAGTTGGCAGGGCGCTGAGGCAATGGATCAACCTGAATTTTCACACTAGGTGCTATAATATCTTTCTTTACTTCAACATAGCCAGAACCGCCATTGAAGAAAGCTTCCATCGGGTCAACATTTCTGTTCTGCTGAACCACGATTCCCTTGAAGGTAATGGCAGGAATGGTGAGGCTTCCCGTCATCTGCGGATACATGACATACTGGCTCCATGTAACGCATCGGTAAGGTCGGCCGTTTACGGTTTCAGTATGGAAGGTCTTCTGCTGAGGCAGCGGAACTTCCTGGTTGTGGAATCCCTTCAGGTCAGGCATCTTGCCTTCCAGCTGGGTAAGGTCTACCTGCGTGTAAACCTTATAAGTAAGGAGCACCGGTTCCTGTTCGTGAACACGTCGCTTGTTGGCTGTAACCTTGATGAAGAGGTCGCTGCCTGATATTCTTGATCCGGCAGTTCGCATGCGTGGTTCATTATAATCATTCTGTCCGTGCATGGAAGGAGCGCCGTTGTTGCGTGCAGCATGGCCAGAAACCGTAATCTTAACCGGATGGGAAGAGAGTTTCTTACCATTTACGATGGCATGAGAGGCACCAATGCCAAAGGTTCCGTTCTTAGCTGCGTAGAGCGTATAGGTAATGGTTACAGACGATGAAGAGGAAGTATGGCCATTGATCATCTGATAACTGGACTGCGATGAGGTGTAAGGACCTGCGATTACCTCAAGTCCTTCTCCTACTCCGCCCAGGCGGAATTCCTCTACATCACGTGTATTGATGGTATAGGCCACACGGAAGTTTTCTCCCGCCGCCACGTGTGTTGGTGCCGACACACTGATATGCTGGGCTTTCAGCTGCAAACTGAAGCCCAGAAGCATTGCCCATATAATAATAAACCAACCTATATGTTTCATGTTCTAAATCTATTATACTCGTTGTATTATTTTACTTTTTACCAGTTTTTCTCATATTGCTTTCTGCGAGGCTGACTCATCGCTTTCTGCATCTTGCGCTTCGTATCCTTCTCCTGCTGGATGGCAGCGTTCAAGAGTTGTTCAGCATTATCTTTGCTCATCTTGTCCTGATTATTCTGATTCTGCTGATTGTTCTTATTCTGGTTGTTCTTGTTTTTATCGTTCTTATTCTTGTCTTTATTCTGATCTTTGTTCTGATCCTTATTCTGCTTGTCTTTGTTCTTGTCCTTGTTTTTATCCTTATTGTTCTTATTCTTATCGTTCTGCTTGTTCTGCTTCTGGTTTTTAAGCAGTTTCTTGCAGAGGGCAAGATTATATCGGGTTGCATTGTCCTGCGGATTGCAGCGCAGGGCATTCTCATAACATCCTATGGCTTGCGCATATTGCTGATGCTGCTGCATGACTACACCCATGTTGTGGTAACTTCTGGCGCGTCGCATCTTGTTCGTTTCCAGTTTCGAAGCATTCTCAAACTGTATCATCGCCATAGAATCCTTCTGCTGCATCATCAGGGCGCAACCCAGATTATAGACAGCCTGCGCATTCTTCTGGTTCTTGGAGATAGCCTTGCGATATTGCGTTTCGGCTGCAGCCCACTTCTGTTTATGATAGGCGCGGTTTCCCTGGCGGGTGATGAAGTTGCGGTCGTTCTGTGCTCCCACCTTCGCCAAGCCCAGCACCATTAGGGCAAAAACCAATATATATCTTAAATATCTCATTCTTATTATATAATAATGTATAAACGTTTATCAGAAAGGCTTCCTGATGTCTTTCTTAAAAAACTTGATGTTTCTGAGCAGAGGATTCTTTACCTCAAGCAGACAGATTTCGATGATAAGCAACAGGATGACAAGAATACCTACAGCCTGGAACTGTTCATCATAAGCGCTGTAAACCACGCTCGTTACATCGCCTTTCTGCAATTTGGCAATATCATCATTCAATGCTCTTTCCGCATCGCTGGTATTATCTACATGAATGTACTGACCCTTGCCTGCCTGGGCAAGTTCCTTGCACATCTGCTCATTCAGGGCGGTCATTACGGTGTTGCCCGCATTGTCCTTCAGATAAGAGCCGTCGCCCATAGGGATTGGCGCTCCCTTGGTGTTACCTATGCCCAGGATAAAGACATTGATTCCTTTCTTGTTGGCAGCAGCCGCTGCCTCCTGTGCGCCAGGCTCATGGTTTTCGCCATCGGTAATAACGATGATGGCTCTGCCCACATTCTCCTGCTGGGTGAAACTCTTGGAAGCCAAATCGATGGCTGCTCCGATATTGGTTCCCTGGGTCTGGATAAGACCAGGGGTTATGTTTTGGAGAAACATCTTTGCCGAAACATAATCGGTGGTGATTGGCAACTGCACGAAAGCATCGCCTGCAAAGACGATGAGTCCAATCTTGTCGTTATTAAAGTTGTCGACCAGATTTTCGATAAGCATCTTACTCTTGTCCAAACGGGATGGAACCACGTCCTGACAGAGCATGGAATTTGAAATATCGAGGCAGATGATGGTTTCAATGCCATGTCGCTTATCGTGAGAAATCTTGCTGCCCATCTGCGGGCGAGCTACCATCACGATGAGAAGCGCCAAGGCTGCGAGCATCAGCACAAACTTCACTGTAGGGCGATATTTGGAGATGTTGGGCATGAGCTGTTTCAGAAGTTCCGGATCGCCGAGCTTCTTCAGTTTCGCCTTTCTTCTTCTCCACCCTATCAGTCTGATCAGAATCAGTACTGGTATTATCCACAACAGCCAGAGAAATATAGGATCTTCAAATCTTAACATTTTCTATTCTAATTATATCTTCTATTCGATTATCCGATAATCAGTAAAATATCTCCGATAACTGGTAAAATATCTCCGAAAGATAGCAAAATATCTCCGAAAGATAGCGGGATATCTCCGATAATCAGTAATGGCTCAGTATCCGGATTACGGAATTCTTCTGAACCAGGTGATGCGGAGCAGGATTTCTACCAGCAATACCAGGAGAGCTGCCAAGGCGAATGGCTGATAAGCTTCATAGCGCTTAGCGAAATGCTTGACATTAAACTTGGTTTTCTCCAGTTTATCAATGTCCCTGTAAATCTTCTTCAGCTCGTTATTGTTCGTAGCGCGATAGAAATTACCATCGGTTGTCTGCGCTATGTCGCTCAGCGTCTTCGTATCTATCTCTACCGGAATATTGACGTACTGTACTCCTCCTGCCACAGGCATTGGATAAGGAGCCACCTTGTTGGTTCCTACACCGATGGTGTAAACGCGGATTCCGTAGCTCTTGGCAATCTCTGCTGCGGTCATAGGCGAGATTTCGCCCATGTTGTTACTGCCGTCGGTAAGAAGAATCACAACCTTCGATTTTGACTTAGAATCCTTCAGGCGGCTCACGGCATTGGCCAGTCCCATTCCCACTGCAGTTCCATCGTCAATCAGTCCCCGGGCGGCAATATCCGTACGGGTTGCCTGCAAGAGGCGCAACAGACTGGCATGATCGGTTGTCATCGGGCACTGGGTGAAAGCTTCACCGGCAAAGATAGTCAGACCGATGTTGTCGTTCGGTCTTCCCGAGATGAATTCTGTAGCCACATCCTTAGCCGCTTCCATTCGGTTCGGTCTCAAATCTTCGGCAAGCATAGAGGTGGAAACGTCCATCGCCAACATAATGTCAATGCCTTCCACCGTCTTGTTGTCCCAAGCCGTATGCGTCTGCGGACGAGCCATCGCACAGACGATGAGCACGAAACAGATGCATCTCAGCACCATTGGCAGATGGATGAGACGCACACGCAGGCTCTTCGGAGCATATTGATACTTTTTCGTGTCGCTCATGCGCATGGTTGGCGCATTCTTTTTCCTGTAGAGGAAATACCATAATATATAAGGTATCAGCAACAGGAGCAACAGAAAATAGCCTTTACTTGCAAATTCCATTTCTATATTTTTCTATTTATAGCCAGGCAAAGAGTTTAGGAATAAACCGCTTTGCCCGGCGAAACGTTTCATAAGAACACCCTGCCTTACATCAGCAGCATGGCTGACTGGTAAATGATGTAACCCAACAGAACCAGACCTACGATGGCTCCTATCCATAGGAGCGACTTGATGAGGCGGCGCTGAGATTGCGTCTTCTGCTCTTCATTGGTCAGTTGTGGAACCACCTTTTCTTCAGTAGGTTTCTCATCTGTCTTGGTCTGGTCGATGAAGTTGATGGCATTCACCAGGTTTGCGTCGTTCTCATTCACCAGGGTTTCATATTTGGCAAACTTCACGAGGTCGGCAGTCTGGAAGAGTTCCTTCAGTTCATCAATCATCTTCTGGTCGCCTGCTTCGCGCAAACGTTCGATGATTTCCATACTGGTCATTTCCATCGCATTGAATCCGAAACGACTCACGATATATTCTCTCAGCGTATTGGTAAGCTGGGTGTAGTAAGCCTTCTGTGTTTCCTGATTCTCTACGTGCTGCTGCTTGATGACGTTGATTTGATTCAGCGCCTTTTCATGAGCCGGAACATGTTTTACGATGCGGATACGGGTGATGATTGGCTTGTTGTTCTTCAGTCTGTTGCGCAGATAAAGCCATGCGCCACAGAGGATTAACAGCAATAGGCTCAACCAAAACAGCGCCCTCCATTCGCTCCAGGAGAAAGGATTATCCTGAACATCCTTGGGCGGATAGAACTGGTTGGGATGAACCGTATCTACGGGCACGGTGAGCACCTTCAGCGCAAGCTGGTTGCCATGAAAGTTCTTGCCGTTTACCTTCACATTGAGCGCAGGAATCACGTACACCTTTTCATCAAACGAGGTCAGCGTATAGTCGCGGCTCACCACCATGCGGTCGTCGCCTATGTGCGAAGTGTCGCCTTTACTCTGCTCTACCACTTCCACTCCCGGTGTAATTTGCTGCTGCGGCTTGAAAGATGGCAGTTGCACCTTATCGCCCTGCTTTACCGAAGCCTTCAGATGCAGCACGGTCTGCTGTCCTATCAGTATCTGGAGCGAGTCGATGCGTTGCTCTACCTGCTGGGCTTGAGCTAAGCCTGAGCACCCCAGGAGAGCGAGCGACAATATGATATTCTTTACTTTAAACATAGTTTCTTTACTTTGAGCTTTCGGTTTATCAGCCCCTCTGCTTGAAAAGCATCAGGAGCGCCTTCGAGAAGTCCTCGTTAGTGGCAATCGAAGTCCAGTCGACCTTGCTTTTGGCAAAGTCGGTTTTCAGATTCTCCTGCTGCATCAGCCATTGCTGGGTATGGGCCATTCGCAGTTTCTTCGAACTTGTATCAATATACATTTCGTGTCCGGTTTCTGCATCCATCACCTTGAGCAGTCCTACATCAGGCAGCACCTTGGCACGCGGGTCGTAAACCTGGATGGCTACTACATCATGTTTCTGGTTGGCAATCTGCAGCTGATGCTGGAAATCCTTATGATCGTAGAAGTCGCTGATTACGAAAGCCGTGCAGTGGCGTTTCATCACGCGGGTGAAATATTCCAGGGCGCAGCCGATGTCGGTACGCTGGCTTTGCGGCTGGAAGTTGAGCATTTCTCTGATGATATAGAGAATATGCTTTCTTCCTTTCTTAGGCGGAATGTACTTCTCGATACGGTCAGAGAAGAAGATGACACCTATCTTGTCATTGTTCTGAATGGCGCTGAAGGCGAGTGTGGCAGCAATCTCAGTAGCCAGATCGCGCTTCATCTGCTTCATCGTACCGAAATCGAGCGACCCGCTGACGTCTACGAGCAGCATCACGGTAAGTTCCCTTTCCTCTTCAAACACCTTGACGTAAGGCTTATGAAAGCGGGCGGTCACGTTCCAGTCGATGTCTCTCACATCATCGCCATACTGATATTCGCGCACCTCGGCAAAGGCCATTCCCCTGCCCTTAAAGGCAGAATGATACTGACCTGCGAAGATGTTCTGACTCAGTCCGCGAGTCTTGATTTCTATCTTCCGAACCTTTTTTAAGATATCTTGTGTATCCAAAATCCTAAACTATTAACTATAAACTATTAACTGTTAACTATCAACTGTTAACTATTAACTGTTAACCATCAAGGCACTTCCACCTTATTAATGATGCGGCTCACGATTTCCTCGCTTGTTACATTACTTGCCTCAGCCTCGTAAGAAAGACCGATACGATGGCGCATTACGTCATGAGCCACAGCTCTTACATCTTCAGGAATCACATAGCCGCGATGCTTGATAAACGCATAGGCTCTGGCTGCCTTGGCAAGAGAGATACTGGCACGAGGACTGCCGCCGAAAGTAATCATGTCTTTCAGCTCGCCCAGTCCGTAGCGCTCAGGATAACGTGAAGCAAAGACGATATCGGCAATATACTGCTCAATCTTCTCATCGAGATAAACCTCGTTTACAATCTTGCGAGCCTTCAGAATCTCCTCTGCTGATGTTACAGGAGTAACCTCAGGAAGTCCGCCCTGAATATTCTCGCGGATGATGAGCTTCTCCTCTTCCAGTGTAGGATAATCGATGATTACCTTCAGCAGGAAACGGTCTACCTGTGCTTCAGGCAACTGATAGGTTCCTTCCTGCTCGATAGGGTTCTGTGTAGCCATTACCAGGAACGGGCTAGGCAGTTTGAAGGTTTCATCGCCAATGGTAACCTGGTGTTCCTGCATTGCCTCGAGCAGCGCACTCTGCACCTTGGCTGGGGCACGGTTAATCTCATCTGCCAAAACGAAATTGGCGAAGACAGGACCGCGCTTTACATGGAAAGCCTCATCTTTCTGTGAATAAATCTGAGTACCCACCACATCGGCAGGCAACAAATCAGGAGTAAACTGAATGCGGCTATAGTCGGAGCTGATAAGCTGTGACAATGTCTTGATTGCAAGTGTCTTCGCCAGTCCAGGTACACCCTCAAGCAGGATATGACCATCAGAGAGAAGACCGATAAGAAGGCAATCTACGAGGTGTTTCTGACCTACGATTACCTTATTCATGCCCATTACCAGATTGGTAACAAACTGACTTTGTTGTTCTATCCGGATATTCAATTCGCGGATATCAATAGCTTCTGCCATAATTCTATATTTTTACGTTTAATTTCTTAATTCAAACAATATGTTTCCAAAACCAAACGCAAAAGTACTCAAATTAAGCCACAAAAGCGAAAAAACCTATCTAAATAATATTAAAAATGTTTCATAAAAGCTATTTTTAGGTTCTTTTAAAGAATAGCTTTTATGAAACAAACGAGATTTCAAATATTTTATCTGTTTTTATGCTTCATGTACCATGGATGAACCAAGAAATTGTACACCAGCAACGATACGATTGTAAAAAGAAGCGCATAGTGCAACATCCCTGAGTCAATCATATTATATACAGGATGACCTACGTTAAAATGCGCTCTCGCCGGAAGATTATGGAACATGAATCCGAGACCGATTCCCAAACTCAAGCCCAACTCCCAAGCCAGGAAGAACGAATTCACGCTCGTGCCGCGCTGGCAATGTTTGGCAAGCTTGATATAGAAGAGTAAGAAACGGCTACCGATGATTCCCAAGCTGAAACCCAGCAAGGCTGGAACCACGATTTCGACAGCAAACTCCTGAGTTCCGAACGAAATCAGTTCAGCAGAAGCCAACAATATCAGGCCTACCAATATCTGACTCTTCAAATCTGCATCAGCAAAGACAAACTTTTCTGCCAGGAACGCCAAGACCAATCCTCCGAAAATCATCAGAAAGTTACCAGTAGAATGAGGCACAGAAAAGTATAATCCCGCAGAAAAAGTAATCAGGATGATATTGACAAACAGCGGAGTTCCCTGTGGCAGATAGAAGCGGTCGAGGCTGAAAGTCTTGATTCCTTCGGCAGGTGCCTTAAAAGGAAACTTGGCGCGAGAAACCAGCACGAAGGCTCCCAAAGCCAGCAACGAAGCCGTAGGGAAAACATAGCCCATGCCGAAATAGTTGTAAACAAAACATGCCACCAAGGGTCCTACGGCTATTGAAAAACGGGCAAACCAGGAGGTAATGTAATTAGCCTCGGTGCGCTGGAACGACTCGCAGGAATCAATAACCAGCGTACTGGCAAGCGACATCTGAGCCAGCCCCAGAAATGCTCCTAACAGGAAACGGACCGCCAGGAGAATCTCAAAAGAAAACCTGATGTTCCAGAACGTATCCAGATAATAAATTACCGAATGGCAAACAACCACACCTAAAATGGAAAGCTGACAGACCATATTTCTGCGGTAGCGCTGCACCAGATAAGAGCAGAAGCCGCCAAACAGGAAAAGTCCAAAGCCGTATGCAAGAAGCACACACCCTATCTGCCACATCTGATACTTATCCTGAATCAGGAAATAAGGAATAGCAAAAACGAGCATGTACACACTCGACATCAGCAAGAGGTTGGCAAAGCATAATCGCCAGAAGTCCTTGTGCCACAGTTTGATATGTACTGGTGTATTTTGTGTATCCATAATCCGAATTATTTATGTTTCTATTGTCAATATACTCTCTTACTGAACTTTCGCACGTGGTTCAAGTACGGGCTGAAGGCCCAAAAGCTCTTAGCCCAGGGCATCGCCCT
>ERZ780142.137-NODE-137-length-12284-cov-4.28964_pt1 | contig 12284 bp, 10 predicted proteins | sample MGYA00511347_ERZ780142 | MGnify/ENA primary metagenome ERZ780142 (study PRJEB29588, sample SAMEA2145758) | human gut metagenome | biome: human gut; feature: human-associated habitat; material: faeces | place: Denmark | collected 2008/2010 ...
ATACACAAAAGCCCCCGAAACCCAGACCATATCGGTTCTGAATTCCGGGGGCAAATGTACGGCGATTCTGCGACAAAAAACTAGTACGTACCAGTACTGTCGTACTAGTACTACTTGCAAAAAACGGTCATTTAACCTATATATTTATTGATTTTATCTCCAAATTCACCCATAGAAGGCATTGAGATAGCTTCATTGTAGCGGGTTCTGAGCACAGCAGGGTTCATATCCCATAACTGTGAGAATACTTTCCATTGTTTGGTAATATTCAGTTTGATGGATAACTTATAGGCAAGATAACCTTTCTGGTAGCCAGAAAGATTGACAGGCTGGTAGTTTTCATCCAAAATCCCATACTCATACAAACTTTTCAGAATCTGTTGTGCTTTTTCTCCTTTCAATTCTTTAGGAACTGTAGGTCTATGAGGTAAGAACAACCTGGTTATGCCAGATGCTTTCTTATTATTCCTTTTGTCCTCTTCATCATCATCTTCAAAGTCAGCTTCCGTTACATCGGAATTAGAAAAATCATCTCCCTTATACCTCTCTCTTGCGGCATCATGCGAAGGATTGAAGTTCACGACATTGCCAAGATTTACACCGCCCACATGAATATCGCCATTAAAATTTAGTATGCAACTGACTTTCATGATTCAAAAAGACTTATAAGGTTATCAATACTTGTAGTACCCTCAAACACGCGAACGCCTTTCAGGTTAACTACGATATCAACACTCATACTGATGATTCCCAACACAGCCAGGGCAATCTTCAGTTTTACGATAAGTTTAATCATATATCTTCACCTTTTAAGATAGACTAAATTTACTTCCTCAATCTTGGAAGAAGAGGTGGCCCCTGAAAGTTTTCCAGGGTGAATCCTTACTTCGGAGACATTGAGCTGCAGAGCAGTATGAGGAATGCCTCCCCCGATTTCATGTTGAATTTTTCATTTTTACTCTGTTTTTAAGTTATTAATTGTTATTGTTTCTCTATAATAGCTGCGCAAGCACTGATGCACGGCTAAATCTCATGATATTTTTTTGTTGCTCAATTATTTATTGCGAGGTGAAAAATTGCTTTGCATTTCTTCTACTTTCTCTTTCAACTTGTCAAGTTGTTTCAAGTCTCTCCCTATCGTAGCCCAGTGCCAAAAAGCCTCATTGAAGTTCTTTTCAAACTTATCTTTTTCAAAATTTTTACTCTCCGCAACATGTTTCTTATTCAGCGTATCAATGATAGTATCCCAATGATAAAGGATGCAATAACACCACCGCCGCTGCTGGTAAGACTTGAACTTCACTTTTCTTTTCAACACATTTATTACTGTATCATACTTGATATGCGTAATATTAGAGAACTGATATGGAGATAGCAGTTCAGCTCCATCACCTATAAAAGACTTTAGATACAAGATGATGCACTCTTCTTGTATCTCATTGATTCTGTCGTCTAGCTGAGCTAAGTTCTTCAGAATCAACTTTTGTCTATGTTCTGCAATATCCAACATAATGGTGTAAATTTATGCGAATTTACAACTAATTATTTGAATAGCAAAGCCGACTCCCCAGCTACCATGAATAGCCGGATATATTTTTCAAAAACATTAATATTTAAACTATATTTTACTATAGAATAACAAGAAAAAGGGGAAAAAAGTGAGCAATTTACGTTACTCGCCTTCTTCCCCTTACTTTTACAAATTTACGGTAGGTGCATCGCTCTGCACAATCCTTATTTCGTCACTGCATCATACAATGCCTGATAGTCTGTGACAACATCATAAATGTAACCATTCTCGCTGATGGCAGCAAAATGCTTGCGGGCACACGCTATCTTGCTTCCCTCGATACCGCGTAGATGTGAACCCTGGAGATCATTACCCTTGGTTTCTGCCACAAAATACACATGCTTCACGCTGCCTTCACGGAATGCCACAGCCCAGTCGGGATTGTATTTGCCCATAGGCGTGTTGATGTAGAAACCACGAGGCAGTTTGGTATAAACTACCACGTCATCTTCACGTTCCAGAGACTCGGCAAAGTTCTTTTCTACACCCATGCTGTCGAGCACTACCAGGTCGTAAAGCGATTTCTTCGATTCAATGGCATTGATGCCCAACTTGCCTCGCAGAGCATCCACCGTAAAGATGTCGGTAGAGAACTCATCATTCAGTTTCTTATATGTGATGCACTGGATAACAGCAGAAGCCTTGCAGTCGTTGATAATCAGACCGGTCTTGATGATAAATTCCTCAGGATTCATCTTGAACATGCTGAATGTTTCAGGCTTGATACCCTTCAGAATTTCCACGATGGTCTTTCTTGTCAACCCCGTAGCAGTTACCAGCTGACCTATCAGGTCGTATGTCACTTCCTTGCCCACTGCTTCCGTTACATGGATGGTCCGGACATCGCCCTGATTCATGGCCACGCCCGCTTCAAGCGACTCCTTATCTCTGATTTCATCCATCGAACCGCCTTCTACCACTATGCGGATTTCCGTAACCCTCAACTTTTCATCAAGTTCCTCGATGGCTTTCTTCACAAGACCAGAAGTTTCAAAGCTTACCTGATAGTAGGTGCGGCGGTTGATGCGCTTCCAGAGATTCTGGAACTCCTTCTTGGCAAAATTGTCCTTCTGCAACTTGGCAAGCTTAGGCTTTCTTCCATTCTCCGGTCTTACAGCCGCAGGATCAAAGACGGTATCGAGAGCTGCTATAATGCCCTCCCTCCAATCGTTAGCCTTCTCAAAATCAAGCCTGTCATTGCGCTTATCCTCAAAATACTGAGCAGTCAAAGCACCGTTATCATCCACATAATCTTTACGGATAAGGGCATTATAGATAGCTACAGCCTGATGGGTATCAAACTTGCCATTGGTTCCATCTTCCATCGTATATGACCTGCCCTCGAAAAGATGGGCGGTGATAACGATTGGTCGGTCGGCACAGGCTTCAGCCATTTCCGTCTGCAGTTTCTTTGCGAAATCATCATAGCTCTCGCTGGCTATCACGGTGAGGATATTGGTATCAAACACATGGTCGCCCAATACATCTGCATCCTGGCGTTCACCCTTCTGATTCACGCAAAGGCGCATTCCTCGTCCCACTTCCTGGCGTTTCTTGGTCTCATTGTCCGAGTTCTTCAAGGTGCAGATCTGGAACACGTTAGGATTGTCCCAACCTTCCTTCAAGGCGGAGTGCGAGAAGATGAAGCGTACTGGCTCGCTGAGCGAAAGCAGACGCTCCTTATCCTTCATAATCAGGTCGAAGGCACGCTCTTCGTTCTCGCCCTGCCTTTCCTTCGATTCCACCGCCTTGCCCTTCTTGTCCATGGAGAAGTAGCCCTGATGCACCTTGGATGCCGCATTGCGAGGGTCTGAAAGATAGCGCAGATAGGCTTCATCCGTAAACGATGGCAGCATTTCTGAAAGCACTCGGTTATATTCTTCCTCAAACATCTTGGCAAATTTACCCTTGCTATCCTCGCCTTCATAGAGGCGATAGCTATCCACATGGTCGATGAAGAACAGACTGAGCACCTTGATATGCTGACTGAACAGCTGGCGCTCACGCTCCAGATGGGTGCGAATGGTTTCACGAATCTGAATACGACGGATATAGTCTTCGTTCACACTGCCCACGGCATCGCCTTCATGGAGAGTCAAGCCGTTGAGGAAGCGGACGATTCCCTGCCTGCCGTCTATGCGTTCTACGATAAAGTTGTTGTCATACTCGGCAAGTCCCCCACTCTGTTCCTTCAGGTTGAAGCGCTCATCCACGAGTTTGCTTACCTGTTTCGTTCCGGTCTGCGTCTTGATGTCGAAGCTGATGCGAGCCTGCGGATTGCCCTTGCCGATGACGATTTCTTCCAGATAGACGTAGCCGTTGGTGGCGGTACTGCCTACCTGTCTGATACCCTTCACCTCAATCTTCTTCACCAGTTTCTGGTTATAGGCATCGATGGCATCCAGCTTATACACCATATTATATATATCACCCTTGCGGTGGGTGGCGCTATACAGAAGGGTGAAGAGCGGTTTGAACATGGCAATACCCTTGCGGGTCTTGTTTTTCTTGTCCACACCCAGCACCGACTGAGGTTCATCGATAATCATGATAGGATGGGTCTGTGCCAGCACGTCGATAGGACGGCGGGAACCGAACTCATCACGCCGTTCGAAGATAATGCGGGCTGCCTTATCAGCTTTCTTCAACTTTCCTTTCTCCATCTTATCGGTTGATTTCTCCTCATCCATAGATGCGTTGAATGCCTGGGTATTGATAATCATCACGTGCATGCCTGCATCGCTGGCAAATGCATCTATCTTACTGAGCTGCTTGGAGTTATACATAAAGTATTGCATGCGCTTGCCGTATTCCTGGGCAAAATGTTCCTGCATGCTCTCAAAGCTCTTCAATACGCCTTCTCGGATGGCGATGCTTGGCACCACCACCACAAACTTGGTCCAGCCATAGCGGGCATTCAGCTCATACATGGTCTTGATGTAGGTATAGGTTTTACCCGTACCCGTCTCCATTTCGATGGTGAGGGCGGTACCTACGCCTTGCAGCTGCTGCAGCTGTTCTACAGGTTTCAGACCCTGTTCTGTCTGTATGGCTCTTACATTTTCGCAGACGGCTTCCGGTGCGAGGATGACGTTCTTGTTACCAAAGCCCTTTACCACAAAGAGGTCTTGATGAACTCCCTGGTCCACGATATGGTCGCTCTGCCCGTCGCTTTTGGGCTGACCAGTAAAGGCATTAGCCACAGCCAGCGCCGCTTCGGTTTGGAAGCGTTGATGTTTATATCTGAGTTTCATAGGCTTAAATCACTCTAATATTCTTCACTACTTCCTGGTCGCTCCAATCCAGCTTCTGCTTGAAGGTCTCGTAGATATTAATCTTGTCGGCATCCTGGGCAAAGCAACTGTCACGGAAAATGACACGCAAAGGCATCTTTTCTGCCATGGCTTTTACTACGTCTTCTGATACGTTCTCGGCGAAGCAAGCCACCAGGTCGCCGTCGTTCACGGTATAGATGGTCTTGCCATCCACCACTTCCTGGGTCATAGGCAGAGAGAGCTGAACGCCCCAATCGAGCATACATCCAAAGAGCAGGTCGAGGTCGTTTCTGTCGGCCTTGATATTATTCAGGAACAGATCAAGATCATCCTGATTATAATCCTTTGGAGAAAGTTTTACATCCTCGTAATTGCCTTCTTCGAGACGGAAGACACGGAAGCCGGTATCGAGGTCGGCAGTTGTAAGAGGAGATTCCTCCTTGATTTTCTTGCCGGCACGACGAATACGCTCCTTGGCGATTTCTGGGATGGTATTATAGCCAGCCTTTCTTGCCTCGCTATCTTCTGGAGTTTCTTCAGGAAGCTGAACCATGATGAATTTACGGTTGCCTCCATCTTCGGCGTTAATCTTCATAATAGCATGAGCGGTTGTAGAAGAACCAGAAAAGAAATCAAGAATAATAGAGTCTCTTCTGTTATCGGTTACTAATTTACAGCATCGATATATAGTTCCTATCGGTTTTGGTTTAGGAAATATTCTCTTATCAAATCCTAAATTAACAAACTGCTCAGTTCCTCTTTCACTATTGACATCTTTAAAGGTCCACGAAGATGTTGGTTTGACAAGAGATCGACCTTCCAAATAATCTTTTTGCATAACCCCCCAAACTTTTCGTGTAGGCATATATTTTGGTATTAAATCACCAATTCGGTCTTGCGCAGTCTCAATACCCCATCGCCAATTTCCTTCTTTTCCATCCTCTCTTTGGGGCTTTATGCAAATGTACCCATTTAAAGATTGCTCAATTCTTGTTGGATAGAAATCTCCTGTAGTTTCATTATATAGAAAATAATAAAAAAGATTTGGACGGTCTTCTCTCAAATCATTTTCTCCAGTTTTACGAAGGTCTATTTCTCGATACTTTTTCTGATTTTCATCAATTTTATTATATCGTTTTGTAATTTCTTCTGTAGGTTCAAAACCATACCATTCTACTTCCTCTATATTTTTAGAATATGCTAGTATATATTCATGCGCTGTCGCGACATATTTATCATCAGAACGCCCTTTAGGGTTGTTAATATTAGCAATAATTCCTAAACAATTGCTTTCTCCAAAAATCTCATTACAAATTTTTATAAGATTATCAATCTCATTATTATCTATCGAGATAAAAATCACACCATCCTCAGTCAACAGCGTTCTCGCCACCATCAGTCTAGAATAAATCATAGAGCACCAATCCGAATGAAAACGTCCATTCGAATCCATGTTCTTGATATATTTATTACCTAATTCATCTACTGAACCCGAAGCCTCAGCATACTCATCAGCAGACATCGCAAAATCATCATGATAAACAAAGTCATTACCCGTATTATAAGGCGGATCAATATAAATCATCTTTACCTTACCCAGATAAGACTTCTGGAGAAGTTTTAGCACTTCGAGGTTATCACCCTCAATATAAAGGTTTTGGGTGTTGTCCCAATCCACACTATCCTCCTTTACAGGACGCAATGTTTTCTTAGTAGGTTGCAAAACTTCGGCACGAGCTGCCTGCTTGCCAACCCAATTGAACTCGTATGCCTCAGGAGCATCTTCCACTGCGTTGTCACCAAGGAGCTGGCGAAGTACGTCAAAATTAACTACACGTTTTTGCCCCCCCATATCTGGGTCGGCTACCTCCGTAAAGCACGAAGGCGCAATCTGATAAAGCGCATCCAGATTCAGCTGCGCTCCATCAGCCGACTGCAATTTCATTCTATTGGGTCTGTCCATATTATCTATATTTTATAAATTATTCTTCATTTCTTTTTCCCACTCAGCAACCTTCTTCTTCAACGCCCGAGCCTCGTTGTTCAGCTCCAGCTGGCGGTTAAACTGCTTTTCAGTCCGAACCCGCTTCTGCAAGGCTGCAATCTCTTTCCTGCCCTTCTGTATCAAGGACTCCAGCTCCACCATGCGCTTGGTTTCCTCGCTACGGCTCGTGCCATAGCCGGAAATCACGCCTGCCATATTTTCATAGATGGCATCCATCGTAAGCCCCTGGATAGGCAAAGATAAATCTGCCTCACGGAGCCATTCCGAAGCGAAAGACTTCACTATCCTGAAGGTTCCTGCCGAGGCATCCAGCCATTCCTTATAGTTGAGCAGCAGCTTATACTGCCCCTCATATTCCAGAACAAACACCACGTGGCGAGGCATGTTCCTATCGATGAAGAGGAAGACATCATCCGGACAATCCTGTGACTTCAGCTGCGTAGAAAAGACCACAATCTCGTGAACCTCCTTGCCATCTGCCACATTGAGGGTGGAAGGAGCCAGCTTATAGAGCCACTTGATGGCCACCACATCATCTACGAAGTGCTGCTTCATCTTCGCATTCACTTCCAGATGCCGGTAGAAAGCGTTCTTGTGAACGGGCTTGCCAACAAACGTGGTTGGAGGATAATGTAAATCTATCATACTATCTGATAATTAAGAATGTTATTAACTCAAAGTCATCCAGCCCCTTGGCATCTCCCAGCAAGGCACTCGTCTCGCCCATGGAGAACAGGCTGTCGATATCCGACTCTTCCTTCACAGAAATGATGCTGTCAACCGCCTTCGCCAACATATCACTATAATGGCTCATCTGTCGGCCGTCAGCCGTTTCCCGGTTGATGATGGCACATAACTCCTTATCCGGCTGACTCTTGCCTCGGCAAACGTGGCGCATCACATCGAGCAGTTTCTTAGGCTGCAGGTGGTCGCAGATGACGGAGCCATCTTCGCCCAGATACACCATATAGAACGGATGCAGCAGGTTCTTCCTATCGATATTGATATTCCTGTTTCTATTCTTCAGGATGAAGATAACGCCCGGCTTGGCGTTCTCCGAACTGGCCACCACCGCATTCATTCCAAACGGCGAGTGCTCTACATTCGGATTTTCCTTGACGTATGCCAGCAGGTCGAGGCGGAATTCATTCAAGCCCAAATCCATGATATTGATGCCGGTATCCATATCCTCTATGTCTATCACCTCTTCCTGAAGCTTCCTGAGCTGGTTCTTGCGGTATTCCAGGTCGCCCTTCTCGTTCTGCGACAACAAGTTGTCGTCGCCCGTACTGGTGAGGACAGTGGCCTTCATACGGCTCTCCACACGGCCTTTCAGTTCGATATACTGGTCCAGCTCCATATCCGGCCAGTAGTTAACCAGCTGGATGACATCGTTTCTGCTGCCGATACGGTCCACACGGCCGAAGCGCTGGATGATGCGCACTGGATTCCAATGGATATCATAGTTGATGAGGAAATCACAATCCTGCAGGTTCTGCCCCTCGGAAATGCAGTCGGTGGCAATGAGCACATCAATCTCCTCGGTGGCATTCGGGAAGAGAGCAGCCCGGTCTTTCGATACGGGCGAGAAATAGGTCAGCACATTATTGAAACTCATCGGAAACTTCGGTATGGTGCATTTGCCATCCGTAGAACCCGTGATAAGCGCCACATTCAACCCACAATCCGCCTTGATGCGTGCCGCCAGCTGGTCGTACAGATAGTTGGCGGTATCAGCAAAGGCTGTAAAGATAATCACCTTCCTGTTGCCCGGATTGATGGGATGCTCAAACTTGTGCTTCAAATCTTCGATGAGCATCTGCAGCTTGGAGTCGTGCTCGGGAGAAATATCCTGGAGCATGATCTGAAGCAGGGCAAGATTCTCCTGGTCGCTGCGAAGATCACGTGACCAGCGAATCACATCAATATCCCGGAGATTGATTTTGGAATTTCTGCCCACAAATGGGTCGTTATCGCTATCTGTGCTATCCAAATCATCCGTAAACTCGGTAACATCCACAGAACCGCTGCGCCCGTTGCTTTCAATGGTATTCAGCGTTTCGTCTATATATTCCTGGATGCGCTGCAAGGTAAGACGGAAGGAGTTGACGCTGCTCTCCAGACGTTTGAGCAAGTTGGTGGCCATCAGCTTGCGGAGACCTTTCTCTCGCCCGTCGATAGAGATACCCGAGCCTTCCATATTGATTTCATAATCCTCCTTCACGCTATCAAAGATATAGAGTGACGGCGTATAGATGCTCAGATTCAGCCTGTTCAGCTGTTCAGCAATCTCGCTGAAAGAGATGCTATCGCTCAAATCCGTCAACTTTGGGCGGCGGGATATAGGAGCCAATCTTTTAGGGAACTTACCGATATCCTTCGTATCGTAGTATTTCACGATGTGGCTTCGGCTTCGGGCAATGGTAACCGCATCCAGCAATTCAAAGAAATCGAAGTTCAGTTCTTCAAGCAGGCGTTGCGTGGTGCGCTCTTTGGGCTGCAACTTGGTCCATCGGTTATATGCCAACTGTGCAGAGCGGAACACATCATCTATGCTGCGGTCGATGTCAAGAACCTCGTTGATTTGCTCAGCATGACCTTCGTATGCCAGTTGCAACTGGTTCTTCAGGTCGTTGAAGCGGTTGTTGACAGGAGTAGCACTCAGCATCAGGACTTTTGTCTTGATTCCTGCTCTAATTACCTTGTTCATCAGTCGCTGATAGCGGTTTTCCTTCTTCTTACCATCATCTACGATATCCAGGTTGTCAGCCTCATCATCCTCGTCATCCACATTACCGCCATTGCGGAAATTGTGGCTTTCGTCTATGACTATCAGGTCGTAGTTACCCCAGTTGATTCGTTCTAGATCAATTCCGTTTGACATACCTCTATCTCGGCTTAAATCGCTGTGAAACAGGATATCATAGCGAAGGCGGTCGGCCGCCAAAGGGTTGTTTTTGTAATTAGTCTTGAAGGTGCTCCAGTTGTCATAGAGCTTCTTAGGGCATAATACGAGCACCGACTTGTTGCGGTTTTCGTAATACTTGATGACGCTCAGCGCCGTGAAGGTTTTACCCAGACCCACAGAATCGGCAAGGATACAACCATTGTATTTTTCGAGTTTATTGATGATAGCCAGGGCAGCATCTTTTTGGAAATTATAAAGCTTTTTCCAAATCACACTCTCCCGGAAGCCGGTCTTCTCGTTAGGAAGAACATCCTCGTTGATATCATCGAGAAACTCGCTGAAGATATTATATAGCGTAATGAAGTAGATAAACTCGGGTGAATTTTCCTGATAAACGGTTTCTATGTATTCCAGCACCTTGGCAGTTACATCTTCAAACTTATCGCCATTCTTCCACTGTTCATTGAATACGTTCAGATACTGCTCGGCGAAAGGTGAGGGCACAACCTGAACCATGGAATACAAGCTGTTTCCTCGCTCGCATCCCAACTCTGTGGTGGTAAACTCATTAAAAGGTGCATAGGCATAAGGGGCAGTGCCGTTTACGTAAATAAAGCCGCCCATCGACTCCTGTGACACATTTGATTTAAACTTCACCTTGCGTCTTATCCAGTTGGCGCACTCCTTGGCGATGGCTTTCTGCTCCAGTTTGTTACGGAGTTTGATTTCGAAGTCAGAGCCATAAAGATTGCGCTCACGGTTGAGTTTTGGAATGAAGAACTCACGCTTCTCCTTCTTCACCTTATCCTTGATGAAGGTAGGCGAAGTGAAGATAAAACGCAACTCATCAACGTTCTCCAGTTCTTCCTTCAATGCGTCGAAAGCATAGATGGAAAAAGAGGCTGCAGCTATTGACACACGAGATCCTTCAGATAATTTGGACTTCAAATCATCTACTACCCGTTCTGACACGTTGTTTATAACCTTAATCAATTCCATAAGTTTCACCTAATAATCAGATAGTTACGCTACAAAAAGTGCATTTCCAATACACTTACTCCTTCAAAAGTACAACAATATTTCGAAACATGCAAGAAAATCGGGGAAAAGTTTAGAAAAAGTTACTGGCAAAGGGAGAATGTTTATAAGTGCGCGAAAATATAAGAAAGATGAAACGGTATCCGATTATTCGGATTCTTTTGTATCTTCGCGAAATAGAATCAAAAGAAAAGAATTATGAAGAAAGTATCAAATGACATGAGATGGTTCGTTGACCAACTAAGGATGGCAGAAGAAATTCTGTCGAATGCGCTAGAAAGAGCCGAGAATTTTTCAGAGCACGATAAACTCATTATCAGTAAAATAAGATGGGAGGTTGATATGGCTGACCTCACATTATTGCAACTGCTCTCTCCCATAGCCCCATGATGAGCTATGGGCTCAGAACAAATGTGATACCAATATCAAAAAATACACCGAAATTCCGTTATACAATATTAAATAACATATTTAAAATGCATATTCTTAAACAAAAAGTTGCCATTTTGGAATGAAATTAGTATTTTTGCAGCAACAGTTCCTGCCACGCCTCTTCTTGAAAGCGTACCACGGCAGGACTTCGTGTTTTATATTATACTGAAGTACTCTGCTTTATGAGCCTTCAGTTTCTTTACCCATTCTGCCAGCTTGGGAGAAGAGCTCTTTATAACTATTGTTTCATTTACATGTACCATAAGCCTATAGATTAAAATTCGAATATTTTTAAAGCTTTTGCCCTTACAGGGCGTTAGTTTATATTTCATTTATACCCAGGGTGTTGCCCTGGGCTAGGAGCTTCTGCCCCTTCAGGGCGTGTGGGGCAAGCCGAAAGGGTGCAGCCGAAATATACACTACGCCTGAAGCGGCTTCAATTCTTCTTCTGTCAATCCAGTAGCCTGCATGATTTGTGACCAAGACATACCCATTGACAACAAGTTACGGGCTATTGTCAAACCTTTAGATAATTCACCTTCTGCTATACCTTCTGCTATACCTTCTGCTATACCTTTAGCAAAACCTTTAGCAATTCCCTTTTTCTCTCCTTCAACATAAGAGCCATAAAGGCCGGAGTAGTAATCATCAACAGCCTTAATACTTTCATCGTATTTTTCCCGCTCCTCACTACTCAAGAAACGAACATCTGGCAATTTTGCAAGATGATCGAGCATCTTCTTTTGTTCCGCTAAAGGCAAATTCTTAAATACTTCATCCATTTCCATATACTTCAATACATAAATCAATTTTTCAAAACCTGTCTCGCATTCTTCCTCACTCTTATCAAAGAAAGGAAGAGAAAGATAGATGAAACGATTCACAAAGAAAGGTACCCATCTGTTCTGCATCTCAACGATGAAATGTTTATCATCGTCGGTAACACAATAGATATCAAAGATGCAGCCACGGAGATCATTAGTATCTCCAAGCTGTTCCTTATCCTTTCAGCTGCTGTAACTGACTCTCCGACAATCCTGTTATTTCCATCACCGT
>ERZ780142.158-NODE-158-length-11032-cov-1.9447_pt1 | contig 11032 bp, 10 predicted proteins | sample MGYA00511347_ERZ780142 | MGnify/ENA primary metagenome ERZ780142 (study PRJEB29588, sample SAMEA2145758) | human gut metagenome | biome: human gut; feature: human-associated habitat; material: faeces | place: Denmark | collected 2008/2010 ...
TCTCGCCGCTGAGCATCAGGGCGTCGGTGCGGTAGTATATGGCATTGGCGATGTCGGTCACCTCGGCACGTGTAGGACGAGGGTTGTTTATCATCGTGTGCAACATCTGTGTGGCAACGATAACAGGCTTCTTTGCCTCGATACACTTCTTGATGATCATTCTCTGGATTCCCGGAATGCGCTCGATAGGCACCTCGATGCCCAGGTCGCCACGGGCGATCATGATACCGTAAGACGCCTCGATAATCTCGTCGATATTGTCAACGCCCTCCTGGTTCTCGATCTTTGAGATGATCTTTATCTCGCTGTTGTGCTCGTCAAGAATTCTCTGAACAGCCAGCACGTCTTCCTTGCTGCGCACGAAAGAGTGGGCTATGAAGTCGATGTCCTCTTCTATTGCGAGCAGGATGTTCGCTTTGTCCTTTTCAGTCAGCGCCGGCAGGTCGATATGCTCTCCCGGAACGTTGACGCTCTTTTTCGAACCCAGCTTTCCATCGTTCTGCACCTCCACGCAGAGCGAGTCGCCGTCTTTTTCATAGACGAGCATATCCAGTTCTCCGTCGTCGAAGAGCACGTGGTCGCCCACCTTCACGTCGTCAATGAAATTTTCGTATGAAACGTTCACTGTGTTGTGAGTAGTATCTTCTGTATTGTGTCCGTAGATTTTCACCCTTTCCCCCGTTTTGTATTCAATGGGTTGGTCAGTGGCTGTGGTCCTCACTTCCGGTCCTTTGGTGTCGATGAGTATTCCGATGTGTTTTGACACCTTTCTCGTGTTTTTGATAATCTCGCGTAGACCGTCGTGTGAGGCATGTGCGGTGTTCATTCTGACTACGTTCACACCTGCCAGGAATAGCTGGCGGATAAAGTCTACACTGCATCTGCGGTCGCTGATAGAAGCTACAATCTTAGTTTGTTTCATACCTGTATATTATTTACCTATTTAAATTCAATGCAAAAATACAACAATAATTTCTATTTCCGTCTCAGGTGTTGTGATTATTTGCTGTTATTCGACTAAAACGATTTCGTTCAGGGGCTGAACCGTTGATGATGGTCATCTGTATGCAGCTTCAGTCCCATTCCTTGAAGTGCAGTTCCTGTTCCACCCATTGTGGTCTCTTCTTGTCGTCGCAGGGGTTCGACACGCTCAGTCCGATGAGCCGGATAGGTTTCGTTGTGGTGTCCACCTGTCTGAGGAGTTCCTTTGCCAGTGGCAGGATGTCCTGTTTCTTTGTGAGCACCCTGTCAGACGTTATGCTGCGTGTGATGTTGGTGAAGTCGGAGTATTTTATTTTCAGGCTCAGCGTCAGTCCTCTGAATCCGCTTTTCTCCAGTCTTGTCAGCAGTTCCATAACAGTGTGGTATAGTTCTATTATTATCGCCGACCTTTTGTTAATATCCTCCAGAAAAGTCTGTTCGCAACCCACCGACTTCCTTATCCTTACGTTCTCTACAGGCCGCTCGTCTATGCCACGTGCGAAATTATAGAACGTGGGTCCCGCCTTTCCGAACACCTCAGTGAGATGATTCAGCGAGCATTGTCTCAGCTGTTCCCCGTTGAATATCCCCATGCGGTGCATCGTCTCTCTCGTCTTCGGTCCCACGCCCCAGAAATCCTCTATCGGCAGCGTTGCGATGAAGTCGAGAGCACGGTCAGGGTGGATGGTAAACAGTCCGTCGGGTTTGCGGTAGTCAGAGGCTATCTTGGCGAGAAACTTGTTGTACGACACACCCGCACTTGCTGTCAGCTCCGTCTCCTGTCTTATAGCTTCCTTTATCTCCCTTGCTATGTCTTGAGCGAGCAGAATCTGCGGTTTGTTGCAGGTCACGTCTAGAAAAGCCTCGTCGATAGACAACGGTTCTATCAGCTCTGTATAGCGTTGGAAAATGGCGTGTATCTGTCGCGACACCTCTTTATACGCCTCATGCCTGCACGGCACGATAATCAGTTCCTTGCACAACTGTTTCGCCTTTGCCATCGACATAGCCGAGCGCACTCCATATCGCCTTGCCTCATAGCTCGCCGTAGACACCACACCGCGTGGTCCGTCAAACCCCACGGCAATCGGTTTGCCGCGCAGCTCCGGATTGTCTCTTTGTTCCACTGCAGCAAAAAAGGCATCCATGTCGATATGTATTATCTTTCTGATATTGTCCATTGGCTTGTCATGCAAGGATTTCTGTTTGTTGCTTCATGCCTGTTTCTGATGTAGGCATTTTGCGTGACTGACACGTTTGCAAATGCAAAGATAATGTTTTTATGGCAGATATATATAATGTTTCATTAACATCATTCAGTCTTGTTGGTCCTTGAAGTGGTTTGAATATTCTTCAGCAGTCTGGCTACAAGATCCTTTGTGTTATCTGACAAAATCAAGGAATCCTTATGAAACACATTTGGTGCTGCAAGTTCATTCTCTATCATCCTGTAGAAGCTGTCCTTGTAGTCAAGGTCATAGTAGCCTATGAGCAATGCAAGGAAATCTCCAAGAGAAAGGTTCTCTTCATGGAGGACATCCGTGTTAATTGTAATTTTCATTGTTTTTTGTCTTTTTAAAGGGTTATAAATGAAAAAGCACAACCCCTGAAGAGGAGCTGTGCTATAAAATATATTCTTATTAGTTAAGTATTGCTATTCAAACGAGAGGTAAGAACATATACTATATTATTATATTCATTGCATTGTGTGTAAGATGGAAGATTCAGCCTATAAAGAGCAAGACTTTTACAGTCTGTGTAAATATGACGTTAATCATCTGACTCTTTATTATTGTTATTGTTTTTATATTCTATTCTTGGAACTATTTCCTCGTCAAAAATATAATATATATATTTAATAAGAAAAGGATTGTGAAAATCCATCTTTTCTAATTTGTATTTTTTTATTATATTCAGAACAAACTCTGATTTTTTATACCTGTGAAAGCTAAAAATTGCCCAAAATTCCCTAATAGCCTTTGGTGACCATTTACCTTTTGCTAAATTAGTAACTTCCCCTAAAATACGTGATTGCTCAAGAGTTGGTCCTGCTTCAGGAAAATCACTACTGATGACCATTAATAGGAACAGGAAGATAAGGATCAATGGGATCCATAAAAACGGGTAATACATTATTTCCATCATGTAAATAATTCTGTTTAATTGTAAAAGGTTTATATCCTACAATTCCATCTAAGGGGTATCCGCCAAAGTTATCTATTACTTTTTGTGCCTTAGAACCATCCTCAATATGAAATTTTTTCTTTAGTCTATCTGCTATTTGCCATTGTGGATTCAGTTTCTGCTCATCTCTAAATTCCATCAGTTTAATACCATTTTGCTCTGCCAATTTAGTATAGTTAGAGTGTTCTCCTCCAATCATTCCTTTGGTAAATAAATCTGCCTCTATCGTTGTTTCGTCAGGTAAGGCACTTAAATCAAAATACCTTGGACCAATACCTTCATTTGTCATTCTATATGTTCCATCATAATTTTTTCTATACATAGTTATAGGGACTTCATCTTCGGAAATACCTGCCCATATTGCCCCATTTTGAAATCTGTTCTCTGCCGCTTCAGTTCCATAAGTAGAAACATATTTATTATACCAAGCAGGTTTCCTTCCATTATAGAATGTTGGTGGTTTCCTGTAAAAAGGTGCTGCGAATGTTGAAGGCAAGTCCAGTAAATGCCCCTTATAGCTAGCAGGATTTAGGTAATTGAGAGTGTAACGTCCTCTGTTCTTAAGGTTGTTTCTTACGAAATTTCCATATATTCCACCTGCTGTATATCCAGGGTTAAGAATCTCTCCCATTTCTGGGGTAAGAGGAGAATACATTGCTACATTAGTACTAAAGTCTCTGCCTGTAATGGCTTCTGATGCTTTGTCTACTGCCTTTCCTCCAAGACTGCCTCCAATGGTAGTCGCTAAGGTTGCAAGAGGTGCGGAGATTGCTGCTTTAAGCAATGTAGGTGCAAGTGCCGTAGTAACTATTGGTCCCCAAGTACCCTCTATTGCATTGATGATTGCACTTTGTGACCTCCTGGTTTTGCTCCAATCCACATTATTTGGGTCATAAGTCTTTACTTCCTCCTGTAGGAATGGGTTGTCCTTATAAGTATCATTACCTGTTGCCTTGTCATAGGCAGCTTGGGCTAAGTCAGTAAGAGTGGTGTCATAATCTTTTGGTTTTGTGGTAAGTTTATTCCAGGCGGCTTGTTGGGCATCATCCCATAATCCATTGTCAGGAACATCCAAATCTGCTGCCCTCATCATTGCCTGCCTTTTCTGCACTTCCTTCATTCCCTTTTTATATGGAGAATTGGGTGCTGTTGTCCGCCATTTCTCAAATTCTTGAGGAGACATCTGGGCAAACATGAGCAGAGGAATAGCGTTGTAGTTATCATCATAAGTATAATGTGTTCCATTAGGTCCTTGATAATACTCTCTTTCTATCAGTTTACCCTTATCATCATAGAACAATCCCTTCTTAGGCTGTTCAAAAAGCCCGTTCAAATTGGTTGAGAGGCTTATGTCTCCTGTATTATTCCTTTTTTTAGTCATAATGTTAATCTTTTGATGACAAAGGTAAGAAAACAAAGGATAACCTTAAAGAGGATTAGTTTCCTGCTAAGATTTCCTTTGCTTTTTACTTTATGGATACAAAGATATGAATTTATTCAGTATGTTGTATGGGAAGATACATCATTTCTTTATAAATTCTTCCAACTCACCAAGAGTATGGATGGTGTATATAGCATCCTTGTTGAAGTCCTTTATCATGTTTTCATGGATTTCCTGCTCTCTGGTGTTTTCATAATAAGGCATTATTATGATGAGGAACTTATGCCTCAGTGACCTTCCAAGTCTTTGTGGTCCAATTACTTCTGATGAAGAATAGTTTGCAAATATGGCATACTTGCAGTCTGTAAGATTGGCATTCTCATTGAGAATATTGACAGAGACTATGTGGTCAATCTTCCTATTGTTGCAATCATTGTATATTTGGTCAGAGTCTTTGTACTTTGAGGTCGTTTTCTTTATTATTGTTTTTCTGAAACAAAGTGTCATAGTATCATTTTGAGCTTCACTTCAGAATCTAAAGTACTGGCGGTGAAAGAATTACGTCAATGATACTTTTCTGAATGTTTTACAGAAAAGTATCATAAAAGTATCATAGAAGTATCATCGGGGGGTATCTTGGTTTTTGTCTAAAGATTATCCAGCATAGAAATCAGCAAGGGAAAAGGGAGTGCCACAAGCATCATTGGCAAGGAGAACAAAAAAGTACAAGAAATGGGCACGGTGCTTGCCCATGTTGGGCAACGTGCTTGCCCATGTTGGGCACGGTGCTTGCCCCTGTTGGGCAGAATCCGTGTATGAAAAGTGCCCAAAACATTAGCCCCAATCGTTCATCAGACCGTTCTATGTAATATGTAGCAACAGCTTGCAGTCTTTTGCTTTTAGAGAGTGGATTTTGTTTGGGTTTAATTCGCAATAGCTTGCAGTTATGTTTTCTGTTCTTCGTGCTGAGGTTTTATAACCTGTGGATTTTTACCATAAAAAAATATGTTTGGCATTTGCAAACCGCCGACTTGGTCCCCGTTTTCCGCTTGTTTTCATCAAGAGAATGATAGAAATAAGAAGCCATGACATCTATTGCCAAATGACCGTTGTTATGAAAACCGTTACAGAAGATGAAAATGTGCTATTTAAGTTGGTAATAATAATAAAAATGTGTAACTTAGCACCCAAATTATGTATTGACTAAAATATAAGGAAATGATTATAACTACAACACCCTCTATTGAGGGACATCCGGTTAAGGAATATAAGGGCATTGTGACCAGCGAAGTGATAATCGGTGCCAATGCCATCAGAGACTTCATGGCAGGTATCCGTGACTTCTTCGGCGGCAGGAGCAGAACCTACGAACAGGTGTTTGCCGAAGCGAGATTCAACGCCTTCCGTGAGATAGAGCAGCATGCCGTGAATCTCGGCGGCAATGCCGTTGTGGGCGTGCGTCTCAGTTATGAAACCGTTGGCTCAGGCAACTCCATGCTGATGGTGGTCTGCAGCGGTACGGCAGTCGTGATCTGATTTCCGAAAGCCCCATCTGCAAGGAGGGAAGAAACATACTACTACTATTACTATATAATAAGACTAATCCATGAGTAGCAAGTGTAAACTCGCAGCTCTATCGAAACAAACAAGATGATGAAGAAAAGTAATATCGTGAGGCTCCTCTGCCTCGCTGTATTTACGGCAGGCGCTATTGAAGCAGCTGCCGATACCAAGACACTCACCGTGATGCTGAAGAATACTCTCAATGTAAGGCGTGCTGACGTTCCGGTGGTGTTGCAACTGAAAGACGTTCCCTTCAACGTGAAGGATGCAGTGGTGAGATGCGAGGGTAGGGAAGTGGCATCGCAGATAGACGATCTGGACCGTGACCTGCACAATGACGAACTCGCCTTCGTGATAGACATGGACGCCAAGGGCAAGAAGGTGGTCACCGTAGACCTGTATTCGGAAAAGCAGGCGGACCGCAACTATCCGCGCCGCACATACGGCGACATGATAATGAGAGACAACAAGACGAAGGTGAAGAACGGATTCCGTTCCTACGTCCACTCGGTCTCAGCACCCGAAGGAGTTGACGTATTCCATCTCCTGCATCACCACGGAGCAGATTTCGAATCAGAACTCGTGGCATACAGAGTGTATTTCGACGAGCGTCAGACCTTTGACCTCTACGGCAAGTACAAGAAGCAGCTCGAACTCGAAACAAGCCAGTTCTATCCCGATGACAAGCAGCTTGCCGACGGTTATGGCGATGATGTGCTCTGGGCAGGCAAGACAGTGGGACTCGGAGCCCTGCGCGGTTGGGACGGCGAGAAACCGACAATGGTCAGTCCGGTGCTGTCGAGAGGCCAGCGTATGGTGGCGAGCGGACCCGTCCGCACCATCGTGGAACTCACCGACGAGGGGTGGCAGCTATCAGGCGAGACCTTCAACGTGAGGCAGAACGTGATAATCTATGCCGGACACAGAGACTGCGAGGTGCATGCCTGGGTGGACACGCCGGCAAAAGACGCGAAGTTTGCCACGGGAGTCATCAATCTAAACGACAAGATGTATTCCGACCATCGCGGACTCGTGGGCGACTGGGGCGGCAACTGGCCTAACGGTGCCAAGGACTCGATAGCCGGAAAACCGAAAATCGTGGTTGGTCTGGCAGTCAACGTGCCGGAGAAATATGTGGATAGCGAGCCGACGACGGAGAAAGACCAGTATCTCTATGTCATGCACACGGCAGGCGGCAATTATCTCACATACAATATGGCGTTCACCTGCGACAAGGAAACCTTCGGCTATAAGGACGCCAAGGAGTGGTTCGCATGGATGAAGCAATGGAAAAAAGAACTCGACAATCCCGTGACCGTCACCATAGAGTAGCGGACGGAAAGGAAAGAAAAATCAAATAAATGTCAACTATGCTGTAGTTTTCCAGATACTGCCAGCGTTATATAAGTAGTATTGACATTAAAACGAAAGAGTATGAAGGAATTTTTCAAGCAAGTAGGAGCTACGGTAGTAGGTATCATGATCTTCTGCCTCGTAGTGGGAGTGATGAGCGTGATGAGCATCGTGGGCATGATTGCCTCGTCAAGTGCCACAAAGGACGTTGCTGACAACACGGTATTCGTGATAGACCTGAACGGACAGCTGCAGGAGCGTGCCGAAGACGACATCATGGCGGTGCTCTCCGGCGGCAGAACCGACGTGATAGGACTCGACGACCTGCTGCTCGCCATCAAGAAGGCAAAGAACAACGACAAGGTGAAGGGCATTTACATACAGTCGGGACTCTTCGTCTCTGACTCTTACGCTTCGCTGCAGGCGGTGCGCAAGGCGTTGGTAGACTTCAAGAAGAGCGGCAAGTGGATAGTGGCATACGGCGACGTGTATACACAGGCCACATACTACCTCTCGTCGGTTGCCGACAAAGTGTATCTCAACCCCAGCGGTCAGGTGGAATGGAGCGGAATCTGCTCGCAGACGATGTTCGTGAAAGACCTGATGGCAAAGTTCGGCGTCAAGATGCAGGTGGTGAAAGTAGGAGCCTACAAGAGTGCAACCGAGATGTTCACCGGCGACAAGATGAGCGACGCCAACAAGGAGCAGGTGTCTGCATTCATCAACGGAATATGGAACACGGTGTGTACCGACGTGGCGAAGAGCCGCAAGGTGACCGTTGCACAGCTCAACCAGTATGCCGACAACATGATAACGCTGGGCGATCCTAAAGACTACGTGAAATACAAGCTCGTGGACAAGCTGCTCTATGTTGACCAGCTCAAGGCAGAGGTGAAGAAACTGATGAATCTGAAGGATGACGACGATGTGAACACAATAGGCATAACAGGAATGGCCGGAGTGCCCGGCGGAGCTGACGACGGAGACTGCATCGCCGTGTATTACGCCTATGGCGACATCGTGGACAACGCCACAGGAATGGCATCTCGCAGCCATGTGATCGACGGCGCTAAGGTGTCGGCAGACCTGCGCGACCTCGCCGATGACGACGACGTGAAGGCAGTGGTGATAAGGATAAACTCAGGAGGCGGCAGCGCCTATGCCTCAGAACAGATATGGAGTGCCGTGCAACTCGTGAAGGCAAAGAAGCCGGTAGTGGTTTCTATGGGCGGAATGGCAGCATCAGGCGGATACTATATGAGCTGCTCTGCCAACTGGATTGTGGCAGAACCTACCACGCTGACGGGAAGTATCGGAATCTTCGGTATGTTCCCAGACGCCAGCGGACTGCTCACAGAGAAGCTCGGAGTGAAGTTCGACGAGGTGAAGACAAACAAGAACAGCGGTTTCGGCACTATGGCTCGCCCGTTCTCTGAAGAGGAGATGGGTTATCTCTCGGCATATATCGACCGCGGATACAAACTCTTCCGCCAGCGTGTGGCAGACGGACGCCGTCTCTCTACCGATGCTGTGGAGAAGATAGCACAGGGCAGAGTATGGCTCGGACAGGATGCGCTGAAGATAAAGCTCGTAGACCAGCTCGGCGGACTCGATGACGCCGTGGCAAAGGCTGCGAAACTTGCGAAGGTGAATGACTACTATACTGCCGAATATCCGGCAAAGGCAAGCTGGATGGACGACCTGCTGGACAACGGATTCTCTTCGGGCAGCTACATCGACGAGCAGATGCGCATGACGATGGGAGAATACTACTCCACATTCATGCTGCTGAAGAACATCAACCGGCAGTCGGCAATCCAGGCACGCATGCCTTATGTCATAACAATAAAATAGCGAAAAAACAATAACTCCACAACAGATATGGAAGGCGATTTCATCAAAATCAACGATTGGCTGCTGCCGCTGAGCTGGATCTACGGAGCGGGAGTGAGGCTGCGAAACCAGATGTTCGAAATGGGCATACTGAAGAGCCGCAGCTTCGACATCCCCGTAATCTCCGTTGGTAACATCACCGTGGGAGGCTCCGGCAAGACACCACATGTGGAGTATCTCATCAATCTGCTCAGAGACAAAGTGAAAGTGGCTGTGCTAAGCCGCGGATACAAGCGCAAGAGCAAGGGATATATGCTTGCCACCGCCGACACTCCGATGAGCGACATTGGCGACGAGCCGTATCAGATGAAGAAGAAATTCGCCGATATCTATGTGGCTGTTGACAAAGACCGCTGTCATGGCATCGACCAGTTGACGGCAAACGAGGAGACGTCAGACACCGACGTGATACTTCTCGACGATGCCTATCAGCACCGCTACGTGAAGCCGGGAGTGAACATACTGCTCGTTGACTATCACAGACTGATAATGTATGACAAACTGCTGCCGGCAGGAAGACTCAGAGAACCGCAGAAGGGAAAGGCGAGAGCCGACATCGTGATAGTGTCGAAATGTCCCGCCGACCTCAAACCGATGGAATTCAGGGTCTTAACCAAGGCGATGAACCTCTTCCCGTATCAGAAACTATATTTCACTACGCTGAAATACGGCAGTCTGAGACCCATCTACGGCGGTGAGGACAGAAAACTCGACACGCTGACCGGCGATACCTCGATATTGCTGCTCACGGGAATAGCGTCGCCGCAGCAGATGATAGTAGACCTGAAGCCATACACGGAGCGTATCACACCGCTCACCTTTCCTGACCACCATCAGTATACCGATGCCGACATCGACCGCATCAATGCTGAATTTGAGGCGATGAAAGGCAACGACAAGATGATTGTCACCACGGAAAAAGACAACGCCAGACTCTGCGGAATGGAAGGACTGAGCGACGAGGTGAAAAAGAATATCTACGTGCTGCCCGTGGAAGTGGGCTTCATGTTAGACCAAGAAGAAGATTTTAACGAAAATATTATTGGCTATGTACGAAAAAATTCAAGGAACAGCATCCTGGCTAAAGCAAAGGATGACAACAAGTCCGACAACAGCGATAATTCTGGGAACAGGACTCGGACAATTAGCTTCAGAAATAACTGACAGCTATGAGTTCCCCTATTCTGAAATCCCAAACTTCCCTGTATCTACAGTGGAGGGCCATGCCGGAAAACTCATTTTCGGCAAGCTCGGAGGCGTAGACATCATGGCGATGGAAGGACGCTTCCACTATTATGAGGGATACAACATGAAGGAGGTTACATTCCCTATCCGAGTGATGTATGAACTGGGCATCAAGACCCTCTTCGTGTCTAACGCCTCGGGAGGCATGAACCCGGAATTCAAGATCGGAGACCTCATGATCATCACAGACCACATCAACTTCTTCCCGGAGCATCCGCTGCGCGGAAAGAACTTCCCCACGGGACCACGTTTCCCGGATATGCACGAGACCTATGACCACGCCCTCATCAAACAGGCAGAAGACATCGCCCGAGAGAAGGGAATCAGAGTGGTGCATGGAGTGTATATGGGAGTGCAGGGACCTACATTCGAGACACCTGCAGAATACAAGATGTATCACCGCATGGGAGCCGACGCAGTGGGAATGAGCAC
>ERZ780142.163-NODE-163-length-10862-cov-3.22819_pt1 | contig 10862 bp, 7 predicted proteins | sample MGYA00511347_ERZ780142 | MGnify/ENA primary metagenome ERZ780142 (study PRJEB29588, sample SAMEA2145758) | human gut metagenome | biome: human gut; feature: human-associated habitat; material: faeces | place: Denmark | collected 2008/2010 ...
TGAAGGAGGAATATCCATTAGCCACGATTCATGGTCATAATGAATTTGCCAACAAGGCTTGCCCCTGCTTTAATGTAAAGAAGGAGTGGGGGAAGGAGTAAAACAAAAAATAGCGGATCTTCACAGACCCGCTATTTCCTATTATTTTAAATTTTTTAAGTGTTTATTGTAAATTTTCTAGCCTTATACAATGCCCTGAGCCATCATAGCCTTAGCTACCTTCAGGAAGCCGGCTACGTTTGCACCCTTTACGTAATTTACGTAACCGTCTGGCTCTGTACCATACTTCACGCAGTTTGCGTGAATATCGTTCATGATGTCGTGGAGCTTAGCATCAACCTCCTCACGAGACCACTTCAGACGCTCTGAGTTCTGGCTCATCTCAAGACCTGATACTGCAACACCACCTGCGTTGGCTGCCTTACCTGGAGAGTAGAGAATCTTAGCATCCTGGAATACCTTGATAGCCTCTGGAGTAGAAGGCATGTTAGCACCCTCGCTTACTGCGATTACGCCGTTGGCGATGAGAGCCTTGGCTGCCTCCTCGTTGATTTCGTTCTGAGTAGCTGATGGGAGAGCGATGTCTGCCTTCTCAAACCAAGGCTTAGCACCTGCAACATATTTTACACCATACTTCTCTGCATATTCCTTGATACGGCCACGCTCTACGTTCTTGAGCTCCATGATGTAATCGAGCTTCTCGCGGTCGATTCCGTCTGGGTCGTAGATGTAACCGTCTGAATCTGAACATGTAACTGGCTTAGCACCCAACTGGAGCAACTTCTCCATAGTGTACTGGGCTACATTACCTGAACCTGAAACCAAAACAGTCTTGCCCTTGATGTCAATACCCTTGGTAGCGAGCATGTTGCAGAGGAAGTATACGTTACCGTAACCTGTAGCCTCAGGACGGATCAATGAACCACCGAACTCCTGACCCTTACCGGTCAAGACGCCCTGGAACTGGTGTGTCAACTTCTTGTACATTCCGAAGAGGTAACCTACCTCACGGCCACCTACACCGATGTCACCAGCTGGAACATCCTCGTCTGGACCCATGTGACGGTAAAGCTCTGTCATGAAAGCCTGGCAGAAACGCATTACCTCGTTGTTGCTCTTGCCACGTGGAGAGAAGTCGGAACCACCCTTAGCACCACCCATTGGGAGAGTTGTAAGAGAGTTCTTGAATGTCTGCTCGAAAGCCAAGAACTTCAAAATACCCAAGTTTACTGACTTGTGGTAGCGAAGACCTCCCTTGTAAGGGCCAATCGCGTTGTTGTGCTGTACGCGGTAACCCATGTTAGTCTGTACGTTGCCCTTATCATCTACCCAAGATACGCGGAACTGGATGATGCGGTCTGGAATGCAGAGACGCTCGATGAGGTTTGCCTTCTCAAACTCTGGGTGCTTGTTGTACTCTTCCTCGATAGTACCGAGAACCTGACTAACTGCCTGAATGTACTCAGGCTCGTTTGGGAATCTTCTTTGGAGATTCGCGATTACTTCTGATGCTTTCATAATCTTTAATCTTTTATTGTGTTTAAATTCTTACTTCTTTATTTCTGCTTGCAAAGATACATGTTTTTCTCGAAAACACCAACAAAAAGAAAGAAAAAATGCAGAAAAAGTAGAAAAAAGTTATTTTTTAACATTCTTAATCACGATTTGTAGCGCTTTTGTGTACGCACACCTTATTATATAAGAGACGTTTTTCGGGGTTTAAGCCTTTATTTCTGTTTCAGGGAATCTTGCATTCTGACGACTTCTGTTTATCTATCCTGCGCCATAGGGCATAAACAAGCAGGATGACAGCGTAGAGACCGATTACCTGAGGCAGACTGATTCTTACGTTTTCGATGCTTGCTCCAGGCAGCATGCTGATCAGTTTTATGGCTGTATTCAAAACTGGGTGATGCTGGTCAGGGCGCCTGATGTAAGGCTGATGAGTGGGGCGACAACCGGTGCTATGGGCGCCCATAACGTGAGTGGGGAGAACAGAATTAAGGCTGCTCCAAGATATAGGATGAGGGTTGCTGCGGGAATGGCGATGTAATTGGTGAGAAGGGAATAGCACGATATTCTGCCGAAGGAGTAGACGATGACCGGAAGGGTTCCTATCTGGGCTGCCAGTGAAACGCAAAGAAGTCCCCATGCCCAACGGAGGAAACGACTGCGGATGGGGAGGAGGGTGTAAAGGGGTGTGAAGAACAGCAGAATGGAGGCTACTGCCAGGAACGAAAGCTGGAAACTCAACTCGAAAAGATAGAGCGGACTGATGAGGAGCATAAATATATAAACTGAGGCTAAGGTGTTGAGCGGCAGACCGGTACGATGGATAGCTAAACTTAAGCTGTAGGCTGAAAGCATGATGGCTGCACGGACTGCACTTGCCGGCAATCCTATGAGGAAAACGTAGGTCCAGATGGAGATGAGGGACAGGATGATGGTGTAAACTGAGTACTTTCTGCCGCCTAGCAGAAAGATGAAAAGCTGGAAGATTATACCTATATGAAGTCCGCTTACTGCCAGGATGTGACTGGCTCCGGAAATGGAGTAACTGTTTCGGGTGTTCGAGTCGAGTGCGCTCTTGTCGCCTAGCGCCATGGCTGCGATGACTGCATAGTCTTGCTGTTTTACGTGAAGGGAAACCAGTTTGCTTTCAATATTGCTTTTATAGCGTTCGGTATTGATTTTTGCCCGTGTGAGGTAAGACAGTTCCTGCCAGTTTTTCAGTTGTGTAGAGGTCTGGGAATCAGCTATTTGCTTACAGGTAAGAAAAGCCCCAAGGCTCAGGATGCATAAATGAATCATCACGCATTGGGAGAAGATGAGAAACTGGTGGCTCCTGCTGAAGTAAGCTTTTGGGCTTAAGAACTCAGTAAGGAAAAAGATGATGCTGCCAAGGGCGCATGAAATGATGGAGATGATGAGCCAAAAGGGCATATTGAAATCATCATAGCCCCATTTGGCTATGATGATTCCGATCGTCAGTGTGAGGCTGATGGTCATGAGCGGGGTGAGGGGTAGCTCTTTCATCATTCCTCTTTTCTTTTTTAAAAGATGATTATTTATTCAAGTTTCGCAAGCTCAGAAGTTAAAGGAGTTAAAGGAGTTATCGCTCCCTACGGTCGCTGAGGAGTTAAGACAACAGTCTTTTTGGCGTTGTTTTTAAGCAGCAAGACATACGTCTTAACTCCTTAACTTCCTTAACTCCTTTAACTTCCTGATATGCGAAAGTTCAGTTATTTACCTATTTCTTGAATCCGAAGATGCGCTTGATGAATTTCTTCACAGCGTTTTCTTGCTTCTGTGGATTTACGATAGGGGTGTGCTTGCGTGCAGCTGGCTTGTCGCCCTTTTTCTGGGCTACGCCTCTGCCACGGCCGTTGCTGCCTGGGCGAACATTGTTCTCGGTGCCTGGGCGCTGCTGGTTGCTGTTATAGCTGTTATTGCGGCGCTTCTGGCTGTTGCTGTTCTTTGGCTGCTCGCCTGGCTGGGCTGGCTTTCTGTTCTGCTGCTTTGCGTTCTGCTGCCTGTTGCCCTGCTGTGGCTGCTGCTTTGCGTTCTGCTGCTTATTGCTCTGCTGAGGCTGCTGCTCGTTGTTGCGTGGTACTTTTTCCTGACGCTCGTTTGGCTTGTTTGGCTTGCGCTTGTGAGAAGTCTGGTCGCGGTCTTTCTGTCGGCGGTTCTTGGCGCTGTTCTTTCCGCCCTCTCCGTTTCTGCCGTTACCGCGTCTGTTGTTTCTTCCGTTTGCACCTTTCTTCTTCGGCTTGTTGAGCTTGATGTATTCAGGACCTTCGCCGCATCCCTCAGGGAGAGGCATCTTGTCTACCACCTTCTCCAGGAACTTCTCTATCTGCTGGAACCAGTACTGGTCTTCTTCGCTTACGAAGGTGATGGCTCTACCATCGCGGTTGGCACGGGCTGTACGGCCGATGCGGTGAACGTAATCTTCTGTATCGTGAGGAACATCGTAATTGATGACCATCTCAATATCATCGATGTCGATTCCGCGCGCCACAATATCGGTAGCTACGAGAACATCATACTGTCCGCTCTTGAACTTGAACATCACATCATCGCGCTCAGCCTGTTCCAGGTCGCTGTGCATGGCTCCGCAGTTTACTCCAATCTGCTGGAGGGAAGCTGCGAGTTGCTTCACCTTGAATTTGCTGCCGCTGAAGACGATGACGCGCTTCAGGTCGCCTGCCTTGAAGATGTCCTTGATGATGGTCATCTTCTGGGTTTCGTAGCATACGTATGCTTCCTGCTTGATTTTCTCGGCTGGCTTGCTGACGGCAAGTTTGATTTCTACCGGATTCTTGAGCAGGGTCTTAGCCAGTTCTTCTATCTTCTCAGGCATGGTTGCCGAGAACATGATGGTCTGGCAGGTCTTTGGCAGTTTTGACGCGATGGTCTTGATGTCTTCAGAGAAACCCATGTCGAGCATGCGGTCGGCCTCGTCGAGGATGAAGAAGCTTACCTTGCTGAGGTCTACATTGCCCAGAGAGATATGGGAGATGAGACGGCCCGGGGTGGCGATGACTACATCGGCACCCATGCGGAGGCTGCGCAACTCCTGATCGTAACGGTTGCCGTCGTTGCCGCCGTATACGGCTACGCTGCTCACGCCCTGCAGGTAATAGCCGAAGCCTTGCATCGCCTGGTCTATCTGCTGGGCGAGCTCGCGGGTTGGTGACATGATGACGCAGTTGATGGCGTCTTTCGGATAACCGCCGTCATCGAGCTTGCTCAATACTGGCAGCAGATAGGCTGCGGTTTTGCCGGTTCCGGTCTGGGCTACGCCCAAGACATCGTGACCTTCTAATATCTCTGGAATGCACTTTTCCTGTACTGGAGTGCATGTGTCGAAGCGCATATCGTATAATGCGTCGAGCACGTTGTCATTTAAATCTAATTCGTCGAAATACATTCTTTCTATAGTTTATAGTTTATAGGGGGCACGGCTGCTATAAACTATAAACTCTTAATTATTAATTGATAATTACCTCGGTGCCTTGCGGTAGCAGAAGTAGGCTACGATGGCGAAGAGGAAGTTTGGAAGCCACGCTGCCAGAACAGACGGGAAATTGGCCTGGATGGCGAAGGTGGCAGAAACCGTCTGCAGCATGATGTAGCCGAAACTCAGCGCAAGTCCTACGCCCAATGCTGCTCCCATGCCGCCCTTGCGCTTGCGGGCTGAGAGGGAGACACCGATGATGGTGAGGATGAACGAGGCGAAGGAAGAGGCGATGCGCTTGTGGTATTCTACCTCGTACTGCACTACGTTGCCCGAACCGCGGTTGATCTGCTTGGAGATGTAATCGCGGAGCTCAGGACTGGTGAAGGTTTCCTGCTGACCCTTGGAATAGACCAGGTCGGTAGGTTCCATCATGATGATGGTGTCCTTCTGCGCTCCGCTCGTAATATGCTCCTTCATGCCCTGGAGCTTGCGGATTTTCCAGTTGCTCAGTTTCCAGTGATACTTGCTGTCGGAAATGGTGTCGTACTGGATGTCCATCGCTGTAAGGTGGCTTACGAGTTTCTTGTCCTGGAACTTGTCGAGACAGAATCCGTAGCCGCGTTTCATGCTGTTGTCGTAATGCTGCATATAGGCAATCACTCCCTTGTCTACCTGCAGCTGTACATTCTCGGCACTGGTATTCTTCTTCTTGTTCTTGTACATCGTCTCGAAGTTCTGCCTGATGACGGTTCCGTGGGGAATGACGTAGGCTGAGAGCCCGAAGGAGAGGGCTGAGAGCAGCACGCAGGTAATCATGTATGGGCGAAGGAGACGCTTGAAGGATACTCCCGACGCCAGGATGGCGATGATTTCGGAATTGCTTGCCAGCTTGGTGGTGAAGAGAATGACCGCCACGAACACGAACAGCGCACTGAAGAGGTTGGCAAAATAGGGCACGAAGTTGGCGTAGTAATCGAAGATGATTGCGCGCGCCGGTGCATGGTGCTCTGTGAATTTTGACAGGTTCTCGTTGAAGTCGAAGACGATGGCGATGGAGATGATCAGGGCGATGGAGAAGAAATAGTAGCCCAGAAACTTCTTGATAATGTACCAGTCGAGCTTCTTGATGTACCTGAACGGGTTGAGAAACCTGAAAATGCGCAGGAACCGGAGCTTGTGAGCCAGCCAGCGCACAGCCCTGATGAGCCACCCGAACTTGCGGGAAGCCCATCGGCCGGTGCGGTAGAGCCGGCGGTGTTTTCTTATTTTCTTAAAATCTTTCATGATGCTTGCTTACTTAAATTCTTCGGCCAAGCTGGTCGATGATGGAATTCTTCCATGCCACGAAATCGCCCTGCTCGATATGATGGCGGGCATCGGTCACGAGGCGCAGATAGAAAGAGAGGTTGTGGATGCTGGCTATCTGCATCGCCAGCAGCTCCTGGGCCTTGAAGAGGTGGTGGAGGTAGGCCTTCGTGGTTACGAGGTCGATGTCGCAGCCGTCTGGATCTACCGGACTGAAGTCTTTCTCCCACTTCTTGTTGCGCATGTTCATCGTGCCCTGATAGGTGAAGAGCATGGCGTTGCGGCCGTTGCGGGTCGGCATTACGCAGTCGAACATGTCTACGCCGCGCTCGATGGCTTCGAGGATGTTCTGCGGGGTTCCTACGCCCATCAGATATCTCGGCTTGTCTTTCGGCAGGATTTCGTTCACTACTTCTATCATCTCATACATCACCTCGGTAGGCTCTCCTACGGCAAGTCCGCCGATGGCATTTCCGTCGGCTCCCTTGTCGGCAATGTATTTGGCTGCTTCGCGGCGCAGGTCCGGGAAGGTGCAGCCCTGAACGATAGGGAAGAGGCTCTGCTGATAGCCGTAGAGGGGCTCGGTTTCGTTGAACCGCTTGATGCAGCGGTCTAGCCAGCGCTGGGTGAGCATGAGGCTGTTCTTGGCGTACTGGTAATCGCTCTGTCCCGGTGGACATTCATCGAAGGCCATCATGATGTCGGCTCCGATGATGCGCTCGGTGTCCATCACATTCTCCGGTGTAAAGAAGTGCTTGCTGCCGTCGATGTGGGAGCGGAACTCGCAGCCTTCTTCCTTGAGCTTGCGGATGCCGGTGAGCGAGAAGACCTGGAAGCCGCCGCTGTCGGTGAGGATAGGACGGTCCCAGCCGTTGAACTTGTGCAAGCCGCCTGCTGCCCTGATGACGTCAAGACCTGGGCGCAGGTAGAGGTGATAGGTGTTTCCGAGGATGATCTGTGCCATGACCTGCTTCTTGAGTTCCTCGAAGTGGACGCCCTTCACGCTTCCTACGGTTCCTACGGGCATGAAGATTGGGGTCTTGATCTGTCCGTGGTCGGTGGTGATGATGCCTGTACGCGCATCGCTTGCTTTATCTGTTACTTGTAATTCAAATTTCATTTCTATTCTTTTTTATCATTTTCCTCAATGCTGAAGTCTGTAGGGTTTTTCACCTTCTCATCGGTCAGCGCGAACTGCCAGACGTCAGCCACATTCTCTACATAGTGGAAGTCTACGCCCTTGAGATATTTCTCCGGTATTTCCTCTACGTTCTTCTGGTTCTCCCTGCACATCACGATGTGCTTGATTCCTGCCCGCTTGGCTGCCAGAATCTTCTCCTTGATTCCGCCTACCGGGAGCACTTTTCCGCGGAGGGTTATCTCGCCGGTCATGGCTGTGTTGGCACGCACCTTGCGCTGGGTGATGGCTGAGGCGATGCTGGTGGCGATGGTGATTCCGGCAGAAGGACCGTCTTTCGGGGTGGCTCCCTCAGGCACGTGGATGTGGATGTTCCACTGCTCGAAGATGCGGTAGTCTACCTGCAGCAGGTCGATGTGCGACTTGACGTATTCCAGTGCGATAATGGCTGATTCCTTCATCACGTCGCCCAGGTTTCCGGTCAGGGTGAGCTTGCCTGCCTTGCCCTTGCTGAGCGAGGTTTCGATGTAGAGGATTTCGCCGCCTACTGAGGTCCAGGCAAGTCCGGTTACCACTCCTGCATAGTCGTTGCCCTGGTAGATGTCGCGGTTGAACGGCGGATTGCCCAACAGGTCTTTTACTTCGGCAGGGGTGATGGTGTAGTTTTTCAGCTCCTGGTCGCAGGCAAGTTTGTAAGCCATCTTTCTCAGACTCTTGTCAATCTGCTTCTTCAGCTGTCTTACGCCGCTCTCCCGGGTATAGTGCTCGATGATGAACTCGAGGGCATTCTTGTTGAAGCTTACCTTCGGCGAAACCTTGTCGAGTCCGGTGCTTTCCAGCTCTTCCGGTACGAGATGGCGCTTGGCAATCTCTGTCTTCTCTTCGGTGATGTAGCCGCCTACTTCTATCAGCTCCATACGGTCGAGGAGCGGACGCGGAATGACGCTCAGGTCATTGGCGGTGGCGATGAAGAGCACCTTGGAGAGGTCGTAATCCATATCGAGATAATTGTCGTGGAAGGCATTGTTCTGTTCCGGGTCCAGCACTTCGAGCAGGGCTGATGCAGGGTCGCCGTTGAAATTGCTCTGCGCCACCTTGTCAATCTCGTCGAGGATGAAGACCGGATTGCTGCTGCCTGCCTTCAGCATGTTCTTGATGATGCGGCCCGGCATGGCTCCCACATAGGTGCGGCGGTGACCGCGGATTTCGGCTTCATCGTGCAGACCGCCCAGCGACATGCGTACATACTTGCGCTTCATGGCTGCTGCGATGCTCTTGCCCAGACTGGTCTTTCCTACGCCCGGAGGACCGTAGAGGCAGAGGATAGGACTCTTGCCGCCGCCGTTCAGTGCTCTTACGGCGAGGAATTCCAGGATGCGCTCCTTCACATTCTCCATGCCGTAGTGGTCGTGGTTCAGAATGCGCTTGGCGCGGGTCAGACTGAGGTCGTCCTGGGTGTAGGAGTTCCAAGGCAAATCTACCATGGTCTGCAGGAACCCTATCTGTATCGAATAGTCAGGACTCTGCGGGTTCAGGGTGTCGAGCTTGGCAATTTCTTTCTTGAAGATTTTGGCTGTCTCTTCGCTCCAGTTCTTCTTTTTCGCCTTCTCCAGAATCTCCTTCTTCTCCGGACTGGCGTTGCCTTCTCCCAGTTCTTCCCTGATGTTCTTAATCTGCTGCTTGAGGAAGTATTCCTTCTGCTGTTCATCGAGGTCGTAGTGGGTTTTGTTCTCAATCTCAGTCTGGATGCGTAGCAGATGGCGCACCTTGTTCAGGGATCTGATGGCAATCATGATGCGCTCGCTGAGATTTTCCTCTTTCAGCATCTTGATTTTATCCTCGATGGAGAAAGGGAGGAGGGAGCACATGAAGTTGCACTGCATGTGAATGCTCGAGAGTTCGTTGATGGCCTGGATGGCCTCATCAGTATAGTTGGCGTTTGATTTGATATAGTCTGTCGCTTCGTAATGGAAGTTCTCGTAGAGCATTCTGAAGAGTTCATCGTTGTTCTCGTCAGGCCATTTCTCCGGAAGACTTTTTACGTCAATTACTGTGTAAGGCTCTTTTTGAACGAGATGTTTCATCTGACATCTGCCCAGACCCTGGATGATGATGCTCATCTGCTCTGTGCCAGGCATCTTGATCACCTTGATGAGTTTGGCGAAGACACCTACAGGGTAGAGGTCTTCTTCGTAGGGCGATTCTGTATCTTTGTTCTTCTGGCAGAATACGCAGAATATGGTGTCTGGTTTCTTTTCCAGCATCCGGACGAGATTCAGACTTTCCTTTCTGCCCACAACGATAGGGGTCATGTTGGTTGGGAAAACTACAATATCTCGCATGCAGAGGGTAGGGTACAAGCCTTCTTCCTGGTCTTCGATCAGGGTTTTCGGGTCGCCCTCGTAATCTGCAATCATTTGTATTCGGGTACTTGTTCTTCTATTATCCATTTTGTTATGATTTCTATTTTCCGTGCAAAGGTACTCATTTTTTATGAAATATCGTGGAAGATGATAGATTATTTAATAATAAAATTGCTTTTTCTATAAATTAGTACCCGTTTTTATAGATGTAAGTAGCTGCTTTTGCAGGTGGAAGTGGCAATTTCTGCTGCTTGCGATAAAATAAATCGGCGGCGCATTCGTTTTCTTCTGTAAAGAGACAGAAGAATTTATGGATAATTTTCGATTTAAACAGTTTGAGATAGAGCAAGACCGTTGTGCCATGAAAGTAGGAACTGACGGCGTTTTGCTGGGTGCATGGGCGCAAGGTGGCAGGCGGATTCTGGACATTGGTTCCGGAACGGGACTGATTTCGCTCATGATGGCGCAGCGTTTTCCTGAGGCTGAGGTAGTGGGGATTGATATGGATGCTGATGCCTGCGGACAGGCGAGGGAAAATGTGATGGCAAGTCCGTTTCGCGACAGGGTGGAAATAGAATGCTGCAGACTGCAGGATTTCGGGGGAACTTCGGAAGCTGCTGAGGCTTTGGAAACTGCTGAAGGTTTGAAGGCTGCCGGTGTTTTTGATGCGATAGTGAGCAATCCTCCGTTCTTTGTAGATAGCTTGAAAAATCCGGACAGTAAGAGGACGATGGCGAGACATACGGACAGTCTTCCGTTCCGCGATTTGTTTGCGGGTGTAAAACGGCTGCTTTCTGATGACGGTATTTTCTCTGCAATTGTTCCCGTAGAAGTAGTGGAGCAGTTTGTTGCAGAGTCTTGTATATTAGGTTTTTATCTTATACGGAAGTGTGGTGTAAAGACGGTAGATCGCAAGCAGCCCAAGCGCTTTATGCTGAGTTTTGCCAAGCATCGCATTTTGCCTTATGAAGAGCATGTTGAAACGATGATGGATTCGCAGGGAAACCGCTCGGAATGGTATAGGAAAATAACGGAAGAATTCTATCTTAGTGATTAATGAACTCAAGTTTCGCATATAAGCTCCACACGCCCT
>ERZ780142.174-NODE-174-length-10421-cov-1.9835_pt1 | contig 10421 bp, 8 predicted proteins | sample MGYA00511347_ERZ780142 | MGnify/ENA primary metagenome ERZ780142 (study PRJEB29588, sample SAMEA2145758) | human gut metagenome | biome: human gut; feature: human-associated habitat; material: faeces | place: Denmark | collected 2008/2010 ...
TATGGTCATCTCTCTGACGGCATCTTGCATCATATAGAGCGTGAAAACACGCTCAACGGCAACCGTGACCAGGATTTCGGGCAACCAACTCTCACCCCGACCAAATTCCATCTGCCATGCAATGGCAGATTGTGAAACGAGTAGCCGAGCTTGATGCCATCTTTGCTCATCTCTATGGTCTCAAAACAGAAGATCTCCGTTATATCTTAGACCCTAAAGATATCTGTAGCAAAGGCTGCCTTAACGAGACCTTCCGTGTGCTGAAAGACAACGAGATACGCCAGTACGGAGAATACCGCACCAAACGCCTCGTCCTCGAAGCCTGGAATAAATTTGGATTTAACAATTAATATTACAGGAAAGGATTTATATGATATTATCAACATATTATTTTCACACATAAAAGAGAAAACTACCCTACAGTTGTGCTTTCTCATTAAAATCAGTTATCTTTGTAGGCGAAATGGCAATAGCCAAATATAAATGGTATAAAGCGAAATACGTCTAAGATGATAAAGGAAACAATATCTCCTGTTCGAAATAAAGGAGCACAAATGAGCCAAGAAGAAAAACCTTGGTTTAACCATTCGCAGATGATAGCCAATATCATGTCAGCAAGAATGAAGGAACTTGGAATGACTCAAAAGATGTTGGCAGAGAAAATGAATTGTACCCAACAGTACATTTCAAAAATATTAAAAGGGCGTGAGAATCTTTCGCTTGAAGCCATAAACAAAATAGAGAATGCCTTGGATATTCATTTTCTACAAATGAATGAATAGCCATGTTCCATTTCATGGCACGTTTTCTCGCCATGGCAGAGCTTAAGTAAACTTAGCTCTGCTCATCTGGCTTAACGAAAACCTTCTTATAAGTGTAACGATAAAAAAGATAAGATATGTCTGTACAAAGTGAAGCTGCCCTCGAAAACGGACTTATTGCAACTCTTCAAAAGATGAACTACGAGTATGTTCATATTGAAGAGGAGAAGAACCTGTCTGCCAATTTCAAAAGGCAGTTGGAGAAACACAACAAGAAGAAATTGGAGGAACTTGGACGCACAGAGTTTACGGAGTCTGAGTTTGAAAAGATACTTATCTATCTTGAAGGTGGCACTCGCTTTGAAAAGGCAAAGAAACTGCGTGACCTATTTCCGCTTGAACTGGAAAACGGCGAACGTCTTTGGGTGGAGTTCTTGAACCGCACTCACTGGTGTCAGAACGAGTTTCAAGTTTCCAATCAAATCACGGTTGAGGGCAGAAAGAAATGCCGTTACGATGTGACTATACTTATCAATGGTCTGCCTTTGGTTCAAATAGAACTGAAGCGTAGGGGTGTGGAACTGAAACAGGCATACAACCAGATACAACGCTATCACAAGACTTCTTTCCATGGACTGTTTGACTACATCCAGTTGTTTGTCATATCCAATGGTGTAAACACTCGCTATTTCGCCAACAACCCGAATAGTGGATATAAGTTCACATTCAACTGGACAGATGCCGCCAATGTGCCTTTCAACGACTTGGAGAAGTTTGCCACTGTGTTTTTTGACAAATGTACTTTGGGTAAGATTATCGGCAAGTACATAGTATTGCATGAGGGAGACAAATGCTTGATGGTGCTTCGCCCTTATCAGTTCTATGCGGTGGAGAAGATTCTTGACCGTGTGGAAAACTCCAACGACAACGGCTATATTTGGCATACTACAGGTGCTGGCAAGACCTTGACATCATTCAAGGCAGCCCAACTCGTATCCGAGTCGGACGATGTGGATAAGGTGATGTTTGTGGTTGACCGCCACGACCTTGACACGCAGACACAAGCCGAATACGAGGCTTTTGAGCCTGGTGCCGTTGACAGTACCGACAACACAGACGAATTGGTGAAGCGTCTGCACAGCAATTCTAAGATTATCATCACTACCATCCAGAAGTTGAATGCCGCTGTCAGCAAGCAGTGGTATAGCAGTCGTATAGAAGAAATACGCCATTCTCGCATCGTGATGATCTTCGATGAGTGTCACCGAAGCCATTTCGGCGATTGCCACAAAAATATCGTCAAGTTCTTCGACAATACTCAGATATTCGGTTTTACAGGCACCCCTATCTTTGTCCAAAATGCTGTTGACGGACATACCACAAAGGAAATCTTCGGCAACTGTCTTCACAAGTATCTTATCAAGGATGCCATTGCTGACGAGAATGTGCTTGGCTTCCTTGTGGAATACTACCACGGTAATGAGGATGTGGACAATGCCGACCAAGGGCGCATGACAGAGATTGCCAAATTCATCCTTAATAATTTCAATAAGTCAACATTTGAAGGAGAGTTTGATGCATTGTTTGCCGTGCAGTCCGTGCCTATGCTCATCCGTTACTACAAGATATTCAAGGGCCTCCATCCGAAGATTAGGATTGGAGCAGTCTTCACATACGCTGCCAACAGTAGTCAAGACGATGAGCAGACCGGTATGAACACTGGCGGTTTTGCAAGCGAAAGTACAGGCGAGGCAGACGAGCTGCAAGCCATCATGGATGACTATAATGATATGTATGGTACAAGTTTTACTACTGAGAATTTCCGTGCGTATTATGATGACATCAACCTCCGCATGAAGAAAAAGAAGGCAGATATGAAGCCGCTCGATCTCTGCCTTGTAGTTGGAATGTTCCTTACTGGCTTTGACAGCAAGAAACTCAATACGCTCTATGTTGACAAGAACATGGAATATCACGGCTTGTTGCAAGCGTTTAGCCGTACCAACCGTGTGTTGAACGAGAAGAAGCGTTTCGGTAAGGTAGTTTGTTTCCGTGACTTGAAAAGCAAGGTGGACGAGTCTATCAAACTTTTCAGCAATGGAAATCCAATAGAAGATATTGTGCGCCCACCATTTGATGATGTCAAAACCCACTATCAAGAACTGACAAAGAGCTTCTTGGAGCATTATCCCGAACCGCACTATGTGGACTACCTTCAGAGCGAGAACGATAAGAAGCAGTTTATACTTGCTTTCCGTGACATCATCAAGAAGCACGCTGAGATACAGATTTATAATGAGTTTGAGAAGGAAGCCAATGACCTTGGCATGACCGAACAGCAGTTTATGGACTTCCGCAGCAAGTATCTTGACATATACGATTCGTTTGCTGTGCAAAACAAAGAGCAGCCAACGACATACCAAGTACCAGAGGACAATCCTGGCATGGTTGGAGAACCAGACCCTCATGAAGAAGTCGCAACTGGTATGGGCGATATTGATTTTTGCTTGGAACTCCTGCATAGCGATATTATCAATGTTGCCTATATCTTGGAGTTGATTGCCGATCTCAATCCTTATAGTGAGGACTACGAAGAGAGGCGTAAGCACATCATCGACACCATGATAAAGGATGCCGAACTTCGCAGTAAAGCAAAACTCATTGACGGATTTATCCAAAAGAATGTTGATGATGACCGTGATAACTTCATGGCTCGCAAACAAAAGGCTGATGGTACAAGCGACCTTGAAGAACGGTTGAACAACTACATTATCACGGAACGTAACAATGCTGTCAATACGCTTGCAAAGGATGAGGATTTGGATGTATCCGTGCTCAATCACTATCTCTCTGAATATGACTACTTGCAAAAGGAACAGCCTGAAATCATACAAGAGGCATTGAAGGAGAAACACTTGGGACTGATAAAAAAGCGCAAGGCATTGACACGTATAATGGATAGATTAAGGAGTATAATTAAAGTATTTAACTGGGAATAAGTAATTATGGAGAAGAATATATACATAATGAGATGGTATGGACCGTTTGCAGATATGGAAAGTGCAAGGGATTGGGATAGAACAAATCAAATTCCATGCAGTCTATATTTGATGAGTGGTATGAAAAAGTATGCTAAATCATCTGTACATTATTATATAGGAAAAGCAGAACGCAACCTTATAACAGATAGGTTTAAGGATAAAAACCACCACATCAATGATTTTTCAAGGATAAAAGAGATATGGCTCGGCAGTGTTGCAAACAAAAAAGCGACTCACGATGATGTAATGCTTATTGAGAATATGCTTACGTCTTATTTTGTTGGAGAAGTTGGAAAAGATAAAATGCTTAATATGATAAACTTCTGTTTACCTGCCAGCAATGTATATGTTTTATCTGAATGGATAAATCCATATTCAGAATTAGCATGGGGAAAATTATCAAGAAATTCTCCTGCAAATATTGTCGCAGATGTCATTGTCAACAAAGCTAATGATAATGCTTTCAACTACTATTTATATGTGTCAAAGAAATTAAAAAAGCAAGAAAGAAAATAAACGATATGAGCGAAGAATTACAACAGAAACTCCGTGACCAACTTTGGGAAGTTGCAAACAAACTGCGTGGCAATATGTCTGCCAGTGACTTCATGTATTTCACCCTTGGCTTTATTTTCTACAAGTATTTGTCGGAGAAGATAGAGAAGCACGCCAATGACGCATTGGTGGATGATGAAGTTACGTTTAAAGAACTGTGGGCAATGGAGAAAGACGAAGATATAGAAGAACTTCAAGAGGTTGTCAAGACCGAATGTCTGGAAAATATCGGCTACTTCATTGAACCCAACTTTCTGTTCTCGTCTGTCATTGAGAGCATTAAGAGAAAGGAGAATATTCTGCCGATGCTCGAACGCTCATTGAAGCGCATAGAGGACAGTACCCTCGGACAGGACAGCGAAGAAGACTTTGGAGGTCTATTCTCTGACATTGACCTTGCTTCACCCAAGTTGGGCAAGACTGCCGATGACAAGAATACTTTGGTCAGCAATGTTCTTCTTGCACTTGATGATATTGACTTTGGTGTGGAAGCATCGCAAGAGATTGATATTCTCGGTGATGCCTACGAGTATATGATTAGCCAATTTGCCGCTGGTGCTGGTAAGAAAGCTGGTGAGTTCTACACTCCTCAGGAAGTGAGCCGTATCTTGGCAGAGATTGTAACCATCGGTCACGCTCGTCTGCGCAATGTCTATGACCCTACTTGTGGTAGTGGTTCGCTGCTGCTTCGTGCTGCAAGCATAGGCAATGCCAACGAGATCTTCGGACAGGAGAAAAATCCTACGACCTACAACTTGGCTCGTATGAACATGCTCCTTCATGGCATCAAGTTCAGCAACTTCCGCATAGAGAATGGCGATACTTTGGAGGCTGATGCTTTTGGCGATACACAGTTTGACGCTGTGGTAGCAAATCCTCCCTTCTCTGCCGAATGGAGTGCTGCCGATAAGTTCAACAACGATGATCGTTTCAGCAAGGCAGGACGCTTGGCACCACGCAAGACAGCCGACTATGCCTTTATTCTCCACATGATTTACCACCTTAATGAGGGTGGCACAATGGCTTGTGTCGCTCCTCATGGTGTGTTGTTCCGTGGCAATGCCGAGGGCGTCATTCGCCGTTTCCTCATAGAGAAGAAGAACTATGTGGATGCCATCATCGGTCTGCCTGCCAACATCTTCTATGGCACAAGTATCCCAACATGTATCTTGGTGTTCAAGAAATGCCGTAAGGAGGATGACAACATTCTGTTTATTGATGCCAGCAAGGAGTTTGAAAAGGTCAAGACCCAGAACAAACTCCGTCCGCAGCATATCAAGAAGATTGTTGATACTTATCGTGAGCGCAAGGAGATAGAAAAGTACAGCCATCTCGCCACACTGCAAGAAGTGGCTGAGAACGACTACAATCTCAACATTCCTCGTTACGTTGATACTTTCGAGGAAGAAGAACCTATCGACATTCATGCTGTCATGAAGGAAATCAAGGAGCTGGAAGTCAAACGAGCCGACCTTGACAAGGAGATTGAAGGCTATCTGAAAGAGTTGGGATTGGTGGAATGAATTTTTTGTACCAGGTTGGGACAATTTTAGAAGAACGTTTTATATGGCTGAGAAAGATAATATACCAGAAATGCGTCCTACGTTTGATGCTATCCGCAGGACTGACGAAAACAACAAGGAATATTGGAGTTCGCGCGACCTTTGTAATGCTATGGGATATTCTACTAACTGGAAATTCCAAAATGTCATAAATAAGGCAATTGCCGTAGCCAATCAAAAAGGCATGAAGATTGATGACCATTTCAACCAAACGGTTGATATGGTCAAGCTCGGTAGTGGTGCATATAGAAAGGTGAACATATTCCGTTTGTCTCGTATGGCGTGCATGATTATAGCTGAAAATGCAGACGGAAAGAAGCCTCTGGTGCAACAAGCAAGAGAATATTTTTCGCAGTCCGTTTCTACCACAGAACTTATCCAAAACTCACTGGAATCCAACATATTGCTGTATAAAACAGCACAAGGTGAAACCCGCATTGAAGTGATATTCAACAACGAGACATTTTGGATGTCGCAAAAACGCATGGCAGATTTGTTTGGCGTAGACCGAGCAACGATTGCTTATCACCTTTCTCAAATTTATGAAAGTGGAGAACTTACAAAAGAGGCAACTTGTAGAAAAAATCAACAAGTTCAACTTGAGGGTGAGCGTGATGTGGAACGTACTCCTTTGTTCTACAACCTTGATGCCATTATTGCCGTAGGTTACCGTGTGAACAGCTATCAAGCAACTCAATTTCGTATATGGGCAACTTCTGTGTTGAAGGAGTTTATCATCAAGGGGTATGTACTTGATGACGAACGCTTGAAACAAGGCAGGCATTTCGGCAAGGACTACTTTGATGACTTGCTGGAACGCATCCGTGAGATACGGACGTCTGAACGTCGCTACTATCAGAAGATAACGGATGTATATGCAGAGTGTAGTGCTGATTATGATGCAAAATCAGAAAGTACCAAATTGTTCTTCAAGATGGTGCAGAATATGATGCACTTGGCTGTCACACATCATACCGCAGCAGAGATTGTCTTTAACAGAGCTGATGCCGAACAACCACACATGGGGCTTACCACATGGGAAAAAGCACCTAACGGACGAGTACAAAAGTCGGACACAATTGTAGCCAAGAACTATTTGTCGGATACCGAACTTAATCAACTCAATGGCATAACTACTTCATTCCTTGACTTTGCTGAGACTCGTGCCCAACGCCATATCATTACAACAATGGAAGATTGGCGAAAGCGACTTGCCCAGTTCCTTGCGGCAATGGACTATGAGGCAAACCCTTCGGCAGGAACTGTTTCGCAAGATGAAGCAAGAGCAAAGGCTTATGGAGAATATGAGAAATATAAGCTCATCCAAGACCGTTCATATATTTCTGATTTCGACAGATTTAATAATGGTGATGACGATATGCCTCTGCTTCCTTTCGACCTCAATCCAAAGGAGAACTGAAATCTTCCACAACTTGTGGAAATTTTAGGAAAATAATTTGTCCACCAAGCTGGTGGACTATTTCAGAACGATCAAATTAAGGATTAAAAATGACAACGACAAAAAATAACGAACATAAGAAACTCAATTTTTCGAGTGAGCGAGAGCAGAACCAAGCTTGCTTGAACTCTGCCGAGCATGAGAAAAATCAAGGACGAAAAGTCCTTAATGTCCCAAATAAGCAAGAGCAGAACCAAACTTGTTCGGATTCTGCCGAGCGTGAGGGACTTAGCCCGAAGGGCAATGTCCCAAATCTCAGATTTAAGGAGTTTCAAGGGGAGTGGGAGAAGTGTAAGTTGGGAGATTTGACTGCAAAAGTTGGTAGTGGCTCAACGCCTAAGGGAGGTAATGCTGTTTACACTTCTGCTGGTCATTGCTTTGTGAGAAGTCAAAATGTAGGTATGGGATATTTAATTTTAGATGATGTAGCTCATATTAACGATGGTATTCATCAAAAGCATAAAGCTACGGAATTAAAAGAAGATGATGTGTTGCTAAATATCACAGGAGCGTCCATAGGACGAACCGCAATAGCTACTAAAGAAATAGAAGGAGGTAATGTAAACCAACATGTTTGTATTATTAGGGCTAACTCAAAAGTAAGTCCAAAGTTTTTGTGCAACTATATTCAAACGAAGAAAATTCAAAATTATATACAAAGTTTGCAGACTGGTGGAAGTCGAGAAGGACTCAACTTTGAGCAAATACGTTCATTCCCGATTTCCTTACCTAACATGGCAGAACAAAATAAGATTGCGCAATTGCTTGATAAATTAAACGAGCGTATAGCGACCCAAAACAAAATCATTGACAAGTTGCAGTCCCTAATCAAGGGAATTGCACAGAAGATAGTTCGCAACAACATGCCCAATGTTCGCTTAACGGAATGCTTGGAATGTAAATCTTCAACCCTGCAAGAAAGTGAAGTTTGTGAGCAAGGTACATATCCTGTGTATGGTGCAAATGGCATTGTTGGTTACCTCGATAATTATAATACAGAGGGTGAAGCCGTATATATTATCAAAGATGGTTCTGGTGTAGGAACAGTTTCTTATGTTAAAGGCAAATGTTCTGCAACAGGAACTTTGAATACATTACAAGCAAAAGAAGGCTATTCACTCCAATACCTTTACTATCTGCTGAAAGTATTCAACTTTGAACCTTATAAGACAGGTATGGCTATACCTCACATATATTTCAAGGATTATGGCAAAGCCAAGTTTTTTTGCCCATCATATACAGAACAACTCCAATATGCTCAGTCGTTATCTGCAATAGATAGCAAATTATTGGTGGAAAAGAACATTCTAACAAGCCTAAGTATGCAGAAGAAATATTTGCTCCGCCAGATGTTTATATGAACATTTGGCGAAGCAGATACTGCTTTTGAGAATTATAAAGGTTAAGCATTTGTCTTTCTGTTTCTATTTTACAGTCTATATGCCCCAATACAGAGTATATTCGTTTTTTGATCTGCTAAGGTTGGTAGTTTAATACTTGCCTTCTCGAAATCAGCCTTACACAGGTTGAACCTCGTACTTCCTTGTGCATAAGGATAAATAAATTTGCGGAATGCTGTTAAAGAAACGTAGTAAGACAGATACGGAGAAAAAGCAACTTCCGTATTTGTGATGTGAATTCCAAAACAAAAACTATTGAGATACACTTTCTCTTTACCAAGATACACAGACCCTACACCAACTTCTTCTGGAGTTTCCGAGGATAACGTGAATAACACATCGCCATATTTTACAACATTCTGTTTCTCATCATCTTTGATTGCCACATATTGGAAATCATTTTCTTTGATGACATTGTTTGAATACACATTCAAATAAGTTATGAAAGGCTTACCAGAACCGAAATCTTGTGCTGACTTCCCAGATAGTCCAGAATATGAAGTGCCAAGTTCTGCAAAAGAGGTCAATACTTCACCACCGTATTGAGTATACAAGAAGTCATTTAGTCCCTTGATTAAGGATTTTGAAGTTCGTAGGTCTGCGATTATTGAAATTGAATATACGCCTAATACTAAAACCACTTCGCATATAGGCAATGTCATTGAGCAGATTTCTAAGCGTAATAAAAACAATGCGATTCAAAACGTCTTGTCGGTTAGCAATCGTCAAGGGTTCATAAAGCAGAGTGATCAATTTGAAAATAGGAATGTTGCAAGCGAAGATACTTCTAACTACAAAATCGTAGAAAAGAACGACTTTGCCTTTAATCCTGCACGAATAAACGTTGGTTCTATTGCTCGCCTGACAACTTTTGAAAAAGGCATCGTTAGTCCTATGTATATTTGCTTCCGAACCCAAGAAAACGTAGCACCTGAATACATTGATTTCTTTTTTGAATCGAAGCATTTCTATTGTGAAATACAAAAGAGATTGGAGGGAAGTGTTAGACAATGCTTGTCTTTTGAAGGACTATGTAATATACCTTTTTCTCTTCCCTCTCTTGAAATGCAGCAACGAATAGGAAAGCGCCTATTCATATTGGGGCAGAAGATAAAAACGGAAACAGATTTATTAGAACTATTGAACAAGCAAAAGTACTATCTGCTTCGCCAGATGTTTATATAAACATTTGGCGGAGCAGGTGCTGCTTCTGTAAAGTATATAATGCACAGAGCGACATATTGTTTCCAAGAGCAGAATCCACCGATGTTAGCATCTTTACACAAGTGTCCTTGATGGGGGCATTAGGGATTGAAAATGACATATTTAGTATATCTTCTCCGTTCAAATTTGCAATTGCACCATTACCACCTTGCAAAGAGTTCCAAATATATCTACGGTATTTGTTTGTTTGAAATAACCATTTTACAATTGGTTCTTTAGAACGGTATATACCGCAAAATGCCCCAACGGTTATAGGTGAATGACAATTGCCGTCATAGAAAGAAGATTTGCCAACCAAAGAAGAACTTCCGTTTGCCATACAGATAACAATATCTCCATTTTGTAATTGCTGTTCTGCTGACATTTGCTTATTAATGCTGAAAACGGAGGATATCCACCCACCCAAAACGGGGATATCC
>ERZ780142.175-NODE-175-length-10419-cov-4.14927_pt1 | contig 10419 bp, 9 predicted proteins | sample MGYA00511347_ERZ780142 | MGnify/ENA primary metagenome ERZ780142 (study PRJEB29588, sample SAMEA2145758) | human gut metagenome | biome: human gut; feature: human-associated habitat; material: faeces | place: Denmark | collected 2008/2010 ...
GGGAGTGGGAATGAAAGTTAAGAACAAGCCTTGACACAGTTTAAATTACACCCCCACTTAACAAGCTTATACCAGCCTTCCACGTAAGAGCAATACTTTCAATTTGTGGTATTAATTCCAAACCTATAACCTCCTCTAAATGAGACAACCGAATCCTTAGGAACCAGAACACCATCACGTTTCGATATAAGATTAAAATATGACTTATTTGCAGACTCAGAAGAGGCATTATACGAATCATCATTAAAATTACAAGTACCTAGGCCATATTTTAAATCCATAAACACATCAAAGTAATACTTTGAATTAAATTGCCTTATTGCATATACATTTTTATCAGCACGAACAACTTGAGCTTTATTATAGGCATTATTATCTTTTTCTGATCCTAAAAATTGTATCATGTCAAAATCATTATAAAAACAAAGCCCATTTACCTGATATAGTAAAACATCTTCAAGCGGAATAAGATTTATATCTATATTATAGTCTCCTCCACTGCAAGTAAGGATAATGACTTGTTTCATTATATATCGTCCTGTACCATCTATTTTTTCGGTATTTGAGCCTTGAATCAAATTTTCAACAATAACTTTCACACTATCTGCATAAACTGAGGTATTTGGGAGTAGCTCTACTCCATCAGCATATACTTTCTTAGAAATCTCATACATTGTAGGTGAAAAATTCCCAGACGTTTCACTATTATAACCATGAAATCCACCCGTAAACTTATCAGAAGTATCGAAATCTCCGTTTACATTATGAGTTGCACACAGCCTCATCGCAACTATATAATCTGTATCATGCCCTGCTAGATATTGACAAGAATCACCATAAAAAGAAATTTGCTCATTTCCACCAGTCAACAAATACAAAGATTTAAAGTCAAAGTTTCGGTTTATAGTATTTGACTTGTTACCGAAACACATACCATAATCATGCATATCAGATAAATGCTGATTAATGAAGATATCAGCACATGGATGTACATTTGGCAGAAATTCATTAGATGATACAATATATGAAATTAAAATCCGCTTAGAATGTACAGGTGGACGATTTTCATCTGTAAAATCTGTAGTTCCACGACATCCTAATAAGCTAAAAGTAACTATTAGCAGACAAACTATATATATATATGTTATTCTCATCTCAGATTACCAATTTTATACAACATTATATCAATCCACAAATTCACCAAATTATATTTTATATTCGAATATCTTATACAAATACTTCAAGCAGATAAGCAAGGAGTTTGTATAAACCCCATTGTCCCGACAAGCCTTTACGTCTTCCCTGATAAGAGTAAGGCGGCTTCTCACATTACTGTTGCTGGCACCACCAGTACGCATAGTGACAAAGTCTTTGGCTATGTACTTAGCCGTAATCTTCTGCTTCTTGAAAAGGCGTACCATCATCTCGTAATCGGCACCTATCTTATAGTCTAAGCGATAGAGACCTGATTTGGCAAAAACTTCTCTTCGGCAATAGAAGGATGGGTGGGCTGGCATAAAACCAAACCTCAGCCAAAATGGGCTGAACATTTTAGATGAATAATATCTCACACATTTGCCTAAATCAGCATCATGAACAAAATGAATATCACCATAAACAGCATCTACAGAATGAGTCACGAAATTATCAGCTACTGTCTGCAATACATTTTCATCCGTATAGAAATCATCAGAATTCAAGATTCCAATTATATCTCCAGCAGACATTTTTATACCTTTATTCATGGCATCATAAATACCTTTATCTTTTTCAGATACCCATTTCAATCTACCAGAGAATTCTGATTCATAACTTTTCACTATATCAATGGTTTCATCTGTTGATCCTCCATCAATAATGAGATATTCAAAATCTTTATTTGTTTGACGTAATACAGACAGTATCGTATCATTTATTGTATTGGCACTATTATATGTTGCAGTTATTATCGAAATCATTATTAAATGTATTAATTAATATTCCATTTGTTTATATTATATATAACTAACTTTTCAACATATTATTGCTTTAAATGATATTTTAAAACTACATTTCTCAAGAATTATCCCCAAAAGGTTTATACAACAGAAAAGCACATGCTTACTTCACCATTTCATTCACAGTTTCCTCCAATCTATCAGCCCCCTACTCTCTCTGTCAAACTCAAGAGCAAGTGAGATAACAGGTTTGGAAGATGCAGCATAGGCATCAGCATAATGACGAGAAACGATTTGATGTGAGGCTGAAACAACGCCGCCATTATCTGACATCTTAAGTTCCAAAATGTAGATATTTTCTGAAGTTTCAACTGCCAAATCTATTCTACCTGCAGACATCTGCTGCTCCTCTGAGACCTTAAAGCCACAGAGATAGAAAATGTTCTTCAGGATAAAACGGAAATGCTCCTCAAAAACAAAGCTCTCCTTTTTTTGTGTGCTATAAGGAGTGCCAGCTACCAACTGCTTAAGACAAAGCATACTCCTTTCTATATTAGCAGCCAACATCGAAATCTTCAATTCCTGAATAGCATTGCTTACTTGCGAAGACTCCTTATGCAACATGATAGGAAGAATCATACCAAACATCGCATTTCGCACTTCCCGGTTAGGATAGCCTAACATATAGCTGCTACCAACCACCTTCTTGATGGTAAGGTAACCTGACTGATAAAGAAAGAGCTTAGGATCATTCATATTGACATCACTCATTTCCAAATAGTCAGAATCTATCAAGCAATTGTCCAACTCAGGAATCTCGTCGATGAATTTACGCAAAACTTTAAGTAACATCTCGTTAGAGCCAGAGGCTATCCAATAAGAATTAAGACGCAGATTAGCCAAGGCATTACATACACTAAAAGGATTGTAAACACCAATGAGACCACGAGAGAAATGGTAGCCATCATAGATAGAACTCATTGTATCCATAAGGGCACTCTTCGTGATTGCATAGTTATCTGCCAATTCTGATAGCTGTTCTGAAAAATAGAACTGAATTTCATCTTTAGTCAAACCGCATATCGCTGCGTACTCATTACGAAAGCTAACATTAGTTAATGTATTAAGCATACTAAATAAACTTATCTGAGTAAACTTAGTAATGCCAGTAATAAAGACGCACTTGATGCAGTAACCATAATCCTTCAAGCCAGTAAAGAAGTTGCGGTATATCTCACGGCATGCATCATGATGATCAGTTTCATAAGTATGCTGCAAAGGAACATCATACTCATCTACTATAATGGCTATCTGTACTCCCGACTGTTCGTATGCTCTCTGAATGATACCATTTAAACGATTACCTAAAGACTGCTCATCCGGATTTCTGCCATATATCTTCTCGTATGAAGACAATACATTGTTCAAATATTCTGTAAGCGTCTGTGCAGAAGAACCACCCAAACTCATACTGAAATAGATTACAGGACGTTTTACCCACTCCGATTCAAGTTCCATAATTTTGAGACCTTCAAAGAGTTCCTTTCTACCCTCAAAATAACACTTAAGGGTAGAGCACAAAAGAGACTTACCGAAACGGCGTGGACGGCTCAGGTAATTGTATTTAGTACCATTAGCCAGTTTCCAAACCATATCGGTCTTATCAGCATAGATATAATGATCTCTACGCATCTCTTCAAAATCCTGTATGCCTAAAGGCAATTTTCTATTCAGTTGCGTCATATTGTCTCATTTTTCTGCAAATATACTCCTTTTATATGAAATAGCCAAACAATTTTTATGTTTTATACAATATTCACGTACCTTTTCAGTTTATATAATAAAATGAAGATATAAATATGTTAACTGAAATATTACCAATCATAGGAGCATTCATACTGAGCATGACATGTGGTGCATTTTCCATTCCATCAGTGCTGAAATTCTGCAAGAAAAAAAAGTTGTATGATATTCCAACCCTGAGAAAAGTGCATAGCGCACCTATACCACGATTGGGTGGCATTGCATTCATACCAAGCATGATGATTTCAGCTGTGGCTGTATTGCTTATCATAGCTACAAATAATATTCAAGACAAAATCTCTCTCAGTATGTGGAGCGTAGGTTTTATCTTGAGTCTGTCGATTATCTACTCTGTAGGAATCATTGACGATTTAATCGGTCTTAATGCTAAAGTGAAATTTGTCGCTCAAATTCTCGCTGCCAGCATCATGCCTATATGTGGACTCCAGATTAATGACCTCTATGGTTTGTTTGGTATTTACGAGATACCTTCGAGTATTGGTATTCCTCTCACAATCTTTACGTTTGTGTTCATAGATAATGCACTCAATCTAATAGACGGCATTGATGGTTTGGCAACAAGTCTCTCCATCATTGCTCTGCTTGGTTTCTTCTATTGTTTCATACCATACAACCTGATTGCTTATGAAGTGATGATTGCAGGTTTGGTTGGCGTACTGACAGTATATCTATATTATAATATGTGGGGGAAAGTAGAAAAAGGAACCAAGATATTCATGGGTGATTCGGGCAGCTTAACGTTGGGATTCTTCTTGGCATTCCTATTTGTCAAAGCAATTGCCGTAAATCCCAATATTATGCCAATGTCTCCAAAACGCGTACTGATAGCATACAGTTTGCTCATCATACCTACTTTTGATGTCGTACGAGTAGTGTTACACCGCATCAGAAACAGGAAACCAATCTTTGATGCAGACAAAAGCCACATACATCACAAGTTCCTGGCTATGGGATATAACCAGCACTATACATTATTCATTATTATCCTACTAGCCCTAGCATTCATTGGAACCAACGTAATACTAGGTAATATGAGTGTAGGATTAACAGGAATATTACTTATCGATATAGCCCTCTATACGATGCTACACATCGGTATCAATCAAAAAATCAAACTAAAGAAAAAAGTAGAGAAATGACCATACAAAACAAAACAGAAATCAAGAATAGAAACAACAGAATGGAGCGTTTCGTAAAACGTTCTACAGATATTCTTGTTTCTGTACCTTGTCTCGTTCTATCTTCTCCCCTATTTGTCATTATCTCCTTAGCTATCAAATGGGAAGATGGATTACCTATCATCTACAAGCAAGAACGCATAGGTTTGCACGGGAAACCTTTCAATATCTATAAGTTCAGATCTATGAAGGCTGATGCAGAAAAAGATGGTCCAAATCTACTCGAGATTGAGGGCGACACGCGACTCACACGTGTGGGAAAATTCATAAGAACTCACCATTTAGATGAACTTCCACAGTTATGGAATATTCTAAAGGGAGACATGTCATTGGTTGGTCCACGCCCGGAACGGAAATACTACATCGACCAAATCATCAAGCATGATCCTCGCTATACTTATCTGTATCAGATCCGACCGGGTGCTACTTCTTATGCCACCCTTTATAACGGATATACGGATACGATGCCGAAGATGCTGAGAAGACTGAGTCTTGACCTCTACTACCTGGAACACAGATCCTGGTGGTTTGATGCCAAGATTCTGTTCAAAACTATGATGAACATCCTGTTTGGCAAAAGATTTTAGACATCGAACGCTGTGAAAGGGAAAAAGACGGTTTCGTGACAGTTTTTCCATTTCACAGCTTTTTATTTGGCATTATTTATATAAAAAACTATTTTCCCGTACAAATAGAAAAGACTCCGCAAAAGGGTTTTAAAACTTTTTTTAAGTTGATGGTAATTTTGTTGCCATTTTATTTTTTTGTTTCATTTTTTTTTAGTACCTTTGCAAACGTTATCCTGAATACAATCTTTTTACCTTAAAGAAAACTAATACCTATTGAATGTAGAGCAGTTGTCTGAGAAGATAGCTGCTCTTGTCTTTTTTATAGCTCCCCATATAATAAATACCGCAAAACATCCGTTTTTATTTATAGAAACAAGTCTTATCACTTGTATAAATCATCACAGAAGAAACAATGGAAACAGAAGTTAAGAAGATTCCTTATCTCGACCTGAAGGCTATCAATGAGCCTTACGAGAAGGAGATAAAGGATGCTATCAACAAGGTGATCAACAGCGGATGGTATCTGCAAGGTGAAGCCGTAAAAAGGTTTGAGAAATCGTATGCACAGTTTATCGGTACTGAATACTGCATCAGCTGCGCTAACGGGACGGATGCGCTCAAGCTGATGCTGATGGGCGAACTGGCTATCGGAAATCTGCAGAAAGGTGATGAAGTGATCGTGCCTGCCAACACTTATTTCGCTACCGTACTTGCCATCAGCAGCGTAGGACTGACTCCTGTATTGGTGGATGCCAATATCGATACATTACAGATAGATGACCAACTGATTGAAGGCCGAATCACACCGAAGACCAAAGCCATCATGATTGTTCATCTCTATGGCAAACTGGCATGGACTCCGAAGATTGCTGAAATCTGCAAGAAGCATCATCTCTTGCTTTTCGAAGACAATGCGCAGGGATTCGGATGCTCCACTACTCTAGCTGATTCTTCTGAAAAACCATCGAAAAGAAGATATACCGGAAATCTTTCGGATGCTGCCGCCCACAGTTTTTATCCTAGCAAGAATCTGGGAGCATTGGGAGATGCAGGAGCTGTAACTACCAATAACAGGGAATTGGCGGAAGCCATCATGTCACTACACGAATATGGAAAGATAGAAGACGGCATCTTCAGATACCAGGGCGTCAACTCGCGCATGGATGAGATTCAGGCTGCTGTACTGAATGTGAAACTGCAATATCCTGAAAACGAACAGAAAGCGAGATACAGACAGGTACAGCTATACCTGGAACATCTGGATGACGATATCAAGGACAGATGCATCGCTGCGAAACTCATCTCTCCTGCTCATGAAAATGTTTTCCACGTCTTCCCTTTCCTTACCCCGAAGCGAGACCAACTGAAAGCTTTCCTGGCTGAGAATGGGGTCGGCACAAAGATTCATTACTTCCGCCCACCCTATCTGCAGCCATGCTATCCGGAAATGAATCATCTGGAATTTCCGATAGCCAAGAGAATAGCTGACGAAGAACTGAGTCTGCCTTGCAACTCATCGCTCAACGATGAAGATATCATCAGAGTAAGCAAACTCATCAACCAGTTCTTGGTTTAAAGGTACTGCACCTTGGCACCGATAGAAAGACCGAAGACATCCCAGAAACCGGCATTGCCGTTACGGAAGAAACGCATAAAGTAGATATCCGTTGTACCCAACTCATAGAAGAACGTAATACTCTTGATACGCTTACGTTTATTGTGCGGAATATCATACTTAAAACGTTCACCCAAGGCGATATTAGGACGGACTCTGGTAGAGAACGGATAGTAGCCGCTTTCATACTTGGTAGGCTGCTTTGTCCAGAAATCATGTCCGAACACCGTATTGAAATACAGGCTGCACTCCAGCGGTTCAAACCACCAGCCCTTACCGATATTGCGACGCCAAGGAATGAAATTCTCCTTGAGCGTCATGGTAAACTTCTCGTCGTCAGAACTGAACTTCGGGATGTAGCCAAACAAGAGCTGCGTTTCCCACTGGCGGCGCTTACCATATTCCCACCCGATACCCAGCGAAATGATACCCATATTGCCACAGGTCTGAATAATGCCACTAGTAGGTATCAGCAAATCCCAATGCTTACGGTAGCGCATAATGCGGCGGTCATATCGGGTCAGTTTGCCATCCGCCAACACCAGAGTATCATGAACGATACTATCCGTCAGTTCCAACTCCTCACTTTTCCCGGTAACCTCATCGGCAGCATGAACCTGTACAGAACCTGCAGCAAGCAAAGCTCCCAGAATGAATATATGCTTAAAACTCAATAACTTCATAACGATAATCTGTTGGAGTAATGGTAAATATATAGTATTGATGCTTAGCGGCATTGGCCACCTGATAATAGATAATTCCATCGCCATAAATGTCATTTTGCTCGGTATGATGACCATGACCGTAAAGACAGCACATCAAACCTGGGAACTGATGCGTATAAAAATTGAAGACCTTAGCTACATTATTATTAAACTGCTCTGAATAAGGGGCAGCATGCATACAGACAATGGTACGCGAAAAGTCATCTGCATCAGCCTTAACCTGCTCTTCCATGAAATCGAAATTAGGTACAGGGCGAGAATAGTCAAACTCAATGGCATTGGTATTGAGACAGACAAACTTTACCTTACCGGCGATGAAACTGAAATCCGGATTACCAAAGATTTTCTGATAAGACTGGTTACCTGTTCCCAAACAGTCATGATTACCCAGCAGAGCCACGAAAGGTATCTTCAACTTCTGAAGATGGTTACGGGTCCACTGAAACTCACGGGTAGCACCAAAGTCGGTAAGGTCTCCACAATGAATCACGAAATCGAGGGAATCACTGCGGCGATTGATATCATTAACCTCACTCTTCAAATCATCCAACCACTGGTGTGAATCGCTGATCATAGCAAAACGGATGGTATCTTTCGACTTTACTGCAGCCTCAATCTTCTGAATATTGGTAACATTCAGATTTCTATCGCCGTCGATTCGCACATCATACGGATGGACATCGAAGACGGTATCGCAGGATGCCATTATACAGAGACAACAGGCAGCCAAGATATAGGAAATAATTTTATGCATTCTTGTCTTATTATCTTTAAAAACTCTTTTTTATAACTCTTAAATACTACTTTTTTTTCTTTTTCAACCTTGCATAGAAACCTTGCAACCTGCCTGGCTGGCAACCGGCATCGAGCAGTTTCTTCAAATCACGATAGGCTTCGTCTTTTCTTCCAAGCAGAATCAGGATGTCTACATGATTGAAAGCAAAATCCTCATTACCGGCATCCAACTCCATCGCCTTGGCGTAATCAAACTCTGCCAGCTCAAGCATACCCCTCTCCTTCTCCATGCCACCTCTTGCAGCATAAGCCATCGCACTGTCAGGGTATTGCTCTATCAGACTGTTAATGCCATCGTAAGCCTCGGTATAATGCTTATCTTTCTCATTGAGCAAAGCCAGACCGAGTTGCGCCTGGAAGTTGCCAGGAACAAGTACCAGAAGATTCTGATAATCTAGACGCGCAAAGTTATAACGGAGCAACTTCTCATTGACAAAGGCACGATAGAACAAACCGGCGATATTGGTATTGTTCAGAAAGAGTACCTTATCAAGATCATCCTTGGCATATTGCCACTGCTCCAGCTGTATATTCCAAGCAGCCTTTTTCAGTCGCAGATCGATACTGTCGGGATGATATGCAAGCACTTCTGTAGCCTTGGAGAGTGAATCGCGCAAGGCTTGATTCTGAGCAGCACGTGCCTTGTCGGCATCTACGTTCTGCGCAGATACAGACAAAGAAACCATCGATGCCAATAATAATGTATAAAAACTTTTCATGGTGCAAAGTTAAGAAGACTTTCGCAAACTGCCAAATAAAAAACTATAAAACTTATTTGACTTTACAAAAAGAACTAAATTTCAGAAAGACAGGACAATCAACAAGAAAAGCCTTAAGAGAAAGAAACACTCCTCTTAAGGCTTTTATCAAGAAAGCATCTGGATAGAAAATTCATCCAGCGCCGAAAAATCCATTTACAGATTAAGCATTCTTAATCCAGTTAACGATCCATGCACCAACCTCAGTTGTGCCATACTGAGCACCACCCTCAACCTGAATTTCAGGTGTGCGGACATTGGCATCGAGAGAAGCATCTACTGCCTTGCGGATCAAGGCGCCCTCCTCGTTCAAGCCGAAGTGCTCTAACAACATAGCTGCAGAAAGAATCTGAGCTACTGGGTTAGCCAGGTTCTTGCCAGCTGCCTGTGGCCATGAACCATGAACAGGCTCGAACAATGGTGTGTGCTCACCGAGAGAGCTAGATGGCTGCAAGCCCATAGAACCGGTGATGCAAGAAGTCTCATCGGTCAGGATATCACCGAAGGTATTCTCTGTAACGATAACATCGAAGAATGTAGGCTCAGTCAATACGCGCATAGAAGCGTTGTCGATGAACATATAATCGGTGTTTACCTCAGGATACTGTGGCTCCATCTCCTTGGCAATCTGGCGCCAGAGACGAGAAGATGCCAATACGTTTGCCTTATCTACTACTGTCAAGTGCTTGTTGCGCTTCATGGCAAACTCGAAAGCTACCTTCAGGATGCGCTCAATCTCAGGACGGGTATAGATATCTGTATCGTATGCCTTATCGTTATCCTGATACTTCTCACCGAAGTACATACCGCCAGTCAACTCGCGGATAACTACGAAGTCAGCACCCTTCAGGAGTTCATCCTTCAATGGTGACTTGTGGAGCAGGCAATCGAATGTGGCTACTGGGCGGACATTGGCGAAGAGGCCCAACTTCTTACGCATAGCGAGCAAACCCTGCTCAGGACGAACCTTGGCTGTAGGGTTGTTGTCGAAACGTGGGTCGCCAACGGCTGCGAAGAG
>ERZ780142.177-NODE-177-length-10388-cov-1.55463_pt1 | contig 10388 bp, 8 predicted proteins | sample MGYA00511347_ERZ780142 | MGnify/ENA primary metagenome ERZ780142 (study PRJEB29588, sample SAMEA2145758) | human gut metagenome | biome: human gut; feature: human-associated habitat; material: faeces | place: Denmark | collected 2008/2010 ...
CAACTGGATGATGTACCTTTATGCAGCGTGGAACTACTCTGTAATTTCTACGCCCTCAGATTCCTGAGCATCTGTCCATTTCTGGTTCCACTCGTTCATAATATCATCAAAGCTCTCATCGCCATTTGCTGCATGCTCAATGATTGCCTGAATCTTATCATTACCGCCATTGTTAACATTTAACTCTGAATCAGCATTTAATGCATTTAAAAGATCCTCTTCGCCTTCTACAGCCGGTTCATCCTCAAGGAATGTCACACCAGAGAAATCAAGCTTTGTATCAGAAGATGACTTTGCAACCGGAAGTCCATCCTCGTTGTAAGAAAATCCAGACTTTTCAGTCATCCACTTAACAAAGATTAAAGCTGCCTGCTTCTCATCATCAGAAGCGTTTACGTTGATACCATAAGAGTAATCTGCTCCGGCTGATGCATACTGCTCACCGTTTACAGAAATCGGGAATGGCATATATCCGATGTCATCTGCGTTCTCACCGGCTGCTTCCATCTGTGGGTAAGCCCATGATCCAAGTACCATACATCCGATCTGTCCGTTGTTTAACATGCTCTTAGAGCCTTCCCAGTCAGTTGTAGAATAGTCATCCTCGGTAAGTCCGCCAGCAACTGCATCGTAAAGGATCTTGTATACTGCATATGGATGTGTGCCATCGCCATAATCCTTGAATGGATCCTTTGTATGAAGGAATTTCTGGTTGAAATATGTATTGTCACCAGTTGCATTGTTTCCGATATAAGCATCCCATGCACCCATTGTCCAGCCTGCTGCATAGTTTGTGTAAAGCGGAATTGCATCCGTCTTGTCCTTGATCTTCTTTAATGCATCGATGAACTCGTCCGGAGTCTTTGGAATATCAGTTACACCTGCATCCTCAAATACTTTCTTGTTGTAAACGATACCCTGTGTCGTTGCTGTGGAAGGAACACCGTATACATCATCACCGTAAAGCCATGTATTTGCATAATTGATCTGCTGGCTCATCTCATCCAGTGTACCATATGACATATAATATGTACTGAGGTCTGCCTTATCTACTGCCGGGATCATTGTGATTGTCTCATACTGTCCTGACTGTAAATGTGTCAGTGCATCATCGGCATAGTTCGTATCTGTGGTGATTTCAACCTTGATATTCGGATACTCTTTGTTGAAGTCTTCCAGATAAGATTTCCAGTTCTTTCCGCCGTAATCATCGGTATCCATATCTGTTCTGTGGTTGAACATTGTAATTGTTGCGCTTAAGTCTTTTCCTGTTTCTCCCAATACAATGTCTGAATAGCTTACAAGACCATCTGATGAAGCGCTGTCTGCCTTCTGTGTTCCGTCAGCAGAGTCACTTCCCTTAGAACCGCATCCTGCGAATAATGTTGCGGTCATTGCAGCTACAAGACCAAGTGCCATAAACTTTTTAAATTTCATGTTGTTCTCCTCCTTAAACATGTGAATTATTAAGTTAATTTAAGTATACATTTTTTGTTAATTTAATCATCACTCTTTATTGCTTTTAATCATATCATATTGCGTTTTCAAACACATTCCCTATAATGCACAATTTTACATTTACTTTTTTGTGCATTATGCCTATATATTTTTGTCCAAAAAGTAATTTTAAGTTATATTTCATTTTAAATTATTGCTTTTTACCTTTCATCCAATTATACTTAATTAAAAACTGGTTATGATTGAAAGAGGATGATTTTATGGAACAATTACAGCATCATGGGATTACAGGAACGGTGCCAAAGCATGTATTATCTGACAACATGAAAAACTTTACGGCTTTTCCGCTGTCCGCACCAGCGGATGACGGCTTTATTCATCTGCTCGGAAAAGGCATCTGTTCCTTTCCGAACAATTGTTCCATGACATTCCGTATCAACGCGCCTTATCATTTTTTCTATGTATATGAAGGCACTCTTTCTGTAACGGATGAACATCATACGTGTCGGCTGGCAGACCGGCACGCAGCGCTTCTTCCGATTTCCGGTCCCCTCACGATCGAAATCTTAAAAGGCCACTGCCACTATTTCCATATGTATATTTCCGGTCTCGCCCTCCTGCAGTTTCACACACTGCTCCCATCACCTCTTGCCTATCCGACAGAGAGTTCTTCTATGTTTACTCTGTTCCATACGATGGAGCATTTACAGAATCTGCAGAAAGACACTTTTAATGATCCTCTGTCCGTCTGCCGGATCTCCATGTGGATCACCAATATTCTTACGGAAATGGCTGTCTATTCCGGCCATCCTGCCACACGCCGGGATACGATCCCGGATTATCTGTGGGAAATTCATCATTTATTTGACACACAATACGGAGAAAATTATTCACTGGACGAACTGGAAAATACGTATTCCGTCAGCAAATACCGGATCTGCCGCGAGTTTTCTAAATACTATGGGGCTTCTCCTGTCCAGTACTTAAACCATAAGCGGATTGAAGAGGCTAAAAAACTGCTTCTGACTACCAACGACACCATACACGAAATCGGAAGCAAGGTAGGAATTCATAATACCAATCATTTTATCAATCTGTTTAAACGGGAAACCGGGGCAACCCCACTTGCATTTAAGCAGGATGCCCCGGTTTCTATATCCGAGCTACACTATCTTTAAATACCACATGTCCATCTACAATGAACACACCGGCTGTATAGTTTTCATTTGCAATTTTGCGGACAATCTTATGAATGGCTCTGCGTGCCATCTCCGATATATCCACCTCATATGTTGTAATTCCGATATCGCACAGCCCCGGATAAAGGAAATTATCAAATCCCACGACGGAAACATCTTCCGGAATCCGGTAGCCTTCATTTTCAAGTTTCCGGATCAGATACGAAGCTGCAAGATCGCAGTTACAGACAAATGCCGTCGGCATATCTTTCGGAAATTTATAATATTTTTCCAGATCCATCCGCCCGGTTTTGGTATCCCGGTCATCCATTACATAATCTTTTGGCACATCCATGCCGTGTTCCATCATTGATTTCAGATAACCAAGGTAACGGTCTGTAATACTGTTCGTCATACCAACGGTTCCCACATAGGCAATTTTTTTATGCCCCATGGAAAACAGATAATTGGTCAGCGCATAGGTTCCATAAAAACTGTTGGAAATCACGGTGTCAAGACCAACGGCATCGTTATAAAAATCCAGACAGACCACTGGCACGCCGCCCTCTTTTTCAATCTGTTCAATGTACGGCTTTGTCATATCTCCGAGAATAATCAGACCATCCACCTTTTTTTCCTGAAGCAGAAGCGGCATCTGGTTTTCCAGCACTTTCGAGCAGCGTAAAACACCCACGGGAAACTGCCTTCTTGTTTACTTCCTGATACATTTTCCAGTAAAAGGAATCGTATTTGTCCAGATATACTTCCTGTATCAGGACTCCGATATTATATTGTTTTTCCGCAGACTGCCGTTTCGTCTCTGAAGGACTGCGGTATCCAAGTTCTTCTGCAAGATTCTTTATTTTCTCCCGCATTTCCTCGCTGACACCTTTTTGTCCGGACAAAGCTTTTGAAACAGTTACACCAACCTGTTCCGCAATATCTGCAAGTTTTACTGCTTTTGCCATAATTCCCTCGATATTTTTATACTCATTCATTTATGCAGCCACATAAACCGGCTAATTTAAGTTAATTTTACATTCTTTTTTTTCTTCTGTCAATTAATCTGCCACAAAATGGTACAGATAACTTCGGTAATCCCCCTGCTCAGAAGGAACCAGCATACCGGCATTCATAAGCAGATCTCCACCGTATACGCATTCGTTCTCCATCTCACCTTCCAGACGATAATCCAGATTCGGATTCAGTCCCTGCAGGCGTACTTTTAAACTGTGGTAATTCGGGCGTGCGTGTACGGTCACGAAAGTAACCAGTGCCTCTTTTTTATCTTTGGATACTACCATATAACAATCGTAGAAATGATTTTCCCGGTAAGAAGCGATACGGTAATAATCCCCCTCCCTTACCAGATCGTTATACTTGTGATACATAGCTGTCTGCTGTGGAATCTGCTCCTGCTCTTCCTTTGCAATCTTTGTGATATCCAGCTCATAACCAAAGGTTCCTGCCAGGGCAACTTCCCCTCTTGTCTTAAACGGGGTATTTCTGCCCACGGTATGGTTCGGACAGTCCGAAACGTGTGCTCCCATTGCGGACAGTGGATAAATCAGTGCCGTACCTTCCTGAATGCCAAGTCTCTCGATTGCATCCGTATCATCCGAGCACCAGATCTGTGGGCTGTAATAAAGCATACCCGGATCAAAACGTGCTCCACCACCGGAACAGTTCTCCAGAAGAAGATCCGGGAAATCACGGGTCAGGCGTTCCTGCATCTCATACACACCAAGCACATAACGGTGGCTTAACTCCCCCTGGCGGTCCGCCGGAAGCGCAAGGCTTCCCAGATCGGTAAGCTGACGGTTCATATCCCACTTCACATATTCGATATTGGCACTGCTTAAAATTGCACGGATCTTTTCATAGATGCAGTCCCTCACATCTTTTCTGCTGAAATCAAGGACATACTGATTTCTCGAAAGCGTTCCGGTGCGTCCTTTCACAGCAATTGCCCAGTCCGGATGCTCTTTGTACAATTCCGAATCCGGGGAAATCATTTCCGGTTCCATCCAGATACCGAATTTCATGCCAAGCTTATTCACTTCATCTACCAGATAGTTCAATCCGCCCGGCAGTTTCTTTTCATTAACAAACCAGTCCCCAAGACTTGTACTGTCATCGTTGCGGTGTCCAAACCAGCCATCATCCATAACCAGCATTTCAATTCCGTACTGAGAGGCAAGTTTTGCAATATCTAAAAGTTTTTCGGTATTGAAATCAAAGTAGGTTGCTTCCCAGTTGTTGATCAGAATCGGGCGTTTCTGATTGCGGTATTTGCTGCGGATCAGATGCTGACGATAGAAATCATGGAAATTTCTCGTCATTTTTCCAAGTCCCTCTGCGGAGAAGGTAAGTGCCACTTCCGGTGTATAAAAGACTTCTTCGCTTTCCAGTTTCCAGGAAAAATCTGCCGGATGAATTCCCATGACTGCGCGGATGCTGTCAAACTGGCTTTTTTCCAGCTGTGCGATAAAATTGCCGGAATAAATAAAATGCATGGCATACACTTCGCCGGCTGTCTGTGTCGTGGAAGATTTCATCCATGCCATAAATGGGTGTTCCTGATGGGAGGACTCCCCACGGATACTTCCCACACTGGTCTTTCCATATCCCAGCGGACGGCGGTCCATCTGGCGTTCTCTTGCCCATGAACCGTGAAGTGTCAGCATCTCGTAGGCATCATCATCCATATCCATGCATGCCGAATATGCTTTTGTGAGGTAAACTGCCTCTTTGCTCTGATTGCTGATGCGCACGCTTCTGGTAATCATATCGTTTTCTTCAAACACGGTATAATACAGATCCACATCCAGCTGCAACACTTCATCCCTGCAGCGAAGAATCAGTGTCTGTGCAGTATGCTCCCTGTCAAATGCGGACGGAAGTCCCGGAAGCTGCGGTTTCTGATCTGTAATTTCATAGGAAACATACGTCGGCATAACCGCATGCTGACCTGCCTGTGTACGCACGGCAATACTGCTTTCCCTGTAATCTCCCACTCCGTTTCCCGAATATTCTGCCGGAAATGTGTCATAAAAAGAGCAGCACTCTCTTTCATTCCCAGACGGAACAAACGGTGCCTCTCCGGTGCGGAGCAGATAACGCAGATCCTGTCCGCGCACACGCTTGCCGTAATATACATGACCTACAAAGGTCCGGTGGTCTGCAAGACCTATGATATAGCTGGTATTCGCTGTCTCCAGACAAAACAGATCCAGATTTTCATCAAATACGATACTCATGTTAATCCTCCAGTATGTTTTCTTCTATAAATTTCACTGCCAGATCCTTATTTTTTAAGCCTGCTGCCAGACCTACCACACAGGTATCCGGATACCAGCCGGTTTTTTCCACCCACGCATTGCCTTTTAGTTTTATGCCAATCGGATATTTTTTTCCTGTCTCCGTACTTTTCACATACACAATATCATCTTTGTATTTTTCCAGTACATCTTCTGAAAAACATTCCCGTATATCCGTAAAATAATCGAATTCTCCCAGTGAATAAAAGAAATCATAATCGGAAAAAAACACATCCACGGACTGTGTCATAAAGCAGCTCTGAATCATCTGAATGCTCGCTGCGGATGCCCCGTCGTTCTCATTTGCCGAGGCTCCCAGATTACTGCTGACAAGCACTTCGCTTTTATCCGGATCCAGTCCGTTTTCTTTTAGGAAATCATTATAATAACCGGAATCCCCAGCCGGATTGTCCGCCGACTGTATGGCATTTACTGCCATAATTTCCAGTGCGGTATCTTTTTGCGTAACATAATGGATGATCAGAAAACTGATGGTTCCTATAATGGCAAGTGCGACAATGGTCTGCAATCCATAGTAATGAACCAGATACCATATTTTATCTTTTCCATGCAGTTCCTTTAACTTTTCTCTTTCTGTCTTCGGCTCCTCTTTTTTATAGAGGATGCTGTCTTCTCCTGCTTTGGAAAAATCCGGTTTTATATTCTTCTGATCATCCATAAATTTTATTCTCCTGCGTATGTAAGCATTGCGTTGCGCAACTCATCCAGTTTCTTTTCGGAATCTTTGATGTCCGTTCCTACAACGCCAAAATAGAATTTGATCTTTGGCTCTGTTCCAGATGGACGTACGCAGCACCATGCATGGTTGCTCAGTTCATAATAAAGAACGTTACTCTCCGGAAGTCCGGTTGGTGTAACTTCTCCGCCTGTCATATCTGTTCTTGTATCTTTCTTGTAATCACGAAGTGCTAAAACATCCCATGCCCCGATCTTCTTCGGCGGGTTGTTGCGCATCTCATTCATCATGCTCTGGGTCTTTTCTGCACCATCCATACCCTTTAAGGTCATGGTCTCCAATCCCTCTTTGTAATAACCGTACTTCCCGTACAGGGAAAGCATGTCATCCCAGAGCGTGATTCCATTGGATTTGCACCATGCCGCTACCTCGCAGAGCATCATGACTGCCACACAGGCATCCTTGTCCCTGGCATAAGTTCCTGCCAGACATCCGTAGCTTTCTTCCAGGCCAAAGACATACTCATAACTGTTCTGCTGCTCAAAAAATTTGATCTGCTCACCGATATACTTAAATCCGGTCAGTACCTCGATCAGTTTTACTCCGTAAGCTTTTGCGATTGCCTTTGCCATGTCGGTGGTTACGATAGTCTCAACCAGTGCACCGTTTGCCGGGAGTGTTCCGTTTGCTTTTTTCTCACGCAGAATGTACTCTGCAATCAGCATACCGGACATATTTCCAGTGAAACTTACATACTCTCCTGTCTTGGTATCCTTTGCATAAACACCCAGACGATCGGCATCCGGATCGGTTGCCAGAACGATATCCGCATCTACTTCTTTTGCCAGTTTCAATGCAAGCTCAAATGCCTTTGGCGACTCTGGATTCGGATAGGAAACGGTCGGGAAATTTCCATCCGGAAGTTCCTGCTCTTTTACTACATAGACATTTTCAAATCCCAGTTCTTTTAATACACGGCGTACCGGGAGATTTCCTGTTCCATGTAACGGAGTGTAAACAATCTTGATATCTTTTGCCATCGCTTTGATGATTTCCGGGTGGATCGACTGTTTTTTGAGTTCTTCCATATAACGGTCATCCATTTCTTTTCCGATGGTATGATAAAGTCCTGCAGCTTCGGCCTCAGATTTCATCATAGTCTTCACCTGTGAAAAATCAGTGACTTTTGCCACTTCTGCAAGAATATTTTTATCGTGTGGCGGAGTAATCTGTGCGCCATCCTCCCAGTATACTTTGTATCCGTTGTACTCACGCGGATTATGGCTTGCCGTAATCACGATACCTGCAATACATCCAAGTTCACGGACGGAAAATGACAGTTCCGGTGTCGGACGCAGGGATTCAAAACGATAAGTCTTAATCCCGTTTGCATTCAGGCAGAGTGCTGCTTCATCGGAAAACTCCGGGGACATGATACGGGAATCGTATGCGATTGCAACTCCTTTGTCCTGTCCGTTCTGGGAAATGATATAGTTTGCTAGTCCCTGAGTTGCCTGACGGACGGTATAAATATTCATACGGTTCGTTCCTGCACCGATCACACCCCTCAGACCACCGGTTCCAAACTCCAGCTGGCGGTAAAAACGATCCTCGATCTCTGCATCATTTCCTTGTAGTGCCAGCAGTTCTTTTTTGGTATCCTCATCAAAATAATTGTCTGTGCACCATTTCTTGTATGTATCCATATAACTCATTTCAGGTCCCCCTTCTATTCAGCTTTTTATTTAAGTATACCATAATTTAAGTTTGTGTAAATATGTTTTTAGTCAGAATTTAAGCTAAATTTTCATTCTGAAACTTGTGAAAATTTACGATAGATGATGTCTGCTGCCGCTTTCCCGTAGACTTCATAATCCCCTCTTTTGACAGGATTTCTGCCGTCTCCATGCCATGCAGCCCATTCCCAGATGCCAAATCCGCCTACCCAGTCTCTCTTTTCGCAGGCATCAAACATCGCCTGAAACCAGTCTGCCTGTCCTTTTTCATCATAGTCCCCACGCACGCCCCAGTCATTCGGCACCTGATTGGAACCTTTCACAGACATACAGCCGGCTTCCGCAAAGAAAAACGGCTTATCAAACTTCTTTACCACCTGTTCAATACGATCCAGCTGATTGTCCCAATCGTCAATCGGATAATACCCGCTGGATGAAATCACATCTACCGCATCCCACCATTTCACATTGTGTTCCTGGTACTTATCCGTATTGTAGGAAACCAGTCCATCATACTTCCGGCGGATTGCCGCAATCACTTCCCGCCATTCCGCTTCGCGGCGCTCGGTCTGCACCATCTCGCAGCCTGCAATAAACAGATCCACTCCGCACTGCTGCGCAAGTCCAGCATAGTGTTCCTGAAATGCCCGGTAAGAGGCGAACCAATTGCTCCACTTCGGTTCACACACGACATCTTCATCAAAGAAATTGATATGTGCACGCCATGTTCCGTCCTCACAGTTTGCCGTTGGCTTTAACGCCACCTTAAGGCCAAGCTGTTTTGCGTAAGCAATCATGGCAGTCAGCTCCTCATCCGATACATTCCGCTTGGTCCGGTAATCAATGTTCTCGGAAAATGCTGTCTTCTGCACACCGTTCGGTGCAAAAATCACATAGTTTGCTCCCGTCTTTTCTTTCATCAGTTTCAGACTCTGTCTGGTTTCTTCTTTTTCAAAGGTACCTCTTGCACAAAATGGTGCAAAGGTAACTGCATTGATTCTCTCCATGTTTTCCTCCATTGTGTTTTCCAGAAATTTACTTCAATATAGCATATTTTTTTCGGGAGGGGAATTGGTTTAAACATAAGTTTTTTTCAAAACGACGGAAGAAGGGAGTCATTCTCTTTTTCCAGAAAAATTTGCAAGTCAGCTCCGGTCCTGATTTCACGTACGTATTTGCGAGTTTGCAGGATTACGCTATTTGCGTTATTTGATGGAACTCCGGAGCAGTTGCAAATTTGTTCTTTCAAAAGAAATGATTCCCTTCTTCCTGTGTGTTGGAAAAAAGATAAGTACCAGGATAAGGATCACAAATCCATTTGCTTCTGTTTTGGCACGTGGTATAATAAATTTGCTTACACATAACAGAAAGTTACGGAGAATATAGGATGATGAATATAGATGAAAAAAAGAAACTGGCACTGGAAGTGATTGCGCGACTGAAGCAGGCATACCCGGATGCGGCCTGCAGCTTAGATTACAATGAGGCTTGGAAGCTGCTCGTCAGTGTGCGGCTGGCGGCACAGTGTACGGATGCCCGCGTGAATATGATCGTACCCAAACTATATGAAAAATTCCCGGATGTCAATGCTTTAGCAGATGCTCCTGTGGAAGAAATCGAAGAAATTGTGCGTCCCTGTGGACTGGGGAAAAGCAAGGCAAGGGATATCAGTGCCTGCATGCGGATGCTGCGGGATGTGTATGGTGGAAATGTTCCAAACGATTTTAATGCCCTGTTAAAGCTGCCGGGTGTCGGGCGTAAAAGTGCCAACCTGATTATGGGAGATGTCTTTGGAAAACCGGCCATCGTGACGGACACGCACTGCATCCGTCTGTGTAACCGGATTGGTCTGGTCGACCATATCAAAGAGCCAAAAAAGGTGGAAATGGAATTGTGGAAAATCATTCCGCCGGAAGAAGGGAATGATTTATGTCACCGCTTTGTGCTGCACGGACGTGACATCTGCAGCGCACGCACGACTCCGCACTGTGAGCACTGC
>ERZ780142.181-NODE-181-length-10085-cov-3.31785_pt1 | contig 10085 bp, 6 predicted proteins | sample MGYA00511347_ERZ780142 | MGnify/ENA primary metagenome ERZ780142 (study PRJEB29588, sample SAMEA2145758) | human gut metagenome | biome: human gut; feature: human-associated habitat; material: faeces | place: Denmark | collected 2008/2010 ...
GTAAATGAATAATCTATATTATCTTCTGCACTGATACGATATTCCTCTTCCACATCAGTTCCCCAGCTGTCAATACCTCCAACACCTCTTACTGCACCATATACACATAAAACGGTTCTTCTTGCCGGTGGCAGTTCTTCGTGGTGAAGGGCATTTTCAATCTCAGATGCTGTATAAGGCAGACAGGAAAATGCAAATTTTTCGCCATTCTTTTCAATGCGCAGTATCTGTGATGAACTGTCTGTCCGGCTGTTATCAAGAGCCGTATGTCTTGTAATCTCAAGCCACTCTGTATCCATTCTCATACCACATTCCTGCGGAACAAGATATTGTGTAAGACTCAGGTCTTCAATCTCATAGATTCCTTCTTTTGCCCCCGCTTTTCTGTCAGGATATGTTTCCCCTGAGAGTCCCTTATATAAATATTTGTCTGCCAGTGTTGGCATGATAAATCTCATTCCAAATACAGGTAATTCTGGAAGTCCCTGTACCCCATGATAATGTACATCCACGCGAATCTTTCCAGATACATCAACGGTATAGCTTACAAGAACCGTTGTCTCCGGAGTGGTTATGGTCTCGTATGTGTATGTTACGACAATTTCATCCGCATAAACATCACCACCATAGCTGTTATTATCAGGGGCATATGGGGTCTGCTCCTTGCCATCCATGATGACCTTTATTCCCTTACAGTCAATGAACATATCTGCGGAAAGCCAGCTTCCGCTTTTAATGTGAAACCTGCTTCCCCTGTCATTATCTGTCAATGCTCTCCAGAAAGTAGGTTTAGGACAACGGTACAGCCACTCATATCCATTTTTAACGATAGATTCCAGTCCACCCTGTGCATAAGAAAAAATATAATCAAATCCCTCCCCATGTACACCAAGTGTATAGTCACCATAGACCACTCTTAATTTATCTGTATAAGCCATAGTAATACCTCACTTCCTGCATTGCCGGTTTCTCTTTCCTGTCAGCAAATACAATTCCATTTGCTGAGAATTCATAATCTGCCGGTTTATCATCAAAATCTCCACCATAGCGTAAAACATCTTTTCCTGTAACGGGATCTTTTACCATAATTGCCTGGTCAATAAAATCCCATATAAATCCGCCATGATACATATCGTATTTGTCAATCAGCTTCATATAAGAGCCAAGTCCACCCATTGAATTTCCCATATCATGCATGAATTCGCATAAAATATACGGTTTTTTCGGACTGTTATTCAAGTATTCCTCTACATCCTCCGGTTTTGCATACATTCTGGTCTCAAAATCAGAAATAGTATCCTCATATGCCCTATTATAATAAGAGCTTTCATAATGAACTAATCTTCCATCCTGCTTTTCAGCAAAATAAACGTTCATTGCCTCAATGTCATCTCCTGCATAGGATTCATTTCCTAACGACCAGAAAAGGATGGATGTATGGTTTTTAAAAGTTTCGAAATTGTTTTTTGCACGCTCAAGCACTGCATCTCTCCACTGTGGAATAGATCCCGGTACATTGCATGACGGTTCAATTGCCCCTAGTTTTTGGAATGAGCCATGGCTCTCCAGATTTGTTTCTGCCATAACATAGATACCTGCATTGTCGCACATATAGTACCATGGTATCTGGTCAGGATAGTGACAGGTACGCACAGAATTAATATTGTTTCTTAACATACATGATATATCTGCCTTCATATCTTCTATACCAATGCATCTTCCCGTTCTTGCATTCCACTCATGACGGTTTACTCCCGTGATAACAAGACGTTTTCCATTCAAATAGACTACTTTATCTATAATCTCTATTCTTCTGAAACCGATATCATAAGGAATTACCTCGGCCAGTGAACCATCCTCTGCTTTAAGCTCAACATAAGCATGGTATAAATATGGATTATGATTATCCCACAGCCTGACACTTTCCAAGTCAACACAAATCGTGCCTTCCAAATGGTTGTTTTCTTTATTTAACTGTAATGACTTCTCAACTAATATATTTTCTTCTCTGTCTTTTAAAATAAAGCCAGCAGTTACATTCTGACTGTCAGTAGCAGATACCTTCATGCTGACAGATACGCTTCCGCTTTCATTATCTTGATTTAACACAGGTTTGAACCATACATCCTCCAGATGAACATCCGGAATTGCCTTCAAAGTAACATTTCTGAAAATTCCAAAAAATCTGAAAAAGTCCTGATCCTCTAAAAATGCCGCCGTGCTCATCTTATGTACCTGCACTGCCAGAACATTTCCTTTTTCCTTAATATATGGTGTCAGATCAAACTCAGAAGGTGTAAAGCTGTCTTCGGCATACCCTATAAACTGACCATTCAGCCACAGATACATAGCTTCTTCTACACCTTCGAAGCAGATATGGATTCTTTTTCCACACATACTCCTGTCCAAATCAAAGTATTTGATATAAGAGCCTACCGGATTGTACTGTGCCTCTGAAAACATTCCTTCTTCTGCTCCGGTTGCCTCCATGCTATAGGCTCCTCTGTGGTACTCTTTTCCTTCCCACGGATACATCGTGTTGATGTAACGGATTTTATCATATCCAGCCAGTTCGATATGTCCTGGAACCATAATTTTATCAAATCCTGATGCATCAAATGTTTCCTTATAAAAATCAACAGGTCTTTCCATCACATTTTTGCTGTAAGCAAACTCCCATTGACCATTTAATGACTGTAATAATGGATTTTTTTCTTTTTTCATGTCTGAATAATCCAGATAATAACAATGATCACTATGCGATTCCAATTGATTTACCTTAAACACTTCCGGATTGTCCAGCCATTTCATATCAGCGTTCATATTTTCCCTCTCTTTCCATACACCCCATACAATTTCTTTCATTCCACTATATTCCACGTCAACACTCCTCCATCTGTTCTCTAAGTCGCCGGTTCGCTGCTTCCACATTCATTTCTGACATAATAAATGTAATGACTAATGACAGGATCATTGGAATCCATAAATACATAATGTGAAGCATATTCATGCAGGATGCAGGCTGCACGGCCGCTTCCTTGACAAATCCGCTTGCATCAAGCAGCCACCCGCAGAGGGCAACTCCGATTCCACCCCCGATTTTGGTTCCAAAGGATGTACAGGAATACATGGTTCCATCAATGTGTTTATGTTTTGTCAGGTATGTGTATTCTGAACAGCTTGCCACAACAGCTCCCATATCTCCCTGCCATGGTGCCATTCCAAGTGCTGCGATTGCGGTAAAAGCAAGCATCAGCGGAACACTTCCCATATAGCCTGCAAAAATAACACCGACACGGCCGGCTGTTCCAAGAATGTATCCTGCAAGATTCATTCGATATAATCCCTTCATCTTTTCCACAAGCATAGGTGTAATACACATTGCAATGATGACAGGGATATTAATTGCCCAGGAAAAGACCGAATATAAATCTTCATTTTTCAAAACATAAATCATATAGTAAATGCCCATATTTAACATAGCTGAATAAATCTGCTGACAAATATAAGTTGCACAAATCATAAGATAATATTTATTGGAAAATAAAAGTTTTGCGGCTTCAATCAAACCATATTTTTCTTCTGTCTGTTCTCTGCCTGCCTTTAATTCTTCCTCCGGAAGTTCTTTGATTGAGAATACGGAAATTGTGTTTACAATCAGTCCGATTACTGCGTATATGATTGCTACGGTTCTCCATGCAGCAGCTCCACCGCCTGCCATTCTTACAAACTGAACGGTGATAGATTGAATGATCAGACTTGTTAAAAACGCAAAAATAAAACGGAACGACCCCATTTCTACCCGTTCTTTGCTATTTTTTGTACAAAACGTAACCAGTGATGCATAGGCAATATTGTTTGCAGTAAAAAATACTGCATTCAGCAAAGTATATGCAATAAAAAACCACGCATACTGTGCTGTTTTTCCAAGACTTTCCGGTATTGCAAAGTTCGCCACAAGCGTTACTGCACAGCCAATATATGCATAAAGCATCCACGGTCTTGCTTTTCCAAGTCTGCTCTTTGTTTTGTCAATCAATGTACCAAAAAACATATCACTGACACCGTCGAATAATTTTGATACCATGATCAATGTTCCAACAACTCCCGGATTTAACCCTACCGTATTTGTCAGATACAACATTACAAACGAGGAAAGAAATGCATACACGACATTTCCTGCCAGATCTCCGGTTCCATACCCCACCTTGTTATACCATTTCAGGTATTTCTTTTCTTCCATGTGAAACTGCTCCTTTCGATGATCCCTATTTTTGTTCCCACAACTTTGTTATAGATAGTATATAAAAACTGATGTCAAAAAACCATATCATAAATTACACAAAACATGCACAAAACAGTATAATTAACAAAAACCATTTTCTTTATTCCTTTCTTTTGTTATTTTTGACATGTACTTTTATTGACTTTCATTTTCCAGCACGTTAATTTATACAAAAAATACCATTATTTCAAACGTTTAAAATCTAAATAGACAAGACATGCATAAAATGATAAAATTGCATCATGAGCCAAACATAAATTTATGTATTTCAGATTATTATTTCATGAACATTTTCAATTATCATATGGGGGTCTCAAATGTATACCAATAATGCATATCTGAATAACTCAACAATTGACAGAAAAGATAAATCCAAGCCACTTGTCGTAACCATGTGTGGGACTTACAAGTTATATACGCACCCTAAACTTCCCACCTGGAGACCACGTGGCAGAGTTGATTTTCAGTTGATCTTTATTGCTGCCGGGAAAGCTCATTTTCATTTTGACAACGATGAGGAAGAAACGATTGTTCATGCTGGTCATATGGTTTTATACCGCCCAAGAGAACCCCAGAAATATGAATACTATGCCAAAGACCAGACGGAGGTTTACTGGGTTCATTTTACAGGAAACAATGTCACCAATCTGCTCCGTTCCTATGGATTGACAAATGATAAAAGGGTGTTCCAATGTGGTTCCGGTTCGGAATATCAGTATCTTTTCCGTGCCATGATAAAAGAATTACAAATGTGTCAGGATAGCTATTCTGAAATGCTTGAAATGTATTTAAGACAAATTTTTATAAAACTACAACGCCACTTTAAATTTTCTGTCAACACAGTGAACTCCCATGCTGCTGAGGAAATAGACAAAGCAATTTCTTATTTCAGTGAGCATTACAATGAACCAATCAGCATTGATGACTATGCCGAACAAAATCATGTCAGTGCCAGTTGGTTTATCCGTAATTTCAGATTATATGCCGGAATCACGCCAAAGCAATTCATTCTGCAAAAAAGAATATATAATGCCGAAGCATTGCTTCAAAATACACAATACAATATCAATGAGATCGCACAAATTGTCGGATATGATAATCCACTGTATTTCAGCCGGATTTTTCAAAAGGCAAAAGGGCTGTCACCTTCTGAATATCGTAAAAACATATAAAAAATGCAAAAGGGGCTGTAAAAAAACTCCCCTGACAGAAAAATCGCCCAGACCGTGAGGTCTGAGCGATTTTTTGGTATAATTAATTATGCTACTAAATAACAATACCAATGGTAATTATACTATGCGTCAGCTGAAATTACCATTAGAAATCGAAAAATTGATCGATATTTCCGATCCGGTATACACTTTTTGTGAGGTTATGGATCACATTGACCTATCCAGATATTTTGTAGAGAAAGGCTATAAAACAGGTCGCCCAAGATGTGATGCTCAAAAACTCCTTAAAGTAATACTTTTTGCCTTTATGGAAAATGGCATCTGCTCCTTACGAGAAATAGAAAAGCTCTGCCGTAATGACATTCGTTACATGTATCTTCTTGATGGCATGAAAACGCCTTCTTTTGCTACATTTGGAAACTTAATCCGAAACGAACTAACCGATTCTATCGAGCAGATATTTGAAGACATTAATTCATATATTTTTGCCAAAGATCACGTGGATCTGCAGCATACATACATTGACGGGACAAAAATTGAGGCAAATGCCAATCGATATACCTGGGTATGGAAAAAATCGTGTGTGAAAAACCGGCAGAAAGTCTTTGACAAGATTTCACTCTTGATTGATGCTATGAATCGGGAAGTACTTGGATATCTCGGAATAAAATTTGAAAAGCGTGAAGCGTACGCGGTTGACTATGTCTCTGAATTACTTACGATGTACAAAGAAACAACCGGACTGGATGAAACTTCTTTCGTTTCCGGACGTGGTCATAGAAAAAGCATTCGACAAAAACAATACGAAGAATTGCATGAATATCTGGAACGTTTGAAATCCTATGCATATCATATCGAGACCTGTGGAGAAGAAAGAAACAGTTATTCCAAAACAGATCATGATGCAACTTTCATGCGTTTAAAGCGTGATTACATGGGAAACGATCAGCTACTTCCGGCATACAACCTACAGGCAGCCATCTGTGATGAATACATAGCTGTAATCGACGTAAAACCATATGCATCCGATATGGAATGCTTTGTTCCTTTGATGGAAAAATTCAATCGCACATATGGTCACTATCCGAAATATCCGGTTGCTGATGCCGGATACGGTTCTTACAATAATTATCTTTATTGTGAAGAACACGGCATGGAAAAATACATGAAATTTACCATGTACAAAAAAGAAACGACGGACAAAAAGTATCATGAGAATCCGTATCGTGCTGTAAACTTTGCAAAAGATGCAGATGGAAATCTCTTATGTCCAAACGGTCGAAAATTCCTCTTCAAGAGAACACAGCATGTGAAATATAATAAATATGGAAGAACGGAAGAATTATACGAATGTGAATCTTGTGAAGGGTGTCAGCATAAACAAGAATGTTGTCCGAGAGCACACAAAAACCGAACGATCCGAATGAATCAGGAATTAACTGCTATCCATCAGGAAGTGCTGCAAAATCTTGAATCCATACATGGTGCTCTCTTGAGAATGAACCGAAGTATTCAATCGGAGGGAACTTTTGGTGTATTAAAGTGGGATAAAGCGTATAAAAGATTATTGCGAAGAGGCGAGAAAAATGTAATTCTCGAGCTTACACTGATTTCATGTGGATTCAATCTTTATAAATATCACAACAAAAAGCAACGACAGACGAAAGTTGCATAAAACTTAAGCGGGCGTGATTAGCCGAGCTTTATTAAATGCACCATTTTTTATACCCAAAGATGCAGACTTGCTTAGAAATAGAAAAGTTAATACAAAGAAACGCCAAAACCGACATTTGCCGGAATTGGCGTTTCTTATATTAGGGACTTATTTTACAGCCCCTTTTTTACCATATTTCAGGATAGGGAAAATGGAATTATATTAGACAATCTGGTGAAATTAGGTTATTATAAATAATAAGGGAGTTACCCTAAAACAGGAGTGTTATAAAAATTATTATTAAATGGAGGTTTAACGTCTTCATGGATAAACTTTATATGATCTTATTATGCCTGATGATAGTACCAATTCTTATTTGTATCAAATATTCCAGAAAAATAAAAAGTGATGTGGCATCTTCCATTGTGAAATGCCTCATTTTTGCAATTGTTACGATCCTTAGCAATGGTTTGTCTACTTTTTCAGGAAATGAAACATTTTCTTATATAATGGAAGCACTTTATCGGTTTTCCTTTGATCTGATGCTGATATATGTATTGCAGTATTCCCAGCAGTATACACGTGTTTTTCACGAGGTTTCACCGTTTAAAAAGGGGTGTTTCATAATTGCATATCTGGATGGAATTTTACTGTTTTTAAATATAATTTTTCATAACGTATTTACGATAGAAACCGTGCGATTCCCGAATTTTGATATGTATCATGTAGCCGACAAATCCATTATTTTTTACTTTCACTATGTGTTTGCATATGGTCTGGTAGTTTGTATTATTGCATCGTTTATCATCAAAATTATACAGATACCGGATTTTTACCGTAAGAAATATTTGCCGATACTTGTGTTAATATGTGTGATCACGGTATCAAAATTTATATGTGGAATTTCAGAATTTCCGATTGATGTGTCGCTTCCTTTTTTTGTATGCGCAGCAATACTGATCTGTTACCTGACGCTGTACCGTTCTTCGCGTGAACTTGTAGATAAAACACTGTCCATCGTTGTAAATGAAATGAATAACGCTGTGATATGTTTTGATATAAATAACGAATGTGTGTATGCCAATGAGCGTGCATTGAAAATATTTAACAGTTCACTGGATTCCCTTTCCGGGATCTCGGAGGATGTACAGGGCTGGATAAAAGAACATGACACCAACAATTCGGCCTCCCTTGAATGGAGTGGTCAAACCATTATTGACAACAAAACGTATTATTTCGATATCGAATACAGAAAACTGTTTGATAAAAAGAATGAATATATAGGTTTTTTCCTGAATCTGATTGATAATACGGAGAAACATATTGCGTTTGAGAAAGAAAAATACCTTGCAACACATGATACGCTTACCGGATTGTATAATAAGAATTATTTTGCCCAGAAAACATCGGAAATTTTAAATGAGAATCCGGATAAAGAGTGGCTGCTGATCTGTTCCAATATCAAGGATTTTAAACTGGTCAATGATCTCTTTGGTCTTGAAAAAGGAAACGAAGTCCTTAAAATGGAGGCAGATCTTCTTAAAGCACAATGTGGGGAAGGGAGTGTCTATGGACGCACCGGTGGTGACAAATTTGCAATATGCATCCCAAAAGAAGAATTTAAAGAGCAGGATTTTATGGATGCGATACAGACCATGGGGCATGCATTTAACAATGACCTGTATCATCTTCATATTTATGTCGGTGTTTATGAAATCACAGACCGGAATGAAGAAGTATCCATTATGTGTGATAAAGCCAATCTTGCAATAAAGACACTGGGGGAAAACTATGATAAATCAATTGCATACTATAGCGACACGATATTTCATGATACCGTTGCCGAAAAGCAGCTGGTGGGTGATTTTGATAAAGCACTTGCCGAAAAACAGTTCTGCATGTATTTACAGCCACAGGTGACATCGGAAGGAAAACTACTGGGGGCAGAGGCTCTTGTCCGATGGCAGCATCCAAAACGCGGTCTGATTTTTCCGGGGGATTTTATTGAAGTTTTTGAAAAAACAGGTCTGATTTACCGGCTTGACCGGTTTGTGTGGGAACTTGCCGTACAAAAACTTGCACAATGGCAGAAAGACGGGCGGGACGATCTGTATATATCCGTAAATATTTCGACCAAGGACTTTTACTATATGGATGTATATGAAACAATTACTAGTCTTGTTGAAACCTATAAAATCATTCCTTCCACACTGAAACTGGAAATTACGGAAACCGCAATTATGACCGGAACCGCAGGGGAACTTGAAATGATTGAACGGTTCAGGAAATCCGGCTTTCAGGTGGAAATAGATGATTTCGGAAGCGGCTATTCTTCGTTTAATACGCTAAAGGATATGGACGTGGATGTGCTGAAAATAGATATGGGCTTTTTAAGGACAACCCGGCCGGAACGCTTAGAGAGAAGTATGTCCATTATAAATACGATCATTTCACTCACCAAAACACTTGGTCTTTCCGTTATCACGGAGGGAGTCGAAACAAAGGAACAAATTGATGAGCTTACCCGGATGGGATGCGGAATTTATCAGGGGTATTATTTTTCAAAGCCGATTCCGGTAGGTCAGTTTGAAGATACCTATCTGTAAATTTATCCGGTATAGTTTCAGGCTTAAGATAGTGTGTCACGGTAGAGACGCTGATATTTCGCCGGAGTGGTGTGTAATTCTTTTAGATGAATCCTGTATTCAGGTCGCAGTTTATGATGACAGATTGGAGGTGACATCTCCGGGTGGATTATATAACGGATTAACTTATGAGGAAGTCATGAATGGTCATTCTAAAATCCGGAATAAAGGTATTGCCAACATATTCAGTCAAATGGGACTTGTTGAGGCATGGGGAAGCGGAGCTATCTGGATGTGTCCGGGGATTACCGGTAATAGTTGTCATTGCCTCAAAAGTTTATTTCAATCCTGATTTATAATATGCAGCTTGTGGCAAAAGAGCACGGCTG
>ERZ780142.185-NODE-185-length-9983-cov-2.06235_pt1 | contig 9983 bp, 8 predicted proteins | sample MGYA00511347_ERZ780142 | MGnify/ENA primary metagenome ERZ780142 (study PRJEB29588, sample SAMEA2145758) | human gut metagenome | biome: human gut; feature: human-associated habitat; material: faeces | place: Denmark | collected 2008/2010 ...
CTGATGGCCATATTATCACGCAAGTAGTCGAAACCGAATTCGTTGTTCGTACCGAAAGTGATGTCTGCCTGATATGCATTCCTTCTTTCCTGTGAGTTCGGACGATGCTTGTCGATGCAGTCTACTGAAAGACCGTTGAACTCGTACAATGGACCCATCCACTCCGAGTCACGCTTTGCCAGATAGTCGTTCACTGTTACGACATGCACACCGTTTCCTGTCAGGGCATTAAGGAATACAGGGAGTGTTGCCACGAGGGTCTTTCCTTCACCGGTAGCCATCTCCGCAATCTTTCCCTGATGCAGTACGATACCTCCGAAGAGCTGTACGTCATAGTGCACCATGTCCCATTTCCACCCGCCATCCAGTGGTTGCTGTAGATAGCCTTGTCGTCTTCGATTCTGACGAAATCCTTTGTAGCTGCAAGTTCACGGTCGAAATCATTTGCAGTAACAACCACTTCGTCGTTCTCGGCAAATCTTCTGGCTGTATCCTTCATGATGCTGAAGGCAACAGGCAGTATCTCGTTGAGCACTACTTCATATTTGTCCAGGACTTCCTTTTCCAACTTGTCTATCTGATTGAAGATTTCCTCTCTCTCATCGATAGGCGTGTCTTCGATTTTAGACTTCAGACCCTTGATCTGTTCCTTTTCATTGGCTACTGCGTCCTGCAATTGTTTCTGCAGTTCTTTTGTGCGTTCTCTCAGCTGGTCGTTTGTGAGAGCTTTGATTTCGGGGTAAGCAGCTTTTACCTTCTCTACGATAGGCTGAATCTGCTTCATATCGCGTGTTGACTTGTCGCCAAAAAGCGATTTCAGTAAATTGTTGAATCCCATTATATATTATGCTTTTTTTATTTCTTGATTATATTCGTGTGCAAATTTATACAATTTATTCCTTTTAAGGGCATTAACATCTATTTATTATTGTTTTGCACGTTGTTTTTTTAGAATAGAGGTTCGCCTTTGCTTGCATTCGGGGCTCTGATTCTTATAGTTTTTGATATTGTCGGGGCTATTCTGTCGGCGCAGACAGGAGTCGTCACCACTTCGCCTTTCAGTCCGATACCGTAAAAGATTATCGGGAAATTCTGACAGTTTGCCCCTTGTATATATGTTTCTCCATTGTCTTCGTTGGCTATGTTCCAACCTGGCAACACCTCAACGAGAAGGTCGCCGCTGTTCCGTAAATTGTATGAGTTCCTTACCGTTTCCGATTCAGATGTATAGAAAGACAGGATGTCGTTTGCCGAAAGGCAATTGCCCACTCCCTGGCATTGCCTGATGAATATTTTCGACAATTCGCAGATCTGGTTTGTGTTAAGTCGCTTCTTGTCAAACAGTTTGTTGTTGAAGTATATCTGGTCGCGGCTGTAACCCTCTATGTATTTGTCATTTCCATACAAAGCCCCGAGGTAAAGGTTCAGGAGGTTTGATGCCCTGTTGATATAGAAAGTGCCGCCAGGTATCCTTAACTTCTTTTCTCCTGCGATTCTGGCTTCGTTGTAGTATCCGGTGGAGTTTATGACGAAAAGCACGTTTGACAATCCCACTTTTGAGCTGATTGTATTTATCAATCTGCCGATGTTGTTGTCCAGATCCGTATATATGAACTGCTTGTCGGTTGATTTGGATTCAGGTCGGTTTGCCTTGTATGTCACGAACAGCATGTCCGGCGTGTTGTCTGCTCCCAATGAATATTCATTGAGGCAGTGGATGGCAAAGTCTGTCACGTTTGTGTTTGACTTTACATCTCCGGTCTTAATCCGGTTGCTGGAGTTGTAGGTTTCCAGTCTGCGGTCTTCTTTCTGATAATATGATGTAGTGCACCATTTTCTTTCTTTCGTGTCAATCCAGTAAGCTCCGTCGGCATTGTGTCCTGCGGGGATTATGGCGGAAACCGGGTCTTCGGCAATGCTGATGACTACAGATTTTTTGTTGGCAATCTTCAGTTCGTCGCTGATGGTAGTCGTCTGTACGTTCTCCGCGGAATTCCTTTCCAAGGTGGAGATACCCTCGAAATTGTTGTCTTCAACGCATGAAACGATTTTCATGTTGTTCCGGTCAAACCATTTTTCAGCAATGATGCCGTTGTATCTCGGAGAGGTTCCTGTGTTTATGCTGGAGATAGAAGATGCCAGGTCTGCAGATGCGAAATTTAATCTTGCGTCTGTGAACACGATACCGTTGCGTAGGATTTCCTTGAATCCGTTTTCCTTGTAGAATCGCTTGTAGTCAGACAGCAGATCCGAACGCAGCTGGTCGATGGTGATGTTTACAACAAGCCTTGGCACAGATGTATGGATCTGTGCTCTTGCAGTGCCGCAAGCCAAAATGGCTATTGTGGTCGCCGTTATTATACTGTATTTCGTAGCCGTTGTTTTAATCATTCTTTCTCGTTGCATATAGATTACAGCAGTTTTTCAATAGCAAAGATAATGCCAAAAGAGGCATCCCCTCAGCGTAAACTTGTATTAATCGTCCTGACAGGCCTATGCAGAGCATTATGGAAAGGAAAGTCCAGGCCTTTCTTAGTTTCCTTTCGTTTCGTTTGTTCTTGATGATGTATATTGCCCAATACAAATTCAGCGGGCATAATATGAATATTTGCAGATTGGTACTTGTTGTCGGGTGCTCAGAGAAGAGCATGACGAACAGAATCAATCCTGCCAGTCCGCTCGCGAGCAACAACGAGATGTCTACCCAGAGAAACCTCTTTTTTGTCTTGAATTCCGCAACGACTATCGCAGCGATTAATAATAATAATGTAATAAAGACGAATTGAGGCGTCACTTTTGTCTTTCCCGCAATCGCGTAATCGTTTCCTTTTACGATGATTTCGGTGTTTTTCACCAAAGGCCTTGCGCTTCCGTCTGCCGATACTATCTTTGCCTGTCCGAAATCCCTCATCAGATTGTCTGGCAAGAACTGCTGCTCCTCACGTGTTGTCTGCATGTCGGCTTTGAATCCTAACAGAAGGTCGTTGCCGAAGCTTGCCCACGAATAATTGGCGTTGCAGCCGTGTATCAGGTCTCTGAATGATACAGACTTGTCAATGGCGTTTTTGTATTCTATCTTGCCGTTGATTGACTTCAGGATGATGTCTCTCGCTTTGGTGGTGCAGTTGTTGTAGAAATAGTTGTATCTGTATACCCTGGCATTGGCGTAATTGTCCTGCAGGGCTTTGAGCAACTGTCCTTTTTCTTCTGGCGTAAGATTTATTTCCTGTTGTGTGACCTGTGATCCGAAATACTGGTATTCGTAGCAGAAATCGTTAAAGTCCTGTATCCCCATTTCATAGTCTGTCAGTCCCAAGACAAACCTGGCGACGAAAAAGGGTTTCTTGAAGGAAAACATACCGTAATTGACCACGATGTCAGTCTTCGATGCCTTGTCCTCGTATCTTATCGCCGTGTGTCCGTAGAGACTGTAAATCTCGTCGTGGGGCGAACATGTAAGCAGGCTGACTCTGATCGAGTCGGCTGGAGTTTCGGCATAATTGGTTGTGTTACCTATTGCTATCTTGCTGATATCAAGCAAGATGAACGTTAAAAGTAACCTATATAAAAAAATATTCAGCTTTTTCACGATGCAAAAATAAGCGATATTTTTCACTTATAGTTATGAAGTTTCGATTTTTTTCAATAATTTTGCAGCTCACAAATTTTGAATAGAGTGAATTTAATCGTTGATATTGGCAATACATGCGTCAAACTGGTGTGTTTTGATGATGGTGAAGTTATAGAAGAGAAACGCGTTGATGGCAACGACGTCGAGGCCTTGTCGCGGTTTTGTTCGAAGTATCCGTTTTCAAAAGGTATAGTGTCTTCAGTTTCGTCTGTTTCAGATTCATTTATGGAGAAACTGAAAGGGCTTCCGTTCCGTGTTTTGGAATTTGAAAGTGGCGTGACGCCCGTGCCGGTTTCAATCGGATACAACACTCCGTTGACTTTAGGGACGGATCGTCTCGCTGCCGTCGTAGGGGCGAATGATTGTTCGCCAGGTAAGGATATACTCGTCATTGATATCGGAACCTGCGTCACTTACGACTTAATCAGCTCGTCAGCAGAATATTTGGGCGGGAACATCTCGCCAGGACCTACGATGCGCTTGAAGGCGTTACACGAATACACCTCACGACTCCCTTTGGTGGAAAGAAGGGGAGAGGCTCCTCTGGTAGGTTATTCTACGGAAACTGCGATAAGAAGTGGTGTTTTGCATGGCATAGAGTATGAGATAAATGGCTATATCCATAGGTTTTTGACTAAATATCCACACCTTTTTGTATATTTAACAGGTGGTGTACAATTAGATTTGCATTTCTCGGAAAAAATCACCATCTTTGCAGACAGATTCATAGTCCCGAAAGGACTTAACCGAATATTAGAATATAATGATGAAATCAACAAATAGGGTATTTTGCGCTTTTGCAGCGCTTGCATTTTCTATAGGTATATATGCTCAGAGTGGCACAAACTCTCCTTACAGCCAATATGGATTGGGAGTGTTGAGCGACCAGACAAGTGGCTTCAACCGAGGAATGAATGGGGTGGGGCTTGGCTTCAGAGAGCACAACCAAGTGAACTTCATAAATCCGGCGTCTTATTCTGCAGTTGACTCCCTTTCTTTTATCTTCGATGTGGGATTCTCCGGCCAGATCACCAACTTCAATGAAAGCGGCAAGAAAATCAATGCCAAGAATGCAGACTTCGAATATGCTGTAGCGGCGTTCAGAGTTGCAAAAGGTTTCGGCGTGAGTTTCGGTATCCTGCCATATACTAACGTGGGATATAACTATACCTCTTCAACACCAGGAAGCAATGTCCTCTCGACCACATATTCAAATTCATATTACGGAGAAGGAGGCTTGCATCAGGTGTATGTGGGCTTAGGCTATCAGTTGTTCAAAGGATTCTCCCTGGGAGCCAATGTCTCATATCTGTGGGGCCGCTACGACAAGACAGTGACGAATTCATACAGCGACTCCTATGCTAAGACAATCCAGAAAGTGTATTCCGCTTCGGTGACAAACTACAAGCTGGATTTCGGTGTCCAATACGCATTCGCCGTGGACAAGAAAAACGAGTTCACCCTTGGAGCCACATACTCTCCCGGGCATGATATTGGAGGAAACCCTTCATGCGTGGTTACTTCGACAAATCCAACGACGTCAACTCCGGAAACGGCACCGTATTCCTTGAAAGACGGTCTCAAGATACCTACCACAGTTGGCGTGGAACAATGCCAACCGCATCAAGTTGGGAGTGGATTACAGCTTCCAGAAATGGAGCGGAATAGGTTTCCCTGTTTATGTCGTGAACAATCAGGTTTCGGCTTATGTGATGAACAACGACTATTATAGCGACCGTCATAAAATCAATGTGGGCGGCGATTTCTGCGGTGATGAAAACAACCGCAGCTTCTTGAAACGTCTGCATTTCCGTGCTGGCGCTTCATACGCTACACCATATTATAAAGTAAACGGACAAGACGGCCCGAGCGAGATCAGTGTGAGCGCCGGTTTGGGAATTCCTATCATGAACAGCTATAACAATCGTTCCATGCTCAACATTTCCGGACAGTGGGTACGCACTTCTGCAAAGAATTTCATAAAAGAGAATACATTCAGAATCAACATTGGACTGACATTCAATGAGCGTTGGTTCATGAAGTGGAAAGTGGATTGATGATGAAGACACCTTTCTTCTTATTGGCAGTTTCATTGTTTTTGGCCGTTTCCTGCTCTCAGGAGAAGGAACATACCGCACCGGCAATAAATCCCAAGGATTCCGTTTCGCTGATGACATCCTTCGGAGTCAATACCCTCATATCCGATTCTGGGGTCATGAAGTATAGAATCGTGACAGAGAAATGGGAAGTCAATGAAGTGCGGAATCCGTCAAGATGGATGTTTGAACGGGGGCTGTTCCTGGAACAGTTTGACGAGAGATTCCACGTCCAGGCCTATATACAATGTGATACTGCCTATTACTATGACAAAAACAAGGTATGGGAGCTCAGAGGCCGGGTCCGTATCCGCACTTTGGATGGCGTGAGGTTCTCAAGCGAGGAGCTGTTCTGGGATCAGAACCGCCATGAACTCTACAGCAACAAGTTCTCCCGCGTGGTCTCTCCGGACAGAGAGCTGCAGGGCGCATATTTCAGAAGCGACGAAAGGATGACACATTATTTCATCAGCAACACCAAGGGCTCGTTCCTCAAAGGCAACGTGTTCAATAGTGAGAGCGACAGTATCGTAAACGCTCCTGATACGACAAAGCAAAAACTGAGATTGCCAGTTACGCCTGCAGCAAGAAAAAACATTTAAATTATCTCTATGGAAGAAGTATCTATATCTTTGGTGATTGGCATTTTTATAACATTGCTTCTGTCTGCGTTCTTTTCCGGTATGGAAATCGCCTTCGTGTCGAGCAACAGGATGCTTGCCGAGATGGACAAAGGCTCATCTAAACTGACCCGAAGACTTCAGACGTTCTTTTACAAGAACCCCAATGACTTTGTGAGTACGATGCTTGTGGGCAACAATATCGTGCTGGTAGTATATGGAATCTTTGTGGCAAGACTGCTTGACAACACAATCTTCAAAGGACTTGACCCGGCAATTTCTGTTACGGCAGACACTATACTCTCTACACTGGTAGTACTCTTCACAGGAGAGTTCCTGCCAAAGACATTGTTCAAAAGCAACCCCAACAAGTTCTTTTCATTCTTTGTCTTCCCGGCATACCTGTTCTATCTGCTGCTATGGCCGGTTTCACGTTTTTCCACTTTACTGTCCAAAATCCTGCTTAAAATAAGCGGAGTGAAGGTAGACAAGGACAATGATGACGGGGAGTTCTCAAAAGTAGACCTGGATTACCTCGTGCAGTCGAGCATTGACAACGCTTCCGACAACTCTCAGATTGATGATGAAGTCAGGATATTCCAGAATGCATTGGATTTCTCCGACACCAAAGTCAGGGACTGTATGGTGCCTCGCACCGAGATATGTGCAGTAGAAAAGTCGTCGTCGCTTTCAGATTTGAAAAACATATTCATAGAGAGCGGGAAATCCAAAATCCTGGTATACGACAACGACATCGACCATATCATAGGCTATATACATTCATTGGAATTATTCCGGAATCCAAATGACTGGCACAATCATATCAGGACAATGCCATTCGTTCCTGAAACCATGTCTGCCAGAAAGATGATGCAGACCTTCCTTCAGCAGAAGAAAAGCCTCGGCGTAGTCGTCGACGAGTTCGGAGGAACGAGCGGAATCATATCCCTCGAAGATATCGTAGAAGAGATTTTCGGCGACATTGAAGACGAACACGACAATTCAAATTATATAGCGCAGAAGAATTCTGATGGAACATACCTCCTCTCAGCGAGACTGGAGATAGACAAGGTGAACGACTTGTTTTCTCTCGATATTCCCGAAAGTGAGGATTACATGACCATAGGCGGCTTCATACTCCACGAATATGAAAACTTCCCTAAGTTGAATGAAGTAGTCAGAATAGGACGCTTTGAGTTCAAGATTATAAAGAATACCATGACCAAAATAGAGCTGGTACGCCTAAAAGTTATTGATTAGTCAATATTTTTGGCGCAAAATTTATTTTTGTCTTATCTTTTTTGTAATTTTGTGCGCTAAAGTGGAAATATAACATTTTCAGAACATAAAAATAATAATTAAATAAAACAAATTAATGGCAGCATTAGGAAAAATTAGAAGCCATGGCGCAATATTGGTCGGAGTTATCGGTGCCGCGCTATTGGCGTTTATCGCTGAAGAAGCTTTCCGTTCGTGTGACTCTCATAAGAATGAGAGCCGACAGCAAATCGGCGAAGTGTTAGGCGAAAAAGTCAGCATGCAGGAGTATCAGAAGCTTGTTGATGAGTTTACAAATGTATTGAAGATTACTCAGGGTCGAGACAACCTTACTGACGACGAGTTGAATCAGGTGAAGGATCAGGTTTGGCAGACATACGTGCAGAACCGTATCATCGAAGAAGAGGCCAAGAAGCTGGGGCTCACCGTAACGGACAAGGAACTTCAGAACGTTCTCGCCGCAGGTACAAACCCAATGCTTTTGCAGACTCCTTTCGTGAACCAGCAGACAGGACGCTTCGACGCCAACATGCTGAAGAAGTTCTTGACAGAATACAAGTCGGCAAAGACCACAAATCCTCAGATGGCTGAGCAGTATCAGAGCATCTATAATTTCTGGACATTCGTAGAGAAGAGCTTGAGACAGCAGATTCTTGCAAGCAAGTACCAGTCGCTTTTCGCCAACTGCTTCTTGTCAAATCCGGTATCAGCAAAGATGGCTTTCAAGGAAGATACAGAGGAGAGCAATATCCAGCTCGCTGCATTCCCATACGCCGACATCAACGATAACACCATCAAGGTTACTGATGAAGAGCTCAAGGCTAAGTATGAAGAACTGAAGCCAAGATTCAAGCAGTTCGTTGAGACACGCGACATCAAATACGTCGATGTAAAGGTAGTTGCCTCAAATGCAGACAAGGCAGAGCTGAACAAGGAATTCAAAGCCTATGAAACTGAAATCAGAGGCGTGGAAGACCCAACACAGTTCATGCACAAGACCGCTTCTTTGGTAAACTATTTGGGTATTCCTCAGACAAAGGCAGCCTTCCCATCCGACATTGCCGCAAGACTTGATTCCATGGCAGTCGGTTCAACCACAGGAGTAGTGGAGAACAAGCAGGACAACACTCTCAACATCATTCGACTGTTGTCAAAGTCTGAGTTGCCAGACTCTGTTCAGTTCCGTGCAATTCAGGTAGTAGGAGCAACTCCGGATGCCGTAAAGAAGAGTGCTGACAGCATTTACACCGCACTTGAGAACGGAGGTGATTTCGAGGCTATTGCCAAGAAATATAACCAGACTGGTGAGAAGCAATGGATAACTTCAGCACAGTATCAGAATGCGCCTTCTATGGATGCAGATACAAAGAACTACATTAACACCCTCAACACTCTTGGAGTGAATGCAATCAAGAACATATCATTGCAGCAGGGCAGTTTGATCGTTCAGGTTACAGACCGCAAGGCAATGACTTCTAAGTATGTTGCCGCTGTAATCAAGAAGGAGATCAAGTTCTCTAAGAATACATACAGCACAGCATTCAACAAGTTCAGCCAGTTCGTCAGCGAAAGTCAGACACTTCAGGCTCTCGAGAAGAATGCCGCTAAGTATGGATACCAGTTGCAGGAGCGCAACGATGTTTCTACACAGGAACATTTCGTCGCTGGCATCCATGGAACCCGTGATGCAATGAAATGGCTGTTTGATTCAGAAGACGGAAAGATTTCTCCATTATATGAGTGTGGAGACAATGACCACCTGTTGGTATTGGCTCTGACAAAGACTCACGAGAAGGGTTATCGTTCATTCGATGACAGCAAGGTGAAGGAATATCTGAAGCAGGAAGTCCTCAGAGACAAGAAGGCTGAGCAGATCATCGCCAAGGTGAAAGGAGTGAACAGCATTGCTGCTGCAAAGGCAAAGGGTGCCAAGATTGCAGAACTCAATCAGGTGACATTTGCTTCTCCAGCATTCGTAACTCTTACAGGTTCGAGCGAACCGGCATTGAGCGGAGCTGTTGCAGCTACAGCAAAGGGTAAGTTTGTCAACCACGCAGTAAAAGGACAGGCTGGTGTTTATCTCTTCCAGGTTATCAGCAAGAGCAACCGCCCAGGCAAGTTCAATGAGAAAGAGTATGAGCAGCGTCTCAAGCAGAAGGCAATGCAATATGCAGGCAATTTCATGCAGGAGCTTTATTTCAAGGCTAATGTAGTAGACAACAGATACTTGTTCTTCTAAATAAAAGATATAAATCCGATAAAAATGGCATACGATATTGTTTCGTATGCCATTTTTTTTCGTTTAAAGTCTTTTCATATGAAGTTTTTTTGTAATTTTGTAGGGTAATCTTACTTTAG
>ERZ780142.191-NODE-191-length-9856-cov-1.77329_pt1 | contig 9856 bp, 7 predicted proteins | sample MGYA00511347_ERZ780142 | MGnify/ENA primary metagenome ERZ780142 (study PRJEB29588, sample SAMEA2145758) | human gut metagenome | biome: human gut; feature: human-associated habitat; material: faeces | place: Denmark | collected 2008/2010 ...
GCTTTGGTTCCGAAACAGGAATCCATGGCGGGAGCTTTCGTATATATATCCTCCGACCATTGCGTCTTCAGAAATTTCTATGCCTGGAAACGCTTGCGTATGTCGGATATAATTTGTAGATTTGCAAAATCATCGGCTTTATCACCGCCAATGATTATCTATTCACCTATGATAAACGAAATAGACCACATTTCCGTAGAGTCAGCCATGCAGGTTTACAACGGGCCCTCCATCGAGCACGACCTGCTGATTTTCGACGACTTTGAAGAACTTCCAGTTATCGGCATTCCCAAGCGTATGGACTGTATTTTCCTCGCCGTATGTCTCGGCGGAGAAGCACATTATACAGTAGACACCGAGGAACGCACCGTCAAGGCAAACGATGTAATTATCATCAGCGAAGGACAGGTGCTCAACAACAGCTGGTTCAGCGACGACCTTTCAGGCATCGCCATCATGATGTCGGAAGATTTCTTCAACGAAGTGATAAAAGGCGTTCACGACCTCTCCTCACTCTTCCTCTTCTCCCGCAGCCATCCAGTTTTCGAACTCTCTGCCGAAGAAGTGGAAACTCTCATGACATATCTCCGTATCATAAAGCATAAAGTGGAGACCACCGACCACCATTTCCGCAGAGATGTGGTACGTTCCCTCATGGCAGCCATGATCTATGATATCAGCCATGTGATGTATGGAGTGCAGCAGGGCGACAGGCGCAAGCAGACCCGTGCCGAGTCTATCTTCACAGAGTTCATCCGTCTGGTGGAGCAGAACTTCAGAGCCGAGCGCCGCGTGTCCTGGTATGCCGAGCGCCTCTGCATCACACCCAAGTACCTCTCTGAGACCGTGAAGACCATCAGCCACCGCACGCCAAACGAATGGATAGACAAATATGTGACCCTCGAACTGCGTGTGCAGCTCAAGAACACGTCGAAGAGCATAAAGGAAATCGCCAAAGACCTCAATTTCCCCAACCAGTCGTTCCTCGGCAAATATTTCAAGGAGCATGTAGGTATGTCTCCTTCGGCATATCGCAAGAGTTGACAAGCCCCATAAATGCCTCTGATACAGCAATATTTTGCTTTCCAGAGGCTTAATGTCATAAAAAAAAGTAATAAATCAGACAATTTTCCCGATTATTGTAAGTAATTCGCTAACTTTGCCAAGATTTATTAGGTGCGAATTATCAAGTATAAGATATTATATAACAGATGTTGTTAAAACAATAAGTTTTTTTAGATGAACGTAATTACGAAAACAGTTCAATTGCCTGATGGCAGAACCATCAGCATTGAAACCGGGAAAGTGGCAAAACAGGCTGACGGCTCTTGTGTGCTCCGTATGGGCAACACCGTTTTGCTCGCCACCGTTTGTGCCGCAAAAGATGCAGTTCCCGGAACAGATTTCATGCCTTTGCAGGTAGAGTACAGAGAACAGTATGCCGCAGCAGGACGTTTCCCTGGCGGTTTTACAAAGCGCGAAGGCAAAGCAAGCGACAATGAGATTCTTACATGCCGACTGGTAGACCGCGCATTGCGCCCACTATTCCCAGCAGATTTCCACGCTGAAGTATATGTCAACGTGATTCTTTTCTCTGCCGACGGAGTAGACCAGCCAGACGCTCTGGCAGGTTTCGCTGCATCATGCGCCTTGGCATGTTCAGATATTCCTTTCGAGTGCCCAATCTCTGAAGTACGTGTGGCACGCATCAACGGCGAATATGTCATCAACCCAACCTTCGCACAGATGGAAGAGGCAGACATGGACCTCATGGTAGGTGCTTCTGCTGAGAACATCATGATGGTAGAGGGTGAGATGAAGGAAGTGTCGGAGCAGGATCTGCTCGGCGCTCTGAAGGCTGCCCAGGAGGCTATCCGTCCGATGTGCGAGCTTCAGACAGAACTGTCAAAGGAACTCGGCACCGACGTGAAGCGTGAATACTGCCATGAGGTGAACGACGAAGACCTGCGCAAGCAAATCAACGACGAGCTTTATCCAAAGGCATACGATGTTACGAAGCAGGCTCTCGACAAGCAGGCTCGTCAGGATGCTTTCGACAAGATCCTCGCCGACTTCCAGGAGGCTTACACTGCCGCTCATGCAGACCTCACCGAAGAGGAGCTTGAGGAGAAGGTGGCACTCATGGAGAAATACTACCACGACGTGATGCGTGACGCAATGCGCCGTTGCATCCTCGACGAGGGCATACGCCTCGACGGCCGTAAGACCAACGAGATCCGTCCTATATGGTGTGAGGTCAGCCCACTGCCAATGCCACACGGAAGTTCTATCTTCACACGTGGCGAGACACAGTCGCTCACCACATGTACCCTCGGTACAAAGCTCGACGAGAAGATGGTTGACGATGTGCTCGACAAGAGCTACATGCGTTTCCTCCTCCACTATAACTTCCCTCCATTCTGTACTGGTGAAGCCAAGGCACAGCGCGGCGTAGGCCGTCGTGAGATTGGCCACGGTCATCTGGCATGGCGTGCGCTGAAGGGACAGATTCCAGCAGACTATCCATACACAGTGCGTCTCGTTTCTCAGATTCTTGAGTCAAACGGTTCTTCATCAATGGCAACTGTATGTGCCGGCACATTGGCGCTCATGGATGCCGGTGTTCCTATGAAGAAGCCTGTATCAGGTATCGCCATGGGACTCATCAAGAACCCGGGAGAAGACAAGTATGCTGTGCTGAGCGATATCCTCGGCGACGAGGACCACTTGGGCGATATGGACTTCAAGACCACCGGTACAAAGGACGGTCTTACTGCCACACAGATGGATATCAAGTGTGACGGTCTGAGCTTTGACATCCTTGAGAAGGCACTCATGCAGGCTAAGGAAGGCCGTGAGTACATCCTCGGCAAGCTCACCGATACTATCGCTGAGCCACGTGCAGAGCTCAAGCCACAGGTTCCACGTATCGAGGCATTCGATATTCCGAAGGAGTTCATAGGTGCCGTTATCGGTCCTGGTGGCAAGATCATCCAGCAGATTCAGGAAGAGTCGGGTGCTACAGTAACCATCGATGAGACTGACGGCAAGGGCAAGGTTCAGGTCAGTGCTCCTAACAAGGAAAGCATCGACAAGGCAATCTCAAAAATCCGTGCCATCGTTGCCATCCCAGAGGTCGGCGAGGTTTACGAGGGAACTATCCGCTCTATCATGCCTTATGGCTGCTTCGTAGAGATCATGCCAGGCAAGGACGGACTTCTCCATATCTCAGAAATCGACTGGAAGCGTCTGGAGACAGTAGAGGAGGCAGGTCTGAAGGAAGGCGACAAGATTCAGGTGAAACTCATGGAGATCGATCCTAAGACCGGCAAGTATAAGCTCTCACACCGTGTACTCGTTCCGAAACCAGAGGGATACGTAGAACGTGAGCGCCGTCCGCGTCCAGAGCGTGGTGAGCGTCGTCCTCGTCCGGAGCGCGGCGAGCGTCGTCCACGTGGCGACCGCTTCAACAATGGCGAGCCACGTCGTTTCGAGCACAAGAGCAATGAGTCTAACGACTTCCACGATCCAATGGCGGAGCGTGAGCCAAAAGACTTCAATGACTCTCTCGATCACCTCGACTAAGAGTAAATCCAAGCAGGCAGTCATTAAATAGTTTTATAACGGTCTAATGACTGTTTTGAGTTTAACATAAAGAAAATCCCCACGATGTCCGTAACGGATAATCGTGGGGATTTTCCTTGATGGTAGTGACTGATAGAGGTAATCCTCAAACAGTTCAAAGGCTGAATTATCTTATATTCTGATTTCTTTCATATTCTGATTCCTTTTGGTTGTCAGAACATTCTGAATTGTCAGAACATCCTGCTCACACGCTTTATGCCTTCAACAAGCGTGTCAACCTCTTCTTTTGTGTTGTAGAGGCCGAACGACGCCCTTACCGTACCTTGTATGCCCAAACGTATCATAAGCGGTTCAGCGCAATGATGGCCCGTTCTGACGGCAATTCCCAGGCGGTCGAGCAGCGTTCCCATGTCGAGATGATGGATGTCGCCGACGAGGAACGACACCACGGCGTCTTTGTGGTCAGCCTCTCCGAAGAAACGCATGCCCTCTATCTCCCTCATCCGTTTCATCGCATACTCCGTAAGTTCAGTCTCATGGCGCTGTATCTCATCCATTCCTATGCCCTGCAGATAGTCGATGGCAGTGGCAAGACCATGTGTCGCCACATAGTCAGGAGTGCCAGCCTCAAATTTGAACGGCAGTTTCTCAAACACCGTCTTCTCGAAGCTCACGCTCTCTATCATCTCTCCGCCACCCTGATATGGCGGCATGCGGTCGAGCCAGTCCTCCTTGCCGTAGAGCACTCCCACACCAGTAGGACCATACATCTTGTGTCCGCTGAACGCCATGAAGTCGCAGTCCAGATCCTGAACGTCCACCTTGAAGTGAGGAACGCTCTGCGCACCGTCAAGCATAAATGGCACACCATGTTCGTGGGCTATGCTTATCATCTCCTTCACCGGGTTTATCGTTCCCAGCACGTTGCTCACATGCGCCACGCTCACTATCCTGGTGCGTTCGCTGAAGAGCTTCCTGTATTCGTCCATCAGGATTTCACCCTTGTCGTTCATCGGTATCACCTTCAGACAGATGCCCTTCTTTGCCGCCTGCAGCTGCCACGGCACGATGTTGGAGTGGTGCTCCATAGTGGAAACTATCACCTCGTCGCCCTCGCCCATAAACTCATCGGCAAACGACGACACCACGAGGTTCAGCGCCTCGGTAGTTCCTCTGGTGAATATCACCTCGTTGGTAGACTTTGCGTTGATAAACGCTCTCACCTTCTCTCGTGCCGCCTCATGCAGGTCGGTGGCCTGTTGCGACAGGTAGTGGACACCACGGTGAACATTGGCGTTCACGTTGAGATATTCATCTCTCATCGCATCGAGCACACAGAGCGGCTTCTGTGTCGTTGCGCCGTTGTCCAGGTATACCAGCGGCTTGCCGTACACCTCGCGGCCCAGAATAGGGAAATCCTGGCGTATCTTGTTAATGTCGTACATTGTCGTTTATAGTTTTATTTCATAAGCCAGACGAGCTGGCTCTTCTACTTACACAATTTGCAGCCCTCACATTTGTTCAGTTCGCCTCTGAAGCGCTTTTCCACGAGATAGTGCAGACGGTCGCGCAGCGGCTCCAGTTTCATGTGGTCTATCACCTCGTTGATGAAGGCGAATTCCAGCAGCAGCTTAGCCTCCTTCTTGCTTATTCCGCGCTGCTGCATATAGAATAGGGCAGCGTCGTTGAGCTGTCCCACGGTGCTGCCGTGAGCACATTTCACGTCGTCGGCATAAATCTCCAGTATAGGCTGCGTGAACATGCGTGCCGTCTTGGTGGTGCATAGGTTCTGGTTTGTCTCCTGCGATGTGGTGTGCTGTGCACCGTGGCGCACGAGCACCTTTCCGGCAAAGGCTCCCACGGCATTTTCGTCGAGCACATATTTGTATAGCTCGTTGCTTGTGCAGTGGCCCACCTTGTGGTCAATCAGCGTGTTGTTGTCCACGTGTTGGTCCTTGTCGGCTATCACGCATCCGGCGAGGTTGCATTCGGCACCCTCACCCTCGAACACGAGGTCTGTGCGGTTGCGGGTCGTACCATTGTGCAGCGTTATCACGTTGTGGTTCACCCTGCTGTTAGCCTGCTGGCTGATGAACACGTTGCTCACCCTCACGTTCTTGGCATGAGTCTCCTCCAGACAGTAGAGGTCAAGTCCGGCATTCTCTCCCACATAAGCCTCTATCACCTGTGTGGCGAGGAAGCGGCGGTCGTCGGCGGCATGGTCGCAGAAGAGCAGTTTTATTTCAGCACGGTCTTCCACGATGATCAGCACCCGGCGGTTCACCATCAGGTCAACGTCAGACCTCAGTATGTTTATCACCTGTATCGCCCTGTCCACCACAGTGCCCTTCGGCACGTATATCAGCAGGCCGTCCTGCGCCAGCATAGTGTTCAGCGCCGTGATGCCGTCCTCCTCCGTCTTCGCTATCTTGGCGTAGTATCTGCTTATCAGTTCCGGCTTCTCGGCGGCGATTCTTGCCAGAGAGTCAACGATCACTCCCTCTGGCAGTTCCTTCTTGGGCAGTGCCTTGTCGTAGAAACTGTCGTTCACCACGAAGTATAGCGAAGTGCTAAGGTTCGGCACATCGCATTTGAAAGCCTTGTAAGGGTCAACCGGGATTTCCAGACGGTTGATGTTCAGACCATAGTCCGGTTCAAACAGCGATGGAATGTCGGTGTATTTGTATCTTTCCACCTTCTTCGTAGGAAATCCGAGACGCTTGAAGTTCTCGAAAGCCTCGTCCCTCACGGCGTTCATCACCTCGCAGCTGTGTTTCCGCAGCATGTCGCGGCATTCACCGTAGAGATCGATATATTGTTTTTCGCTTTGCATATCTTACAGTTCTCCTATTTCTTCCTTTATCCAGTCGTATCCTCGGGTCTCAATCTCCTTGGCGAGCTCCGGTCCTTCAGTCTTCACGATGCGTCCCTTGTAGAGCACGTGTACAACGCTTGGCTTTATCATGTCGAGCAGTCGCTCGTAGTGTGTGATGACGATGGTGGAAGTCTCCGGGGTGTGCATCTTGTTCACGCCCTCTGCCACGATGCGCATGGCGTCAACATCGAGTCCCGAGTCTGTCTCGTCCAGAATGCTCAGTTTCGGTTCGAGCATAGCCATCTGGAAAATCTCGTTGCGTTTCTTTTCTCCGCCGCTGAATCCCTCGTTCACAGAGCGGCTTGCCAGTTTGCTGTCCAGCTCCACCACCTTGCGTTTCTCTTTCATCAGCTTGAGGAATTCGCCCGCTGTCAGCGGCTCCTTGCCTTCATATTTGCGCTTTTCGTTGATGGCAGCCTTCATGAAATTGTTCATCGACACTCCCGGAATTTCCACCGGATACTGGAATGAGAGGAACAGTCCCTCGTGTGCACGGTCTTCAGGCGACATCTCCAGCAGGTTCTTGCCGTTGAAAATCACTTCGCCTTCAGTAACCTCATAGAGAGGATTGCCCACGAGCACGGCGCTCAGCGTACTCTTTCCGAACCGTTAGGTCCCATTATGGCGTGGGTCTCACCGTCCTTCACCGTAAGGTTGATGCCTCTAAGTATCTCTTTGTCGCCGATCTTGGCGTGCAGGTTTTTTATCTCTAACATATTATCGTTCTTTCTTTTTGTTTCCTTATGTTTTTTGCAAGTCATTATCCCACGGTGCCTTCGAGCGATACGCTCAGCAGCTTCTGTGCCTCCACGGCAAACTCCATCGGGAGCTTGTTGAGCACCTCCTTGGCATATCCGTTTACTATCAGTCCTATAGCCTGTTCTGTCGGTATGCCGCGCTGGTTGCAGTAGAAGAGCTGCTCCTCGCTTATCTTGCTCGTCGTTGCCTCATGTTCCACCACTGCCGAGTCGTTGTGGATGTCCATATACGGGAAAGTGTGCGCTCCGCAGTCGCTGCCCAGCAGCAGTGAGTCGCACGATGAGTAGTTGCGGGCGTTTTCGGCGTTCGCCGTGGCGCGCACCAGTCCGCGGTATGAGTTCTGGCTGTGTCCGGCAGATATACCCTTGCTGATGATGGTGCTCTTGGTGTTCTTTCCGATGTGTATCATCTTGGTGCCCGTGTCAGCCTCCTGGTAGTTGTTCGTCACGGCAACACTGTAGAACTCAGCCTGCGAGTTGTCGCCGCGCAATACGCACGACGGATATTTCCATGTTATTGCCGAACCCGTCTCCACCTGTGTCCAGGATAGTTTGGAGTTCACTCCGCGCAGGTCGCCGCGCTTCGTCACGAGGTTCAACACGCCGCCCTTTCCGTTCTCATCGCCCGGATACCAGTTCTGCACGGTAGAGTATTTCACCTCCGCATTGTCCTTCACGATGATTTCCACTATGGCGGCATGCAGCTGGTTCTCGTCTCTCATCGGTGCTGTGCAGCCCTCCAGATACGACACGTAGGCATCGTCTTCAGCGATTATAAGCGTGCGCTCAAACTGTCCCGTGTTTCTCGCGTTGATTCTGAAATAAGAGCTCAGCTCCATCGGACATCTCACTCCCTTGGGGATGAAAACAAACGAACCGTCGCTGAACACGGCACTGTTGAGGGCGGCGAAATAGTTGTCGCGGTATGGCACCACGCTTCCCAGATATTCCTTCACCAGGTCGGGGTGCTCCTTTATCGCCTCGCCGATAGAACTGAATATTATACCCTTCTCGGCGAGTTTCGCCTTATAGGTGGTCTTCACCGACACGGAGTCCATGATGGCATCCACTGCCACTCCGCTCAGCGCCAGACGCTCTTCGAGGGGAATACCCAGCTTGTCGAAGGTCTTCATCAGCTCCGGGTCAATCTCCTTGTTCACTGGTTTCTTTGCCAGCGGGTCGGCATAGTACGATATTGCCTGATAGTCAATCTCCGGCAATTTCACGTGTCCCCATGTTGGCTGTTCGAGCGTCTTCCAGTAGTTGTATGCCCGCAGTCTGAATTCGAGCATCCATTCCGGTTCGCCCTTCTTCTTTGAGATGAGTCTCACGATGTCCTCGTTCAGACCGTTCTCGATGACGTCTGTGTGCACGTCGGTGGTGAAGCCGAACTCATATTTCTGCTCTGCCACCTGCTTTACAAACTCGTTTTTTGTATCTTTAGTTTCCATACTTCTTTTGATGTTCACACATTATTATATGTTGAATTTGCAAAGTTACTAATTATTGCCTCTTTATTTGCAGCGTTTGATGATTTTTTACCACTTTGCCGACACACTTTCTGATATCCGGTGCTTTTTCCTCTTTTTCAGTCGCACTTTTCAGTCATAATGACCTATTGTGGGTGAATGGGGCAATAGATTTGCGGGTTGGGGTTAGAGATGAAAATAAGGGTAGGGTAGAATCTGTGCTGACCGACTCGCCAGCTTTAGAAAAGCGGAATAATACGGCAAGATGAAAAAGTTTCCTTATCCCACACCAATCAGCATGGGATAAGGAAACGGTATGCTGTGTCATCTCAACCAAGCCTCCGGGTTGAGTTTTGTGAATCCTTTGTGTAGCTGGAACTGCAACACGCCGTTGCCGTCCACTGCTCCAATCGACTGTCCGGTGGACACGCTCTGACCGACGTGTACGTTGACTGAAGACAGGTTGCAATATACCGAGATATACTGTCCGTGGCGTATCATTACGCCCTTCACACCCATCACGGTGAAGATCTTGCTCACCTCGCCGTTGAATATCGACCTCACGCCGGCTCCGGCGCCACACTTTATGTTGATGCCCTTGCTGTCGAGTCTCACGTTGCTGAGACCCTCCACGTTATACTGTCCGTAATGTGTGATGATGCGGCCCGATGCCGGCATAGGCAGACGACCGCGGTTGCTCTCGAAATTATGGTTCAGCGCACGGTCAGCGCTGCTCACCGACGCAGCCACCCTGTTCTCTTCGTTTGCCTTTGCCACCTCAGAGTCGTGTCTCCTCTTGTCGGCAGCCGCCTTGCGCTCAGCCGCCTCACGGTCAGCTTCCGCCCTGCGGGCAGCCGCCTCCGCCTTGGCACGCGCCTCGGCATCCCTCTTCTCGGCAGCCGCCTTCGCAGCCTCCGCCTTGAGACGAGCCTCACGCTCCTTTGCCTCCTTGATGCGACGGGCGTTCTCTCTGGCTGCCGCCTCCGCTTCCGCCTTCTTGCGTGCCAGTTCAGCCTCACGTTTGCGCTTCGCCTCTGCGGCAGCGGCAGCCTTGCGTCTTGCTTCCGCTTCGGCACGCGCTTTCGCCTTAGCCACCTCTTCGGCGATGAGACGGTCAATCTGTGAGTTCAGCGCAGCGTCCTTCTTGCGCTGTTCGTTGATTATGGCCT
>ERZ780142.202-NODE-202-length-9475-cov-3.00329_pt1 | contig 9475 bp, 6 predicted proteins | sample MGYA00511347_ERZ780142 | MGnify/ENA primary metagenome ERZ780142 (study PRJEB29588, sample SAMEA2145758) | human gut metagenome | biome: human gut; feature: human-associated habitat; material: faeces | place: Denmark | collected 2008/2010 ...
CTTACAGGGCGACATTGTTTTATGTTTTTTATTTCTTTTTCTTCTTCAATTCCAGTTTCGGAATCTTGATTTTCTGTCCGGCCTTTACGGTGCTTGTACCATTCAGGGCTTCTACGTAGCATTCCATGCCGGAACCTAAATAGCGGGTGCTGATCTGTTCGAGGGTCTGACCGACGCCAACCGTAACAGTCTGGGCAACTCCTATGATTCGGTAAGCTCCCGTGCGTACGCGAGCATCCTTATCATACTGGGATGATGCTATTTTCGAAGTAGCCTTTTCTTCGGCTTTATCTTTAGCCTTTTCTTTCGCTTCAGCCTTAGCTTTTGCTTCAGCCTGCTTAGCCTTTTCAGTGTTAGCACTTTCCTCATCCGAATTTTCTGCCAGTTTTACTGCTTCTGCAGTTTTAGCCATACGGATGCTGTCTTCCATCGCTTTCTGGCGGAGTTTCTGTTCCTGAGAGAGTGGGGCGGCAGCTGGTTTGGCTGGGACTTTCTTGGCTGGAGCCTGATGATACTGGTTTAGCTGCATGGCTAGATGATCGCGCTGGGCAGTCATCTGACCATAGTTGAAGGCAAACCATCCCATTCCGCCAATCAAAGCTACTACGATGAGACAGACTGCTACGACCAGATAGCGAGGAATAACAATATGATGAGAATTGGAAGATTCTTCTTCCTCCTCTTCTTCTTCAGATTCATCTGATGCAGGTACTGCTGGTTCAACAACTGCTTTCAGGGCTTGCTGTTGCTGGGCTAATTCAAGCTTCTCTTGCTCCAGTCTTTCCTGTTCCAGCCTTTCTTGCTCCAGTCTTTCTTGCTCCAGTCTTTCCTGTTCCAGTCTTTCCTGCTCCAGCCTTTCCTGCTCTTGCTTTTCTTTCTGTATTCTTTCCTGCTCCAGTTGGGCTTGTTTTAATCTTTCCAGTTTAGCTTGTTCAATAGCAATTTGCTTTGCCAGTTCGTCTTCGGCTTCTTTTTCCTTTTCCTTTTCAGATCCGATTACGACAACCTCCGGATTTGGAGTTGCAGTTTTTTCTTCGTCCAGAAAATCGAGTACTTGTGCAGGAGCATCTTCTGTCTGTTCTTCTCCAAACTTCTCATCTATTTCATCGAAATCTACGCCGTCATTTACCACCACCGTTTCAAATTGGGCGAATGGCTTGTTCACTATTTCTTTCAGGATGTTGTCAGGCGTGAAGGTGAGTTTGTCTCTGCCTTCAATGGTGAAGCGCTCGCCCGTGTTCACATTGATGCTTTCACGGTCTTTCGTGGCCTGTACCTTAAAGGTACCCAGCCATTTTATCTTCACCTGCTTGTCGGCATCGAGTCCCTGGTTGCACACATCAAACATCTTTCGGATGAAGAGTTCTGCTTCCACCTGGCTCAGACCGCTCTTATCAGCAAGCAGTTTTCCGAGTGTATTTAAACTGAATTTGCTCATTGCTCATCCCCTCCATTCTTTAGTTTTTCCTTGACCGAAGCAACCGGTCGGAAACCCAACACCAACTTAGGCGGCACCAGCTGGCGCTTCTTGGTAGTAGGATTAACCACCACTCGCTCCATGCGCTTCTTCACTTCGAAGGTGCCAAAATTGGGGATAGAGACAGCTTCTCCATCCTCAAACTCGGCAATCATAGCGTCTATCGCCTTGCGCACCAACTTTTGGGTGTCTTCCTGCGAATAGCCGGTTTGCTGAGCCAGTTCAGCGATGTATTCCTTATTGTTCATATTTATTTAATATGTAGTCAAAATTTCTAAAACTCCAGGCTATGAGGGAGAGAATGATTATTTCACCACCTTACCATAGAGGTCAAATTCCTCGCTTGCAGTAATTTCTACCTGATAGAAACAACCAACGCGCAGACGCTTCTCATCGGCACGGATCAGAACCTCAGGGTCTACTTCCGGAGAGCAGAACTCTGTTCGTCCGATGTAGTAATCGCCTTCCTTGCGGTCGATGATAACGGTCATGGTTTTACCCACCTTATCAGCCTCAATCTCAGAGCTGATGTCTTGCTGCAGAATCATCAGTTCGTCCAGCCGGCGCTGCTTTACCTCGGCAGGCACGTTGTCTTCGTAGTGGGTGGCGCTGTAGGTTCCTTCTTCCTCAGAGTAGGCAAAGGCGCCCATGCGCTCAAATCTCTGTTCGCGTACGAAGTCGAGGAGCTCGTGGAAATCCTCATCTGTCTCGCCTGGGAAACCAACCATCAGCGTAGTGCGGATGTGAATGCCTGGCACGCGTTCGCGGATGGCCTTCAGCAGATTGATGGTTTCCTGCTTCGTTACGTGGCGATGCATGCTGGTGAGCATGTGGTCGCTGATGTGCTGGAGGGCAATGTCGAGATATTTGCATACGTTTGGCTTCTCGCGCATCACGTCCAGAAGATCCATTGGGAACTGGTTTGGATAAGCGTAATGCAGGCGAATCCATTTCACGCCAGGAATATCAGCCATCTCGCTGATGAGTTCGGTAATATGATGCTTGCCGTCAATATCTACACCATAGTAGGTGAGTTCCTGAGCGATAATCTGAAACTCCTTTACGCCTTCAGCTACCAGTTCGCGCACCTCCTGCAGAATCTCTTCCTTCGGACGGGAAACATGCTTGCCGGTGATGATAGGAATGGCGCAGTAGGCACAGTGGCGGTTGCAGCCCTCAGCTATCTTGATGTAGGCATAATGGCGCGGAGTGGTGAGATGACGCTGGCCGTTGCAGGATGAAACTTCCGCCTTGCCGAGTTCCTGCAGGAGCTGCTTGTAGTTGAATTTGCCGTAGAACTTATCCACTTCGGGCATTTCTTCTTCCAGTTCCTTCTGGTAGCGCTGCGAGAGGCAGCCCATTACGTAGAGCTTTCTGAGTCGGCCTTCTTCCTTAGCCTGGATAAACTCCAGGATGGTGTCGATGCTTTCCTGCTTTGCATCCTCGATGAATCCGCACGTATTGATGACGGCTATCTCGCCCTGAGGGCGCTTGGAATCGTGAACGCAATGGTAGCCGTTTGCCTCAAACTGCTTCATCAGCAACTCGCTGTCTACGAGATTCTTCGAGCAGCCCAGGGTAATAATATCTATCTGATTTTTCTTCATTTTCTAATTTTTAAAGAGCGAGTCTACGAATTCTGTCTTGTTGAAAAGCTGCAGATCTTCCATACCTTCGCCCAGTCCGATGTATTTTACAGGCACCTTGAGCTGGTCGCTGATGCCGATGACAACGCCGCCCTTAGCGGTTCCGTCGAGCTTGGTGATGGCGAGCGAGGAGATGTTGGTAACGGCAGAGAACTGCTTAGCCTGCTCGAATGCATTCTGTCCGGTACTTCCGTCGAGCACGAGCATTACCTCGTCTGGTGCTTCAGGCATTACTTTCTTCATCACTTCCTTTATTTTCTTGAGCTCATTCATCAGGTTCACCTTGTTGTGCAGTCGACCTGCCGTATCGATGAGCACCACGTCGGCGCCGTTTGCCTTGGCGCTCTGCAGGGTGTCGAACGCCACGCTTGCCGGGTCGCTTCCCATCTGCTGTTTCACTACAGGTACACCCACGCGCTCGCCCCAGATGCAAATCTGCTCTACGGCAGCGGCACGGAAGGTGTCGGCAGCTCCCAGAACAACCTTCTTGCCAGCCTTCTTAAACTGGTAAGCCAGCTTGCCGATGGTGGTTGTCTTGCCCACGCCGTTTACGCCTACTACGAGGATAACGTAAGGCTTATGGTCGGCAGGAAGTTCCCAGTCTGCCAGGTCATCGCTGTGATTCTCGGAGAGGAGAATGGCGATTTCCTCGCGCAGAATGCGGTTGAGCTCGCTGGTTGAAACATATTTATCGCGGGCCACACGTTCTTCGATGCGGCGGATAATCTTGACCGTGGTTTCTACACCTACGTCTGAAGTGATGAGTACCTCTTCGAGATCGTCGAGCACATCATCATCGACGGTAGACTTTCCGGCAACGGCGCGCGCCAGTTTGCCAAACACACTCTCCTTGGTTTTTTCAAGTCCCTTATCGAGAGTTTCCTTCTTTTTGTTGCTGAATAATCCGAATAATCCCATAATCTTGTTTTTTATCTTCTGCAAAGATACTCATTTTTTTTTATTTTATGGCTTTTTCACTTGCTTTTTCGCCCTTTTCAAGAAAAAAAGTAAAGATTTAGAGGGTTTTATGTCATGACAGAAGGGTTTTTACCGATAATGTGGGTTAATAAGGTTTAATAAATTAATGTTGTCTGCTACAAAAAACAAATCGCCCTGCAAAGGACAAAAGCGGTTTGGCTTCTGGACCCCTGCAGGGCGTTCTGTTTATTTCTTCATCATTTCCTTTACGGCTCTTTCGAGCTGGGTATCATGGCCATTGATGAAATCTTCCGGACTGTTGTAAACCTCGATGTCTGGGTTCAGCTGGGTATTCTCGCCGAACACGCCACGCATGTCGCGGCAGCCTACCTGAGGAATACCGAATACCAGCGTGTTGTCCATCAGCGTTTCCCACCATACGGCTGTCATGGTTCCTGCTACAGGAGCACCGATCAGCTTGCCGATTCCGAGTTCCTTGTAAACCCATGGGAAACCGTGACCGTTGCTGTAATCGTTCTCGCAGATCATGACACAAGATGGCTTCACCCATTTGTTGAACGGATCGCGGCCAACTACCTTGCCGTGAGGTACAAACTCCTGATACTGCTTGCCGTTGAGCAGGGTGCAGAGATCATCGTGCAACCAGCCACCGCCATTATGGCGTTCGTCTACGATTACAGCGTCTCTGTTTCGGTTCTTGTCGCTCAGCAATTCGCTGTAAACGGTGCGGAAACTCTCCGAATTCATCGCCTTAACGTGAACATAAGCGATGCGTCCGTCTGAAATGCTGTCAACGAAAGCGCGGTTGCGGTCTACCCATCGCTTGTAGAGCAGGTTGTTGAGTTTGCCCTGAGAGATAGCCTTCACTGTAACCTCCATCTTCTTGCCCTTGGCGTTTCTGATGCCGAGTCGTACATTCTTGCCAACCTTTCCGTCGAGCAATGGGAAGTAGTCCATTCCGGCTTTAATCTCCTCGCCGTCGATGCTCTCGATGATGCTGCCGGCTGTTACGCCCGTATTCTTCACATCGAAAGGACCACGCTTGATAATCTCCTGAATCTTCAGGCCGTCGCCCAGGTACTGAGGGTCGAAGAATACTCCCAGGTTGGCGGTGGTAAGTGCGCTGTTCGAAGCGTAGTAGCGGGCTCCTGTATGCGAAGCGTTCAGCTCGCCAAGCATTTCGCTCAACATCTCCTGGAAGTCGAAATTGTTGTTGATGTAAGGCAGGAACTTCTCATAGGTCTTGCGGTAACCTTCCCAGTCAACACCATGAATCTTAGGGTCGTAGAACTTGTCTTTCACCTGTCGCCATATGTGGTCGAAGAGATACTGGCGCTCCTCGGCTGGCTTATAGTTGAAGTTAGCCTCAAAGCTGATGTTCTTGGTGCTGAATCCGCTCAGATCCACCTTCTTGATGCTGCTTCCGTTGCAGATGAAGAGGTTCTTCACATCCTTGTCGGTCTGCAGGTTGCCCTGGCCTACGCCCTTCATCACGAGCTTGGTAGAGCCGTCCTTCAGGTCGTGCTGCCAGAGGTCGTAATCATCCTCGAAGGCTGCCTGGTAGTAGAGCTTGTCGCCGTCTTTAGAGAGCACAGCATCGCCCATGTGCGAAGAATTTGCGGTGAGGCGTACGATTCTGTCGCGGCAGTTTTCGATGTCCAGCTCCAGTGGCTTCACTTTTTCCACCTCTATCTTTCCGGTCTTCTTCTGCTTTTCGTCAGCCTTCTTTTTAGCTTCTTCCTTCTTTTCGTCTTCCTTCTTCTCCTTTTCGTCCTTGTTGGCGTCAGCCAGTTCTATCTCTTCCTTGCTCATGTTGAAGCGGTTGTAGGCGTCCAGGTCGAAGAACATGATGTAGGCATCGTCTTCTGCTCCCCAGCTTCCATGACTGCGGTAACCGGCTCTGTCGCTCTGGAAGAGCATTGCCTTGCCGTCGAGCACCCATTTGCCGTTGCTGTCGCTGTAGCCGGAATTGGTCAGGTTGTGAACCTCTTTGCCGTCAGCCTTTACCAGCGCAATATCCTGGTTGTTCCAGCCGCCGTTGCCGATATAGGTAGAAAGAAGCCATTTGCTGTCTGGCGACCATTCGAAACCGATGTCTCCATCGCTGTAAGAGTAGACGTATTTGCCATTGAGCACGGTGCGGATTTCCTTCGATTTCAGATTGACGATGCGGAGTGCAGCGCGGTCTTCGAAGAAAGCTACTTCCTTGCCGTCAGGAGAGTATTGAGGATACTGCGATGTAATGCCTGTTTTCACCAGCTGCTCTTCCTCGATATCGGTAGCGTAGGTGAAGTTCTTCTCTTTCTCGTTCTTGATCTTAGACTGGTAAATCTGCCATACGCCATTGCGCTCGGCTGCATAGACCAGGGCTCTGCCGTCTGGCGAGAAACTCAGGTCGCGCTCCTGCTGCGGTGTGTCGGTAATGCGCTTGGTAGTGGTGTATTCTACAGAAGTTACGTATACGTCGCCATGCATCACGAAAGCCACTTCCTTGGCGTCTGGCGAAACGGAAATCTCTGTAGCTCCCCAGCTTTTAATCTGACGTACGAGGCTAGGAGCGTCATTATCCGTTGTAATGGAGATGTTCACCTTCTGAGGCTCTCCACCTTCTTTCACGGTGTAGATTTCGCCATCATATCCGTAGCAGAGCAGGTCGGTGCTGGATGCAGTGAGGAATCTTACCGGATTGCCTTTGTGGTGGGTAATCTGCTTGTCGCTTGAACTGTTGAGGCTGCGGCGGTAGATATTGAATGTGCCGTCCTGCTCGCTCAGATAGAAGAATGATTTCTCGTCTGATGTCCATACTGGCGAGCGGTCTTCGCCGGCAAAGGTAGTCTGCTTGGCAAACTTTCCGTTACTCTTCAGCCAGATGTCGCGTGCGATAGGTGATTTCTGGTGTTTGCGCCAAGGGTCTTCGTATCCCTTTTTGTCGTGGTAGAGAATGTCGCCGTTCTTGGCGATGCTGATATTCTCCATGGTGAGGGTAGAGAAGAGTTCCGGTCTTCCGCCCTTGGTGCTTACCTTATATACTTGTGGGAATGTGTTGTCGCCGAAGATGATGCTCTGGGCTGTAGGCTGCAGACTGGCTGAGTAGAGCACATGGTCGTTGTCTGCAAAGGCGATAGGTGTTTCGCTGCCGCTGTTGGTAGTGAGTCGGGTAGGAGCACCGCCTTTTGCATCGATTACGAAGATGTCGAGACTTCCTTCGCGGTTAGACTGGAAGGCAATTTTCTTGCTGTCAGGGCTCCATACAGGATGCGAATCGAAGGCCGCATGGGTTGTGAGCTGTCGCGCTTCACCGCCGTTGACAGAAACACTGTAGAGGTCGCCTTTATAAGCGAAGGCGATGGTAGTGCCATCGGGCGAGATGGCTGGGTAGCGCATCCAGAGCGGATGTTCTTCTGCGCTGGCAGAGAGTGCTGCCGAGAGCAGGGCTACTGAAAAGATTAACTTTTTCATTTGCGTATGTTTTATGTTTGAATATGCGTTATAAAAATCTCTTCTCTTTCGGGGCCAGAATACAGTTTCTTGCTCCTAACGGATGCAAAGGTAGTTATTTTTTGCGATATTTAAGCATAAAAAAAGAAAAAAGTGAGAAAAAGTTTGGTGTATTCAAAAAATATATGTACCTTTGCAGCCGCAAATAAGAAAAGTGGCTGATTGCGTTATTGGTTAGCTGGTTTGCGATTTGAAAAGTGTTGGTTCCGTAGCTCAGTTGGATTAGAGCAACAGCCTTCTAAGCTGTGGGTCTTGGGTTCGAACCCCAACGGAATCACTATAATAGGAAAATGAAACTTATTTGTACAAAAATAGTGTGAGAGAACAATAGTAGTAAGTTACTTATTTATAGGTACTTATCTCTGTTGTTCTTTTTTGTTTTTAAATATATTTTATCACTTATTCCTCTTTTATGTACTCTTTTCATAAATAGCTGTTAATCAACATGTTATGAATTTGGCGTATTGGGAAATCATCCATGTGTGTTACAAATGTGTTATCAAAAAGCGCTAATGTGTTACCAAAATAGAGAAGTTGAAATCCTTAATGACCGGAAATGACCGTGACCTTAATGACCGGAAACCGTCCCTAAACATTTATTTGTTTTTCTGATGAAACTCTTTTCTTGTCTTAGCCATTGCTTCTGTAGCCCTATCGTGGGTTTCTATCAGCAGTGGACTCTTGTGATATTGCACGATTTTGACTCCGACTGAGTTGTGCCTTTTCTTTTCCTCGATGCATTGAATGATCAAGTCGGAGTTGGCTCTCGCCTTCCTCCCTCGCGACTCGGCAGAGACTGCAAGCGAGCTTGCATCTTTGCTCTCGCTGCTCGTTCGGTTGGCTGATTTAGCCGTTGGAGTCTTGTCAAAGTTCTGAATATAGGCAGCGTTGGTCAGGAAGAGAATTTCGGAACCTTCCGGTATTTCCTGCATAACCTTCACCATGAGGGTTAGCATCATGCGGAATTCCGTGGTGTGTAGGTCGCTGATTACATCACGGCTGATGATATTGCCGTTATGCTCAATTACAACGGCAGCACCACCAGCTCGCTCTTTATGGCCATAATCACATGAGCCACCTATCCAAACGTAATATGTAGAAGTATCTTGTGTCATAATTATTCTGTAGGTTTCACCACAGTTCTCCACTCCATAAACTGCTTGGTTGTTTCTCCGCTATGTATCCAAGTTATGGCATTTCCACGCCATTGTTTAACTTTACCTTCTTCATAATTGTAAAATATTATGGTTGTTATTTTATCTTGTTATATTCCTCATCGCTCACAGCCTCCTGCCACTCGTTGGATGTGTTCTCGCCAGGTATTTCAAAGGCGAGGTGGGCAAACCAGCTGTCTTTTGCGGCACCATGCCAATGCTTCACGTTGGCAGGAATATGGATGACTGTGCCGGGGAGGATTTCCTGCGCAGGCTTGCCTTCCTCCTGATACCAGCCACGTCCGGCTACACCTACCAGCATTTGTCCGCCGCCCTTTGTGGCGTGGTGCGTATGCCAGTTGTTACGGCAACCAGGCTCAAAGGTAACGTTGAAGAAAGGTATCTGACTGTCAGATATTTGTGCCAGATAACTGTTGCCTTTGAAGTATTTGGCGTAAGCTATGTTGGGTTCGCCAACAGGGAATATCATCTCGCGCTGGAAAGCAGCCTTGGCGTCTTCGCCTTTCACGTCCTCGTTCCATACCTCCTTTGCCAGATTGAAGGCAGCCCAGGCCTTTGGCCAACCTGCGTAGAAGGCGATGTGAGTAATAATCTCTGCCGCTTCCGTGCGCGTAATTCCGTTATTCTTTGCCGACTGCACGTGATATTTCAGCGAGCTGTCGGTGATTCCTTGGCTGATGAGCGAAGTGATTGTTACCAAACTGCGGTCGCGCAATGAAAGCAGGTCATTGCGGCTCCAT
>ERZ780142.213-NODE-213-length-9175-cov-3.87829_pt1 | contig 9175 bp, 9 predicted proteins | sample MGYA00511347_ERZ780142 | MGnify/ENA primary metagenome ERZ780142 (study PRJEB29588, sample SAMEA2145758) | human gut metagenome | biome: human gut; feature: human-associated habitat; material: faeces | place: Denmark | collected 2008/2010 ...
CGCAAGGGATAAGCAATCGCCCTTATCTTTTATGAACTCAGTTCAGAAAGAAGAGCAAATGAATTGGCTTACCCTTCGGCCGCCGAACTTTGTTTCTTCCCTCTTCACTCAATTTACTTCCAAGGATTCTCTGTTGGGTAAGGCAGGCTAGCTGGCTGGTTGTAAGCGATATCCTTGATGCCAAGATACTTGAATACCTCGAACAAGGTCTTACCTACGTGAGAGAATGCTACGGCTCCGTGGTGTGGATAACCCTTCTGAATCAATACGTGACGATAGAAGCGGCCCATCTCGTTGATGGCGAAGATACCGATACCACCGAATGAACGGGTAGGAACATCGAGAACCTCACCCTCTGCGATGTAGCTGCGGAGGTTGCCCTGAGAATCGCACTGCAGACGGTAGAATGTGATGTCAGAAGCTGCGATATCACCCTCCAAAGTACCACGGGTGAAGTCTGGTTTACAACCATTCTCCAACAAACGGTTCTGGATGAGCTGATACTTAATCTTACGGCTTGAGCACATCTTGCACTGTGGAGTGTTACCGCAATGGAAGCCCATGAAGGTATCAGTCAACTTATAATCGTACTTGCCCTTGATGTCCTCATCATAGATATACTGAGGAACAGAGTTGTTGATATCGAGCAATGTAACGGTATCGTCAGAAGCACACATACCGATGTACTCAGACAATGCACCATAGACATCAACCTCGCAAGCTACAGGAATACCGCGGCTAACGAGACGGCTGTTTACATAGCAAGGCTCGAAACCGAACTGGCTTGGGAATGCAGGCCAGCACTTGTCAGCGAATGCTACATACTGGCGAGAACCCTTGTGAGCCTCTGCCCAGTCGAGCAATGTCAACTCAAACTGTGCCATTCTGCGGCTGAGATCAGGATAGTAGCAGCCTTCGCCCATCTCCTTGGCCATATCAGCGCAAACCTCGTCGATACGTGGATCGTTCGCGTGCTCCTTATAAGCTACGAGGAGGTCGAGCTCTGAGTTCTCCTCAATCTCTACACCCAGTTCGTACAAGCCCTTGATTGGAGCGTTGCAAGCGAAGAAGTCCTGAGGACGTGGACCGAATGTGATAATCTTCAAGCCCTTCAAACCGAGGATGACGCGAGCTACTGGTACGAAGTCCTGAATCATCTTAGCTACTTCCTCTGCTGTACCAACAGGGTACTCAGGGATGTAACCCTTCAAATGACGCATACCGAGGTTGTAAGAGCAGTTGAGCATACCGCAGTATGCATCACCACGACCATTGATCATATCGCCGTCACCTTCAGCAGCTGCTACGAACATAACAGGACCGTCGAAGTTCTTTGCAATCAAAGTTTCAGGGGTCTCAGGACCGAAGTTACCAAGGAATACAACCAAGGCGTTGCAGCCCTGCTCCTTTACTTCGGCCACAGCCTTGAGCATATCTTTCTCGTTCTCAACTGTAGTCTGGCAGTTGAAAATTTCACCCTTGTACTCTTTTACGATGTTCTCACGGCGCTGAGTAGAAAGCGCGATTGGAAAACAGTCACGGCTAACGGCAATAATACCGAGCTTTACTTGTGGAATGTTGTTGCTTACCATAATTTTAGTTTATTACTTAAGTTTTTGTATAAATTGCTTATATTTATTGATTCTTTTTTGTTTGGCTGACAATTATTCATTGTTCCGAGCACAAAGGTACAAATATATTTTGTATCACCAAGCGTTTTAAGGAATTTTTAATTCAAAAAAATGGCGCAAAACCGAAATTCTGCGCCAAATGTAACATATGATAAAGTTCTTGATACATTTTATACGTATCTCTTTTATCATCTGATACCCTTTTTCTGCCTTTCTCTGCTTTAATATCTTCTTTAATATCTTCGCAGCGGGCGGTACCGGATAGTGTAAATCTGATTGAAGTACTCCTTCCAGCTGTTCGGCTCCTTATCGTCATCACGCACGATGCGGATGCCGTAGAATCGGGTACCCGTCTCCTTGTATTCCCTGAATCGGGACAGCAGCTGCTGTGGCGGATCTGGAATCAGGAAGTCGGTAATCCAAAGCACATCGGCATTCACGTAATGGAATCCGTCGTTGTCGAGAAGGTCGAACATCTGGGTCATCATCTTCTTTGCCGATGTTCCGCCTCCGATAAATGGAAGGTGGGTTGTGGTAGGCTGCCGCCGGATGCCTCGCCCGGTATGCGCCTGTCCATCTCCGTCGGACGGAGATGCATCTGCTTCGGCTGATTCCATCATAGTGATTCCAATTCTCTTCAGGCGCTCTGCCTTGCGCTTCGCCATTAGGTCGATGGCACGGGTACTGACGGAGAAATCTATCAGGAAGCAGTCTCGCTCCAGATCTTCAGCCGTTTCTTCCAGCAGAGAGATGAGTGTAGAGGATATCCTTTCGGGCGTGCCATACATACTGGCTGAGGTGTCCAGACAGACGATCATCGGACCCTTGCGGGAGGCATGGGTAAAGCCCAGTTTGCGGGATGGTTTCGACATTTCGCTCTTATAACGGAAGGTCTGGAGTCTTCGCGTGCGATACTTATAGATAAAGAGGCCCTCCATATCTTCATCGCTGTACTGTGCCAGTTCGAGGGGGAGAAGGGAGTTGAGATCATCGCCCACGGTAATGCCCTCGATATCGCTACCTGCTGAATGCTCCATCTTCATCTCTACGCCCGATGCGATGGTGAGCCGGTCTTTGCCGTTGGCATCGGCTACTCGTCCCATCTTCGCCACAATTTCCTTGATTTCGGGATATTTGTCCTGAATCTTCACCTGGTTCAGACGGCGTTCAAACTCCGTTTCAGTCCATCCATTCGTCATCAGTTCCCAGGCTTGTACGGCGCGCTGCTCCGAAACGCCCTTCGTCTTCATGTTGCGGGTTATCTGGTCCATCATGCGCACCAGTCCTGTTTCGAAGTTGTTCTGACGGAGCGAGATGAAGTCCTTCAACTTGTTCAATACCTGATGGTCGATGCAGACCTTCCAGTCTCTTACCAACCTTTCCCAGTTTTCGGGTTTCGAAGCCCCGCCTCCAGTCATCAGCTTGAGGAAGAAAGGTTTATCGAACCCATCTTCAGCATGTTCCTGTTCCAGCTGGTCGAGCAAAGGGAGCCACACCTGTTCATCCATCCGCTTGAAGGGAGCCCAATCGAGCACATCATCTGCCCGATGACTCTCGGTCCAGGCACGCTGGCGCTGGAACCGCATGTGATGGACGCATTCCACGATGAATTTTCCCACGCTATCATAGAACACCTTGCTCTTAATCTTGCTGTTCACCACCTGTCGCACGAATTTCTGCACCTCTTCGCCAGTTTCTTCTATGGTTACTTTCAGGGTAAAGAGATGAATGAGATAATCCTTCAGCGGGTCTTCCTTTAAATTCCAAGGCATGGCGATGCCTGTCGGATCAGGAATCTTCACCTGTCCCGACTTGCAGAAGTCATCCAGCATCTTCAAGTAATACTGTGCCTCCGCCAAGTCCTTGTTATTCTGATATTTCATAGGAGTAAATCCTTATTTTTTCTCCATCAGATATTCTGCGAAGATTCTTGCAGCACTCTCTACTTTGGCTGCGCAAGGGCGAGACTTGTAATATTCTGCCGTTCTTGCCGAAGCCACATAGCTGGACTGCGCTTTCTCGTGACCCTTCAAGCCGAGGATCTCGGCACAGATTATACTGCCGTTCTGCTCCTTCGATTTGGCGAGCAAATCCTGCACCACCTTATAGCATGCCGACTTGCCCTCGCGGTCATCCCCCTCGGTCTGTCCGCAATCCAAGCCAACGAGCACCACGATGCCCGAAACGGCACCGCACATCATTCTCATTCTGCCTACTCCACCACCGAAGCCGGCACCAATGCGCTTCGCCATCTCATCATCAAGACCATATAAATCGGCAAAGGCAGCCACTACCGACTGGCAGCAGCCATAGCCCTGCATAAAGTTATCCACCGCCTGGTGAACACGCGCCTCCAACTCTGGAGTTAATATTTTCTGTTCATTCATCATGTTTAGATTCTTCTATATATAATAATGTAATAGGAGGCGATTAAACCTCATAGAGTTTCATCGTATCCTGACGGGTAAACGCCAGCTCCTTATAGAAATCGCGGAGATAAGCCGATATTTCCGCCTTATCATCAGCAGATGCGAAGAGATTCTCGCCCAACTGCCTTTCCAGCGAGCTCAAGCCATCCGAAAGAGTTTCTATCTCCCCCTCGTAATCCCTTCCATCCTCCGGATTCCTGCGTACACGATGATACTTAATATCCTCAGCAAGCGCATTCTTCATCTCCACGAGTTTATCTGCAAAAGGAGAAAAGAGGGCACGGATCACGATGTTTCGGATAGCATCCCGCTCTCCGGTTCCTGCCACAGACAATGGTAGATAGGCAGCAAATCGCAGATATCCACCTCTTCCCTATCCTGCATAAAGGCTGAAGTGCGAAGCAGGCGGACGATATTCTTCCATCTTCGGTCACTCACATAGATGTTTCTGCGCTCGGCAGCCTCATCCACATTCACGGCTCTCAGAGATTTACGGATGGCGGAAATTGCATCGAGCACCTCCTCCTTCACGCCAATCTTATCGATACGCTCCGTCCATTCAGCATACTCCTCAGAAGTAATCTTCAAATCAGAAAAATCTGCGGAATCAGATTTCCCCATAGAACCAGAAGAATCTGTGGAATCTGTGAAATCTGTGGGACCTAAGAAATCCGTGGGAGCCTCCAGCAGCATTGCTCGGAAATTCGTCTCCAGCTTAATCGGTCGGCTTTCTAATCTGATAACGAATCGGTCCCAGAGCGCCTCCAGTCCTTCTCCCTTAGCCGGCAACTCATTGCTTGCCGCCACGAGAAGCTTCAGAGGAAGATGCATTTCCCGATTGCCGTTACGGAAGATTTTCTCGTTAATCACCGTAAGGAGCGTGTTCTGGATAGCAGGTCCCGCCTTCCAGATTTCATCCAGGAAAACCACATCGGCAGTAGGCAGATAACCCTCCACCGCACGTTCGTAAGTATCCGAAGTCTTCAGTTTCTGAATGCTCACCGGACCAAAGATTTCATCGGGTGTAGAGAATCGCGACATCAGATACTCAAAGCTCTGAGCCTCCCTGAATGCCGTCTTCAACTGTCTGGCTACCATACTCTTTGCCACACCCGGAGGTCCCAGCAGGATGATACTCTCACCTGCCAGAGCTGCCAGGAGCGAGAGCGATATCTCCGTCTCCTTCTCATAAATGCCCCGGTTCATCTCACCGAGTAATTGTTTGAATCTTTCAAGCATATTCTTACTTTTCTATTCAGAATCGTATAAAGACGAAAAGAAGTTAAGAGATAAAATTCATTATCCCTTAACTTCCTCATATTCTTTTATATAAATAAGGTATGGCTTACTTTACGTTGCCCACCTTAATCAAGTACTCAGCAATCTGAACAGCGTTCAGGGCAGCACCCTTACGAATCTGGTCGCCAGTCAACCACAATGTGTTACCATTGTCATCAGCCAGATCCTTGCGGATACGACCTACATATACATCGTCCTTACCGGCGCTCTCCAATGGCATTGGATAAACGTAGTTCTGGGCATCATCCTTTACGGTTACGCCTGGAGCAGCCTCCAAAGCCTTGCGGATGTCCTCTACTGCCAATGGCTTCTCTGTCTCGAACCAAACACTCTCTGAGTGAGAACGGAGTGAAGAAACGCGAACGCAGGTAGCACTGGTGCGAACATCAGAGTGCATAATCTTGCGGGTCTCGTTATACATCTTCATCTCCTCCTTGGTGTAATCGTTAGGAGTCATCTTGTCAATCTGTGGGATGACATTGTATGCCAACTGATGAGGGAACTTATTGATATGCTCAGTCTTACCTGTCTCGATGATATCCTTATACTGCTGTTCAAGTTCAGCCATGGCAGCAGCACCAGCACCTGAAGCACTCTGGTAAGAAGAGATATGAATCTTCTTGATATGGCTCAAGTTATCGATAGGCTTCAACACTACAACCATCATGATGGTGGTACAGTTAGGGTTGGCGATGATGTTGCGAGGGCGGTTCAAGGCATCCTCAGCATTTACCTCAGGCACAACCAGAGGCACGTCGTCGCACATACGGAATGCGCTAGAGTTATCAATCATCACGGCACCATACTTGGTGATAGTCTCGGCAAACTCCTCTGAAGTGCCGCCACCAGCAGATGTGAAAGCAATATCGACATCTTTAAAGTCATCGTTATGCTGCAAAAGTTTGACCTCATAGTCCTTTCCCTTGAAGTTGTATTTTCGTCCGGCAGAACGCTCAGAACCAAACAACACCAAATCATCCATAGGGAAATTTCTCTCAGCAAGGATACGCAGGAATTCCTGTCCAACTGCGCCACTTGCACCAACAATTGCTACTTTCATAATCGAATCTTTTAATTTATAAAGTTGTTATAAGTGTAAACTGTGGAAGAGAAAGCCAGCCCCCTTATCATCTTCATGATTTCTCATTTTCTGATAGCTTCATGATTTCTCATCTTCTGATAGCCGGAAACTGCTTATTTTCTCAAATCCGCTGCAAAGTTAAGACTTTTTCTACAATATCAAGCATAAATTCCCAAAAATTATTGCTTTTTGCTGCAAATTTATCATTTCTGCTTACTTTTTTGCAAGAATATGCAGAAAATTGGAGAAAAATAGTTGCTTATCGTATTCATCAATCAATACGACAGCCCTCATTTCTGTCTTCTGATAAGCTTTCCCCAACACTGCCTTAAAGCGACTACCTAAAGTCTCGGCCAACTCCTCACGTCCATAGATACGTTCTACTCTTGTATTCCTATAGGATATTTCATATTGCTGCCGTTTTTAAAATCTTTCGACAAAGTTACAAAAAATAATGATGCAAGCAAAGGAATAGCCCGAAAAAATAGTGAGATAGTAGAATCTATTACATTTTTATGAGAGACTTTTTCCAGACCACACATACATTTTTATTAGGATACACAAATGGGGAAACTAAATATTTTTAATGTTTTTCGAAGTTTTTAACTAAAACGTTTGGCGATTACAGATTTTTTATCTACCTTTGCAGCGATTCTTAAATACTCTTGTAAAAGAGAGTTGAAGTTCGCGCCGATTGTAAAGGACAAGATTATCTGTCGTAACGATGACGATTGGTTTGGGGACTAAAGGATCAAGACATAAGGGAAAGGCGTTTACTTACGCTTTGTTTTGGCTCTTCGAAACTTCGCAACTTTCAAAGTCAAATCAAAAACGAAAGCAACAGTAGATGTCCAAGTGGGTAGATTGTACACCTTAACATCCTATTTTTTGATAGGATGCAGGGATTGTTATATACTATCGGCGTGGGCTTCTGCGTTGCTCGTTCAGACTTGATGAGCAGTGCGAAGGCCTCGAAGAGCGGGATGAGTGACGAGTACAGACTCCCGCGCTTTTTTATGTCCTACTTTCAAATGTTATATCACAAGCTTTGGAGAGTCGGCTTGTATATATAATAATGTATATGAGCACTAGAAAATTAAATGCTTTGCTATTACTTTTAGGTCTCTCATTGCCTGCTATGGCTCAATCTGTAGACTACTCTATTGTTGCCGTTGGCGAAGAAAGCGGACTTGATTTCAAGAAAATCACTTCAGACAACGATTGCTTGTGCATGCCGGAAGTTAAAAGAAGAGGCAAGAAAATAACATGGTGGTCTGGCAGAGTTATCTCCATGTCACCTACTGAAGAAAAATTAGCTTTCTTATCCTATAAGACCAACAATTCAAACATCTATCTGAAAAATCTGACAGGTGCTGGAACTACGCAGCAGCGCACCAATCGCCAGCAAGTAATAGATTTTTCTTATTCGCCTGACGGACAGAAAATCTGTTTCACCGAAAAGAATGGTTCTTCCAATCGCATTTTCATCACAGACGCAAACAAAGGATATGGTTGCCGACAGGTAACAGCAAACGAGTTCGACTTTTCTCCATCTTACAATGCCGACATGAGTCAAATCTTATTTTGCCGTAAAGAAAACTCTGGCAACTTTGGCATTTGGAATTATCAATTCAACGACAACTCTTTCTCCAACTTTACGTCTGGATTCAATGCCATACCAGTTCCTAACACCACAGACATTCTCTGTGTAAGATCTTCAGGCATTGGAAACAATGAGATATGGAGAATCAATACAGAAACAGGAGTTGAAGAATGCATCGTATCAGAAGGGAACCGCAGCTTCACCTCTCCTACTATTTCGCCTGACGGAAAATGGATATTGATGGTAGGCAGCAGTATGAAAGTTGTTGATGTAGCGGGACAGAATAGCCAAAATAAGGTATACCCTAATACAGACATCTTCGTTTGCCATATAGACGGGAGTAATCTAACCCAGATTACCTACCATGCTGCAGATGATTTGAGCCCTGTATGGAGTAAAGACGGCAAATACATCTATTTTGTATCACAACGTGGCAGCAGCACTCAAACAGCCAATGTTTGGAGGATTCCATTTATGATAAAGAACTAAAGTAATTGTTTCATTTTTAAATAACAAACATCATGAAAATTAAATTTTTAGCATTAGTAGCAGCGATGATGATCAGTACCACATCGTTTGCACAGTTTTCACAGAGCAAAAGCTCTTCTAACAGCAGTAACGAAATCTCCAAAGGTTGGAACAGCCTGTATGTGCAGTACAACAGTATTGGCACCAGCTACAGTCTTTCATCATTCAATGACAGGAATAAAGATTATGGAGATGAATATCAGAAAGCGATAGATAATAGCGGCTTGAGCGACAAACTTAACGCCTTCTCAATCGGTTACAACCGTGCCATCAACTTGACACCATCTACACCTCTCTATCTGGAGGTTGGTGCAGCTCTCCAGTACGCATTCTATTCAGATGAAGCAACAGAAAAAGATCAATATGAAGAAGTTACTCGCAAATACACAGCAAACATGCTTACTGCCAAAGTTCCTGTAAGTCTGCTCTACCACATTGACATCCCTAATTCTGACTTTGCTATAGAGCCTTTTGTCGGTATTGATTTCAAATATAATATTTTGGGTTCTGCCAAGCAAAAATTAACAGAAATCGAGGAACATATCAATGGGGGAGATTGTCTGAAAACCCATAGCAGCCAAAATGTCTCCTAATATTTCTTATT
>ERZ780142.241-NODE-241-length-8470-cov-1.76946_pt1 | contig 8470 bp, 2 predicted proteins | sample MGYA00511347_ERZ780142 | MGnify/ENA primary metagenome ERZ780142 (study PRJEB29588, sample SAMEA2145758) | human gut metagenome | biome: human gut; feature: human-associated habitat; material: faeces | place: Denmark | collected 2008/2010 ...
AACTAACCCGTGAGATGGTGACGCGCGACGTCAACCACCCGTCAATAATATGGTGGAGCAACGGAAACGAAAAGGGATGGAACACTGAACTCGACGGCGATTTCCATAAATGGGACATACAGAAGCGTCCGGTGCTTCATCCGCAGGGCAATTTCAGCGGCTACGAGACCATGCACTACCGCTCTTACGGCGAGAGCAACGAATATATGCGCAAACCGGAGATATGGATGCCTACAGAATTCCTGCACGCCCTCTACGATGGAGGAGCAGGAGCCGGACTCTACGACTACTGGGAGGTGATGCGCCAATGGCCACGCTGCGCAGGAGGTTTCATCTGGGCTCTCGTTGACGAAGGCGTGAAGCGAGTGGACATGGGTGGAATGATTGACAACGTAGGCAACTATGGAGCCGACGGCATCGTTGGTCCTCACCATGAGAAGGAAGGCAGCTACTACACGGTGAAACAGATATGGTGCCCTGTGCAGGTGAGCATGCCTGAACACTTCGACGGCAGACTGAACGTGGAAAACCGTTACAATTTCCTCTCGCTAAAAGGCGTGAAATTTGATTATAGCTACTTGAAATACAATGGTTCCAAGGCGAGCAGTCTGAAACAAGGCGTCGTGAACGGTGCCGACATCCCTGCCGACAGCAAGGGAACAATCTCCGTGCCTGCCGTTCCGAACGGAGCTGAGGCACTGAGCGTGAAAGCTACAGACCAATACGGAAAGGACCTCTTCACATGGGTATTCAAACTGAAAGACTCTGACAAGCCATTCGCCAAGACAGCCACCACTGGCAACCGACCACAGATGAACGGCGGTGTGGTGAAGGCGGGCAATGTGACTTTCACCTTCAACGAGAAGGACGGTAGTCTGGCAAGCGTCACCACAAAGAAGGGTGACTACAAGTTTGGCAATGGTCCGAAATTCTTTGCATACCGTCGTGCAGACCGCTCTATGGACCAGTTTTACAACCATGACGACCCACAGGCAGAGAAAAAGAAGACCACATACGAAGAATATGCCGAACAGGGCAAGTTTGACAATCTCACTGCCACCGAAGGAGCCAACGACACTCTGATCGTAACAGCTACATATAAGCTCGGTTCACTGCAGAAAGCTGAGTGGCACATAGCGCCAGACGGCGGAGCACGACTCGTCTACTCATATATCTTCAACGGTGTGGTAGATTTGATGGGAGTGAAGTTCGACCTGCCGGAAACAGAAGTGAAGCATAAGGAGTGGCTCGGATGCGGTCCTTACAGAGTGTGGAAAAACCGCATACACGGTCCGCAACTCGGCGTGTGGGCAAACGACTACAACGACCCCGTGCCTGGAGAGAGCTTCGACTATCCTGAGTTCAAGGGCTATTTCGCCGGAGTGCAGTGGATGAAGCTGCAGACCAAGACGGGTATGATAACAATCTGTCCAGGCACCGACAAAGACTACGTCGGCGTATACCAGCCACGCGACGGACGCGACCAACTGCTCTATACACTGCCGGAGACAGGAATAAGCATGATGCAGGTAATCCCTGCCGTACGCAACAAGGTGAACACCACCGACCTCAATGGTCCTTCTGCACAGCCCGTATGGGCTAACGGCAGCTACACAGGAGAGGTGACACTGCATTTTGACTAACATAGTATTTCTGACAGAAAAAGATGATTGATAGACAAGATGATTTGCAAGTGCATTCCGACAGGAAAAGCGACATTGCATATCAACTGACAAAACGAAAATGAGAAGAATAGCCACTCTATTGATATCTGCCGCTGCCGCCCCGTTGCTTGCAGCTCCGACAACAGTTCAGACAGATTACGTACCCACATGGTATGAACAATTCGCAAAGCCTACCGACAGTGCTTTGCCTTGGACATTCTGGTATTGGATGTATGGCAACGTCAGCGACGAGGGTATACGCCTCGACCTGCAGGCGATGAAAGAGGCAAGTATCAAGGGCTTCTATCTGATGCCCATAAAATCGGCTGCCGACGGCAAAGGACTCGGCGGCGACTCAGAACAGCTTTCACCGGAATGGTGGAAGCGTATGGACACCGTATTCCACACTGCCGACAGCCTCAACCTGGAGATGGGAATACACATCTGTGATGGTTTCGCCCTTGCCGGCGGACCATGGATAAAGCCTGAGGAGTCGATGCAGAGGGTGGTATGGAGCGACACCATCATCAATGGTGGAGGCATAAGGAACCTTGTTATGCCTCGTCCGCAGAAGATCAGCAACGGCTACTACGAGGACATTGCCCTCCTTGCCTACCCTGCCACATACTGCGACGACAACAAACCTAAAGCATCGGTGGAATTTCCGTTCAAGTCATCGAAGCCTTGCGACATAGTGATGGAATACGACAAGCCTTTCACACTGCGTAGCGTGGAGATTGTGACGGGTGGAAACAACTACCAGGCTCACCGTTTCAAGGTGTATGCCTCTGACAACGGTACTGACTATAAGTTCGTCAGAGAGATATCTCCTGCCCGACAGGGATGGCAGAACACTGATGCACTCGCCACCTATGCCATACCGGCTACTACGGCACGCTACTTCAAGTTCTGCTGGACTCCGGAAGGCAGCAATCCCGGCAGCGAGGATATGGATGCCGCCAAATGGAAACCGAACCTGAAGATCGGTGGCTTGAACCTCGGTTCGGAACCTGTCATCGACGGTTACGAAGGGAAGTCGGGAGCAGTATGGAGGGTTTCAAAGTATTTCCCTGTAGACGACAAGGAATGTGTAGACCCATCGAAGGTCATTGACTTGACACCAAGACTCAGGCGCCCGTCAACCACTGATGCACCGCTGGCTTTCTCGCTGCCTAAAGGCAAATGGCACCTCGTACGCATAGGCCACACGTCAACAGGTCATACCAACGCCACTGGCGGAGGGCTGGAATGCGACAAGTTTTCGGCAGCCGCCGTTGACAAGCAGTTCGACAACTGGTTTGCCGCCATCTACCGCCATGCTCCCATCGACGTGGCAAGGAAAGTGCTTACCAGACTGCATGTAGACAGTTGGGAAGCCGGTTCACAGAACTGGAGCAGCAATTTCATGGATGAATTCAAAAAGCGTCGCGGCTATGACCTCAAGCCATGGCTGCTTCTCTATGCCGGTGTGCCGCTGAAGTCATCCGAAGAGTCTGAAAAGGTGTTGAGAGACATCCGCCTCACTATCGGTGATCTGGTCAACGACGTGTTTTTCTCTGAAGTAAGACGCCTTGCCGACGAATACGGTGTGAAGCTCTCCACAGAGTGCGTGGCTCCCACGATGGTAAGCGACGGACTGCGCCATTATCAGTTTGCCGATTATCCTATGGGCGAGTTCTGGCTCAACAGTCCCACACACGACAAGCCCAACGACATGCTCGATGCCGTGAGCGGAGCGCATATCTACGGCAAGAACATCATACAGGCAGAAGGGTTCACAGAGGTGAGAGGCACATGGGACGAACATCCGGCAATGCTCAAGAGACTCCTCGACCACAACTATTGCATTGGCATAAACAGCATCGTGTTCCATGTGAACACCCACAACCCCTATACCGACAAGAAACCTGGAATGACACTCGACGGCATAGGCACCTTCTTCCAGCGCGACAATACATGGTGGAGAGAAATGCCGGTATTCAGCAGTTATATATCCAAGACACAGGCTCTTCTGCAATACGGCCACCCCGTGAGCGACATCGCCATATATACCGGCGACGAGATGCCACGCCGCGCCATCCTGCCGGAACGACTCACAGAATCGTTGCCGGGACTCTTCAGTGAGACTACGCTGAAGGAAGAGGCTGCACGCAAGGCGAATATCGGACAGCCCCTTGAGGTGAGTCCGGTGGGAGTGACACACACCAGGAACATGACGAAAGCCGAACATTGGGTGAACACGCTGAACGGCTACCGCTACGACTCATTCAATCACGATGCCCTCGACGGCTGCCGCATTGAAAACGGCAAACTGGTGACAAGAGGCGGCACAGCATACAGTGTCATCGTAGTGCCACAGGCACGCCCCATGAACCCTGACCGCCACATAGACTGCTGGAACACCATAGACTCAATAGCACGACTCGGTGTTCCCGTGATCAAAGATGTGTGGCGCGAGAGCGACCTCTCGTCGATAGGCATCAGCCGCGACGCATCGCTGCCAGAAGGGATAGACTTTACCCACCGCCATGCCGACGATGCTGACATCTATTTCTTGAGCAACCAGAGCGGCAAAGCGAAGAGCTTCATTCCGAAATTCCGCGACACACGACGCTATTGCTATATCATAGATGCCGAACACAACAGAACAATGAAGGTTGACGCCAACAGTGAGATAGCTCTCGCTGCCGACGACGCCCTCTTCTATGTGTTCACCGACAATGAGATTGACGCAGATTATCTCTATCAGCCCAAACACGTCGGCGAGATGATTCCGATAGACAACAACGGATGGAAGGTGACGTTCGAAACCACAGGAAAGGTGGTGGAGATGAAGGAACTGAAAGACTGGACATCGTTTACCGACGACAACAGCATCAGATACTATTCCGGCCATGCTGCCTATGAAACGACTTTCAAACGAAAGCATTCTCCTGCCAAGGACGAGAGCGTAGTGATAGACCTCGGCACAGTGGCAGACATCGCTACGGTATACGTCAACGGCAAGCAGTGCGGCACAGCATGGCGTCCGCCATATACCGTAGACATAACGCAGGCTGTGAAGAAGGGCAAGAACTCGCTGAAAATAGTCGTGGTGAACACATGGGCAAATGCCCTACAAGGCAACGACGAGGGAAAGGCGCCTTTCACAGGAATATGGACCAATGGCAAATACCGCCGCGCAAGCAAGGACCTGTTGCCGTCGGGACTTACATCTCCGATAATGATCAGCAAGTAGACATGTTGACGAGTTGACAAGAACATAAGAAACAAACAAATACATGAAGAAGATATTAATATTAGGCGCCATCATCGCTGCCGCATCAACAGCGAACGCCAAGGTTACACTGCCAAGGATATTCTCCAACGGTATGGTGATGCAACAACAGACGGAAGCCAACCTCTGGGGAACTGCCAAGGCAAACGCCACGGTGAAGATCACGGCATCGTGGAACAAAAAGACAATAACGACAAAGACGGACAATGACGGGAAATGGAAAGTGAGCATCACTACACCGTCTGCCGGCGGTCCCTACTCCATCACATTCAACGATGGCGAAAAGACTGTTGTCAACGACATACTCATGGGCGAACTGTGGATATGTTCCGGACAAAGCAATATGGAGATGCCGATGAAGGGATTCAAGAACCAGCCCGTGGAGAATGCCGTGGAGGACATACTCCATAGCAGCGACAAAGAGATGCGTCTCTTCACCGTGAAGCGTACGAGCAAATTCGAACCGCAAGAGGATGTTGTAGGGTCATGGCAGGAGGCATCGCCAATGGCAGTACGCGATTTCAGTGCCACGGCATATCATTTCGGACGCGAGCTCCGACGGATGCTCAACGTTCCCGTAGGCCTCATCGTCACCTCATGGGGCGGTTCCTCATGCGAGGCATGGATGAGAAGAGACTGGCTGAAGGCTTTTCCACAGATAGAACTGCCGGAATCACAGGAAACGATAAAATCAAAAAACCGCACCGCTACGGTGCTCTACAACGGTATGCTCCATCCTCTCGCCGGCATCGCCATGCGTGGTGTGATATGGTATCAGGGCGAAGAGAACGTGAGCCGCTCCAGCTACTATGCCGACCTCTTCTCCCGCATGATACAAGGATGGAGAGAAGAATGGCAGAGGGGTGACTTCCCGTTCTATTTCTGTCAGATAGCGCCTTACGACTATAGCCTCATCAACTGGCAGCAGTATAACAGTGCTTTCCTGCGCGAACAGCAGGCAAAGGCGGAACAGATGAACAAGAACGTGGGAATGGCGGTGCTTATGGATGCCGGACTGGAATATGGCATTCATCCTCGCAAGAAGCAGATTGCCGGAATGCGCCTCGCCCTGCTCGCCCTCGACAAGACTTACGGAATAAAGGGTATAACTTCTGAGAGCGCCTGCTATAAGAATGTGGAGTTCAAGGGCGACACTGCCGTGGTATCGTTCGACCGTGCCGGAATGTGGATATACGGCAAGAATGGTCTGAAGAGCGACCTCGTTGAGGTGGCTGGTGCTGACAGCGTGTTCCATCCTGCCAAGGCATGGATAGAACGCAGCAAGCTCTACGTGAAGAGCGACAAGGTGAAAAATCCCGTCAGCGTCCGCTATGCTTTCAAAGACTGGGCAGACGGCGACCTGTTCTGCGACGGACTGCCAATAAGTTCATTCAGAACGGATGACTGGAAGAAATAGGATGTTTTGAGTTGACGAGTAACAAGTTGACAAGTTAACAAGTAACGAGTTGACAAGTTGACTATAGAATAAAAAAAGCCAGCAGTAGGAAATACAATCCACTGCTGGCTTTTTTGTTATACCGGCAAACATGTTCTTGTTCACCATATTATTCGTTTGTCTGAATCATCATTACAGGTTTCTCCTATGGATGTTGTGGACAAACGAATTTGTTATTGCCGCGTTATCTCACAAACTTCTTTCCGTTCTGTATCGTGATACCCTTATAGCTCTTGCCCACTCTCTGACCAGCCAGGTTGTATGCCTTGCCATCAGCGTTTACAGTGGTCTTGTTGCCAGTAGTGATGTCTACGATACCATCAGCCTCTGTATAGAAGAAGCGGGTGACAGGCTGTTCCAATGAATTGACGCAGTCGTCGTTGAGATATGGCCAGTCTTCTGTTTCTGCATAGTCGCCGAAGGTGTATCTGTCGCTGAAATAGCTCATTGCCTTCTTCTTCATGTCAGGATTGTAGAAGAAGTTGAAGTCGAGCACATTGCAGGTATTCTCTCCCTCGAAGGTGAGCGCCATGAGAAGATTCTTGTCGCCGCTATAGTTGAGAGGCTGGTCGAAGGTGAGTTCCAGTTCTCCGTTTCCTCCGGCATAGTTGTATAGCTCTCCTTCATATTCATATCCAGCGATTGCCACTGTGGCATCCTCATATTCATAGAATTTGTATCTGCCTGCCTTGTCGTCATAGTCGAATGCATCGCTGTCGATTTCCTTCACCCATACCTTCACTGTACGAGGACAAGCGTCGTAAGCACTTTCGTTGTGGAAGACGAAGTTTACCTTCGTGATAGCCTTGCCAGCCATCTTTGCGAGCTGCTCCTTGGTGTAGATGATTTCAGATCCGGTATACTGGTGAGTGAAGTTCGTTGGAGCTGCCGCCCATGAGAATCCGTGTCCCTCATATACATCATCCTCCGTTCCGTCTTTGAGCATCTTGTTGTATTTGCCGAGAGTCACGCTGTTTTCCGGCTCTGGAGTCTTCGTCAGCGAGATGTTCTTGGTAGTAGTCTCACCTGGAGTGAAGGTGATATTGTCTTCTGTATAATCCTCACATTCTCCGTCGGTCACCGTGAGTGTGTATGTCTTCTCGCTCTTCACCACCTTTATGCTATAAGAACCGTCGGCGGTTGTCGTGGTGCTGTAGGTAACATACTTGTTGTCCTTTGCCGCAATTCTCACCACAGCTCCCTCCACAGGTTCGTCGTTGCATGTCACCTTGCCCTGCATAGTAGCCGGATTGTCTATCTTTATCATCGTGATGTCCTGCGTCTTCGGTTCGCCCGGTGTGAACCTCACGTCTGCGATGGTCTTGTCTTCGTAGCCTTCAGCCTTGGCGGTGAGGGTGTAGGTTTCCTCGCTCTTCACCACTGTCATGGTGTAGTTGCCGCTCTCGTCAGAGGTAGTAGAGTATTTGTTGTCGCCGCTTGTCAACGTGATGACAGCACCGGCAACAGGAGCGTTGTCGTCGTTAGACTTCACCTTGCCCGAGAGTTCTGAAGGCACGTCTTTCTTCGTCATCTCGATATTGAGAGATTTCTTCTCGTCTGAAGTGAATTTCACCGGTTCTGCTGCCGAATAGTCGTCGTAGCCTTCTGCTGTTGCCGTGAGGGTATATTCCTTGTCGATGTCCTCAGCCGGGATGTTTATGGTGTAAGCGCCCTCAGCGTCTGATGTAGCCTCAAGAGAGGTCTCGCCGCTGGTCAGAACCACCTTGGCACCGGCAATTGCACTCTCGTCACACTTCACGCTGCCGCTCAGCTCGGCAGGTTTCACCACCGGCTTGCTTGCCTCCTGATATGTGAAACGGGTGAGAGGCTGGCTCAGCTTCGGGGCATGAGAGATTGTGGAACCTCCGCCGTTGGCATAAGGCCAGTCTTCCGATTCGTTGAAATCAGCAAAGGTCGTATTGTCGCTGCATGTCGACATCGCCATATTCGGAGCATCGGTATTGAAATAGAACTCGATGTCGGTAGAGCCATCCGTCACGTCTTCGCCATCAAAGGTTATGGTCACGAGCAAGTTCTTCTCACCGCTGTAGGCAAACGGTGTGTTGAAGTTGA
>ERZ780142.249-NODE-249-length-8276-cov-1.74212_pt1 | contig 8276 bp, 9 predicted proteins | sample MGYA00511347_ERZ780142 | MGnify/ENA primary metagenome ERZ780142 (study PRJEB29588, sample SAMEA2145758) | human gut metagenome | biome: human gut; feature: human-associated habitat; material: faeces | place: Denmark | collected 2008/2010 ...
TACAGAACCCCTGTTGTGCCATCCGGATGCACGATGTCCTCTTTTGCATACAGACCATACACAGCACCACGAAGAACACTGTCCCCCTGCGCTTTAAATGCAAGTGTTTCTTTATCGATCTTTGCGATTTTCACCTTTCCGGTGACTCTCTCATCTGTTGCTGTTACAGTCAATGTCTTTCCGGCTGCAACATCTACTTTATATACTTCTGTATTCAGTTTGTATCCTGTCGGAGCAGTGATCTCTTTCACGTACACTGTTTTCAGTGCAGAATCAAAATAATCGCTGACTGCTTTTCCGTCTGTTCCGGTTGCTGACATTGTCATCAGCAGATTTTCACACTTCTTATCAGTATAAATACCATAAACTGCTCCTGACAGTGGATTCTGTGTATTGACATCTTTCTTCATAAGTTCAATACGTGTCATATTCAGCCACTGTACACTGAAGCTTACCGGCGCTGCTGTTTCGCTTTCAAATACACCGATATCCTGCTTGGAATCTCCGGTTGTCAACACCAGTGTTCTCCATGTCTTTCCGACAGAACCATATAAGTTGCCGGAAGCATAACTGCCTGTCAGTAATAAATCTGCGGACAGATAGAATGTATCTCCACCATAAATCTGGATTTTTCCATTTGTAACACTTGTTCCTTTGGAAAGATTATGTGCTGTCACATTTTCTGGTACACTCAGTGTCACATAGTTTCTGTGATCTCCAGACAATGTGATATTCGGTGTTTTCTGGATATTTCCATCCCGTACTGCATTCAGCTTTGTGCTTGAAAGGCTCAGTTCACCTTTTGGCGGTTCTTCCTGTCCAAACAGATAATTGATATATGCGATAACCCCTGCATTTACAAGGTCATTATAATTACACCCTGTAAATCCGGCTTCTCCTGCATAAGCATAGCTGGCTGCAATGTGTGTATACACATACTTTTCATCTTCCGTTTTTCCAGACAGATAACTTCCTGTCAGATCTCCTGCCCCGCCATAACCATAATAAAGGACTTTCTGCAGATTTTTATTGCTGTCCAGTACCTGTGCTACATAACTTCCACTCGGTGGGGATGCTTTCTGGGACTGAAGGCAGTATGCAATTTTTCCATTGACTGTAAACAGGCAAGTAAGATAATTTCCAATATAACTTGGATAATAAATAGTTCTCCCCTTTGTCAATGTAACTGTGGAACCGCTGCTTGTAGCTCTTTCAGCCGCAGACAATACCATCACATTTCCCTCTTCGATGTCCTCTTTCAGTTCTTTGATTGCCTGTGCAGATGCATCTTCTTCGGATGTTTCAATTTCTACATCTGTGTAGTTCTGCACAGGCGAATCCGAATCATCTTCAGATTCTGTATCTGACTTCTGTTTCTCTCCACCATTTTCTTCGGAATGTGCCTGTCCTTCGGTATCCGTCAGAGTCACTTTACGGGTGATGGTATAGCTGTCACTCTTATCTTTTGGAACGACCATATAAGTGGCAATATATGTTCCTGCTTTGTCTGAATGATACTCTCCACCATTCTCATCTTTGATACTTACAAGCGTAACATCTTCTTTTTCTGCATCATAATGGATTCCTTCCATACTGGTTTCCACTGCAAATGTATCATCTGAAACTGCTTTTGTGATATCATCTGCTGTAACTGATGTATCTTTCTGGCTTGTTACCGCCTGTTCAGATGCCTGTACTTCCGTCTGCTGTTCCGAGCCTGTCTGTTCGGCCGCAAACGCATTCGCACTGCTCAAGGTACTGATGCCCATCAGGACAGCCAGTCCAAAAGCAGCGATTCTGGTCTTTAATTTTCTAACCTTCATGTGCTTTTCCTTCCTATTATAAATAGATTTTTTCAGTAAAATACCGCAGAAGATGTTTCCTCTGCGGTACGTTTTATCTTGCATATCGATTTTTTTCTTTTTTTACTTCCTGTCTGGTACGTTTTACCGCTTCCATGACAGACTCCGTTGGAATCTGGTTATCCTTACATCCTTCCAGAATTCCATCCAGATAAAATTTCGATGGCTTTGCCGGAACATCTTTGTGCGGAGCGTTCATCATATATACAAACACTTCTTTCTCCACACCATCCTGATTTTTTACCCGAATCGATTCTTTCCCATAAAAACTTGGGAATCCTTCATAAAAATCCAGACTCTTCTCACACGCTTCTGTGATTTTCCATAAGACTCCTTCGACATAGCTTCCTTTTTCCGGCAGAACCGTTGCTACCCCATTGCCCGGAGCCCTTCCCCGAAATGCCAGCCGATAATTTTCAAGCCGGACGTTTTCCACAACTTCCGCAGCCGGACACCTGTACTTCATCTGCTCCAGATTCATGTTGCTGCCATAAGCGAAGTAATATCTATCTTTCATTTTTTCTCACCTCTATCTGACTCCTTCTGTCCTTTGATTTTTCTTCAGACACTCATACGTGCTTTTGTCATATCTCCATGCCAGATCACCTTCCAGATTTGCCAGCAGATGTTTTCGAACATTTTTATATTCGTCTCCAATTAACCCAAGTCTCAATAAAAATGTACGAAATGTAAATGCCGGGTTTTCTGATATCAGTGTCTTTTTCATCTGTGTCGATCTCTGATTGATTGCCTGTGCGGAAATGGCTAATGCCAGTGTAATATTTGCTCTCACCTTTCCTGCATGTAGTGTGCTTTCAAAACAACGCCATTCCAAAGTTCCCTTGGAAAACACAGCATGAAGATTCAGAGCATAATAACGGGTATGATCATAATGGGTATGACTTCCATCCCTGCCTCCATACCAGACATTTCTTACTCGGTCCATTGTGATTGATTTATTTGGTATTTTTCGGATTTTCTCCAATACCTCCGGTCGCACCCTCTGACAATAACTATTTGCTCTTCTCTCCTGCACTTTCAGTGCTTTGAACAGGATATCTTCCTTTGCATACATAATTGTCAGTGCATTTTTCAGACTCTGCGGTGTATGATTCGATGCATCTACATGAACATGCTGACCACAGGACTCATTTACAAAACCTCCATGCTGTCGCAGACATCGTACTACTTCCTGTAACTTTCCCATTTCATCATAGGATAATTTCGGTGATACCATTTCTGTTGAATATTCTCCACCTGCGTCTACAATTCGACCGTATACTTTCCGTTGTGTATAAATGCTCCCATCAGACATAAATTTCCACTTTTTTCCTTCCAGATCTATCACTGACCAGACTCCATAAGTAGTGCCGTCATAATATGCTTCTGTTCCAAACATTTCAGCAACAACTTCTGCAGCACGTTGTCTGGTAATCCCTGTCATTTCGATTTCTGTGCCAAAGTATTGGTCTTTTATTCCGATCATGCCTAATGGATTCCTTTCTCAGACACTTTCTGTGTGTTAAGTTCGGAGTCTGCCTTTTGTAACAATCTGCCAATTGCCTCGATAACATTGACAGTTACTCCGTTTCCAGCCTGTTTATAAAGCTGTGCGTCAGAAGTGCTGTCTATGATCTTATCAATCTGCCAGTCGTAATAACCCTGCAGTCGCAGACATTCCCTCGGAACTAACCTTCTTATTCTGCCGTGATACAAGATGCCATGACGATCGGTTGCAGTAATTGTAAACATCGGTTCTTCGGGTTCTTTCATACGTCTGCCGTTCTGACGAACATTCTCTTTTGCTGGTGTTAAGACTGCTCTTGCTCCATCCTCTGCTAATACACCAGAACATTCTCCTTTGTATTTGTGGACACCGCATTGTCTGGTATTCAGGCTTCTGCATTCTTCCGTTACCACCGGCGGAGGTGAAAGATCGACAAAGTGCAGCGTTCCCTGTTGAACACCTGTTGTCAGGGTATGTGCGATCTGGTGTCCGACTCTTCCTCTCCTGCTGTTGAGATTCGCATAACCCAGATCGATGCTGTCCCCTTCTCTTGCAAGTTTGTAGCCGAGCTTTGTATTCTCTTTGATTGGAACACCTACATCATATAATCCTGTCTTGCCGCCCATTCCACCTGCCTGTGATGTCAGGGTACAGCTTAGTCCTTTGGGACTGTAGACTCTTTTCCCCTGACTTCCTGCCCGGACTTGAACAAGAGCTGCTCCATTTGTTTCTGGTTCAGGTAATACTTTTCCGGCACATCGGAAATCAAAATATCCGACAATATACACCCGTTTTCTTGCTTGGGGGACTCCGAAATCCTTGCTGTTAAGCACTTTCCATTCGACATGGTACCCCAGTTCAGAAAGCGTACTGAGGATGGTGCAAAACGTCCGGCCTTTGTCATGCGATAACAAACCGGGAACATTTTCAAGGATAAAATACGAGGGTCTTTTAGCTTCAAGAATCCGGGCAATTTCAAAAAAGAGAGTTCCTCTTGCATCTGCAAATCCTTCTCGCTTTCCGGCGATAGAGAATGCCTGGCAAGGAAATCCTGCACAGAGTAAATCAAAATCTGGCATTCGTTCTGGTTCGATTGTTCTTGCGTCATTACAATACCACTCCCCTTCCGTATCAAACAGCAATCGGTAGTTCTTATCCGCATAAGTATCCACCTCGCAATGTCCGACACAGACAAAGTTTCCTGCCCGTCTTAAGCCTTCACGAAATCCCCCGATTCCGCTAAAGAGATCAAAAAATTGAATGGTTGCGGCTATCAACCTCCTTTTTGCTGATAAAAACAGGCGGCATGATCTCTCATACCGCCCTTCGTTATTCTGTATCAATTGGTTACCATTCTGTTGGTTCTTCTGCTTTGGATTCTTCCGGATCAGTCTCTCCTTCTGGTTCAGTTTCCTCTTCCGGTTCACTTTCCCCTTCTGGTTTGTTTTCCTCTTTCGGTTCACTTTCTCCATCCGGTTCGGCTTCCTCTTCTGGTTCACTTTCCCTTTCCGACTCAGTTCTTTCTTCCGGTTGAGTTTCTTCTGTTCCCAATTCTCCAGTTGTCTGTTCGGATTCTTCAGGCTGCTCTTTGCTTTGCCATTCGACCTCTACCTTTTCCAGTGCTTCTTCTATAATCTGAATTAAGAAGTCTTTCTGTTTCATGTGTTTCTTTCCGATGACTACTTTTAATCTCTGGAATAATTCCTCTGATACCTGTACTGCTACTGTTCTTACTGCTCCCATGCTTATTTCTCCTTTTCCTTCCACTCTGTTGAAATGTTCTTCAATGACCTGTTGTAAAAATTTTTGTGTGCTGCTTTCTGTGAGTTCAATCTCTTCTCTTACTTTCTCATGTAAGTCCATCGGGATCTTTCCGCAGATATTTTTCATCTCTGCCATAACCTTTCTCCTTTCACTTTTGCTACACACAACATACTCCAAAGCCGCATGGAAAGCTATTCACAATACCCACCAAAGATATCGATGCATTTCTTGCCTTACCCCTAGCAGATCCAACAATGTATGTATCGTGCAATCATAGGCCTCACCCCCTTTACAAATTTTCCATTTGAGATAGAAAATCCATCATCTGATCTGGTATTTCTTCCGATGATGGTTTCGTTTTCAATTGTTCCGTAGTGCCACATATTCCTAATTCCCGAACACTTTCTTTTATCGTCTTTTGAATGACTTCTTCCATCCATTTCCGATCCTCTTTTTCCAGAATTGCCTGAACCAGATACTGGCTTTTCTGCCCTTCTGGAACACTTTGAAATTTCTCCCATGCCCTCTGGTGTTCTGGATTTTTCAGGTTCGGGCGGAACGAATATACCGGGCGTGTCATCTCGTCCACATCTGCTCTACAATCCGTTCATACCCTGTTGCGTTGGCATGGACGTCCTCTATAAAAACGGGGCGGCAAATCGCGTCCTGTGCGGTCACGTGGCGTTTTAAAATTGCGGAGCCTCCCCCCATAAATACGGTGGGTACTGCCCGGAGATCAAACCCGGATTCTGTCACCGCAGACAGTATTCTTTCTATATATTTCCGTCCGTTTTCCTGTATGATCCGTCTGGCCTCCTCTGCCATACTGCAAGATTCCCTCCGAAGCACACGCTCAATTTGAGTTTCTGTCACAGACAGTCCGGTATTTCTACGCACTTGTTCTGCTGTCTCATCAATACATCGGATTACTCCAAGTTCCAGACTTCTGCACGTTGCTGCATTCGGAACAGCATTGTCCAGCCTCATAAGGTCAACGGTCCAGCCACCAATATCAACAAGCAGAACAGACGGTTCATTCTTCAGATACTCTGGATGCAGAGCAAGCGCAGAGTATCCCTGTGGGAACAGTTTCACATCTTTTATTGTTATCTCATATAACTCACTTTCATATAAAAATCGCACTGGCTGCTCTTTCCGCAACAGATACTCCCTGAATCCCTGTTTCTCTCTTCCAAAACTTGAAAGCGGAAGTCCAACAGCCAGAATTACCTCTGTCTTTCGTTCCGCTTTCCGATGCTTGATTTCTTCTGCAATGGCTGCCAACGTCAGCAGATAATAATTATCATTGGACGTTTTATTTTTTACCAGCGTCTGTCTTCCCGTACCGCAGACATAATACTTTCCTTGATATTGCAGAACATTCTGCATGGTATACGGCTCGTAATCATACCCAATAATTCCACTTGGGAAAGACACTTGTCTTGTTTTAATGGCATAATAGCCATGATCAATTCCTATGATTATCGCAATCACATCCTTTCATTTTTTCTGTTTAACGTAAGGTCAAAAATGTTGTCACTGCTGCAACGGATCGTTGCAAAAGTGCCATTCGTGAACACTTTTCTATGTTCCAGCGTCCCAAAACCTGCGGAAAATCTGGTTTTTTTATACCACTATCGCCAGAGGAACACTACTGTTCCTTCCCAGCCGGTTATAAAAGATCCCTCTCCCGGCGGCGGTTCGTCCTGTCCGGGGGAGGGATATATCGCAAGTTTCCTTTTTGAACAATTGCCTGTCTTTTTATTTTTATGAGATGTTTTTCCTGCTTTTGTAAAATGGGAAGATACTCCGGTTCTGTCAAAAACTTCCGTATATAATTGCCCTTTTTTCCCAGCTTGTTATCATTTTTCAGCAGTTCTATTTCTACCATGTAATGGGTATCTGGATGAAATCTCTTCTCACACAAAATGCTGTCCCCTTTTATATAATCAGATTTAGCCGATTCTCTTGCTGCCGCCAAGAGTTCATAAATACTTACTTCCACCTCTTATCACCTCCCAAAAGACCAGAAAAAAGCAGACCTCTTAATCGAAGTCTGCTCCTGTCGGATATGGTAATCCTCTTTCTTCATATTTTTTATCGATATAATTTCGAATCCATTCCCTGTATTCTTCCGTTAATGCCAGTTCCTGAAATTCTAACAACCACTTTTCCCCTTTTGCTTCGTCATCAAGCCATCGATCTTCTATGCACTCCGGCTCATCTAACATTTTCATCATCGCTTCAAATGGCTCTTTTACATCATCACCAAATTCTTTCCATAAGGCGATTCCATAGTTCTCCAGTTCAAAAAATTCTGTCAGATATGTCAATCGTTCCATATCCCCCAATGTCATTCTTTTTTCACCTGACAATAATGCTCGATCTCTTTTGCCACATAGATTTAAAAATTTTCTCTTTTCCATCTCCACATCCATTATACTTTTACCTCTTCCTGTTAAAAATAATTCCTTATTACGAAACATTATAAAATTTAAATTCTTTAGAATCAATATATATATTTCTGTATTACGAATCTTTTTATTTTATAAGGGGAGTTCATCATTATGCAAAAGATTAGACCAGATATGGATATTGGTAAAAATATCCAAGCAATTCGATATAAAAACAATATGACTCAAGACCAAGTAGTTGCAAAATTAAATCTTATGGGTATCTCCATCACCAAAAGTACCTATGCCAAACTGGAAACAAATCGCATGAACATTAAGGCATCTGAATTAGTTGCACTTGCAAAACTCTTTCATACCGATATCAATGCTTTCTTTTCCGGCTTGCTATAGTTCGACATTCCCCGACTCCCTGTGTATATAATAGCATATTAAAAATAAGAACCAGTCTATATTCTTATCGGATATAAACCAGTTCTTTTTTCTTATCAAATAATATAAAAGTGACAGGGAATTCAGATTCTTATCTTCTGTCACTCATGTAATTATTATTCTATTTTAAATTTAATGAATTTACCCATTCTTGAATTTCTTTTTCAATGTTATTTTCTATATAAACGTCATACACATTTTTCCACATTATCTGTGTATACTGTTATTTTCAACCCCATAATTATAACTTGGTACACGCTATACACTACTATAAACTGTACTCCATTTTAGGAAACCCGA
>ERZ780142.250-NODE-250-length-8234-cov-4.73787_pt1 | contig 8234 bp, 6 predicted proteins | sample MGYA00511347_ERZ780142 | MGnify/ENA primary metagenome ERZ780142 (study PRJEB29588, sample SAMEA2145758) | human gut metagenome | biome: human gut; feature: human-associated habitat; material: faeces | place: Denmark | collected 2008/2010 ...
TTTTGGGGGTAGCAAAGAAGATTCAGCAGACAGTGTCTGCTGTTTTTGCTTTTTGAATTCTTCAGGCAGTGTCTGAAGAATTGTTAACTCTTTGAATTTCAGGTAGAACTTCTTGAAAGATACGATTTTATATCGAAAAAGCAATCTTTCTTTTCACTTTTTTCGATAAAAAGTTGCAGATAATAATTGTATTTCCAAAAGAAAGTAGTATCCCTGTATCAGAGTTTGTAGTTGTACAACTATAGTGTATAAGGTTGTACAACTACAAGGTGTAAGGTTGTACGACTATAGGGTGTAAGGTTGTACAACTATAGGGTGTAAAGTTGTACAACTATAAGGTGTGTTATTGTACAACTATAAGGTGTTGTCACTATAGTCAGCAGATGTGCTGACTGCAGTCGGCAGACCTGTTGACTAGGCTCAGCAGAGCTGCTGAGCCTAGTGGCAAACTCCGAGAAGCAGTATCCTCTTACCCAAGAAACAGTATCCGCTACCCCGATAAACTATCTCCGTTAACCCGATATGCTATATCCGTAAGTTTATTCAACCATATTCTCTTACTTAATCAACCATATTCTCTGGCTTGTTAAAGCAGTTAGGGAATCTACATATCCATAGTGTAGTTGTGGAGATATTTCCAAGTATCATTCAAATCACGTAAAGGGAGGCGCTCTTTTACGAGCTTTATCTTTAATGCCTTGCAGAATGCTTTCAGAACAGATTCTGTTGCCATCTCCTCCAGCTTAATATAGTTAGGACGTTTAGAGAACAAACAAGTCATTCATTGTTACTGCCGACTGAACATCCCAGGCATAAGGATTGTCGGATAACCCCATGGTCGTAATCATTGTAAGATGTACGGCTTTCTAGGAGAGAAATGTGCTTTAAACGTGCGGAATGTGTCTTTTTTAAGCACATTCCGCACGTTTAAAGCACATTTTTTTGTTTATATTCTCTTTAACCACAGATCCATGAATCTGTCGTAGATGACGTATCCTTCATTAGTCCTATATACCAATTCCTTGTCTTCCAGGACCTTGAGGGCAGCCTTTACGCTGTTGGCTCCACTCAGCTTATGCTCCTTGATGAACTTGCCTGAGGTAGGCTGGGCAACAATGCTATCCTTGGCTATAGCTTTCAGAAGCGAGAACTGGTTCTCTGTGAAGAACTGTACCATATTCTCAAACTGTGGTTCTCTACCTTCGAGTACTGAAAGAATTGCTGCATTTACTTGCTTGATACTATCAACTTGTAGTTCGGTTTCATAGAGGCGATTCATGATGCATTGGATATTTCTTGTTTCTTAGTTTCATACACCATTACATCTTTAGTGTTACAACTTTTATGTAATGGCAAAAGTACAACTATTTTTTGAATGGGCAAAAGAAAATGGCAGAAAATTGAGGAACATTCTCAACTTTCTGCCATTTATTAGCCTATCACATTGCATAGTCGGTTGATGGCTGTATCAAAAGTGGTGAGGTCTTTGGCTCGCTTTCTGATGGCTGCCTTGTAATTATAGATGGTTTGCGTAGAATAGAACAGAAGGGTGGCCAGTTCCTGACCATCCGTAATTCCCAGTCGCATCAGTGCATAGATACGCAGTTCCTTGGTGAGACTGTTAGGGGCAGGGAGAACTATCTGTTTTTCTGGCAACAGCAGTTGGTTGAACTCTTCCACGAAATTCGGATATAAGTCAATGAATGCCTTGTCGAAGCGAATATAGAAGTTGGCAGCCTCTTCTTCTGCCAGCTTGTAGCTGTTGATGGCAGTCAGAAGATCGGCAGTTTGCTTTGCCTTGATTTTGCGGCTTACCAATTTGCGATAATCATCCAGTTTCTTGATATATACAGCACTGATGTCCATAAATAAATGCATATAGGCCTCTCTTCGCTTATTGGTGTTGAGCAGTTTCTGGTTCAGTTCGTCCAAGAGTGTATTTTGGCTTTTTATCTCCCTACGGCTCTTGGCTAGACGCTTGTTCATCTTGAATGCAAAGAAAGCCATGGCAAGGAATCCTAGTGACAGGATGCTCACGATGACGAGAGATGCTGTTACGATGCGGTTCTTGCGTACTTCTGCCTGATGGTTCGTTTCTGTGATAAGGGGTAGTATGCGGGAAATCTCTACCATGCGGAGGCGGTTGTTGTAGAATTGGGCATCCTCCATGGAGCAATAGATGTATTTGGCAACCCTCTTTGCATAGGAGGCATCCTTATTATATAGATAGGTGGAAAGTTCCTGAAGGGCAAGATTCTCCTTCAGGGGACATATCTGGTCTGAGATGGCTGCTTCTACAATATACTTTTCATATAAATCCTTTTGGTCGGTATCATAATAATAGCGGGCTATGCAATAAGCCGATGAGGCATGCACACGGCTGTTCAGGGGACTGGCTGAAAGTGCCTTCATGTAGAACTGAAGCATCTTTTTGCTTGTACGCTGCTTTAGATATTCAAACTCTCCTGAAAGATAGTAATAAAGAGCGGATTCCTTGTTGCCGATATGTTCAAGAGTCTTGCCTAAATAAAAACGTTTCTTGGCTGCCAATCCTTCTTGAAACTCCGACTTATTGCAGAAAGTTTCCCAGTAGTTATATACCCAAGTCAAGGTATAATAATAGTATTGCAATAACTTAGGTGACATTTTCTCCACATCCATTGCGAGCATTAAGTCTTCTGCCTGGCTGTAGAAACCGCCTGTTGACAGCACTGCCGCACGATTGATTTTATTCAGGTTGATGAAATAATCATCCTGAAGTTGTGCTGCCAGCTGGTAGCCCTTCTTGGCGTATGTCATGGCAGAGTCGTAACGGTAGGTATAATACTCTCTGTAGATCTGGTTATAGAGCCTAAGCTGGCTGCGCTTGTCGGAAGTCATGTATAGTTGCTTTTTGAGTCTTAGTAGTTTCGCTTCTTTTCTTTGGGTAAACTTGCTTCGCTGAGCGATGTAACTGTCTAAACGATGGAACAGCTGTTCCTCGTTTACGGAAGAAGCATTTGCCATTAATGGCATAAACATCATTAAGAACCACAATACTACTTTCATAACTATCCTTTTAATTGTTATTGTTACTATCTGATAGGCTATTAGAGTGCCTTATAATTGTATTTTTCTGCAAAGATACTACATTTATTCCTCTTTTTACCATCTACTCTATTAAAAAGTATTAATATCTTTGATAGCTTGATTATTAGAAGGTTATAGACTTAATAAACCTAATATTTATCTACTCGTAACCTACACATGATGCCAATGTCTGAAAAATCTCCTTAACTTTGCAACCGCAATCGAATCGCATTCGGTAGCAAGTGAAATCATGTAAAACTAAGAATAAACAACTGTAAGATTATGAACTTAAGAATCCGTACATTTTCTATGGCTTTGGTAGCGATGTCTGCTGCAAGCCAAGTGTATGCACTTCCTTCCGACGAATCTGAAAACAAGGAGAAAAAGGAAGAGCGTAATGTGATGCTCAACGCATCTGATGCCAACAAGCCTCGTGAAATCCAGATAGGATTGCCGAGCGAGGATGTAACCGTATATGAGAACGGTCTTCCTGCCGTTTACTCTTCTTCCGTACACAGACTGTCTGCACATTGGCGTAGCGATGCCTCACTGAAAGGTACTGACTTGATGACTCCATCTGAGTCTGCCATTGCTACAGGTAATATTGCATACGCAGTTTCTTCTTTCAGCGAGTTGGGACAGAAAGAGTTCAAGGGCAAGCTCAACTATAAGGCAAACCATTTTGGTATGCAGAATGTAGACCTCAACCTGTCTGGTGGAATCGGTGACAATTGGCTTTATACTGCCAGTATGTATCAGAATTTCGATCCAGGTAGTTTCAAGCTTCGCTTTACTGATTATGCCGACCGTACACAACTTTATCATTTCGGCATCACTCGCATCTTGAATGATGGAAAGGGACGTATCTCCTTATTATATAAGTATTCCAACAGCAAGAACCCTGGCAATTTTGCCAATGCAGCCCCATTTATCTATTCTGGCGACGGCAGTATCAAGAAGATCGATGGCTTTGATCCGGGTATGGACTCATACGTGCAGCGTCAAGGTTCTTTCCAATACTTGAATACAAAGTCAGGAAAGATGGAGACATGGAATATGAGCGATGGCAGTGAGAATCATGCCAACGAAATTGCCCTCATCAGCCAGTATCAGTTTGATAATGGATGGTTGTGGAAATTCAACGCCAAGTATATGAATGCTCCACGTGCCAATTATGTAGATTACGGAGGAAGTACCATCTCTCAGGTGAGCGAGGCTGATGGCTATCAGCTTTCTGATGGGTCTGCCTACAGTGGCTATATAGAAGGCCGTCGCACCTGGTTGCATGTTGGTAAGGTGAGCAATGCGCTTTTGACTACCGAAATCTCTAAGCAGTTGAATAACCATAAGTTAATGATTGGTTTGAACGAGTGGTATTACCATCTCAATTACTATTCGTCTTCGTTCCAGTGGGCAGGCACCGTAGAAGCTTATCCACGCACATTGAGCCAGATATATGTCAATCCCCTTGATCCTACGCAGACAGCTCATCGTTCTGAGACTTTCGGTTATAATGAGTTGAGTCCAGAATACACCAAGGGTTCAGAGAACAAGTTGGCACTCTACTTTACCGACGAATGGAAGGTTAGTCCTAAGTTCAAGGTGTTCTATGGTGGTAGATTGGAGTACTACCGCATGTCTGCCGAGCAGATTTCTACTCCACGTTTCTCAGGATTCCACATGGGTAACTATAATACATACGCCACTGCTGCTGATGGTTCTGTTGTTGCTACCGAGCACAGCATCGAAGCAAAGAACGTAACCAAGGATAAATTGAATTATGCAGCCACCTTGCAGTTGACGTATAACCTTACCCGCCAGTTTGGTCTGACAGCCGATGCTACCATCGCCACCCGTTTCCCACGCATCAGCGAGTATGCAGGAACAGGACCTACCGAGGAGCAGTATAAGCGAGTAACCATTCCATTGATTCGTGGTGGTATTTTCTACAAGAACGATTGGATTGACCTCTCTTCAATGGTGACCTACATTTCAAAGTCGAACAATATCGACCAGCAGAATCTTACCAAGCCTGGCACTACAGAGGGCAAGACCGTGTTGCTCATCTATAACATCCAGACTTTGGGTTGGACAACCTCGGCAGAAATCAATCCGTTCAAGAACTTCCACATGCATGCACTCTTCACTTATCAGAAGCCGGTGTATAAGAACTATAATGCGAGTGTAACGTTCAGTGACGGTCAGTCTATGGGTGTGAATGCCAACAATATGATTGTCAAGGAGATTCCTCAGGTTCTTATAGAGTTGGACCCTAAGTATGATATCACCAAGAATCTGAATGCCTGGTTGAGCTTCCGTTACTTCGGTAAGACCTATGCCAACCTTCAGGAGGCACTCTACTTCAATGGTCACTGGGAGACTTTCGGCGGAATCAACTGGAATGTGAACAAGAAACTGAGCCTTGGCGTGAGTGTCATCAATATCTTCAACGAGAAGGGTGCCAAGGGTACCATTAGCGGCTCTGAGCTGATTACCAAGCAGGAAGCTGGCAAATATGACGGCAAGTACATGAGTGGTAGCTATCTCCGTCCATTCACGGTGGAATTCTCTGCAGGAATCAAATTCTAAGATAATAACGAAAGAATTATAGCGTTTAATTATAACAAAGCAATCACGTAAAAACCAAAGAACGATGAAAAAGGTATTTATGATTATCGCAGCGATGTGCATGACATCTATCATGGCATCTGCTCAAAAGACCATCCGAGTGTCAACCGACAAGACCGACCTCGTGATGCAGGTTTCTCCTAAGGGTCGCCTCTACCAAGTGTATCTGGGTGACAAGTTGAAGAATCCTTCAGATTACAATCATCTGAAGTGGGATGTATATGCGGCTTCTGATGGTTCCGTCTGCCAGCGAGGTCATGAGGTTTATGCAACCTCTGGTGCTGAAGATTTCTTCGAGCCGGCAGTGGCAGTGACCCATGCAGATGGTAACATGACCACCTATTTGTATTATCAGTCTTCTGAAGAAAAGGCTATCAGTGGAGGTGTTGAGACCATCATCACGCTTAAGGACAAGGTGTATCCGCTGACCGTGAAGCTCCACTATGCAGCTTACCCTAAGGAGAACGTCATCAAGGCGTGGAGCGAAATTTCTCATAAGGAGAAAGCTCCGGTTACGCTTTGGAGATATAGCTCTACGATGCTTTATTTCAAGGCAAACAAGTATTTCGTTACCAATTATCATAGCGACTGGGCTAAGGAAGGACAGCCTGAAACTTGCCAGTTGACTGCCGGTAAGAAGATTGTTGATACCAAGTTGGGTACCCGTGCAGCCATGCAGGAGGAGCCGTTCTTTGAACTGGGATTCGATGAGCCTGCCAAGGAGAATGAGGGCAAGGTGATGCTTGGAACCATCGGATGGCCTGGCAACTTCCGCTTTACCTTCGAGGTAGATAACGTAGGAGCTCTTCGTGTTATTCCTGCCATCAATCCATACGCCTCTAACTATAAGCTGAAGGCTGGTGAGACGTTCACTACCCCTGAGTTTATCTTTGCCATGAGCGATAATGGTATCGGTGAGGCTTCTCGTAATTTGCACAATTGGGCTCGTCAGTATCAGGTAAACATGGGTATGGAAGATCGCCTTACGCTCTTGAACAACTGGGAGAATACCGGTTTCGACTTCAACCAGCAGAGTCTTGCTGAGTTGATGAAGGATGCCAAGGACCTGGGTGTAGATATGTTCTTGCTTGATGATGGTTGGTTTGCCAATAAGTATCCTCGTAAGGACGACCATGCAGGTCTCGGCGACTGGGAGGCTACCAAGAGCAAGCTGCCTGATGGAATACCTGGATTGGTAAGAGATGCCAAGAAGGCTGGTGTAAAGTTTGGTATTTGGATTGAGCCTGAGATGGTGAATCCTAAGAGCGAACTCTTTGAGAAGCATCCTGACTGGGTCATCATGCAGCCAAAGCGTGATACCTATTATTACCGCAACCAGCTGGTACTTGATATCAGTAATCCTAAGGTACAGGATTATGTGTTCGGCATCGTGGATCGCATCATGACAGAGAATCCGGATGTGGCTTACTTCAAGTGGGACTGCAATAGTGTGATTACCAATATCTATTCTCCATACCATAAGGAGAATCAGGGTAATTTCTATATCGATCATGTCCGTGGTATCTACAAGGTCCTTACCCGTATTCATAAGAAGTATCCTAAGTTGCCGATGATGCTTTGCTCTGGCGGTGGCGGCAGAATGGATTATGAGATGCTTAAGTATTTCACCGAGTTCTGGTGTTCAGACGATACGGATCCATACGAGCGCCTCTACATCCAGTGGAGCCTGTCAAAGTTCTTCCCAGCCAAGACCATGGGTTCGCATGTAACCAATTGGAACAAGAATACCAGTGTGAAGTTCCGCACCGATGTTTGCAGTTCATGTAAGTTGGGCTTTGATATCGACCTCAAGTCGCTTTCTGGTGATGAATACAAGTTTGTGCAGAATGCTGTCAAGAACTACGATAGCATGAAGCCGATGATTCTTGAGGGCGACCAGTATCGCCTGGTTTCTCCTTACGAAGGCAACCACTGTGCCATTAACTATGTAAGTAAGGACAAGCAGCGTGCCGTTCTCTTTGCTTACGACTTACATCCACGCTACAAGGAGCCTGTGATGAATGTGAAGATGCAGGGATTGGATGCCGATAAGGTTTATACCGTAAAGGAGACCAATCTGATGCCTGGAAAGGAATCTGATTTGGAGTGCAATGGCAAGCAGTACAGCGGTGACTATCTGATGAAGGTCGGCTTGAATGTATTCAGCCAGACCGATGGAACGAGCCACGTATTGGTATTAGAATAAAGTTTCTCTGTAAGCATCCTATAATAAAGAAGTTAATCAAGACTGGTTTAATCTTATGCATAAACCAGTCTTGATTTTATTTGTTTTGTTAAGCACCTCGGTATGTCACCTGCCCTTATCGCATGGCTGGGGAAATGGTGATGTAATACATTCTAGTATTCCAAAAAAGTTTGGATTTTTATGGAATCAATTCCTTAAAAGTACTGTTTTTTATGGAATCAATTCCAAAAAAAGTGTTGTTGTTGGGGGGATTTTCCAACGAAAGTATGTACTTTTACCTCAGTTCGGGATAACGAGCTCTATCTAAAGGCTTTATAATGTTTTTATATAA
>ERZ780142.251-NODE-251-length-8164-cov-1.55704_pt1 | contig 8164 bp, 6 predicted proteins | sample MGYA00511347_ERZ780142 | MGnify/ENA primary metagenome ERZ780142 (study PRJEB29588, sample SAMEA2145758) | human gut metagenome | biome: human gut; feature: human-associated habitat; material: faeces | place: Denmark | collected 2008/2010 ...
TCCAGCCGCTGGCGGAAATCCGCATACTCGTAAGAATAAGAGTCACAGAATTTGACGGTATGATATATAATTCCATCCAGGCGGTCGGTAAAACCGTCAAGAAAATGTTCACGGTTCGCTGCTTTTAACATGCGCATGCATGGAATCTGGTTTAGCAGCGCGGCAGCATAAGAATGCAGGACCTGATCCTCTGTAATGGAAAAATCACGTGCAAGTCCGGTGCATGTTAAATCAAACAGCAGATTGGCACCGCGGTCGACAAGCAACTGACGGATTTCATTGTTGCATCGGGCACCCATGATTCCGATATTGAGTTTCTGTCCGTTTCCTTTTTCGGACACTGCGCTGGCAGACATGCGGGTGTTTTCCTGTTTTTTCAGAGCTGCTTTGTTCTGCATCATGGAAACAAAACGTTTCAGATCCAGTGTTTTTCCGGAGAAAGCCTCGTACTCGGTGAGCATTTGTTTTAATTGGCGCTCATAGAGTGCTACTGCAAAATCATTAAATTTGCGGGGAATATCCAGCAAAAAGAAAAATTTATCCGGGAACTGGCTTTTTAATATGTCATACAGACGCCGGATGCTGTCGCAGCAGGTAGTCAGAATGACACCCTCATAGTCATGTTCCATCACATCTTCCAGCACGGCCTTGGTATAGGAACAGATGTTGGCGTGCATCAGGGTATCCGCATGGTTAAAATCCGTAACGGATGGTTCCGTGTGATTTCCGTGTCCATGGCTTCAAATAATTCCATGGGGGTATATTTACATACATAACCTAACATGATGAATTCCTCTCTTTATCCAGAATTTCCAGAAAAGCTTCCAGACGGGTTTTGATCTGTCCGTCATGGCTGTTCCGGCGGTCCATGGCATCGCCATCCAGAACGAGCAGTGGAATATCCGCGGCCTTGAGTGTTTCGCGAAGCTGGAATACTCCGCCGGCAGATTGCTTACAGCCCCAGTGGCAGAAGTTAATGACGCCATCGGCATGCATTTCTTTTGCCAGTTTTACGACCATGTTTGCTTTTTTTTCGTATGGACCGTTATAGAGATTGTTTAGCATTTTAGTGGCAAGTGCTTCCAGTGGGTGGGTGGTATCCAGTTCGTCCATGTAATCCAGGTTCATTTCGGTACACTGGATCTGGTAATCTCTGTTCAGGTTAAAATAGTGTTTGAGTGTTTCCTGATAAAAAGGAAGCAGATGTACCCACACAATCCGGGTGCCGTCATATTTCGGATATTGTTTGATATCCTCGGCAAAACTGCGGAACAGGTCAAGGGTTTCCGGTGTTCCGATGTTTAAGTGGGTGGCAAAAAGCATGTACATCTGCAGAGTCAGTGTCGATGGGTAATAGCGCTCTGCCTGCAGTTTTAAAAACTCTTTGTAATAAGCTTTCGACTGGTTTTCGCGGGCAAGTGTTTCCGACAGGTCATCCATGGACAGACGTTTTCCGGTCAGTGCTTCCAGTTTCTGAATCAGTTCTTTCAGCTGCATGGTCACATATTCCACGGCTTCCGGAGAACAGCTGTCCGGCACATCGATCACATAAGTGTCAAGATCCGTGTGACATAGCGGAATGTGTTAATATTGCCGTCACAAATCATGGAAGTTGTCACACCGAGTCTGGCAGGTGAAATAATTCCGGAGTCTACGGCACCGATAAAATCTTTGTGATAGGAACAGAGCGTGGAGGCAATTCCACGGCTTTCTGCGCGGTCGATAAAATAGTCTTCACACGTAAATCCTGAGAGAAACGAGGAAAGACATTCCATGGAAAGCGCACTGAGTCCGAAGCACTGGAAAATTTCCACGGGTGCAAACAGATTGCACCAGACCGTGGATTCCGGGTATTCCAGCGCATGAAGCGTATTTTTTACGCCGAGCGTATTCAGCTTCTGATATGCTTTCGGCATTGTTTTTTCTGCAAAATGTTCAGTCCGGAACTGTTCGAGATGTAATCCGATGTCAATCATTTTGCGGGAAACTGCCGGGTGGGTGCCGGCATATTTTTTAATATAATTTCCGTAAGTTTTGACGATATTCATAGTATATATCCTTTATTAAACAGGTTCATTTTCAAAAAAATATTATAACCTTGTGTCTGCAAAAAATAAAGTTTTGTGTAATAAAATTTAGAAAAACCTAAGAATCTAAAATATTGCGTATTATAGGGGGATTGATTATAATAGAAAGTACGGAATTATCTATTATGGAAGGAATCAGGACACATGGGAGCACAGGACAATACGGAAAAGGTACTGCGCAGTCTTCACGTTTTGCTGTCGAAGAGTGAGCCGTATCCGAAAGAGCCGAGTAAAGTTATCATAGATAAGCAGCAGGTGATTGATCTGCTGGCAGAATTAAATACCTGTATTTATCAGATTATGGATGAATACGAGCTGACCATTCGAAGCCGTGACAAGGCAGAGCGCGATTTCCATAAAAAGGGAGATCAGATCATCTGGGATGCAAGCCGTAAGGCAGAGGACATTTATGCGGCATCTGTCATGTATATGGATGAAACGTTAAACCGTATGCAGGATATCATGCAGGAGGCAGACAAAAAGGTCGGTGCCATCTATCAGGAAATTAAAGAACAGATGGAAAAAGAAGAACAGGAATTAAGAACCAACAAATCCGAACTCAAAGGACAGCTGCAGGATCTGGTTGATACCGAAAAGTACTTAAAGATCATCGAGGAACGGAACCGCGAGATTGAGAAGGAAAAGATGGAAGGAAGACCGGAGTACGAGCAGGAGAAGCGGGAAGAAAAAGCAATTTACGCAAACCGGCAGACCGATATCAGGATTAATCAGGAATATCTGGATAAGCTTGGACTTTCCGTACCGGAAGAACCGGTAGAAGACCTTGCGGAAGAACCAGTAGAAAAGCCAGTGGAAAAGCCGGTGGAAAAACCAAAGAAGCTGTCGCCGAAGCCGGAGATTCCGGCACCGGTTACGGTAGAAGATGACGATGAAGAGTTAAAGCAGCTGGAAGAACAACTGCGTGTGAATCTGGATGCTGATTATTTTAAGTGGAAAGATGAACAGGAAGAACAGGAAGCAGCAGAAGAAAAAGAAAAATCCGCCGGCTTTCAGAACAAGATCAAGAACCTGATAGGAGGACATCCGCATGACGATTCTGGTGTGTGATGATGACAAGGAAATTGTAGACGCAATTGAGATTTACCTGATTCAGGAAGGATACCAGGTAGTAAAAGCATATGACGGGGAACAGGCTCTGGATATGCTTCGCACAAAGAAAATTGATCTGATGGTGATCGACGTGATGATGCCGAAACTGGATGGAATCCGTGCGACATTCCAGGCACGTAAAACAAGCAGCATTCCCATTATCATCCTGTCTGCCAAGACAGAAGATGCGGATAAGATTCTGGGGCTGAACGTGGGGGCGGACGATTATGTGACCAAGCCGTTTAATCCGCTGGAACTGGTTGCCCGTGTGAAGTCACAGCTGCGGCGTTATACCACACTTTCGAGCACTCCTTCCGGTGATGCCGTTTATGAAGCCGGCGGTCTGGTTATTAACGATGAATTAAAAAAAGTTACGGTAGATGGGGAAGAGGTCAAACTGACTCCGATCGAATACAACATTCTTCTGCTTTTAATGAAAAATAAAGGAAAAGTATTTTCCATCAGTCAGATTTATGAGGAAATCTGGAATGAAGAAGCAATTGGCGCTGACAATACAGTTGCTGTCCACATCCGGCATATCCGGGAAAAATCGAAATCAATCCGAAAGAACCGCGGTATCTGAAAGTGGTCTGGGGTGTCGGCTATAAAATCGAAGCGGGGGCGTAGCTGTCTATGAAAGAATTCTCCAGCGGAAAAAAGGGCGCAGCCATTGTCATGCATCAGATGTTTCTGATTATGATGCTTTGCGGAATCTATGGGATCGGATACAATCTGCGCAGACATATCGGAGGGCTGGGTATTCTCAGCCTGTTTATGGTGATCGGCATGGTCGGAAGCTTTGTATTCCTTGCCTATCTGACAGGTGTTGCAGGGCGCCGGTCAGAGGAGGATGCAACCATTTACCTGACCTGGATTGATAAAATTTATACGGATATTCAGATGGCACTTTTTGTGGCATTCATTTATCTTGTGCTCTTTTTGGGGAGAAATCTCCATGACATCCAGTTTGAACTGTCCGGACTGATGGTAGCGGTCGGAACAGTCGGGTATCTGGTCGATGTTGTATTCCTGCTGTTTTATTTGAGCATTGTCCGGCGGGTCAAAAACAATACCCTTCTGACATACAGTCTGATCTATCAGGCAGGAAGCTTCCTTAGACGGGTGTTTATCTCCGGACAGAATCCCAGACTGTGTACGCGTAAGGCGCGCGAAAGATATGAGATCCAGCACGCAATTGAAAAAATTGCGGCAGGGGCACTGGATACGACACTGGATGTGGAACAGTTTCACGGACAGGAAAGAGGCATTGCAGCTTCTGTGAATAATATCCGTGCAGGGCTGAGCGAAGCCATTCAGGAGCGGATCCGGAATGAACGGATGAAGGCAGACCTGATTACGAATGTTTCCCATGATATCAAAACACCGCTTACTTCCATTGTCAATTATGTGGATCTGCTCAAACGTGAAAACCTGGAAAACGAAAATGCACGTAATTATATCCGGGTTCTGGATGAAAAATCCCAGCGGCTGAAACAGCTGACGGAGGATCTGGTCGAAGCATCAAAGATCAGTTCCGGAAATATCCAGCTGGATATGCAGACCATCGATCTGGTAGAACTGCTGTACCAGACGGGTGGTGAGTTCAATGAACGTTTTGAGGCACGGGGGCTGACCATTGTGACGAAACTGCCGCACAATTCGGTGATGATCCGGGCAGACGGACGGCAGCTCTACCGTGCAATTGAAAATCTGTATACCAATGCGGCAAAATATGCACTCGAAAATACCCGGGTTTATGTAGATCTGGAAGTAGAGGAGAACAATGCGGTTTTCCGTATCAAAAATATTTCGAAAAATCCGCTGCCGGAACAGGGAGCGGCGAGGAAAGACCTGACGGAGCGTTTTGTGAGGGGAGAGGAATCCCGCACGACAGAGGGAAGCGGTCTTGGACTGTCCATTGCAAAGAATCTTACACAGCTGATGGGCGGTGAGTTTGCAATCCTGGTAGATGGCGATCTGTTTGCGGCATCCATTACGTTTGCAGTCGTTGCATAAAAATACATTTTATTATATAATTACCATTAACCATGATTTCGAAAACAAGGAGGAAACTATGAAGTTATATGAGAACGGCGCATACCTGGTCAACGGCAGGGATGTTGTCATTAATTCACCGGAAGCGGCATCTGCTGTCAATGCAAAGACAGGAAAGACTGTTACACCGGAAGATGCAAAGAAACAAACCATTGCATACGGAATTTTAAAGAGTCACAATACATCCGGCAACATGGAAAAACTGCAGATCAAATTTGATAAGCTGACTTCCCACGATATTACATTTGTCGGCATCATCCAGACCGCCAGGGCATCAGGTCTTGAGAAGTTCCCGATTCCTTATGTACTCACCAACTGTCACAACAGTCTGTGTGCAGTCGGTGGAACCATCAACGAAGATGACCATATGTTTGGTCTGACCTGTGCAAAGAAGTACGGCGGAATTTATGTTCCTCCTCATCAGGCAGTTATTCACCAGTTTGCAAGAGAAATGCTTGCAGGCGGCGGAAAGATGATCCTTGGATCAGACTCCCATACCCGTTACGGGGCACTGGGAACCATGGCAATTGGAGAAGGTGGTCCGGAGCTTGTAAAGCAGCTTTTGAATAAAACCTACGATATTGATATGCCGGGAGTTGTCGGCATTTACCTGACAGGTACCCCGCAGAAGGGTGTCGGACCGCAGGATATCGCGCTTGCCATTATCGGTGAAGTATTTGCCAACGGATTTGTAAAAAACAAAGTGATGGAGTTTGTCGGACCGGGCGTATCCAATCTGAGTGTTGATTACCGTATCGGTGTTGATGTTATGACAACAGAGACCACCTGTCTGTCCTCTATCTGGAGAACCGATGACCAGGTGAAGGAATTCTATGAGATCCACGGAAGAACCGGAGATTTCGAGGAACTGAATCCGGGAGAAGTTGCATACTATGACAGTTTTATCGAACTTGATTTGAGCGAGATTAAGCCAATGATCGCGATGCCGTTCCATCCAAGCAATACATACACGATCGAGGAATTAAATGCAAACCTGATGGATATTCTTGATGACTGTGAGAAGCGTGCACAGGTAAGCTTTGATGGAAAAGTAGACCTTGACTTAAAGAGCAAAGTAAAGAACGGAAGACTGTATGTAGATCAGGGTATCATTGCCGGATGTGCCGGTGGTGGATTTGAAAATATCTGCGATGCAGCAGATATCTTAAAGGGTTCTTCCATTGGAGCGGACGAGTTTACGCTGAGTGTTTACCCGGCTTCCACTCCGATTTATATGGAACTTGTTAAGAACGGTGCCGTTGCCAATCTGTTAGAGACAGGTGCCATTGTCAAGACTGCATTCTGCGGACCGTGCTTTGGTGCCGGAGATACACCTGCAAATAATGCATTTTCTATCCGTCATTCTACACGTAACTTCCCGAATCGTGAGGGCTCTAAGGTACAGAACGGACAGGTTGCTTCCGTAGCACTGATGGATGCGCGTTCTATCGCTGCAACCGCTGCAAATAAGGGATTCCTTACCGCAGCTACCGATATTGATGTAAACTACAGCAAGCCGAAATACTTCTTTGATAAGACCATTTATGAAAACCGTGTATTTGACAGCAAGGGTGTGGCAGATCCGGACGTAGAGATCCAGTTTGGACCAAATATTAAGGACTGGCCGGCTATGAGCCCGCTTCCGGAGAATCTTGTGCTGAAAGTTGTTTCCGAGATTCACGATCCGGTGACCACAACGGACGAGCTGATTCCTTCCGGAGAGACATCCTCTTTCCGTTCCAACCCATTGGGACTGGCAGAGTTTGCACTTTCCAGAAAGGATCCGGAATATGTTGGACGTGCCAAGGAAGTACAGAAGGCACAGAAGGCTGTCGAAGCAGATACCTGTCCGGGGGATGCACTTCCGGAGATTCATCCGGTTATGGATACCATCCGTGCAACGTTCTCCGATGTCAACCGCTCAAACGTTGGTTTTGGAAGTACGATTTTTGCAGTAAAACCGGGAGACGGTTCTGCGCGTGAGCAGGCGGCTTCCTGCCAGAAGGTACTTGGCGGATGGGCAAACATTGCAAATGAATATGCGACCAAGAGATACCGTTCCAACCTGATTAACTGGGGTATGATCCCGTTTGTTATTGATCAGGGAGAGCTTCCGTTCCACAATCTGGATTACCTGTTTGTTCCAAAGATCCGTGAGGCGATCGCAGACGGAAAAACAGAATTTGAGGCATATGTGGTAAAGGATGGTGCTTTAAAGCCATTTACCCTGCGTATGGGAGAACTGACACCGGATGAGAAAGATATTATTCTCAAAGGCTGCCTGATCAATTATTACCGCGGATAGGAGATCTTGTATGACAGACGTGGAAAAACAAAAACAGATGGAACAGATCAAACAGAGTGAGGATGGCATGCGTCAGACGGTTCTTCTGATTAAAATCGGATTGATGGTATTTCTCACCTTTGCCTGTTGTACCGTATTTTTCTTCCTGGTGCTCCGGTACAAGGGGGTTGCAGATACCTGGCATCTGATTACAGGTGCATTGCAGCCGATTATTATCGGACTGGGACTTGCTTATCTGCTTAACCCGGTTATGAAATTTCAGGAGCGGCACTGGCTGCCGTTTCTGAAAAAGAAAATGAAATCAGAAAAATCAGCGGCTAAAGTGGCACGTGGATTGTCCATTGCCGGGGCAATTCTGTTTCTTCTGGTGATTCTGGTACTTTTGATTGCGGCAATTGTTCCTTCGGTGGTATCAAGTGTTACCGGGCTGGTGGAAGCACTGCCTGGTAATGTGGAGAGCCTGATCCATATGGTGAAAAGTGGAAAACTCGGAGCCTATGGAGTGACAGATACCATCAGTGATATGCTGACAAAACTGACGGATCAGGTGGAAAATTGGGCAACGAAGGATCTGCTGCCACAGATGCAGCAATATCTGCTGCAGATT
>ERZ780142.259-NODE-259-length-8089-cov-1.59373_pt1 | contig 8089 bp, 7 predicted proteins | sample MGYA00511347_ERZ780142 | MGnify/ENA primary metagenome ERZ780142 (study PRJEB29588, sample SAMEA2145758) | human gut metagenome | biome: human gut; feature: human-associated habitat; material: faeces | place: Denmark | collected 2008/2010 ...
TTGGAGAATCCACCCCAACAGACCGAGCGTATGCAGTCCTGTGCCGAGGTAGTACTGCGTCGGCGCGATCTTCAATGGGCGGAGTAGCGTGTCAATATTCCTTCCCCTTGCCATCGGCATCGTTGGTAGTGGCCTCCTCTGCAGGCTTGGAGGTCATAACGCCCGCGGCAGCAAGCTTGCTAAGCAGGTCGTTTCCTATCGGCTGATGATTCTCGTTGAGGATCCGTACGCGTTCCTCCACCAGTTTTCGCAGTCCCTGGTAATCCTCGAACGCTTTGCCCTGACCAGTCTCTTCCGCTGCCAACTTCATGTTGAGCAGTTTCTCAAGATTCTTGCTGATATAGGAGCGAGCGTTGGTAATGCTCTTCGCCAACTTCATCGGGTCTGACACTTCCTCTCCCTGCTCATCGTCATTCTGTGCGACGTACTCGTCGTAGCGCGCAAACTCAGCCTTGTACTTATACCAAGTATCCTTCAAGGCATTGAGCGACTCAGCGAGGTCACATGGCTGTGTGATGGCAAGGCATCTGTTATACAGCTCCTTGATCTTCTTCCATCGCTCCGCGTTCTCCGCCCAGATGGCCTGTATGTCCTGAGGTAATCCGTCATGGTCCGGACGTCTTCCGTTACGTCCTGGAAGTATGTCTTCAGCCGCCTCGGCTATCACATCGCCATTGACAGGCTTTGTCGGAACGACCTCTTTCAGCTCACCGAGAAGTTCTGTCGCCTCTTTCATCACGTCCTGACAAGTCTGTCCACGCTTCCGCATCGGAAGGAATTTACGCAGCTCATATTCCACTGTCTTCACGAAGCGTTGAGGACATGTAGAGACGGTTTGGAACAACTGCCTGTTCCTGTTGAGCTGCAGCAGCATCAGTGCACCTTCCATGATATCCGCATCATCGGTATGTTCAGGCATGGCAAGCCACGCCTCGATGCGTTCCGTCAGTTGGTTGTCAATTTTCATTATTTGAATAATTTAGAAGAGGCGGCATCATTAGACAATGACAACCGCCTCCAGGTGTTTTACAATTAGCCAAAGAAGAGACTATTTGTCAGTTTGGACATTTCACCGTTCTTACTCCTTCGTACCAGCCGAGCTCGCCGTGACCAGCTTGCCAGTCGCGCCATCGATGTCGCCGTCCTGCGTGTGAATCTTACCCGTATAGAACGGAGCGGGATGAAGATCTGTCACCACAGCCTCTACCGCCGTGGTGTTGGCATCGGTGGCCGTCTTGCCAGTGTCCTGCTTCAAGGACAACTCCGGTGAGAAGTCCTCTGATCCGATGATACGCGCCTTGCCGTTACGTTGGAAGAACAGATAGATCATCTCGTCATTGTTCATCTGGTCGATGTATCCCGTGGCCTCTTCCTCCGTGCCCGGAATGCCGAATGTCAGTGTATTCTTGAACGTCTTACAGCCGTCGGTACCCTGGTTCTCTACCTGCAGTTGTCCATCATCCTTGACGATACCTACTTTGGTGAAGTACTTGTCGGCAGCGAGCAAATAGTCACCCTTGGCTACGGCAGCCTCTTTCAATGAAGCTGGTGCGTCGGGCACGGAAGGGTAGGTTACTATGTCACGCTTGGAGACGCTATACACATAATCACGAATACCCGGAAGTTTCTTCTGTCCCGGGCACTTCTCCAAATCTTCATAGATGGAGGCATTTTTCGTGCATTTTGCCATAATTGTTATCTATATTATTGGCGGGAGTGTCCTGGGAAACCGAACACCCCCTACTTGACTACATTGTTTTTTTATCGCTACGGCGAACACCTCCGGCGACACACTCTCGAACTGCGTACCGAAGAAAAGGTTGCCAATGAAATCTACGTCGTAGTGGTTATCAAGCGAGCGCTCTACGATATAGTTCTCGTCGGCTGTCTTCTGGTTATACAGCAGCAGAATATTATTCTTCGGCGTGAGGAGCATGAAGTCCATCGGCACACAAGACAGCGGTACCAGCTCCACGTTCTCGGCACCCTCCAGGACCCGCTTGTCGTAGCTCTGGTTATAGGGGAGCGCACCGTGGCGCGTCTGATACGCCTCTGTATAGAAGTGGTACAGCCTGCTGTTGATGAACATCTTCAAATCCTGATTGCGAAGCACATCGCTGATATTCTCGCTCCAGTAGAAATCCTTCAATGCGTCCTCCGCATTCTCCTTGGTGAGAGATTCGTTGAAATAGTAGAGGTTCCCAAGGGACTCGGAGATATACACCTTCTTGTTCTCATTGGTGCCAGCAATATCGTTGTCGATGATCGTCTTAAAACCATTGAAGAATGACGCCGTCTTATCAAAGACAGTGCCGTCATGTTTGGCCGTGAACGCATTCATATACAGACGCTCGCCGAGCTTCTTAAGAATGTACGCACAGACCTGTACGACATACGGGACGTTTCTCAGTCCATCACCTTTAGTGATGTCGCTACCCCAGATTGACTGATAGATAGCGTTGGGGTCAATGGTCTCCACGCAGTTGCCGAAGAACGTCTCAAGCACTCGACCGTCGAAATTGACATCCGCATTGTGCTTCTTGTCCTTTTTGTAGTTACCGATCTCGAATGTGCCGCTCATCTCCGTCACCGTCTCACGGTAGCGGATACCCGTTCGTACCGAGCAGTGCTGGAGCAGCTTGTCCATGGCAAGCATGGGCTGCACGATCAGTTCCTTCCGATAGGTCTGATACGTCTTGGAGAGTTCCGCTGGGGTAAAGGTCACATCGCCTACTTTCAGTTTCGTATCTGCCATTTTTAAATGCCTTTTACAGAATCAGCAATGGCCCGTGCAGTCAAGGCTGGCTGCTGGTCTGCTGGATTCCCGTTAGTACCATCCTTCGGGGAAGAGCTTCCCTGAAGGTTCTTAATCTGCTCGTCCTTCTCGTCGAGTTCCTTGCGGGCTTTCGCCAGCTCGTCCTTTACAGTAGCCAGTTCCTTGGCTACTCCCGTAGCCTGCTGCGTGGCCTGTCCAGCTTGCTCCGCCTCCTCCTTGCTTCCCACAGAGGTCTCTGCGAGGGCCTCGTCGAGTTTCTGAGCCTGTTCCGCGCTAAGCGTGAGATTGCCATCGTCTGAGATAGTGATCCCAGAGACGCCAACCGCATTCGCAATGCGAGAAAGTGCTTCTTTACTCATTTCTTTTTTCTTGTTATTGACGTCCGTTAGGTGGAGCAGGTTCTTGACACCCTGCAGCGTCTTTTGCAGAAATGTCTGAGTTGGATTGCCATTGCCATCAGCCACGAGACTCATCGAAGAGGAGTCTTTGCTCTGATCAGGCAACGGCGGTATGCCTGCCTCCTCATATATATTATTGTTGATGCTGAAAAGATTGACAAACTGATTCGCATTTCGAACAGAGGCCTTCTCGTCCTCCTCGTCTTCTCGCAGTGAATCCACGAGACCAAAGTCAACGGCTTGCTGCGCTGTGAGCCAATTGCCCTTCTTCATCTGTTCGGCGCATTCCTCCTTAGTCTTTCCAGATTTATCTGCGTACATTTGCGCCAGTGCGTCGTCAAAGGTGTTCAGGTCATTCCGCTGCTTGGTCACGGTCTTGATGTATTCATCCAGCTGCTCCTTGTTCTGCTGGTCGTACTTAAGGATGAGCATCGATGTGTTGTGGATGAGGAAGAAGCTTCCCTTAACAATGTCGATGGTCTTGCATCCCAGCATTGCTATGGTGGAAATGCTCGCGTTCATTCCGAACGCATGCGCATGTACCTTGCCATGATCCTTGAACAGCTGGTTCATCTCCAGTCCATCCTTGACATATCCTCCCAATGAGCAGAACGCCACATGCACGTCTTTTCCGCGATTCAAGTTGAGCAGATACCGCAAATAGCCGGTGGACAGGCAGTCCCATCCTCCGATCATTCCTGATATGACTATATCGTATTGCATTTTGGTTGGGTTTGATTTCGAAAGCAAAGGTAATATATTTCTATTATCGTCAAAAACACCCTCTAAGGGACCATTTGCGGTACTGCATACGGCGTACTCCACGTGATCGTCACCTCATTCCATTGGTTTTCCGACGGTTTATCTGGGTAGTTTACTTGTATGCTGAAAACCGGGAATGGTCGTTTGTTTGTCCCTACAAGAAAGGAATGACCGTCCAGCGCCCTCAGTCTGTAAGCGTATTTCTTCCCGCTGTCAAGTTTCTGACAAGTAAAAAACTTGACAGTTGCCGTATATATGGACTCCTTGCTATCTAGTTTCTCGCTGACGACCAATGACGGATGTGGTCTGGTCGTCACCTTTTCCCAGATAATATCTTTTGGAATTCTTACTATAGACGGAGCCACTTTCACTAGTTTCTTCAAGTTGGCGCACTCTGTACGCTCAACCGAAATTATTAATTTTGTTGAACTTGCTGCCATTTCTATACCTTACCCACCATTCGCACCGGAACAAAAACGCCCTCATGGTGGAAATGATTTCAATAAAAAAACTCATTTTTCTTATGCTATCCCCTTAGAACGTCTGCGAAGATCGACCCCATTCTTCAAATACGAGTTTCGCATACGCTGGAAGCGCATCTTCAGGGTGTAGTCATACTCAGTGTCTATCCCATTGTTCTCACACCACGCCCTGATACATTTGAGAAGGGTGCATCCGCAGCGTGACATTTCGTTGAGCTCTAGCCACATTTGCATCTTGAACGTGTCCTCGATCACTTCTGTCAGTGCTGCGCACGCCGTTTTCGACATATAATTCCAGCATATTGTCTTGCGTTGCTTCGTCTCGGGTATTGAGACGGCTACGCAACCTTCACCCGGCTTCATCGGTACATAGTCCTTACCTTTCGGATTCAGCGCCACGAATCGCCTGATGCAGGCGTTCTCCGCCGATCGGGCGGGGAATGTGACAGGATCTCCGAAATGGTAAGTAAGCCATTGCGCGAGAAAGGGTTTCACTTCCATGTAAAAGACCATCTTGCTCATCTCTTTTCAGATTTTTCTCCCACAAAGGTAGGAAAAATATCTCGTGTTTCCAAATTTATACGTAAAAACAGAACACTTTCTTTTCGCTTTTTTCACCTCATTCTTCTTTTTTGGGGGGTACGCCTTTCTTCTTGGTCTGATTTCGTCAGAAAAGTTTGCAACCGCGAAAATCTTGTTACCACATCTGTAATGTGTTGATTTTCAATGGTTACAATCTTCGTCGTGTTCTGTTGCAAGTTTGTTGTCTATGCCCATTTTTTGCAACTGGCAAGCCTGGACGAGGCTTGGTAACAATCTATTTCATTTTTGCAACCACTTGTTACCCAAGTTTGTTACTTTTGCAACCGCAACCAATCTTCTTATATTCAATGGTTTAACTTCTTTTTCAAACATCGGTTACAAAGTTGCAAAGTTTTGGAACGAAAAAGATAGAGGGGTGGTGGGGAGAGCGAAAACGGCGATTGTTCTATTTCGGAACACTTTTGCAGGTGGCCACCAAACGAAACGGTGGCCCTGCTCACGCAGAACCACCGTTTCAAAAAAACAGAACTATGAAATCTTAGAACGGTGCGTCAGAATCTTCGAACAACGACTGCTCCTTTGGTGTGTCGGGCGCTATATCCATCTCGTTGGCGGGCTTGCTTCTGACGTATATCATATCCTTAACCACCTTTTTCCCTGGGGCGACCTCCACCTTGCGCTGGATGCGGCCCGATGAATTAAGTAGATCCTTAGGATTCATCTCCTCAATCCAAGGACAGAACTCACAGAAGGCCTTCATCTTCTTGGTGAAGCTCTGCATCGTGATCCTGTTGACGTTGGCATATCTCGCATAGTCTGAGAAGACGACATCACGTTCCAGATACTCATCAAGGTGTTCCCCTTCCATCGAGAAGTACCCATTGGCCCAATCCTCGAAGTTTGTCCCCATGTCGGCCTTATACTTCCGTCGGATGATATTCTCCATGGGGGGTTGTGGTTTCACGCCACTGTCCATCACGGACAGATAAAACTGGCAGCATTGCAGCCAGAAGTTGAGGTCTGCATTCCACTCCTCCTCCGTGTAGTCATAGGCGTAGAGTGTCTTTCCGAAATCATCGCGTATCGATCGGTTGTCGTAGTAATCATTCTCCTCCGTCTTTTGGTGATACCAGTCAGAGAAGACCATGTACAATGATCTCGCCTCCGAAGACGGATCAAAGTCTGTAGGAACGTAGTTCGTCGTAAAAGCCAGCTTCGGACTGTCGTCAAAGCCGATCGTGAACGAATGGTTGTTCTTCGGGTTTACCGTCATGTCGGACGTGATGTTATCATAAAATAGCCCGAGGTTGAGGTATCTGTCGCAGTCGTCCACGAGGAGGAGATCCGTGTCCTGTGTCACCTGGTCAAAGACGTGCGGATTATCCATCAGCTTAGGATTGCGTCCAGAGAGCTTGACAGTTTTCATCATGAACGACAGAACCCGGAAGAAGAAGCTCTTGCCACTACGTCCGTTGCACTCGTCGTTCTCTCCGATCTTGTTATCCATGGCCATAGGTGCCCATGCTCTGACAAAATCTTTGTAGCGATGGAGCATGTAGCCAAACGTGAATATCTTGTTGATAAGGTTCTGCTTTTGTTCCCATATCTCCAAGTCGCTGAGACCTTCTCCCGCTATGTCGAATGGGTGCGCCTCCAGGTATGCCTGTCTTTCCTCTTCTGGCCGCTCGTTGAAATTTATCTCCGTTTCCTTTCGCCAAAACAAACGGCTTGTATTGATTAGGTAGCCAAAGAAATGACTATCCACGTTATGTATGTCTATATCGTAATACGGCTTTCGTCCTTCCTCTTTAACCTCCTTGATCTTAAACATTGGGTCCATTTTCTTGAATTGATGTCCGATCACATTCTCCTTCCAGACGAAGTTGCTAAAGTGGTCAGAGTTTCGATCCCTGACCTTGAATCCATCGTCCCCGATCGCTACGGGCTTATGGACTTCCACGGTAGCGTTCGGGAAAAAGAAGAACTGTGATGTAGGTGTGAACGAAGTGAAGTCGAGTGTCACGCGGTCGAGGCTTTCCAGCGATGCGGGGAAAAGCTTGGAAGTTCCGAGAACGAGATTGACCACGGCCACCTCCTCATGCCTGTCCGTCACCCACGTCCTCACGAACTCTCTGATGTCTGTGACCTTGATTTGCTCCACGATGTTGCCATCGATATGAATAAATCGTGAGGTGTCAGAATTCTCGTCGCGCAGGATGAAATACCCGTTTAGCGTTAGGAAATTATAGAGATAGGCCGTATTGATCTCATACTTTGCCTTTCCCTTGTCTGTATAAAACACCTCCCAGAACCTGGCCGGGTATGCCAGATTCATCAGGTCCTTGAAATTTCTTTTTTCTGAGCGGATCTCCATCCAGTCCCGCAAGTCCTTGCGGGATTTGCCCCTATTGTCGTGATACGTCTGCAGCCATTTAGGTAGCCAAATTGTTCGGATATCAATATATGTAAGGGCGAGCTCCCTGCCCTTGCGGATTCCCGTCTCGTCAATGTCCGGTATGTTGTATAACACCTCGACGTATGTCATAATCTCTCTGTATTCCTCCGCGGAAAGTCGGTACGTCTCGGAATTGAACCAAAGCGGATGGAAGCCCATTGACCGGCAACACAACGAATCTCGCTCTCCCGAGCAGATAAATGCCTCGGGAAGCTTCTTGGTTCGATAAGGTTTGCAATCGTCGTGACAGCTATTCCATGCCCTTTCCTCTTCCTCGTTATATTGGCGATACGCCTCTTTCAGCTCAGAAAGTCCGTTGATGTAACGCTGTGGTTTTTTCCCAGCTGGCGTGTAAGAGAATCTAAACCCTTTATCACAATTAAGCGGCTCGTACACCTTGTAAAACTTTTCCTCCTCACCCTCACCGTTGGCTGGTTTTACAAGGCACTCGCGCATGAAGATAGGGTAGTGAGAATTGGAAGATTTAACCAAAACCTCTCGGTTCTTAACGGTCGTGATCCATTTCACAGAGTGCCAATGGAGGGCATCCGCATCTTCCTGTGTCACCCTAGGTCCAAGGATGCGCAGCTCATCCTCGGTAAACGCATCGTTGAGCTCGAAGGAGCGAGTCCCATCGGGCTCGTCCTGTCTGGCAGCTCTTTTCCTGATGTCC
>ERZ780142.260-NODE-260-length-8084-cov-2.63943_pt1 | contig 8084 bp, 9 predicted proteins | sample MGYA00511347_ERZ780142 | MGnify/ENA primary metagenome ERZ780142 (study PRJEB29588, sample SAMEA2145758) | human gut metagenome | biome: human gut; feature: human-associated habitat; material: faeces | place: Denmark | collected 2008/2010 ...
CTCTGGTTTGAAGGGTTTCCCTGTGTATACTGTATCTGGGATTTCATTGACCGCTAGTTCTAAGGAATCAACCTCTCGAGAAAGTTTGTAATTCCTGAAGCAAAGGTAAATAGTAAATCCTAGAAGTACAATGAACAAGGCCCTTTTTAAATTCTTCATGTTCAAAAATTTTAGGAAGTTCGCACGCTTTAATGATACTATCTATTCGGTAATCGCTTAGCGATTACCTTTATCGAACGAAGTGAGATAATATCCAAATATACTACTTACGATATGATATATGAATAGCTATATATACGCAGATAAATATATAGATATATATACGTAGTATATTATATATCTATATATTTCAAGGCACCCCAGAAACTTATATATAAGACTTTATATATAAAGCTGAAACTCAAGGTTTCTTGGTATTTGCCTTTTTGAGGCATTTTTTGAACCAAATACCTATTTCCCCTACTGCCCCTTTGGCAATTGTATACCTTGCCTTGTTAAGCCAATAATGGTAATCCTTAAAATCGCCTTCGAAGGTATCACCATTCTTATGAAGGTAAACTTTGAATTTATCGGGGAATCCCATAATTGCCTTGAAATCCTCTATTCCCAGAGGATAACCGTCGGGTCTGAATTGCCTATCTGCAGGTCTGAGAGTTAAGGGAGGTTTATCATACTCCAATCGATACACTCCTGGAAGAGTACTCATCTTTGCAGTTTTGATAGGCCACTTCTTTTCATCTTTAAAATCTCTAACCCAGAGTCTATGTATCTTTGCTACTGTAAGATTCTTCTTTTCAGGAAGCTTCCGATAGTCATACATTGCCAGAGTTTTACTCATAAACGGAATCTGGTTAGTATTATTTTTCTGAGAGAATGTGAGTGGTTTAAGTAGATTTCTAGTAGTTGTTGGAGTTTTTACTTGGAATACTTCATCAAAAGCATTCAAGTATTTCTTACCGGTCTTTTTATGTACTCCAATGATGAGTAAACGCTTCCTTGACTCCTGAGAGTTTCCATAGTCTAAAACAGACCTTTCGTGAAAAATAAGTTTATAGTCTTCAAAGGTTTTTTGAAGATATTCTTTTGGGAGCAAAGATAGCAAACGAGGTAAGTTTTCAATAAGAAATATCTTAGGTTTATAATGTAAGATTGATTGAATTACTAGATTCAGGGATTTATTCTCTTGGGGATTGCCCAATTCTTTTACTTTTGAAAGCCTCATAATAGAAGATGCTCCACAGTCTGGACTTGAAAGTATAATGTCTGGCTTACAATCTGGGAGGGTTTCATCTTTATAATAGGGTATACCACCAAAGTTCAATTTCCACTGCTCTAAGCCTTTAGTATAAAATACTCCTCGAGTTTCTATATTAGCTATCAAATTCTTTCTAAAAGGGAACAAAAGGATGCCTGCACCAGCAGACACCCCTAATACTTTTAATTTTTTCATTTCTTGTAGCTTCTCAATTTAATGTACTTAATCCAAGCAAATGGCTTACGGTCTTCAAGATAACTCAGATTCTTATCATTATTGTGAGCTTCTTCTTCGAAACTTACATCATGATACCTTTCGTTCTGTTTATCCCACTTGGCAAAGCATAGGATGATTATGTATTCGAGGATATACCAAAGGTAGAAGAATCCAAAAGTCAGAGCTACTACCCACCAAAAGGATATACCAAATGATAACCAGAGTATGATACCGAGTACCAAGCCCACTATACTACACTCAATCTGCTGTATCTGATGAATACACTCATGATTGATATCATCAGGTTTACACTCTTCTATTTTGTGTTTGAAGAATGAGTTATACACCAGAGTAATTGCTTTGTAACTGGGGAAAAGAAATACTTTTGCTACCCAGCTGTTAAAATGACATCTTTTCATAATTTACCTTTAAAGTTTTCGTAAGCATTTCTTAGTTTTTGGTCGTAGGCATTCTGGGCATACCCGGGACCATTGTATTTTCTGGCAAAGCCAGCCCAGTCCTTTTCTTTGAGATTACTCAAACAACCAGAGTTTTTCATGAAATAATACATGAGTTCTAGTTGATTTGCATGAGATTCTGACATCTTATGAACGAATTCGAAGACATCTTTACATTCACAGAGGTTGTGATTGAACCCACAAATCTGGAACATACCCCAACTTGCAGACTTCAATGCACATTCTTCGTCAATTTCTTTGGCTAATTCGAGTCTTTTGTACTCGTGTACACCTCCCAAGTACTTCGATTTATCCCATTTAGGGAAGAAAATCGTAGAATATCTCTTACAAAGGTAAGCTAAATCTCTGTCAGGGAATTTCTTATGTACTTCTTTGTACATAATGTGACCCTCAAAGAGGATTTGAGGCCTACCATCAGCTAAAAACCCATCTCTACCTGCTGCTTCTACCAATTGAACAGCTTTCAATAGAGCAGGTTCTAGACCTAAGCGAGTAGCAAGGTCTTTAATCATCTCATTTGTTAGTTTATCCATAACTTATCAGTTTTAATGGTTCAATTTTAGTAACAAAAGTATTGCTTATAACCCATTTTTAGGATGTTTCGAGGTTCTATTATCATATATAACTTATAAAATAATGCAATATGGGCAAGAAAAATGAATGCCAGATATGTGGCAAACCAATTAATTTAGAGGAATTCGATGAAACTAGAGAGATTCCCCAACTTATGGCAAGAAAACAAATTTGTTTTCAATGTGCTTTTTGGTCTAATCGATTAGCTTATGATAAAGAGCTTGAGAAAGAGGGTAAAATTGCGGTAATTACTCCAGATTATTCTCACTGGGTAACTAAAATTCCCGGAAATATTTTAATGGTGCCCTCGGCTTTTGGTGGTATTTACCAAACTAAACTCCAACCAGTAAACACTCTGGGAGTTATTGATGAAGACCGAGAGAAACTTTTCATTATCCGTTATAATAACATCACTCACCAAGGCACTATACCAGAACATCTAAGAAAGCTTTTTAAAGTAAACGGAGTAATTCTATCTCCACAGGAATACAAAATGCTAGAAGATTATCGGGGCAATGCCTATGAATTTATTAAAAATATGATTGATAATGCAATAAATAAGAAATAATTTCGTATATTTGCATAAAGAAAAATTCTTAATAAATAAAGATATGAAAGAAAAGAAAGAAATCAAAAAGCTTAAAGAGGGGGATGAGGTTCTCTTCACATTATCTGGAAGACCCATCATTGAGAAAGTTACAGTGGAATTTATCGATAAAAAAGGTGGATTCGCAATGCTCAGTAACCGAGTAAAAGTTGCAAGAACCCTGGGTACTGATAATACATATCCAAGATTAGATGGGCAAAAGGGAGAAGTTCGTCCGCTTACCGAAGAAAATGAAAGAGTATTCCTTGCATATAAGGCCTATTTCTCAATTAAGAGAAACATAGAATTACTTGATAAGGAGATGAGAAGTATGAAAGATTCGAAAGCTTTCGATATGATGATTGAATTTGATAAGAAGCTTACCAAGATTATTAACAAATACTTCAGAGAACAATGATTACGGTATTAGCTATAATTTACTTGGTATGTTTGCCATTCACTGTATTTTTTGTAAGGGCTTGCTTGGATTATTTACCCTATACTCACAAAATACACTCTCTCGTTTTATTCATATCGGTATGGATAGTATTACCTCTATTTCCGATTTACCTATTAACCAAGTACCTAAAACATAAGTTGCTATGAGATTCTTTTTTGACAGAGATGGTAATTATGCTGGGACATCAATGCAAGGGTGGGAGATACTTCTCCTACTCTTATTCCCAGTTGCTTTAATAATCTTCTTCGTATTCTTACCTTTCTTCATATTATATAAGTATGATTCTAGAGAAGAAGATAAAAAATACGAAGAAGAACATCCAGAAATACTAAAAGTAGATTCTTATATTACCTGCTGGTATCCCTGGCATAGATATTCTGTTGCATATACACTGGCTCTTATATTCTGGGTAATTGCTTTTATAATTGGGATATTATCTTAATACCCGTATTAAGTTGGCTTTTGACTTACCCAATAAAAGTCCAAATCTAATGGATATTTTTTAGTGGGGTTAAACCTACTTGAGAGTATAAGAGTACCATTGCCAACAGAGGGGGCTTGAAATTTTTTTAAGAGTATGGGAACCCAATCCAGTTGTTTTTAGTTTTTAGATTGATACTGTTCCTCCTGCACTTGGTACTGTAAATGACCCCTCTAATATCCAGGTGCCACTTGGATTAGTATATACAGCTACTAGATTTCCAGTAGTACATTCTATTAGAGAACCAGGTTCTGAGTCATTGGCATAGAATGGAATCTTCATAGTAGTAGTACCAGTTGCTGAGAGACCTTGTATATACATCTGACTTGAAGATGGTGTATTCCGTGGCCTAGCTCCCTTGCCAAAGAGATAGTAGCCTGTACTTACGGGCAATCCAGAGAGAGTGAATGTTGAAGCCTTCTGAGTTACTGGTATACTAAGGTTAGCATTCCCACAGGTTAAGAAGATATGCCCTGCTCGGTTAGCTCCAGTTTTATTACTCGATAAAGCGGTCAGGGATAACCTGTAATAGTTCTCAGGAGTATCCATTTTGGAAACGGATACTGCGCACCAATCGGGAGCATTACCCACATGGGGAGTTTCTGGCTTTTTAGACCCATCACTACCATTTAAATAGGCCACCACAAAGGTTTGAGCAGTATCACCTTTATCACTACCTAAAGTCACTGTGTTTGAAACCGGTTTTATGTATCCAGTATAGGTTACACCGGATTCCTGAGTTACTGTGAGATTGATTTTGTTACCAGATCCATCCTGGTCAAATGTCAGAGTAGTAGACCTTGAGGACCCAGTATTTTCTGAATAGTTAATTTTTACATCTAAGTAACACTCTCCAATGGTAACTCCTCCCCAAATAGCCCAACTTACGGAGGCTGAGCCCAAAGTACAAGAGGGTGTAGAGATAAAAAATACTCTGCCATTTACCAGTTTCCTTTTGATGGAAGTGATACGGTAGGTTACAGTACCACCTTCTGAAGATACAGTATCTGTACTTGTATCTGTAATTGCACGTGCTAGTTTGAATAAGGTTTTTTCTTCCATATCTTTATAAGTTTTTGGTTTATAGAAAGAACTTTGATATTGTAATCTACCAGAGGGATAAGGTGGATGAGAGCCAGGGATGTTTTATTCTCTGGTTTCTCTGTGTGTTGTGTGGGCATGTGTGGTGTGGGATATCTGGGCATGCCCTTATCACGAAGAGTGATTTTTGTGGGGTACTAAAATGAGTATTTGCCTTCAAGGTACCCCTTAATGCGAAAGCCTAAAATTTCCTGGTACTAAAAGGGGAGTACGGTTCCGTTAAATTTAACATTTAAAAATAAAAAGTAAGGGACAAACATTTTTATTTGTCCCTTTGCTTTCTTAATTATCTACTAAATGATTATTTAAATTTTCTTTAAATTGTTCATTTAAACAATAACATAAGTATAGTAAAAAAGTTTTAAAAGAAAATTTTTTATAAATTGTATATTCAACTTCATTTAAATAGTTCATGCTTATTTGTTCAATTAATAGAAATTGCTCTACATTAATTAATTGAAAAGTTTGCACGTCAATAATAGTAGATATTATTCTATGATTTGATTTTAAAAGAATATAGACTACATATAAAGCACTAACAAAAACAGATAATAAGATAACAAACAAAATTAATAACATAATAATTTTATTTTTATGATAGGGAGTAAATTATACTCCCTATCTGATTTTGTTTTATTTCATTGATTTTTTCACAATTTCAAGACCTTTTATTAATATCTCTTTCTTTTCTTCTTTAGTGTTTTCGCTTGCAATTGAAGAAAAAGAAAAATCATTTAAAACATAGACTTGTTTATAAAAGTCTATAAAACCCTCAATTAGTTTTTTATCTGCATTTGTTGCAATCGTTGAAAGAAAATTGAAAGTTACATTTCTGAACTTTTTGCGTAACGATTTGATTTGCTTTTCGTTTGCACCCTCAAAAAGTTCTTTTTTATAAATTTCTGTTTTTGTCCCTAAAGAAGTTTTGAAAAGACCTGCATTTTTTTCTTTAACGCTTTTCAATACGTCTAAAGCAATTAAACTATTTGCTTTCACGTTTGCACTTGCTTTTTCTACATTCACTTTGTTAATTTGATTGTTCATAATAAAATGCTTGAAAGTTTTATTATTAATTATTTTTATTACCTTTTCAAATAGACTTTCAAGACTTTTTTAACTATTCTAATAAGGTAGTATTTGTTTCATTTCTGTATTGCAAATATAAGAACTATTTTTTAATCTACAAAATTTTTAGAAAATTATTTTCTTAAAAAGTTTTAATTAAAAATTCATTCAAATATCGCTTTGTTTTTCTCACATTGCAAAGATACGAACTTTATTTTAATCTACAAACATTTTCAAGAAAAATTTTTGAGAAAATGAATAATTTTATTTTCAAAATTATTTTCTTGAAAAATTCATAAAATAGAAAATATTGTGCACCCTAAAAGGACTTAATATTTGCACTTAATTTTGGGGGTTCACAAGGGTAATCTTCACACGCCTTGTAGTGGGCATATATGATATGTATATGGATAATCCTATATGGCTTATGCCTGTCCTCTTGAGAGTGTATTATATACCTGTATATTGATAAGGCCATTAATGGACTAAGGTGATAAAGAATTAAGGCCGATTAGCTATATCCCTATTATTGCCCTCTATAAACCTATTAGGTCCTAATTCAATAAGGCCATATAGGTACTATGGTAAGCCTATAGAGATTAGGATAGCCTATAAGGGCTTACTAAGTTAGGCTAAGTAAAAACCCAGAACCTTAGTTAGGCCTGGGTTAATTGGTTAGTATTCGCAATATTCTCGTTCAAGGTAAATGTTGAAATCCTTGAAAAGTTTTATACCTGGTATAGGACCATCATTTCTGTCCCAAATCTCGAATTCGATAAATTGGGTCTCATAGCCTTCTATATCTGAAATAGAGATAAGATAGTTCTGGCTTGGGTCAAATTCTTCAAGGAAAACCTCGATAGTAGCCTTAATCCTAATAGGGTGAGTATTAGTAATGCCTTGTACGATTTGTGTTAATCGGTTTAATAATTCGTTGAGTTCCATATGTATATAATATAAATGGGGCTAGATGCCCCCTTGGGTTAAGTAATTAATCGAAGTATACCTGAAAGGTTATATACTCGATGTTGAAGGTAAAATCGGGTTCAATTTCCTCTGGGTCAGGGATTTCGGATGAGAATTCCATAAGGCAATCATCCGTGTTAAGGTAAATGGATATTTCTTTAGCTTTCGATTGCATTAGTTCTGGCAATATCAAATCGAATTGTGAAAGTGAATTGGCAATGTAGGATGCCCATGGATAATCCTTATCGTAATTTACTAGGGTAAGGATGATGAGGTTTGAAATTTGATTAATGGTTTTCATACGTCTATATTTAATTAGTTATTATTATTACAATGCAAATATAAATATAATATATTATATATGCAATAACCCTAATTGCCTTCGTAGGTTATTAAGGGCCTTGAATTATATTTGCCTTAATCCTTGAGGCCATGAATGGAGATTGCCATTTACCTTCCCTACCTATAACTAATATATTATATAATACCTAATGGCTCTAGGCAATCTAGGTACCCCTAAATCACAAAATTGTCCTAGAGTTCTGCAAATATCCATAATATAAATACTAAGCAAATAAATTACATACTTACTAGGAATATTACCTAAATATGCCCCTTGAAGGCCTTAAATCCTATAAACCATTTAGCCCTAAAACCTAATATCCTATTTACCTAATCCCCAACCCAATACTTATTATATAATACATAATATAATAACTTGGTGAAGGCAATCAAGGTAAATTGTGATGGCCATTAATCGACGATGTACTAAAGCTATACTACCTACATACATAGAAGCTACATAACATATCTGTATTATATAATCCCCTACCTTCGAATTACCTTGAATGCAATCTATAATATAATACATATAAAGGGTACTCAAGGCAATCGGATTTAGG
>ERZ780142.262-NODE-262-length-8057-cov-2.06661_pt1 | contig 8057 bp, 9 predicted proteins | sample MGYA00511347_ERZ780142 | MGnify/ENA primary metagenome ERZ780142 (study PRJEB29588, sample SAMEA2145758) | human gut metagenome | biome: human gut; feature: human-associated habitat; material: faeces | place: Denmark | collected 2008/2010 ...
AAGAGCGTCTTGCCGACATGTGAGAAGGCAACGGCACCATGATGAGGATATCCTTTCTGGATGAGCACGTGGCGATAGAAACGACCCATCTCGCGGATGGCAAAGATTCCTATGCCGCCGAACGAGCGTGTAGGCACGTCGAGCACCTCGCCCTCAGCGATATAAGAGCGCAGATTGCCCTCAGAGTCACACTGCAGACGATAGAATGTGATTGGGCTGGCAGCGATGTCTCCCTCCAGAGTGCCACGGGTGAAGTCGGGAGTGCCACCGTTCTCGAGCAGACGGTTCTGGATGAGCTGATATTTGATGGCACGGGCAGAACACATCTTGCACTGAGGAGTGTTGCCGCAGTGGAAGCCCATGAAGGTGTCTGTGAGCTGGTAGTCGTATTTGCCGGTGATGTCCTCGTCGTAGATATATTTAGGCACGGAGTTGTTGATGTCGAGCAGAGTCACCGTGTCGTCAGAAGCACAGATGCCGATGAACTCTGAGAGAGCACCGTAGATGTCCACCTCGCAAGCCACAGGGATGCCACGGCTTGCCAGACGGCTGTTCACGTAGCATGGCTCAAATCCGAACTGGCTTGGGAATGCAGGCCAGCATTTGTCGGCGAATGCCACATACTGGCGGGAACCCTTGTGTTGCTCTGCCCAGTCAAGGAGAGTAAGCTCAAACTGTGCCATGCGGCGGCTCAGGTCCGGGTAATATTTGCCTTCGCCCATCTCTTCTGCCATTTCCTTGCATACGGCGTCGATGCGAGGGTCGTTCTCGTGCTCCTTGTAAGCCACGAGCAGGTCGAGCTCTGAATTCTCTTCTATCTCCACGCCCAGTTCATAGAGTCCCTTGATTGGAGCGTTGCAAGCGAAGAAATCCTGTGGACGAGGACCGAAGGTGATGATTTTCAGACCCTTCAGACCTATGATGGTGCGTGCCACCGGCACGAAGTCTTTGATCATCTTTGCCACTTCCTCTGCCGTTCCAACCGGATACTCAGGGATATATCCCTTCAGATGGCGCATGCCCAGATTGTATGAGCAGTTGAGCATACCGCAGTATGCGTCTCCACGGCCGTTTATCATGTCGCCGTCGCCTTCGGCAGCTGCCACAAACATCACCGGACCGTCAAACTCCTTTGCAATAAGTGTCTCCGGTGTTTCCGGACCGAAGTTGCCGAGGAACACCACGAGGGCGTTGCAGCCTTCTGCCTTCACTTCGGCAACGGCCTTGAGCATGTCCTGCTCATTCTCTACGGTGGTCTGGCAGTTGAAAATCTCACCTGTGTATTCTTTTACAATGTTCTCGCGACGCTGTGTTGACAGTGCGATAGGGAAACAGTCACGGCTGACGGCGATGATGCCCAGCTTGACCTGAGGAATGTTGTTGCTAACCATAATTGTATTTTTGAAATGTTTTTGTATGTCTGTTTCTTTGGTAAAGATGTATGCAAAGATACATTTTATATTATATATAAAAAAGAATTAATGAAGTGTATTAATAACAATTAGCATTAATTCACTCCATGAACTGCACTTGCGGCATGTCGCAAGCGGTATGCCGGCTCCTTCATGCCCTAATGACCGGTTTTGGTCAAACGGTCATCATGACCATAAGATATTGTTTCAAGCCCAATCTGTCATTAGGGTTTGTTGTGGTCGGTTTATTTGCTCGACAGGTGGAGAAAACGCGTTATGCGGTGTCCCAGATCGCGTTTCTTGTTGTCGATGAATGCGTCGAGAATCCTTGTGGTCCCGTTTAGCGGCACCACGTCGTAGTCGGCGATGGCGGCAGGGATAAGACAGCTGTATCCCTCTCTCACCGTCGTCTCTTCGCCTGTCTCTCTTATCCTTATCTTGAAGTCGCCCTTGATACACATCGTTATGATGAAACTGTCGTATTTCAGCAGGTTGCGGTGGAACGGCTCCGTCAGTTCAGCCACTCTTACGCTGAAGAACTGTGAATCCATAATGAGGTTGGCACGGTTGTCATCCTCTTTATATATAGTGCGATATTCGTCCTCCACATTGAAGTCGAGAGCTTCGGCAGCCAGTTCGGTGTGCAGCTCACGCGGTTTCCCGTCCAGGCCGGGTCTGTTGTAGTCGAAGATGCGGTAGGTGACGTCTGACGACTGCTGCACTTCGGCAAGCAGGATGCCGCTGCAGATGGCGTGTACTCTGCCTGCCGGCAGATAGAACACATCGCCGGCCTTCACCTCATGGCGGGCAAGCACGTCGGTTATGGTGCCGTCGGCGATACGCTTCTTGTATTCGTATTCAGAGATTTTCGATTTGAATCCGGCATATAGATAACTGCCGGGATTGGCGTCGATGACATACCACATCTCTGTCTTTCCCGATTTGCCGTGTACTCTCTTTGCCATCTCGTCGTTGGGATGCACCTGAATGCTGAGGTCTCCTTTGGCATCGATGAGTTTCACGAGCAGTGGCATCTTGCCATCATACAGCTTGTTCACCGATTCGCCCAGGATTTCCTTCGGATGTGCGTCGATAACGGTTGTCAGTTCTTTGCCTGCCCATTCGCCGTTGCTCACGATGCTTGTGCTCGACGGTACGGCGCTCACCTCCCAGCTTTCGCCGATGGGGGTATCTTGCGGCTTGAGTCCCTTATAGGGGCAGAGCCTGTCGCCTCCCCATACCACGGTGTGCAGGTTGGGTTCGAATAATAGCGGATATAGTGTCATGTTCTTCTGTCTGTTGTTCAAAATAAGTTAATTACAAACTTGTCTATAAGATAATGCAAAGATACATTTTTTTTATTTACTCCAAAAAACAAACAGAAATATATTTGTTGATGCGTATTGAAACTTATCTCACGTTGATTATCTTGTGTGTCTGCAACGACAGTTTCCATTTGGGGTGCTTCAGACAATAGTCTATCGTTCCCCGCAGGTTTGCCTTGTTCTGCGTCTCGTCTTTCACGTCGCATGGTTGCAGGCGGTATTCCTTTGCTTCTACATTGGCATATCTGTCCACTCCTTCGTCGTTGCCCTCATACACCACCTTCAGCTCGTCTATCCTGTGCAGCTTCAGCGGTTTCCCTTTCGGCGAACATGTTATCCAGTCTATACGGCAGTCTTCTGGCAGTTCGTATGTGCCGTTGGTCTCCATTGCCACATAGCATCCCTCCGCATGTAGCTTCTCTATAAGCGATGCCGTGACCTGCATCGAAGGTTCTCCGCCGGTGATGACAACGAAGCGTGCCGGAAATTGCCTCACTTCCTCAACAATCTCCTCCTCTGTCATCTCCACGTATCTGGAGTGGTCGGTGTCGCAGAACGAACACTTGAGGTTGCAGCCGGCAAAGCGCACGAAAACGGCTGGCGTTCCCGTGTGGCGTCCTTCTCCCTGCAGACTGTAGAATATCTCGTTTATCCGCATCATTCCTCCTCGTCCTTAACGTATGTCACCATATTGTTGGAACTCTCTTCCACGTCCACCTTATAGCATTCCGGAATCTGGTCGCACACCCATTTGGCTATGTTCTCCGCCGTAGGGTTGAAAGGCAGCAGCTCGTTGAAGTTGCCGTGGTCAAGATAGTCGTGTATCTTGTTCTTGATATGCTTGAAATCAATCACCATCCCCACCTCGTTCAGTTCTCTGGCCTTGCAGTATACGGTAACGATCCAATTGTGACCATGCAGGTTTGTGCATTTGCTCTCGTAGGGCAGACTGAGTTTGTGGCAGCCTGCTATTTCCATCTTCTTTTTTACGTAATACATTTATTGTGAAGCTAATTCTGACTGCAAAGTTAGTGTAAAAATCCTAATTCCGGCATCTCCAATAGGGTGTTTAGGGCTTAAAACTCTTCAGACAAGCTTAAAAAGTCTAAATATCAGTGTTTTTGTAACAACTTTGTAATAAATGATAATTACTTTTGCATCCGCTTGAGAAGACAGGCTTGAGGATATTCCTCCCGCCTTTGTCAACTCGTCAACTTGTTACTCGTTACCCGTCAACTATAAATATTTAAATATGGAATTATCAGAAATGTTGTTTTTAGGAGGTTTTGTGGTTTTCATCGCCGCAATCCTTTTGCTTGACATGTTTGTAATCGACAAGAAGGCTCACGAGGTGTCCATCCGTGAGGCTGGCACCTGGACTGCCGTATGGATAGCCTTGGCGCTCCTGTTTTCCGTCTTCTTGTGGTTTCATGGTGATATGGTACATGGAATAGAGAATTTCAGCGATCTCCAGGCAGTGGCTTCGCGCTATGCCTCGCATCTGAAACTCAATCCCGACGATTTCGAGTCGAGTCTGCAGCAATACCGCCATTACATGACGGTGTCATACATCTCAGGTTATCTGATAGAGAAGACGCTCTCTGTAGACAACCTCTTCGTGATGATGATGATTTTCACATCCTTCGGAGTGGGGAAGAATGAATATCAGCATGTGTTGAACTGGGGAATACTCGGTGCCATCGTCTTGCGTTTCGTGTTCATATTCCTTGGCGCTGCCATAATAAGCCGTTTCGACTGGGTATTGCTCGTCTTTGGTGCGGTGCTCGTATATAGCGGCGTGAAGATGTACCTCAACCGCAACAAGAAAGAGGAGATGGATGTGGAGAAGCATCCGCTCGTCAGACTGCTGTCTAAGACGGGACGTATTCACCCTCAGTTCGAGGGCGACAAGTTCTTTATCCGCCGTGCCGGACGCCTGCTGTTCACTCCGCTCTTTGTCACGGTGCTCGTGATAGAGTTCAGCGACCTTATCTTTGCCTTCGACAGCATACCGGCGGTATTCTCCGTGTCGCTCGACCCCTATGTGGTGTTCTTTTCCAACATCTTTGCCATATTGGGTCTGAGAGCCATGTTCTTCCTCCTGGCAGCGATAGCCGACAGATTCCGCTATCTTAAGCTCGGTGTCTGCGTTCTCCTGGTGTTCATCGGTGTGAAGATGCTCATCCATGAGTTTTTTGAGATTGATGCCATATCGTCGCTCGTGTTCATTGTCAGCGTGCTGGTGGTGAGCATCGGAGCCTCGCTGGTGGTGAAGAAGCAGACCGTGTAGCGTATTTACAATCCATAGACTATAGGCATGCCCCCAAAGTGCTGTTCCGTATCAGGAATGTAGCCTTTGGGGGCTTTTCATTCCCATTTCCCTCGCTTAATCGGATTCTTGGATAATCTGCATCGTGGCATTGCCGACTGCATGGCCATCAACAGCGGCTTCGCCTATTATTCCCTGTCGAGCATCTTCATCATAGAATATCGCGGAGCTGAACTCGGCACTATAGCCCTGCTTGTCAATGTCATTAGAGAGATGATCACTCTATTAGACGTTGGCATAGGCAAACGAAAAAGGCACGACCCCTCGCTTTTGAGAAGCCATGCCCGGAAATATATATTGAGATTTTGGAACTCAGAAGTTCACTCCGAAGTTCAGCGTCAGACATCCGTTGTGCGACGTGTCGAACTCATCGTGACAGATATTCGCCAAACCCACGTCATAGGTCAGGTCGGCATAAAACATGTCGTAGGCAACGCCACAGCCCAAACGCAGTCCACCGTCGAAGCGCTTGAAGCGGTCGCTCGAGAACGACGGGTCTGCTTCTCTCTCGCGATAGTTCTTTATCTTTCCGCCCACACCACATGCCAGGTATCCGCCGGCAAAAGGCTGGATGGAGAAGTGGTCGTCGATAGGGTAGGCATATTTCACAGTCAGCGGCACCTCCAGATAGTTCAGGTCGTAGGTCATCTTCTTGCCGTCGTCGAGCTTCTTCTTGCCGCCCTTCTCGGTATAGTATAGTCCCGTCTCGAAAAACACCGGAGCACGGTCAGACAACGCTATGCCCACCACGGCACCCACGTTGAGGCCCGTCTGCGCGTTGCCGCCATCAAGAGTCTTGTCGTCGGAGCTCACGGTAGAAAACGACGGTCCGATGCGCAGTCCGTAGTAGTTCTCGCCGCTCTGATATAGTCCCGTGCCCGGTCGGCGGGAGTAGTCCAGATGTCCAGTTCGCTGGTTGTAATATCTGCTGTTCTTATAAGCCTGAGCCTGAGCCGTGCAGCCAATAGTCATTATCGCCAGAGCTGCCAATATAAACTTCTTCATAATAGTTGTCCTTTCTTAATACGTTCTACAATAATTTTTTCTTTCCGTTGGCAAAAGTATAGTTTTCCCTCCAACTCCACTGAGGGGATATCCCTAAAATAGAATGGGGAAAACCATATTGCAGCCGAAGGATGGTTCCTTGCATTATTGTTTTCCAATAATCTCAAATCGGTCATTACATCTTGTAATACGTAACACGTATACTTTTTTCCGGAGGAAAGTGTCATAGTATCATTTTCGAGACTTTTTCCATACCTAATCTCTTGAAAGCCAGAATAATACTTCAATGATACTTTTCTTTCTTCTTTACAGAAAAGTGTCATAGAAGTGTCACAGAAGTATCATGGAAGTCTGAAAAAATATAGTAATAACCCGTTGGCGGAATTAATTAAAGTTGGTCGACATGAGCAAAAGTTGCCCATATCGCTGATTCTCAGTAAAAACCAAGAATTGCTTAAAAACTGTCAGACCATCTGGTTTTTTGCCGTAATGTTCTGACAAACAGATAGTTGGCTGTCAGGCAATTGTCAGCCTATTGTCTGGATGGTTTGCTGAAGAAAAGAGAATTGTCAGATAAAAAGAATTATCAGATGAAAGGAATACAGACGACAGGAATTGTATGTGTTGGCTGAATCCTGAAAACAGGAATATGGGTGTTGCAACATTAACTTATTGGGCAGACGTCTGACAGCAAATCTGCCCAACTGGGGCAAGCACCGTGCCCATGATGGGCAAGCACGTTGCCCCAGTTGGGCAAGCAGCGTGCCCAATTCTGCCCCCAAATCGGCTATAAGTGCTTGCTTGGATTTCGTTTTTTGGAAGAGTGGATTTTGCTTTTTAATTCGCCATAACGGGCTATTGTTCATTATAGACAGGCAAAAGATGCCTTATTGGATATTCTTTATCTCTTCTTCAGACAAGCCCGATGCCTGCATGATAGTTTCTATAGGCACTCCAAGAGCCAGAAGATTGGAGGCAATTCTTTCTTTTGCCTTTTTCTCACCTTCTGCACGTCCTTCTGCATATTTCTTCTTTTCCGCAGTCCGTATGGCATTCACGATGTCGCGGTATGCATTGACGCTGTCTTCATACAGTTTCAGCTCCTGTTTGTCGAACTTTGATATCTCTGCCTGTTCGAACAGACGTGTGAAAACACGCTCCTGCAGGGCTGCGGGGCGTTGCATCAGGTTGGAGAGATTCTTCAACACGTACATCCACTTGTCGTACATACTTTCGAGTTCACTCTCTTTCTTGTCAAACTTAGGTATCTCAACGTATATATATGTGAGTTTGTCGTAGAACACCTCGTGTGTGTCCACCTCCATCAGCTTCACCTCATGGTGCCAGCGCTTTGCATTCTCAAGACCGTCGGCAAAGTTGAAGTTCAGCAAGCCAATCGTGTAGACAGGATTGAGATGGAAATCCCAGTCTCCTCCACGCTGCGCCTGTTCTCTGATGGGGAACGTTGAATAATAGATGGTGCGGTCTTTGAAGAACTCCTGGTATACGTTCTGCATCTCTACTATGAATTTCTCTCCCTTGTCATTCTCGCAACGTACAACGAAGAAACCAGGACGTGATTCCGAATTTATATATGTTACTTTCTGGATATTCTGTTTGCCGTGAAATATGGTATTCAGAAAGCTAATGAGCAATTCAGTGTTACATTCCGAACCGAACAGGCGCTTAAAGCCGAAATCAGTATGTGGATTGATGTATTTCTCTGCCATAATGCTGCATTTATTACATTGGGGCAGTGGAAAATTTATTACTTCAATTTAGAAACTTCATCGAGTGACATTCCCGTCATTTCTGCAACAAGTTCAGCAGAAATACCCTTGAGAAGCATTTTTTTCGCAACCTCTACAATTCCTTCTGCACGTCCTTCTGCACGTCCTTCTGCACGTCCTTCTGCTCGTCCTTCCGCACGACCTTCTGCATATTTCTTCTTTTCCGCAGTCCGTATGGCATTCACGATGTCGCGGT
>ERZ780142.269-NODE-269-length-7981-cov-1.59248_pt1 | contig 7981 bp, 9 predicted proteins | sample MGYA00511347_ERZ780142 | MGnify/ENA primary metagenome ERZ780142 (study PRJEB29588, sample SAMEA2145758) | human gut metagenome | biome: human gut; feature: human-associated habitat; material: faeces | place: Denmark | collected 2008/2010 ...
TGTGGAGGGTGGAGGCTTGCGCCCCGTCTCTCATCGGTTGTCGATCACTTTATAGTTATGGTAACGGTGTTTCGGAAAGGCAAAGGTGCTGGCCGATATGCCGCCACTCTTAAAGTGGGTGATCTTGACCGTTACCCAGATGATTCCGAACTTGAGACGCAGGCTGAGTGGGGCGCGCGTCCTTTTGTCTATGATGGCTTTGATGTGCTTGATGCCTTTCACGCCTTCTTTGGCGTCCAGCGACACGACAAAGGTGTTGCCCGCAGCCTTCACGCTATAGACGAAGTTGTCGGCGTCGAAGTTGAACATTCCGCTGTATTTGTCACGTTCCGGATCGTTTGCCCTGTAGATCTCCACCTTCTTCTTGACTTTGTCCACTTTGTAGTAGGTCTTCCCGTCGTTCCATATACTATATCTTTTTTCTTCCGAACGACTTTTCTTCCCTTGCATCCATATCGTCCCAGCTGCTTTGTACAGACCGATGATGTTGACGCTATAGCTAAGCGTGCTTCCCTGCCGCCCATAGACCATTTGGTAGGTGTGGTCGAATATCTTTCTGGCTTGTCGGCTGTTGGAAGTCTCTTTGCCCATGAGGACAAGGGTCGGTAAGAGTAATAATAGGAGTGTGAAAACGCTTTTGTTGTGATACGTCATCGTAGTATGGATATATATAAATGAATAGACGGTGTGCCTTTTTGCTATGCGCAAGATTGCTTTATAGCGGTTGATGGCACACCCTCAGTCAGGACAAACTGGCCACAACGGATAGTGGCCTTGTGATAAACTATTTTGCCGTGTCCTTTGACGAACGCTTCGTTCGGTGGTAAGACCGATATTCGTCGAGCGGTATCTCTACGTCGGGTTCCGTCGACTCACCCTCGTGTGGGAGCTCAAACTTCATATACCGGATATTCAGTCCACGCTCAATCCACTGGTTCTCGTAGTAGGTGTGTATGCCCAGTATCTCGCGGGTAGCTTCGTCAAGGCCTTCCGTATGGTACAGGTTCTCCGTCCGGAGCAACACACGTAGTTGGTTTCGCTCTACCATATAGGTGGTGTAGGTGAAGAGAAAGTTGGAGTCGGTCTTCAGATGAATCAAGCCACGATCGGTCAGAAAATGGCGATAGCGCTCCATGAAGTAGGTGGAGGTAAGGCGCTTGCGTGCATTTTTCATCTGAGGATCGCTGAAAGTGAGCCATATCTCCTGTACCTCATTGGGAGCGAAGAAGCGGTCAATGATCTCAATGTTCGTGCGCAGGAATGCCACATTGGTCAAGCCTTCCTCTATGGCCATCTTGGCTCCAGTCCACATCCGCGCCCCCTTGATATCCACGCCGATGAAGTTGATGTTGGGAAACATCCGAGCAAGTCCCACGGCATATTCCCCCTTACCACACCCTAATTCCAGGACGATGGGGTTGTCATTGCCGAAGTACTGCTCGCGCCAGTGTCCTTTCATCTCGAAGGGCACGTCGTCGATAACTGAATACGGATATTGGAAGACGTTCTTGAACGTCTCCATTTCTGCGAATTTAGCCAGTTTTCCTTTTCCCATAATTTTGATATTAGGACGCAAAGGTAGTAATTTAATATCTTACACGCAAGAAAAGCCCATTCTTTTACGAGATTGCGCCCGGTGATCATGCTCTTTTATTCTTTAATATATTAAGATAAGTTAATTGGTGGCTAAAAGTTTTGGAGGTTTGAAAATAAAGTCGTATCTTTGCACCCGCTTTTGAGAACTTCGTTTGCAAAGCAAACAAGGTTGAAGAAGAATATAGAGTCGGCATAGCTCAGTTGGTTAGAGTATCACCTTGACATGGTGGGGGTCCTTGGTTCGAATCCAAGTGTCGACACAGTTAGCAGGTGAGTTTAGGATTTTTCCTTTACTCATCTTTTTTTGTACCCATCCGTTTTTCTCCTGTACCTTATTATAATATGTGATGTGTTCTCGGGGCTGTATAAAAAAATGCCTCCGGCTTGTCACAAGTCAGAGGCATCGGATTGTTTTTAATCTTTATCTTATACTTTTAGTATCTTCTATTCAATGACGACACGCGTCCAGTTGTGCTTGTCCTCGATGGTGCCATACTGGATACCGCGAAGTGTCTCGTAGAGTTTCGTAGAGATGGGTCCGGGCTTCTCACCGAAGTTGTAGCTCTTGCCCTCGTCGATATCGTCGAGACGAGAGATCGGAGAGATGACAGCGGCGGTACCGCAGGCGCCAGCCTCCTCGAAGTAGCAAGCTCCTCTACGGGGATGGGGCGACGCTCCACCTTCAGGCCCAAATCCTCGGCAATCTGCATCAAGCTCTTGTTGGTGATGCTGGGGAGGATGGAGGAAGATTTCGGCGTGATGTAGGTGTTCTCCTTGATACCAAAGAAGTTGGCAGCGCCACACTCATCGACGTACTTCTTCTCCTTGGCGTCGAGGTAGAACTCTGAAGCATAACCCTTCTCCTTGGCAATCTTGTGAGCGCGGAGGGAAGCGGCATAGTTGCCACCCACCTTGTACTTACCCGTTCCGAACGGTGCTGCGCGGTCAAACTCGCGTGTGATGGCGTAAGCGTTGGTGCTGAATCCGCCCTTGAAGTACGGACCTACGGGAGTTGCGAAGATAAGGAAGAGATAGTCCTGGCCCTCGTGAACGCCGACCTGTGCTGACGTACCGACGAGCAATGGACGCAGATAGAGGGTAGCGCCACTCTCGTAGGGAGGGATGAAGTCCTGGTTCAGGCGCACTACTTTCTCTACCATCTCAACGAAAAGGTCGGTGGGAAGCTCCGGCATGACGATACCACGGCAGGTGCTCTGCAGACGTGCTGCGTTCTCCTCGGGGCGGAATACGCGTACCTTGCCGTCCGGGCAACGGTATGCTTTCAGACCCTCGAAGGCCTCCTGGCCATAGTGCAGGCAGGTAGATGCCATGTGGATGTGGACATACTCATCGGAAGAAACCTCAATCTCTCCCCACTTTCCGTTGTGATAGTAGCAACGAACATTGTAGTTTGTGGGCACGTAGCCAAAGGTAAGGCTGCCCCAATCCAAATCTTTCATAATACGCTAAATCTATTTTTTGGTTTTTGTTATTTGCTTGCAAAGGTAATGATTTTAAATTACACGGGCAAAATATAAGGGCTTTATTTTCAGTTTTCTTTTTTCCCCTCTATTTTTGGCCCGTTCATTTCCCTCTGCTCACTCCTTTTCTTCGCCGAGAAGCTTCTTGATTTCCGCGTCGGTCTTGGTCAGCTTGTCACGGCAAAGTTTGATAAGCGTCTGTGCACGCTTTAGGTTTACGGAGAGTTGGTCGATGTCAAACTCGTCGTTTTCCATCTTGTTGACTATCTCTTCGATTTCGGAGAGTGCGGCTTCGTAATTGATTTTCTTTTCCATATTGTTTTAGTTCGTAGGGAGTGGGCGACCAGTTTGTCGCCTACTCCCTATTTCAATCGGATGGCTTTGAGTTGCGTCAGCGCTTTGATGTCCTGCCATTCCGGCGTGATGGCTATTTTCCTTAGGCATTGCTGTAGTACGGCTTCTACCGTATTCTCGTCGGTGTTGAATCGATTGGCCAGTTGAGCCATGCTCTCTTTGGTGCTGCCCAAGATGCCGTAGCGACCTTTAACGAGCAGTTCGTCGGCAGGGGTGAGCAGTTGGAGGAGGGCCTGCGTATAACCTTGCAGTTTGTCGCTGACCTGTTCCGGGTGCTCACCCAGTCGGCAGAGGAAGTCGTGCAACTCCTTAGAGAGTGCGTCCATGCCGCTCGTCGCCATACATCTCGTCGTAATATTTCTGGTAGTCGCCCGATGTCACCTCCTCTATCCAGTCTTGGTGCTCCAGGTTCCAGCGAATGGTCTTCACGATACCGTCGGCAAACATCGTTTCCGGCTGCCAGCCCAGTTCGTTCTTGATCTTCGTCGGGTCGATGGCGTAGCGTTGGTCGTGTCCCAGTCGGTCGGCCACGAAGGGGATCAGGTCATCGTTGATCCAACTGATGTCTATGTCACCTGTCGCTGCGTCGCGTACCTGCTTCTTCAATATCGAGCGCAATGCCTTGTCTTTCTCCATCATGTCATGAATGGTGCGGATTGTCAGGCGCACGATGTCGATGTTCTTCATCTCGTTATGACCACCCACATTATAGACCTCTCCCTCTTTGCCTTCGCGCACTACCAGGTCAATGGCCTTGCAATGGTCCTCCACATAGAGCCAGTCGCGTACATTTTCACCTTTACCATAGACGGGCAGCGATTTGCCAGCCAGGATGTTGTTGATGATGAGCGGGATCAGTTTCTCGGGAAAGTGGTAAGGACCGTAGTTGTTGGAACAACGGGTGAGGCTTACCGGTGCATGATACGTGTCATGATAAGCCATGACGATCATGTCGGCGGAAGTCTTGCTCGCCGAATAGGGACTGTGGGGACACAATGGCGTTTTCTCCGTGAAGTAGCCCTCGTCGCCCAGAGAACCATAGACCTCGTCGGTCGATACCTGATGGTAGCGCTTTCCTGGCTTCCACGTCGGATATCCCTGTTCGTTCTTGCCTGTGACCCATGCGCGACGGGCAGCGTCCAGCAAGTTTTGTGTGCCCAGGATGTTAACGGAAAGGAACAGCTGTGGATCTTCTATGGAGCGGTCCACGTGCGACTCTGCGGCGAAGTTCACCACATAGTCTATATCATACTCGCCGAACAGTTGGTCGGCCAGGGCGCGGTCGCGAATGTCTCCTTTGACGAAGACACAACGCTTTCCGTCGATGTCGTCTTTGATTGTGCCCAAGTTGCCTGCATAGGTGAGGGCGTCGAGCACGATGACTTTAATCTCCTCGTTCTTATACTTGTCGTGGAGGAGATATTTGATGAAGTTGGCGCCGATGAATCCGGCAGCACCTGTCACGAGATAGGTTTTCATTTGTTATGTCTTTTTTTGATATTTCGATTGGTTCCTTTTATGTCCATGCGGACTTTCTTCTCTCTCCCAGCGTGATGACCTCGCAGTCTTTAAACTGCTTGCCATCGACGGTCAGCCTGACAAGTGTTCGTTCTGGTTGCCAGCCTTGCAGACCTGCCGCTCCTGGGTTGATGTGCAGGAGGTTCAGCGTCTTGTCGTGCATCACCTTTAGGATATGCGAATGGCCGCAGACGAAGAGGTCGGGCGGCATGGCATAGAGCGTGTGCGCCACCGACCGGTCGTAGTTGCCAGGATAGCCGCCGATATGCTTCAGCAGTACGTCGGCCTCCTCACAACGGAAGCGTAGCCGTTCGGGATAGCAGCGCCTCACGTCGCCTCCGTCGATATTGCCATGCACGGCACGGAAGATGGGCTTCATCGCCTCAAAGCGGTCCGCTACCTCCATCGATCCGATGTCTCCGGCGTGCCAGATCTCATCACACTCGCCGAGGTACTGTTCGTACCTTTCGTCCCAATAGCCATGGGTGTCGCTGATGATACCGATACGCTTCATGGACGTTGGCGGATGAATTGTTCGATAAACTGTGCCGTCTGCTCCATGCCCAGGACGGAGGTGTTGACGCAGAGGTCATAGCTCTCCGCCGCGCCCCACTTCTTTCCTGTGTAGTAATTGTAGTATCCGGCGCGCGTGGCCTCTTTGTTCTGTATGTACTTCTTGGCCTCCGTGCGGCTCAGCCCGTGTCTCTCTGCCACCGCTTCGATACGATCGTTGAGGTCGGCAGTGACGAAGACATCTACTTTCTCTTTCATGTCGCGGAGAATGTAGTCTGCCGTGCGTCCCACGAAGACGCAGCGACCCTCTTGTGCGGCCTTTCTGATAGCCTCGCTCTGAAACTTGTACAGTCCCTCTTGCGAGAAGTCGCTACTGTAGAAACTCGACTCGCCGAGCAGGGGCAAGTGGATGTGGAACCGACTGCGCAGATACTCCTTCGTCTCGTCATTCTTTTCAAAGAACTTTTCTGAGAAACCGCTCTCCTGTGCGGCAAGGTTGAGTATCTCCTTGTCGTAGAATTTGCAGTCGAATGCCTTGGCAAGCATCTTGGCTATGATCAGACCACCCGATCCGACCTGCCGTCCTACGTTGATGATGAGTTGCTTATCCATTGTTTTGGGATGTTGCTTTCAGTTTAAATTTCCGCATAAAGACAAACATGACCACAGCTGCGATGACTGATGCGGCTGCATCGCTCACTGGCATGGCAGCCCATACGCCGGTCAGACCAAAGAACAGAGGCAGGATGCCGAGCATGGGCAGCAGGATGATGAGTTGTCGGCTGAGGGAGAGGAAGATGCTGATCTTCACCTTTCCGATACATTGGAAGAAGTTGGTGACCACCATTTGGTAGCCGATGAAGGGGAAGACGAGCATCACGATACGCATGGCGTTGGCACTATGGCGTATCAAATTCTCGTCGGTGGTGAACATCCGCGCGACGAGTTCCGGACAGAACATGCCGATAGACCAGCCCAATACCATGATACAAGTAGCTCCAATGATGGAGAGTTTCAGTACCCGCATCAGTCGGTCGATCTGTTGACTTCCGTAGTTGTATCCCGCGATGGGCTGCATGCCCTGGTTGAGTCCGATGACAAACATCACGAACATCATTGCGATGCCGTAGGCGATACCGTATGCGCCTACCGCCAAGTCTCCTCCATAATCGACCAGGCGGTTGTTGATGAAGATCACCACCATGCATGCGCACACATGAGAAAGGGTGATACGCCGATACCTATGATGTTCTTCACCAAATCGGCACGTAGGCCATAGATACCTCGCTTGAGGCGTAGCATTTCGTGCTTGTTGCTGAACAGACGAAGCTGGTAGCACATCGCCAGCAACTGGGAGATGACCGTGGCAAAAGCAGCGCCGCGTATGCCCCAGCCAAGCCACCATATAAATAGCATGTCGAGCACGACGTTGATCAATACCGTGAAGATGGTGGCGTACATGGCCTTCTCGGGTTTGCTCGCCGCACGGAGTACTGCGTTCAGGCCCAAGTACATGTGGGTGACGACGTTGCCCAGGAGAATCACCTCCATGTAGCTGCGTGCATAGGGCAGCGTGGTGTCGCTTGCGCCGAAGAAGCGCAGGATGGGGTCGATGAACAGAAGACAGATCAGACCCAGGGAGATGCCGACGATGAGGTTGAGTGTCACCGTGTTGCCCAGCAGGTTCTCCGCGCCTTCATAGTCGCGTTGTCCCAGTCGGATGGAGATGGCCGTGGAAGAACCGATGCCAACTGCTGCGCCAAACGCACCACTAAGGTTCATGAAGGGGAAGGTGATGGCCAAGCCAGCGATGGCGTCAGGACCAACGATCTGTCCGATAAAGATTCTGTCAACGATATTATACAATGATGAGGCCACCATGGCTACCATGGCGGGCAAGGCGTACTGCCAAAGCAGTCGTCCCACCGGGCGCGTGCCCAGCTCAAGTGTTTTTTGTTTATTGTCTATTGGCATTTCTGTTTGATTTCAACTTGCAAAAAGTACGGCTTTTTATCCGGCCACACAAGAGGGGAAGCTGTCCATAATCGTTAAAAAACGCTTTGTTTCCACAACCTCTCCATGGCTGCTTGCGCATCGTTTTGCCTATTTTGCTCTGAGCCCACCTTGTCAACTACGAGCGGCCAAACCCATTCAGTAGGTCGATGATCTGATCCGTCTCGTCGTCGCTCATCGTCTGGTTGCAGGGCAGGGACAGTTCCTCTCGATGGATGCGCTCCGTCACGGGGAGTGAAAGATCTCCCCACTCCGCATAGCAACGTTGGCGATGTGGTGGGATGGGGTAGTGGATGAGCGTTTGCACCCCTTTCTCCTTCAAGTAGGATTGTAGGGCATCCCGGTCCGCGCAGAGGATGGGGAAGATGTGAAAGACGTTGTCCTCCTCTCCGTTCAGCCTCCGCCTCTTGCCTGGCAACGTAATGCGAGGGTTGTCGATCTCGCGGTAGAAACGGTCGGCTATCTGTTGTCGACGCTTGTTGTCTTCGTCCAGGTATTTCAACTTC